>Ga0307515_10007085_pt1 | contig 22271 bp, 21 predicted proteins | sample 17_EM_MG_FD_194513 | JGI IMG/M metagenome (GOLD analysis project Ga0307515, IMG submission 194513) | Populus trichocarpa ectomycorrhiza microbial communities from riparian zone in the Pacific Northwest, United States - 17_EM | ecosystem: Host-associated > Plants > Roots > Unclassified | place...
TGTCTCCGGATCCAGAGATAATGTGCTGCCCATCGGGGGAGTAAGCAACTGAGTACACCCCGCCAGTGTGCCCCTCCAAAGGCTCGCCGACTGCAGAGCCAGTCTCAGCATTCCAGATTCGGATTGTCTTGTCCAATGATCCAGAGATGATGTGCTGCCCATCGGGGGAGTAAGCAACTGTGTACACCCAGCCAGTGTGCCCCTCCAAAGGCTTGCCGACTGCAGAGCGAGTCTCAGCATTCCAGATTCGAATTGTGTTGTCGTCAGATCCAGAGATGATGTGCTGCCCATCGGGGGAGTAAGCAATTGAGCTCACCCCGCCAGTGTGCCCCTCCAAAGGCTTGCCGACTGCAGAGCCAGTCTCAGCATTCCAGATTCGGATTGTCTCGTCTCCGGATCCAGAGATAATGTGCTGCCCATCGGGGGAGTAAGCAACTGAGCCCACCCCGCCAGTGTGCCCCTCCAAAGGCTCGCCGACTGCAGAGCCAGTCTCAGCATTCCAGATTCGGATTGTCTCGTCTCCGGATCCAGAGATAATGTGCTGCCCATCGGGGGAGTAAGCAACTGTGTACACCCAGCCAGTGTGCCCCTCCAAAGGCTCGCCGACTGCAGAGCCAGTCTCAGCATTCCAGATTCGGATTGTCGTGTCTCCGGATCCAGAGATGATGTGCTGCCCATTGGGGGAGTAAGCAACTGAGCTCACCCAGCCAGTGTGCCCCTCCAAAGGCTCGCCGACTGCAGAGCCAGTCTCTGCATTCCAGATTCGAATTGTCTCGTCAGATGATCCAGAGATAATGTGCTGCCCATCGGGGGAGTAAGCAACTGAGCCCACCCCGCCAGTGTGCCCCTCCAAAGGCTCGCCGACTGCAGAGCCAGTTTCAGCATTCCAGATTCGGATTGTCTTGTCTCCGGATCCAGAGATAATGTGCCGCCCATCGAGAGAGTAAGCAACTGAGCGCACCCGGTCAGTGTGCCCCTCCAAAGGCTTGCCGACTGCAGAGCCAGTCTCAGCATTCCAAATTCGAATTGTATTGTCTTCAGATCCAGAGGTGATGTGCCGCCCGTCGGGAGAGTAAGCAACAGACTCCACCCAGTCAGTGTGCCCCTCCAAAGGTTTGCCGACTACATCGCCAGTCTTGGCATCCCATATTCGAATCGTATTGTCATACGACCCAGTGGCAATGTAGCACCCGTTGGGAGAATAACATATGCTATTCACAGTGCCCCTGTGTCCAATCCATTCTAATGGCGGCTCTGGCCATGACAACAATTTTCCGCTTTGCATCCGGATGCCTTTAGTGAAATATGTGCTAAAGGTCGTTGACAACGGTGACTTTGAGGGCATGAATGGTGCCGTCGAAATATAGGTGTGCGGAGTGCTTATAGAGATAGGAATGCGGAAGACGTTCATGAAACGACAAACATCCTGAATTCTTTCTGACAGTTTCGAGTCTATGTCCTAGAGCCAATTAGAATTTTTTCGAATGCCCATCACAGCAAGCCGGAGCTTTACTCACTTTGATCAATTCCGATGTCAGTTCTCGAAGCCTTGGGACCCCAATTCCCAACATTCCCATCAAGCTCAATACTTCAACCCAATACAGTACATACGGTCCTTCAAAGAATTTCCTCAGCATGTCCCACACACGCTTCTCGCCACCGCCAGGGGTAAAGCAAAGATGATTTGACCAATACAGAGCGCTATACTGCAAAGCGTCGGAAATATTTTCTTTGATTCGCGATGCGAGTCCTGTCACCTCGGCATTCGCGAGCCGGGAATCTTCGAGCCCGCAGATGTTGAAACGGAGCTGTTCAACCATCTTCTCGAGGCAAGTGATACCCAGTTCCACATTTGTGTCTCGGAGATTAACCTGATAGTCGCTCTGACAGTTATCGCTTACAAAGAAGTCCGAAATGGACAAATGCCGGACGCGAATCCCTCCACTGGCTCCTTCGTCTCGATAGAACATAGAGCCGAGGTCGTCTAGCCACATTTTCACGAGGTCAACCTTCGCCCCCGCCAGCTCTGCAATCGTCTCGTCGCACAGTGAACGGTACGGTGCCGTTATAAGGAGCACTCCAACCACCCGCCGAAATTTGGCACTGGTAGACGCCCTCCGTGCACTGACGATACTGGCGTAAAGCCTGTATAGAGACGCCAAGCCTGGACTGGCTGAGTCGTGCACGGTCCTCGTTAACAGCTCAGTGGCGTCTTCACAATCTACAAGGGCACGTGCAAGAGTCTCGATGAAGATGAACAGACCCTCTGCCCGGGAGATAAGTTTATCGAAGAGCGATGGTTCTGGCCAAGGAGATTGGAGGTGCCGGGTTGAGGCCACCCTATCAAATCTGTGTTTGGCGAAGGTTTGTAGGTCGGAGGTGGTCTCTTTATCTACAGTCAAATCACATCGCAAATGCGGCAATTGGGTGGGACTATCAAAGAAACGTTGGATATCGACTTCTTGTCTGCTCGTGATGATAACCTTGAGCCACGGAGCGCATGAGGTCGCGTCTGTCAGGGCTTGAAGGACGCCTGGACGACTCTCAGGGCCGCCGCACTCATCAAGTGCGTCAATGACAAACACGAGAGTCTTTTTTGGGAGGCGAGGAAGCTTTCGGATGAATTCAAGGAAGAGAGTGGGTCGCATTGATTCTGGTCTTACGTTTGGATCGTTACGAAGACACCCTGCGACAATACTTCGAAAAGGGGGGAAGAGTATCGCGAGTTTGTGGATGAGAGTTGGAAGGATATTTCTGGGCTCTTTTAATTCCGGGTCATCCCTCCGGCAGAAAAACGCTCCGGCGAGCTGCTCTTTATCGTGAAGGCTCGCGCAGATCGAATGTGCTAACGACGTTTTGCCGATGCCAGGCAAACCGTAGATCCAGTATGTATTTCTTCCGTCTGTCTGCTCCAATCCATCGGACACCCAAGCTATGGTTTGTTCGAGGATGGATTTGCGGGTGCCATCCATGCAGCAGAGATCCCGGTCATAGCCGGTCTTGACATCCTTGAGACGACTAAGCAAAAGGTGTTGCTCTGCACGGAATTGTTGAGAATGATCCATCGGAAGGTGGAGAGAACGAGTGCTCACCAGTCTCCTTGGTGCGGAGGAGAGTTTCAACATTCACTGCACGGTCAAATTCTTCGACGACCCCCGTCAATTCACTCTCTATTTCTTTGATCGTATCCTGGTAGGCCGGCCCGCCCGCCGTTCTCGCTGCAATGATTAGTACTCGCCAAAGCCATCAGGTGACAACCTACCATGTGTGACGTAGTCGTACGAAACTTTCGCGACCCTGTGCATCACCTCATACATTCGCGGGATGATCCCCTCCAAGAGATCCGTCTCTTCGCAGACTATTTTGTCCTCGACTATTTTGTCCGCGAAATGCAGAATGCGCTTCAATCGGTCCAGAAGGACGGATGGTATCTGGTCGTACTCGCTTTGTACCTTCAAGAGCTAATGATCAAGCGTTATCTCGTGCCTGATACGCCACCAGCGAACACGAACCTCAAACGTAACCTTGGCAACGCCAAAGACAGCCTTCGAGATTGGATTCAACTACAGGGTGTCAGCGGTCTGCTAGTCTTTACGTAAAAAGAACCGGACCTCTGCGAATACAGCCCCATATTTAATAGTGTTCTCCACAGTCCTCTCGGTCGATCCACTCATCCATGGGGAGTAATCCTTTAAACATTTTTCGAGTTCATTGAGCGAAGAGCGCAAAGATTCCCTCTGTGTGAAGAGTATTAGCTGGCCAGGACGGGCAGTTGCAAAGATACGAACGATAGTGATCGCAGAGAATTGTAACTCTAGAGACCAATGATACCGATGGTGCCTTCCATCGAAAATAATGTCCTCTGCGCATCGCTATTAAATACGAGCGGACTGTCGGGGATCATGACTGACTCGGTACCGTGAATACGTGCTTCATGGTGCTCCTATAATCACTGAAAAGCGCTTGAAGGTCGATCGGCTCGCTCGGCCGTCGAATTTTGGTCCAAAATGAATGTCCGGTCCTCATTTGGATCTCCGCGCGCATCTCGGATGTCGTAGATATACCTCTATACATGCACATCTATCGGTAATTATGTTTAGTGTGAAAATGAGGGACATACGGGGGTTGGGCTGGTGTCCAGGTTCGGTTGTCTTGCGTCTGCAATCCTAGCTCCTGATTGTCTATAAACAACCTAAGCGCATAGTCCCGATGTAGGGTGTCTTGAAGTGTGATATCTGCATATTTCCCGAAGTCAGCGGGGATGGACCAAAACTGAAGCGAAGCGCCGCACTGTCTAGAACGAGGCTTAGATGGATCGTCAGCCACCATGATAATGCCGCGGGGTACAGCGATCGCTCACAGGTTCTCTCTCCTGGGTGATTGAGTGGCCATGTTGTTGATCACTTTGTGGTCTGGGAGGAGAAGGAAGGAGGAACGTGGGATCGGCGCGGACGTGCGGCGGACGCTTCGCGCGGCTAAATGCAGCCAGTGACATTCATTCTTGCGCAGTGTGTGACATCGCCTACAAGCTATATAATATTACACAGAAGCCATGTAACTCGCAGTTATGATAACCCTAGTTTCGCCCCCGCGACGTGCGTGGCACATCCCGCATCGGTTCGCATCTTGAACCATCTGCTATCATAAAGTTTCCTCAATGATGACGATTGTGCACGTACGTCGCTTCGTTGGGCAGGAGGCAGGAGTCTCATTCAGCCACCCGTTCGATTCCGGGCCGCATCATTCGACGACGACGCGTGAAGCTTATTACCCTCCCGCTCGCAGATGTCCTTCATTTCTCCCATACACAGCTTGCGCGATGTTTTGAAGGCTTCTGGTGCTTCCGACTAGAACCATAATGAGCGCGTATGGTTATAGTCGTCCCCGGGTACTGATTTCGATTATATTGGCCCAGCGATGTGCTTCAGACCCAGTGACTAGTTCAAGTATCAACTTGGTTTTGACCTCTTGATCGAGTGGCTCCGACCTTGGGAATTTAGATGACCTCGGTATAACCTTGTTGCGCCTCCGAGCTCGGAGCGCAGACCTCTGATTGGAGTTCGTCCGCCTTGCCCCAGCCTCTCGCCTCTTCCACCCACAACGAGTCCTTTCCCCACGACGCGTCTGACGCGACGCTCCTGAGATATCTGCAGCACTGGGATGGTCGTCGAGGAACGATACCAGCCAGCACGGGCCACCCCCAATATTCCAGTACTGTAGGGGAGGATGAACAGACACGTGGAATGTCCTAAGAGGTCCGTGAGATATTTATCAGGCCCCGAGGAGCGGAAGGGGTCAGGCCTTAGTGTACCAATCCATTTACTGCACAATTGCAACGCGAACCTCGATATCACAGGTCCTAGTGAGGACAGCAACCGTTATGGTGATTGGTTGGGTACAGATACCACGGCGTCTTATAGACTGAGTCGATTATTGGATTGGTGAAAGAGTGGAATTTAGATAACGTAATTGGTCAATGCAGAGACGTTCACATCTAGAACAGAGGTTGGACAAGGCACCAGCACGAAACAAAGACGATGGATCGTGAACCGAACCACAACACCACAACCGCGGCACTTGACCACGCTGTAACAATACCAGCGTTGACCCATCCGTCCACCTCAGCCACGTATACTGTCGAATATTCTATACAATATGTCAACCCTCCTATGGTCAGCATCCTCTCCACTCAACGACGCGCTGTCGGTGCCTCTGGAAAGCCCCAGTGTACTCCCCAGACTTAATATGACATTACAGGGGCTCTATGCTGAAATTCATAACCCTTGGTGACGCCTCGGTCGGTAAATCCTCATTGGTGGCTCGACGTACCGACCAACGCTTTCCGACCAACCCGAATGCCACTGTTAGTGCCTGCTCGTCCATACATACGCATCCTACGGTGTCTTGGATGTCCTTGGCTACTGGGAATGGGAGGATGACGACGCTCGGTTTCCTGATAGCCCGTGTGGAATCTGGAAGCAATTGACATCCATTCCGGGCGAAGGAAGACAAGACTGTCAAACTACAATGTGCATGTTCGATCTCCACCTCGACTGTTAATTTCTAGACGTGCGCTGGTCGTTGTTTCCTTACGAATATCCAATCTGACTGTATTGATGGTACTGTAGGCTGAGGCACAGCAGGAACGGAATACTTCCACTCAATCACGCGCTCGTACTATCGTGGAGTATCCGGCGCGCTCATCATTTACGACGTAACCTCACACGCGTCCTTCCTGCAGGCAAAAGAATGGCGCGAAGACATCCGTGCGCACGCCGACCCGAACCTCCTCGTAGCGAACAAGGTCGATTTGGTTCCCGAAGAAGAGGAGAAGTGCGAGCGCCTGCAGTACGAAGGCGAACACTCTGGTGGCTTTCAGCACCGGAGAAGGATTGGAAGCGATTAGCCCATGCGATTGGCATAGGAGGATGTCTCACTGCTGTATGAGGACGATTATCGACATGGTGAACGGCGCCGTGACTGGGTTTGACTGGGTTCAAAACTGGGCGCCCACGCATTGGAACCGCCGGAACTCACCCACGGCGCCCATGACTGTCGAATCAACCAGTCGTTGCCAATACGGTTTCATACCAGTGGACGATGACTCGCGTGCGAGTTAGATACTGTCCCTGAGAGCGACACCTGATGCACCTGTGGAGTTCGAGAAGTGAGCTACCACAATGCAGAATGGAAAAGGGGGCGATTAGAACCATCATGTTCGGCAACGCGAAGGAACTGGTAGCAGGAGGGACGGAAGAACTCTGTGGGCAACAGGGGCTTCGGATTCTCTCGTCCTGCACTCACCGTCATCGAATGGAGTCGCCCAACGAATCACCGGCGTGGCTACCAACGACATCCGTGCCATGCTTCGCGACTCGAACCCCCCGCCACGCTTCTGGGCTGATTCAACCAATGGCGACATTTCAGGACGCCGACGAAGACGAACGAGGGGACAACGCCATATGAGCATTTTTATGGCACGACCCGGACGTAGGTCACATACGTAGCTTCGGCTGCGTAGTGAGGGTTATACTACCCAAGGAGGCGCTGCGGAAGCTGGACGATCGGGGAGTGGGGTACAACTATGGGGGTGGTTAAGCGTCTGAATCCCATAGATTGGAATTAAGGAGAGCAGGGGCGTCGCACTTTATGAGGGTCGCTTCTGTGCTGCCTGACGATGGATCTACCACGAAGGTCTAAGATGTAAACCTGCCGTCACGCAGGCGACCGACCCCACACCTACGAAGACAACACAGAGAGTATTATAATCAGCGACAATGAGAGGTCAGTGCCGCCGCCGGAGGGGAAACTTACATTTCGTGTACTCACGTACCTTGGCGCACTAAACCCTCCTGCTCTTCCATCGCAATTTCCTCGACCCAGCCTCGTGCGCTGCACTGGAGGGCGGGGTGCACTCCTTGCCTTCAGAGCATTTGAGAAGCCCGGTCCGGTGTTCAGGCCTACGCCGTCGGCCCCTGATCCTCAGACAATTCAAGACGCGCGCGACGCAAACAAATGGCGAGCCGCCATGAACATTGAAATCGAAAATATGCATCACTTTTGCGTCTTCACAGCAGTCCCACGTCCTCTCAGCGCGACTACCATCACTCCACGTTGGGTTTTCCACTGGAACATCGAGAATGGCTCACTCGTCAAGCGCAAGGCACGCCTAGTAGAACGAGGATTCGCCCAGGTCTTCGGTGTCGACTATCAAGAAGCCCACCTATATGCCCCGGTGATGCGACTCGAACCTTCTTTCGAGTTCTTGCCTCGGTCGCCGCGCTATCCGACCTAAATCTCCGTTCATTTGATGTATCAGTTGCGCATCTGCACGGGGACATTGACGGGGAGGCCTACATGGAGTGACCCTCAGAATACGGAGACAGAGGTTCTGTTCTGGAAGGGGATGGGACGCGTCCTAAGGCAGAAACACATGTGTATTTAATAAATTCCAATCATATACAAATAATAAGAGTTTATGCGAGTTTCCGCAGCTGCGGAGGACGATGACAAGGCAAGAGAAGGGTCCGACTTGTGTCTCCAGCTTGGCGGACGAATCACAGAGCCGCTTAATGGGGCACCAACTTTGGACTCTATACACTCTCAACCTTGAACTCTGGGCTGCCGCGTTAATCCACTTCGAAAGCTGTTTGGCATATTACTATGAGTTGAGAATTAATGTAGTCATAGACGAGAATGGGGCGTACAACTTAACATATTTCGTTCGGTGTCTCGTACCAGCGACTCGATGCAAAGTTGGAAACGGGCGGCTTGCATTGAGGTAGACGATGTGGGTGTGCAGTGCGTAACGAATGTGATAGCGAGAGATATTCCGGCGACAAGGGGACAACCCTGACTGGAGAGGGTGAACGACGAAAGAAAGTGGTAGTGTGTGTGCTTCACAGAATCGTGAGCGGCTGGATCGATCCGATCGATATGATAGGCCTTGTTGCCACTGATCTGCGACTTTATCCATGGCTGTAGGTTCTCTCCCTTCATCTTAGCACCTTAGCAAGACCACCAGTTCTTCCCAGTTCCTATAGGTCATGTTCGAGAAACAACGAGTCGTTGACCTGCTTCAAGTCGCCTTCACTCTATCTCTGACGTTCGTTCGCTGCTCCCACACATATTTCAACACCTGATTACCAGGCCACCCGCTCAAGCTATACAAAGCCACGGCTCTCCCCTTCCGTCCTTTGCCACTCCTGCCTTAATTGGACAGTCGCGCTTGCCACCTCGCGTTGCTCTTTTACTGGCGTTCCCAAGCTCTGCGCCGCTCCTTGTAGACACTCATACTCGCTGGCTGCAATACATCAATGTTCGCGTCCGCTTTCGTTCGGATCCTTCATCCTCTCACGACAACAAATTGGTGGGGTGCAGGTACCACGGTGTCCTAAAGACTAAGTCGGTTGTTGGATTGGTGAAAAAGTGGTATTCAACGTAATTGGTCAACACAGAGAATGCACAAGGGCGAAAACAAAGAACAAAGACTAGTTTCTCGAACCGAACCACAACACCACAACCACGGCACTTGACCGTGCTGTAACAATACCAACGTTGACCTATCCGCACACCGCAGCAACGCGTACTGTCGAATATTCTCTACAATGGTCGGCATCCTCTCCACTCGACAACGGGCCGTCGATGCCTCTGGCAGCCCCAGTGTAATCTTCGGACATGCTAACATGACATTACAGGGACTATGTTCTGAAATTCGTACTCGAAATTCGTAGTCATTGGTGACGCCTCGGTTGGTAAATGCCCATTATTGGTTCGACTTACCGACCAACGTTTCTTGACCACCCCAGATGCCAATGTTAGTCCATGCTCGTCCATACATGCACACCCTATGGCGCCTTGGATGTCGGGAGAGGGAGAATGACGACGCCTGGTTTCATGATAGCTCGATGCGGAATCTGGAGGCAACGTGATATACAGTCCAGACGAAGAGAAGACTGTCAAACCACAATGTGCGTGTTCAGTCTCCACCTCAATTGTTGATTTCTAACCGAGGGCTGGCCATTGTTTCCTTACGAATATCCGATCTGACTGTATTGATGCCACTGTAGGCTGGGACACAGCAGGAACGGAATACCTCTGCTCAATCACGTGTTCGTACTATCGTGGAGCAGCCGGCGCTCTTCATTTACGATGCAACCTCACACGCGACCTTCCTGCACGCAGAAGAATGGCTCAAAGACGTCTGTGCACACGCCGACCCAAACCTCCTCGTGGCGAACAAGGTCGACTTGCTTCCCGATGAAGAGGACCCCCGACGTCGATACATTCCATGACACCATTGACACCTACATCGAAGCACACCCGTGTCGTAAACCGCAAAGTGAGGACAAGTTATCTGAGTTCGTTGCCCGAGTCATTGGTTCACGGTGTGTCCTTAACTTGCCAGGCTCTAGCTTCCAGATCTGTGTGTGTGTGCTAATTCCCGCAAGGTAGGATACATAACGCATACCTCCTCGCCACAACTTGAAAGATTATCCTGGATGCCCTGGGTGATCTGAAAGAATGTGGGGTGAAGGATGTCGCTGTGTGTGACCAACTCAAACACGATAGGGGGAAACGCAGTTCATACCTTCTTATCTGGGACTGTGTGTCTATGTTACTTGAATGCGGACTGTTGCAAGAGCCCATGACAGATGTAGCAGGCCCTGGTGCGTCCCCTTCATCCTTCATCCCACCCATCCCAAATCGCTGCTAACATAAATCCAAGAGGCCCTCGGAGTAGAGATAGACATGTCAATGCTGAGGATTGTGTGTCGCACTAGCTAGCTACGGGACTCTTTAATTTGGTTGGGTGCTTTGTGTGGCGTACCCTGCTTATAACACGTTATACTGCATGCCCAGTACGCTCATGGTTGGCCCAACGGGCAACAGAAGGAACTATGTAAGTAGAATGGGCCAAACTAGATGTGCTGAATATAGAGTACCTCCCTCGCGTCTCCTACACACCATGCACAATGTGTACTGGGCCATTATCCGCTTGCAGTTCTCAGATTATTATTATTTAACATCCTCAAGCTCACGAGGATGTGAAATGAACGGGGTGGTATGGGATGCACATAATCAGCGGTTTAATACACATAGATAGACACAAATAATACCCAATGGACCAATACACGCGGTACGAGTGACGGAGCTATCCTCTCCCAGTAATACATATTTTCGGAGCACCTGCACCTCCTTTGCGAGCCCTCTTCTTACCACAGGTCCAAGTGAAATGTATGCATATGGTTCCATGCCGTTCCTCTTGACATCGCCACCTGCGCGCTACAAATGTGTCAACAAGTATCTTGACTTCCCCATTCGGACCGCGCGTAAACCCATGAACGGACGTTAAGCACTCCTTGTACAGGTTTCCATCCATCCATTCAGGCTTAAGCTTCGACTTCTGAGGTCCTTCCTCGTCAGAGTCGTCGCCATCGATAATCATCCGACCCGTTTCTGCGTCCGTCTTGAACCTGGACGCCTCTTGACCGGGTTTGCGGTGCCCCTTGACTTGAAGTGCTGGGAGCCGTCCAAGTTAGGTCTAATGACAAAGTCATTCAAAGAGTACGAGTGCTCACAAATGAGTCCATGTACACCAACACCCTCGAGTGGATCCAGCGGATCGTTGTCATCTGGACGCGGACGAGCATCGCTATTCGATGTCTTCGATGCACTCTTTAGGGACCGCTTAGGCCCAGCGTTTCTTTGAGCTCCCTTTTCCTCCGAATCGATTTCGCTCTCGCTTCCATAAATGATATCCTCAAAGGCATCTTCCCCTTTGCGTTCGGTCGGCTCCTGTTATATCAGTGAATAAGTTGAATTAGGTGCGAGTGCGGACGGAACGCTCTTCCTCATCGCTCTCTCCCGCAACGGCCTTCTTTTGTTTCGTGCGTTCTCGTCGCTTCTTGATGTTGGCAAGGATTTTGCGCCCGCCCTCCATATCGGTGGTATATTGTCTGATGTAATCATCTCCAAAGGATCGAATCATGCGCTCAAGAACATGTCGGATCCTGACCTAAGTCACGAAAGACGGCTGAGTAGGAACCTAAGGAAACAACAAAAAGAGACTACTCACCTTGAGCACGCGATGTGTTGTCAAGCACCCAATCAGCTCCCAAACTATATCCCCGAGTTGGGGCTGGGCGACCTCCGCGGGGAGACTACGCACACAAAGCTTGACAAAACCGAGGACAGCCTTAACGACTTGACGATTTCTTGCAGCGAGAAGGGGATTTACGGCATTGAGAATCGGCATGAGGTACTCTGGCGAGAGATCATCTGCACCAGGCGGTAGTTGGATTCCCCCTTCATCGAACGAACATGATGTAGCGTACTCTTGAGCTCAAAAAGTACCCGAGAAAGCGCCATCACTCCCGCACCGATCGTATGATCCTTCTCCGCGGCGAGAGAGGCACCAACCTCATGCCCACTACCCCGTCGCTCACATCGAGCACTCAGCCACGAACCACAACGTCCAAGGCCTCTGCCGTCTGCACAACAGGCAGATACGGCGCAAGGACAAGCAGGATGACAAGCATTTGCAGCACCGTCTTCACTTTGCCCTCCCTTTCCTTAGGCTGGGATCGGTCGGGGTTGGTTCGGAGCCCAGTAAGGGAGGTGTTGAGGTTGCCCCAACACACTCCGATACGCGCCTGCCAACTCACTTTCCCCCGCTACACCTGTCCATACACCAACCACCTCCCCGACTTGCGCACGCTCCCCGCGCTCGACGCTCGCAAAGATGTTGAACAACACCGCAAGCCAGTTCTTCGCCTGTCCTATCAGATACCTAAGGTTCTCCTTGCTCTCTTCCTTTTCGCTCTCGTTTTCCTCTCCCTGGTTTTGAACTTGTGTTTGGGGCTCGACGACGTTCCTCAACGCGCGTAATATCGGTGGACGGAGTGTGTAGTTGGCATACATTTCCTTCGTAAGCCGCTCGCCTGGCTCACGTCCGAACGCGTTGGAAAGGTCGGATGGGTTGGAGCAGTACACTGGGAGAATGTACCAGCACTGATCCGCGAGGACCGACCAGACTTTTGCGGTGCTGGGGTTCGAATCCGGTCCAGTGGGGAGGTTGGTGAGCTAGTCGATCAGGGGCAGGAAGGTCTGGGTGACGTGCGCGAGGGGGTTGGATACGAACGTAGCGAGGCTAAGATGGGGAGAAGAAATGCACCGGGTGTGGCGTTCGTGTTGGAGTTCGTCTCCCTATCTTCCAATCAATAACTCCAGCTAACCCACACATATCTGACAGCTTACCTCTCTTCGGGAACCAAGTTCAGAGGCAATAGACTCAACAGTCCGTCGACCCCCGCCGCTCATGCAAATGCAGAGAAAACAGCATCTGCGCCTTCGAGATACTGAAACCCCTTCTTCACGCGCATCTCCAAAATATTCTTGCGCACTTGACTTCTTCACCGCATCGCTCCACGGCACCGCAAATACCATGATGAGACCTTCCAGAGTGCGGAGAACGTTCCCCAGAGCGGGGGCGTACGCGAGGGACGTCAGGCCGCCTTTGAGGGTTCGCAAAAAGGTTGTGGGTGGGTGCGGGAGAAGGAGCGCGACGCATTGCGTGAGTTGGATGAGGGTTTCCTCTGCGCTGCGTCGATTCGAGGGATGTGAATGCCAGATTCCAGATTTTGGGGAGGCCGATCTGCGTCGCGGCTGAGTGTGAGTGTGTATCAAGTTCTATTCCCGATGGCAAAGGGGGAGTGGTTGAGGTTGCTCCAAGGGAGGCTTGGCCTAGGGCGCTGAGCCAGTACGGCGCAAGTTGGGTGTCTTGCTTTGATGGAGGATTTGCGGCGATTGCTTCTAATACAGAACTTGCCGTCTCTCGTGCTTCGTCCAGTTCAATATCGTCCGGTCCCGAGGCGAGTAAAGACGTGAGGAGGTCGTACGCGGCCTGCGAGAGGTACGGATGCGAGAGTTTTGGGAGGAACAATAAGTGGGTCGTGAAAGTTTAAGATGCTCCCGTGCGATCCACTGAGGGTTGAGCATCTTGAGAGATGCAAGAGGATGGATGAGCGTATCTGGCTTGGTTGTCTGCGTCTGGAGCACTGCACATGCCCACTCGCCAACACGAACTCGCCATGGATGCGTCTGTAGCGGGGGTGGAGGATTTGACAAGACATCACGGACGGCCTCTGCAGCCTTGCGACGAACTTTGGGGCGGGGGTCGATGGTATGTTCGACAATGGTGCTGAATGCGTTGCGGGGAGAGGGGGCGTCGAGCGAGTGGGAGTCGAGCGAGTGGGAGTCGAGCGAGGAGATGAAAATGCCAAAGATTGTAACGAGGGACCGGAGGGAAGGCGCGTGAGGATATGTATGTGGGAGAAGGGGTACGAGGATGGGGAGGAGAGTGGAGGACTGGGATCGGAGGAGAGCAGGAGGGACGAACGGGATGACAATGGCAATGAGGTAGAGCGTTGCTGGGAGGACGCCGCCGTCGTTGAGGGACCTCTCGTTGCGGGTGATAATGCCTTGAAGGGTTGTAACGAGTGCTGCAAAGTAGGCAGAGGCCGTGGGAGTTGCAGACGAGGATGAGTTTACAATAATTCGAGGTGTTGACTGGATCGTCGATTCAAGCACAACCAGCAGTTGGGCAGGCTTCTTTTGGTGAGCCAGGTTTGATGAAGTGTGTGGACGTATTTTCGACAATGCTACTTGCATTTCAGGCGACCCCATCAGAAGGTCCGCCCTCGCATTCAAGACTCGACTTGCTCAGGCTTGATCTGCGCCAAGATAGCCTCGACGATGGCCTCAACGATGGCCGCTGTCTCGATTGATCCAAGTGGACCTGTTTCTTTTTTCAAACGAAAAGTGGTCAGAAACAAGAGCGGTTTGTTTGTCACTATTTGGTCCGTAGCCGCGAATTTCGCTCTATGATGAGAGGAGTAATTGCTCATGCTCATGCTCAGTGCTGTTGGTACATCCCAAATCCAGTGCGTCATACGCAAAAATGGGCAAGCGCTCGTTTCTTGGTTTATTTATTTGTTGAATTTCTCGGTAGGAAGAGTCCCTGTGACTCGAAAACGGGTTGTCAGGAATTTGGAGGTTCCTTGTTATTGTATTGTTCTATGTAGTTGCGAGTTGGAATGGCCTCCGTTGTGCGTATCAAGCCTCCGCCGGGCCATCCACCACAATTCCAGCCTCCGCCGCCACCTCCGTTGTAGCCAGGCGCAACGGCGCAACGGCGCATTGTTGTGATACTATCCGGCGCCTGTTAAGCCTCCGCTACCGCCACCGCCTCCGTTCCCTACTCCCGAACTCCCGAACTCCCGAACCCGACCACCCCTCGTCTTTCTGCTATCCGGTCATCCGTTGGTCGGCCTGCCACGTTTGAAGCGAAAATGTCTAGTGGGTCGAGTGACTGGATACCGGTTTGACGTGTAAGAAGTCAAATTATTTGCAAGGCTCCAGAAGGGAATTCACATACTATATATTCTACAAAACCAGCCATAATGTGTGTGGGTACGTCGATCTGTGCATCGGTAGGGAAGAAAGGCACCGAAATGAAGCGTACATTGCCACTACGCTATCCAGCCGGGATGTTGGATGAATCATCAACTCCACCACCAGCCGACTGCTCTCGCAAAACCGGCCACCCTCAGGCTTCGCCTTTGAATCGATCCCGACACACACGAAATGGAACCACTGATTATGTATCTAGAATTGTAGTTGACCGTTGTCTGGGTCCATCATGTTCGTTGCTACCAAGGCTTTGCGGGCGAGGAGTCTTCGGCGAGGTGCGTTGAAGGATCGTGGAGCGCTGGCAGCGGAGGCGTAGGTGCGTTCGAATGCGTGCTCATTCCCCGGATTGGCGGACGGGTGGTAGCGCCAACTTGGCTGGTGTACAGGTGATTAAGCATTGCGACGCCGTCGAAAGAACCTCTAGACCAGTCATTGCCACTGTTGGATACCCTGGTAGGTGAATAATGATGTGCAGGTGAGTAGGGTGGTATAGGGGACACTCCACTCTGGTTTCATCCCAGGTGTGTAATGAATGCCTCTCAGTCCTACTTCATGTGTACTGTTACTATCTGTGTATTGTTTTATACTTTTGTCAATATATAGTGCCATTGGATCATGGATAGTGCTATTCATATAGTACTATTAGTACTATTGGAAACTGTATAGTACTATTAGCACTATTGGGTGCTATTAGCACTATTGGGTACTATTAGTACTATTGGGTACTATTAGTACTATTGGGTACTATTAGTACTATTGGAACTCATATAGTACTATAACTGGGTTATGGTACTATAGATGGGTTATAGTACTGTATATCAGTTATAGTAACAAATAGTACCAGGGAGGGGGGAACTTGGACTCTACCACGTCCGAGTGCAACCGCGACCTAGCCTCCCCATCCCGCTACCTAAGTTCGGAGGATGAGCATCCAGTAAGTGGGGTGGAGAAGCACAGGGGCTATGACGGTCGTACGGAGCCTCGCCGTGAGGTTACCCCCCCCAGCGCGATGCTGACGTGGCACTCTCGCCTTCGTCTGAACGGGCGGCAGCCGGCCTCTACCCCCCCATCACGTTGGGTGACTCCAAATAGTCGATACTCATTACACGGTGGCTCGCCGTATGTGGAAAACAACCGCCCTTCAGGGCCAAGAGAAAAACAACCCCCCGGTCGACGTCACCTGCCTCACATGACCACGCCACCTCGAACAAACACCCAAACACAACCCCAGTAGACGCAGAACGGGTAGCCGCGGAAAGGGAAGTCCCCGGCCTCGGTTTGTGGTGGGCCAAGAATACCCCCGCCAACTCGATTGAAGACGGTTGAAGTCGACTCTGTCACTTACCATAAGGATGTTTAAGAGGAATGGAAAGTCGGGGATGAGATGAGACCTTTACATAGTTTACAACACATCCGACGAATCGTGTAACATAGACTCAGTCTTAGCACGTAAAATTGGATTTCAAAAAAAAAAAAAAAAAATAGTACCAGGGGTAACTATTTGGTACTATAAGTGACTATTATTAAAATATAGTACTATTTTTTATTTTTTGGTTCCCCTGATGATTGGATTTGTGACCATGTCAGTCACAGACTCATTACAGTCTCACACATTCCTGGCAATCTCAATCTGGCAGATATCTTCACCAAACCACTGGGTAGACTCAAGTTCATGCATTTCCACAACATGCTTGGCTTACACACTTAGGGGGTCACCTGTGCATCAGGGGGTCATGTTAGCTGGTGATGATGCTTGGCTATGATGCTGGGTTATGACATAGACAGGAGAAGGGGGACAGGGGTATTTATCATGTATATACAGTATATGGTGCACTGCTCAGTGGGAGGAACTGTCAGAGCCGTGTCCGGTCGGAGGGCGGACGTGTGGCCAGGATAGGGCGTATACCGTACAATGCCGTGGACTACCGATGACGACCAGCCGTCGTCGAGAATGGACTTAGGAATGGGAACGAGAGGATGAGAAAGGGGACCGGTACTCTAGTTGATCCTCAAACTGAGGAACTAGGTAACGAGTACATGAGTATTAAATAATAAGAAATCAAACGGTACATTGGAAACACGTTGCAGAGCAACGAAACTAAAGTAGAAGGGCGGGATCCCCCGCAGCCCGAGTAACAGGGCCATCGCGCGTCGGCGAGCCGAGCGCTCGTGCCTCGAAAGGGAAGCCAGCGCGCCGGACCATTTCCGTGAGCCTGGAAATGTCACGGCCGGCACGGTACGTGACAGGAACCTCACAGTTATTTCCCCCACTGAGTGGCCACCAGTATCATCACAGTATTCTCTTACAGAGAAGAAAGGATCATATCAGAACTCAAATGTGCATATCATGGCAAATGGCGGAGATCCTGCTCTCTGGCAACACATAACAATATGAAGAAGAAACTGTAGCCTAGCACGAGAACAAGCATCTAGGATAGCAGGCCACAAGCACAGAGTCAAGAATAAAGAAAGGTTAGGGTCGTGCAGTGTTAGAAATTTGGGTCCAAGACTTTCCAAATGCAAACTCGTCAAAATGAAGAGAAACCGACCGAACAGGGGATGTGAGGGGGATTGTGAGGAGAGCAGGTGAATGTAGACCTGCACGACACTCGTGGGGTACCCAATAGAGTAAGCCGCCACGCGGGTCTCTCACCCAACCCTCTTGGTCTGGCCGTTCAGCCACAATGTATGAGGTAAACTGGAGAGGAATTTGCGGAAATGAGTCCCATAAGTGAATGGCCACGCTGCTAAATCCAGAAATGGTATGCCCCGCATCGGGAGAGTGTGCAACGGAAGCAACAGGGCGATTGTGCGCCTCCAGAGGCTTGCCAAATGCAGAGCCAGTCTGAGCATTCCAGATTCGAATTGCCTTGTCAGATGATCCAGAGATGATGTACTGCCCATCGGGAGAGTAAGCAACTGAGCGCACCCAGTGAGTGTGCCCCTCCAAAGGCTTGCCGACTGCAGAACCAGTCTCAGCATTCCAGATTCGAATTGTCTTGTCGTAAGATCCAGAGATGATGTACTGCCCATCGGGAGAGTAAGCAACTGAGCGCACCCAGTGAGTGTGCCCCTCCAAAGGCTTGCCGACTGCAGAGCCAGTCTCAGCATTCCAGATTCGAATTGTCTTGTCGTAAGATCCAGAGATGATGTACTGCCCATCGGGAGAGTAAGCAACTGACCACACTATGCCTGTGTGCCTTTCCAAAAGCCTGCCGACTGCAGAGCCAGTCTCAGCATTCCAGATTCGAATTGTCTTGTCAGATGATCCAGAGATGATGTACTGCCCATCAGGAGAGTAAGCAACTGAGCGCACCCAGTCAGTATGCCCTTCCAAAGGCTTGCCGACTGCAGAGCCAGTATCAGCACTCCAGATTCGAATTGTCTTGTCTTCAGATCCAGAGGTGATGTACTGCCCATCGGGAGAGTAAACAACTGAGTACACTGCGCCAGTGTGCCCCTCCAAAGGTTTGCCGACTGCAGAGTCAGTCTCAGCATTCCAGATTCGAATTGTCTTGTCGGCAGATCCAGAGATGATGTACTGCCCATCGGGAGAGTAAGCAACTGAGTACACCGTGCCAGTGTGCCCCTCCAAAGGCTTGTCGACTGCAGAGCCAGTCTCAGCATTCCAGATTCGAATTCTCTTGTCTTCAGATCCAGAGATGATGTGCTGCCCATCGGGAGAGTAAGCAACTGAGTACACCCCGGCAGTGTGCCCCTCCAAAGGCTTGCCGACTGCAGAGCCAGTCTCAGCATTCCAGATTCGAATTGTCTTGTCAAATGATCCAGAGATGATGTACTGCCCATCGGGAGAGTAAGCAACTGACCACACCACGCCCGTGTGCCCCTCCAAAGGCTTGCCGACTGCAGAGCCAGTCTCAGCATTCCAGATTCGAATTGTGTTGTCAGATGATCCAGAGATGATGTACTGCCCATCGGGAGAGTAAGCAACTGACCACACCACGCCAGTGTGCCCCTCCAAAGGCTTGCCGACTGCAGAGCCAGTCTCAGCACTCCAGATTCGAATTGTCCTGTCAGATGATCCAGAGATGATGTGCTGCCCATCGGGAGAGTAAGCAACTGAGTACACCCGGGCAGTGTGCCCCTCCAAAGGTTTGCCGACTGCAGAGCCAGTCTCAGCACTCCAGATTCGAATTGTCCTGTAAAATGATCCAGAGATGATGTACTGCCCATCGGGAGAGTAAGCAACTGAGCGCACCGTGCCAGTGTGCCCCTCCAAAGGTTTGCCGACTGCAGAGCCAGTCTGAGCATTCCAGATTCGAATTGTCTTGTCGTCAGATCCAGAGATGATGTACTGCCCATCGGGAGAGTAAGCAACTGAGCGCACCGTGCCAGTGTGCCCCTCCAATGGCTTGCCGACTACATCGCCAGTCTCGGCACCCCAGATCCGAATCGTCATGTCACCCGACCCAGTGGCAATATAGCACCCGTTGGGGGAATAGCTTATGCTATTCACACCGCCCTTGTGTCCAATCCATTTTGATGGTGGTTCTGGCCATGATAACAATTTTCCGCTTCGCATCTGGATGCCTTTAGTGAAATATGTGCTAAATACCGTTGATAAAGGTGACTTTGAGGGCAGGAATGGTGCCGTTGAAATATAGGTGTGCGGAGTGCTGATAGAGATGGGAATGCGGAAGACGTTCATGAAACGACAAACATCCTGAATTCTTTCTAACAGTTTCGAGTCCATATCCTAGAGCCAATTAGAATTTCTTTCGAATGCCCATCACAGCAAGCCGGAGCTTTACTCACTTTGATCAATTTCGATGTCAGTTCTCGAAGCCTTGGAACCCCAATTCGCAGCATTCCCATAATACTCAATACTTCAACCCAATATAGTGCATACGGGCCTTCAAAGAATTTTCTCAGCATGTCCAACAAACGCCCCTCGCGAGTGTCGGGAGTAAAGCAAAGATGATTTGACCAATACAGAGAACTATACTGCAAAGCGTCGGAAATATTTTCTTTGATCCTCGATGCGAGTCCTTTCACATCGGCATTCGCGAGCCGGGAATCTTCGAGCCCGCAGATGTTGAAACGGAGCTGTTCGACCATCTTCTCGAGGCAGGCGGTACCCAGTTTCACATTTGCCTCTCGGAGGTTAGCTTGATAGTCGGCCTGGCAGTAGTCGCTCACAAAGAAGTTTGAAATGGACAAATGCCGGACACGAATTCCTCCACTGGCTCTTTCGTCTCGATAGAACATAGAGCCGAGATCATCTACCCATATTTTCACCACGTCAGGTCTCACTCCTGCCAGCTCTGCGATTGTCTCCTCACACAGTGGACGGTACGGCGCCGTGATAAGAAGTACTCCAATCATCCGCCGAAATTCAGCATTACGGTGCACTCTTCGTGCCCTGACGATACAGGAGTACAGTGCGTATAGAGCCATCAAGCCAGGGCTGCTTGAGTCTCGCAAGGTCGCCCCCAATAGCTTAGTGGGTTCATAGCAATGCTCAAGGGCAAGTGCAAGAGTCTCGATGAAGATGAATAGACCTGCTGCTCGGGAGATAACTCGATCCAAGAGCAATGGTTCTGGCCAAGGAGATTGGAGGGACCGGTTTGAAGCTACTCTATTGAATCGGGATTCCGCGAAGATTCTTAGGTTGGAGGTGGTCTCTTCATCTGCGGTCAAACCATATCGCAAATGCGACAATTGGGCGGGACTATCAAAGAAACGTTGGATATCGACTTCTTGTCTACTGGTGATGATAACCTTGAGCCACGGAGCGCATGCGGTCGCGTTTGTCAGGTTCTGAAGGACGCCTAGACGACTCTGAGCGCTGCCGCACTCATCAAGTGCGTCAATGACAAACACGAGAGTCCTTTTTGGGAGGCGAGGAAGTTTTTGGATGAATTCAAGGAAGGGAGTAGGCATTGATTCGGGTGCGACGTTTGGGTTGTTACGAAGAAATTCTGCGACAATTCGTCGAAAAGGGGGGAAGAGTATCGCGAGTTTGTGGATGAGAGTCGGAACGATATTTTTGGGGTCTCTCAATTCCTGGTCATCCCTCTGGCAGAAAAATGCTCCGACGAGCTGCTCTTTATCGTCAAGGCTCGCGCAGATCGAATGTGCTAACGACGTTTTGCCGATGCCAGGTAAGCCGTAGATCCAGTATGTATTTCCCCCGTCTGTCTGCTCCAATCCATTGGCCACCCAAGCTATGATGTTTTCGAGGAGGGATTTGCGGGTGTCTTTCATACAACAGAGATTCCGGTCATAGCCAGTCTTGACATCTTTGAGACGACTAAGCAAAATGTGGTGCTCTACACGGAACTGTTGAGAATGATCTATCGAGAGATGGAGAGAACGAGTGCTCACCAGTCCTCATGGTCCGGCGGAGAGCTTCAACATTTATTGCACGGTCGAAGTCTTCGACGACCCTCGTCAACTCACTCTCTATTTCTTTGATCGTCTCCTGGTAGGCTGACCCGCCCGCCGTTCTCACTGCAATTATTAGTACTTGCCAGGGTCATCAGGTGAGGACCTACCATGTGTGACGTAGTCGTACGAAACCTTCGCGACTCTGTGCATCACATCATACATTCGCGGGATGATCCCCTCCAAGAGATCCGACTCTTCGCAGACTATTTTGTCCTCGACTATTTTGTCCGCGAAATGCAGAATGCGCTTCAATCGGTCCAGAAGGACGGATGGTATCTGGTCGTACTCGCTTTGTACCTTCAAGAGCTAAATGATCAAGCGTTATCTCGTGCCTGGTACGCCAGTAGCGAACACGAACGTCAAACGTAACCTTGGCAACACCAAAGACAGCCTTTGTGACTGGATTCAACTGCAAGGTGTCAGTGTTCTGCTAGTCTCTACGTAAAAAAACCGGACCTCTGCGAATACAGCCCCAAATTTAATAGTGTTCTCCACAACCCTCTCAGTCGATCCACTCATCCATGGGGAGTAATCCTTTAAACATTTTTCGAGTTCGTTGAGCGAAGAGCGCAGAGATTCCCTCTATGCGAAGAGTATTAGCTGGCCGGGACGGGGAGTTGCAAAGAGACGAACGATAGTGATCGCGGAGAATTGTAATTCTAGAGACCAGCGATACCGGTGGAGCCTTCCATCGAAAATAATGTCCTCTGCGCACCGCTAGTAAATACGAGCGGACATTCGGTGATCAGGACTGACTCGGTACCGTGAATACATGCTTGATGGTGCTCCTATAATCATTTAAAAGCGCTTGAAGGTCGATCGGTTCGCTCGGCCGTCGAATCTTGGTCCAAAATGAATGACCGGTCCTCATTTGGATCTCGGCGCGC
>Ga0307515_10007087_pt1 | contig 22266 bp, 7 predicted proteins | sample 17_EM_MG_FD_194513 | JGI IMG/M metagenome (GOLD analysis project Ga0307515, IMG submission 194513) | Populus trichocarpa ectomycorrhiza microbial communities from riparian zone in the Pacific Northwest, United States - 17_EM | ecosystem: Host-associated > Plants > Roots > Unclassified | place...
TCAAATGACTAGGTCTTAGATCATATAAGTTGACCCGGATCAATCTAATTTTTTTTTTTTTTGAGATTTAACATCCCATGTGTTTTGAAATAATGCATATTGATATAGGTTATAAAAAAAAAATATGAGACATTTCGAGTTTGTTTGGCAGTGTGGTTGCGGATGTTTTTCAAATAACTTTTCGTGCCGAAATGCATGCGAATGATGTTTTTTCATTTTTTAAAAATTATTTTTAACATCAGCACTTCAAAACGATCCAAAACATACAAAACATATTAATTTTTTTTTAAAAAAAATTTTGAATTTTTTGGGAACGTGGTTTGCACCGCATTCCCAAACGATTTCGAAGTATAGTATAATTATCTCATATCGAAAAGTTAAGAAACAATTTATATGGATGCAAGTTATAAAAAAAATATAATACTAAGTGTAAATTATTTTTATATTTTTTGGGTTTATTAAAAAAATAAAAAATATTTTAAAAAAATCAAATCTAACCCAAGTTATGCCGAGTCACACGAGTTTCGAGTTGACATGCGGTTCACCTGGTTTTGACTAGACCAATTGCATCTTCAAGTTTTTTTGGTTTGAAACCCAGCTAAGACCTTGGGTTACATGAGTCCCGGGTCAACCCGCCGGGCCAGATCGAGTTTCATAACTATGTTATGAAACACAAAAATAACATCATCCAAATCAAAGCTTCTTCAATTGGTTTGTAGAGGGGTGAAATGGGAGGTAGAATTTGTGATGTGTTTGGGAACATGGCTGAAACCGCGTTTTCTAAAAATTAAAATTTTTTTTGCTTAATTTTTTTTTTATGTTTTCAGATTTTTTAAGTGCTAATGTTAAAATGATTTTTAAAAAATAAAAAAATATTATTTTAATGTATTTCTGAGTAAAAAACACTTTGAACCGCAACTGCTACTGCATTTCCAAACAAACACACCCTTGAAGGACTCATAGGATGGAGGCGGCCACATATTATAGCTGTGCATAACAGGTATTTGCCACCATCATTTTCAAGCTCATCTCAGGTGGTTATGAAAGTTAATCCATAGTGTACTAGCTGTCAACACAAAAACCAGAAATCTAATAAATATATCAGATACAATCTCCACGGCATATTGGGTTACAATACAAGCACACAAACTGATAGTTAAGGTCAACTGTTAAATGTGATAAGCTCTAGCTTTTTTGAGCCCTACAAGAATTAAAATAGGTTAATGATAATATTTACAAGGATATCACTAGGGAGAAGAACAGACAAGTTCATCTCCTCTACAAATTCAAAAGAAAGAAAGTAGAGGAACAATCTTGGAGCTCTGATACTCATCATCAATCTCAAGTTTGTTCGTCAACTTTTGCGAGTCATGGTACCGAAACCATGGCCACTTGCTGTTATTTATTGGAACACTTCTACCATACCTCGTTGAACTACAAACAAACAGAAACTCCAGGTTAAAGCAGTTGTTCTGCAGATTTCATCAGCATTACAAAAATTTTTACACTAGGGTGGTGTATAATTCTATATACACCAACCATTAACAATCTATAGTCTGAATCCTACAACATATGTTAAATCTCATCAATAAAATGCAGGCTTCACTCACATGTACATGGACATATTCACTAATGGCCAGGCTGTTTTCAAGAAGACTAATGCATGAATCATCCTGCGTGTTGTAGCTAAAGGAATTCAGCTGCATGGAACTGGTGGAGGAGCAGCCTCTACCAGCAGATTAATTGCTTTGGAGCATGTTCATTCTTACAAATTGTGCTCTCTAATTTCATTTCAATCAATTTAGATACAACCATTTATTGCAATTACCCTCAAATATAGAAGAGAAAATCTTACACAGAATAATTCTTCTGTTCATTCAAAGATAGATGAAGGAATCGCAGGGAACAATCTATTTAAACACTGCCATGTATATGAGACATTCCAAGGATGGTCCTTGAATAGATACTGTTTTGCAGGTAAATCCCACACAAGAACCCCAGTAAATACCCTGAATCAAAGACCAGAACACTCTCTCCAGTAGAGTACTAGGAAAGTAAGACAAAAGCTAGGGAATTTGACATGCACCTGGAGGAGAGAAGTCCGAAACTGGAAAGGTATAGCTGCTCTAGGAAAGCAAACCTGTGATATCATTATGGTAGATGGATAGACAGTACTTGACTAATATGTAGACAAACAAGACAACAAATCATTGTAACGGATGTTCATTAATTGGTTAAGAAGATCAGATTCATTTCACAGATCTTTACTAATTGATTTGACTCAAGCTTGACGGGTGGTTTAAGTAAGTTGTATTCTTTATACTTCTCCTCATGCAAAATTTCTAGAAATGTCATCACTAGCCATTGTCACGGTTTAAATGCATAGAAACAATCTAAAAAGTTTCACTGCTGAATCTATCACCAGAAAATCTGAACAAGGCATTACTCCACAGCGTTATCATGAGTGGACAGCAACAGAACCAGCAGAGTATATTGGCGATGGCAAGCAAAAAATGATCCTCCCTGTAAAAACATTGTGCCATGACATATTCTAGGAATGTGATCGATTTAAGGGACATTCCATGATTAAGCTTACATTCATCATTAATGTCAGTACTTGCAATTGTAAATGCAATCAGGGCAGAGACAATGCAAGGAGGTCACTTTGATTTTAAGAAACAGCTGAAATGATTTTCACCAATATTTGAGGAAGAAACCACCTATATTCCATCGTACATAAACAATCTCCACAGCAGCTAAAATGTAACCACAGTGACTATTTTTTGATATTGGCTAACTACAGATTAACAGCAAATTGAATATATGTTGACAGCATGAAAATTGACAGCCATAAACTCGAATCATCGTCATTATGACAGAAGGAAGGCATGACACTCTATCAACCGATGTTCCTCTATGCATAATCCTCTTCATGTTCGCTATAGCGTAACCACAATTTAATTAAGGGTAAATAATCTAAGTCGTTAGTTTAACTTTAACATGACTGGAAGTTTCAGATGACAAACAAATAGCGAAGGATATAAATTTGGCACGTTCCTATTCGGTATCGTAATGATATAGTTTAAGGCACTGATTATTAGAACCAGTTCCAAAATTGAGGCTAATCACCTTGCTTTCCCAGATTCAAAAATAGATTTCTTTTTATTTTTTGAAAAAGCAACTGATAAATTATCTATCGACAGATTAGCAACTGAAAATTGCACCTAGATTGAGGCACATAAAATGCTAGCCATGATCATCAAGATAGCTTTTGCAAACCCTGTGTACAATTTAGAGACAGGGCATACCTCTTCAATCAGAGAGAGATGCACAAGTGAAGCCATCACTGATCAGTTGGTTAACTGCATCCCTAAACCTGTAATAATCCTCAACCTTGTTGTAAACTTGATGAGAAATCCGAGCATAGCCAGTAACTGAACCAACTTCTCCATCAAGCGGAGCTCTAAAATAAATAGGAACTTCAACCTGGAAATGCTCTCTCAAATGTGTCCTTAACTTCAAAGAATCCGACTCGCTCGAAATCCCCAAACAAGCAGGCAATCCAACCATAATCATACTCCCACACATCTCCGGTGGAGACCCAAGATTAGTCCCCCAAGCTTTCACCAACATCTCCCCCATCTCCACAACTTTTTCATGATTCCTCTCCTTAATTCCGTCAATCCCACCTTCAAACCTATTAATAAACTCCAAAACCGCTGGAACAACCAATTGAGCACTATAATCCCTAGTCCCAATCCAAGCACTCTCTACAGCCAATCCATTACCATACTCATGAGACACGACAGGGTGATGCAGATCACCCCCATTGCCCTCCTCTCCTCTCTTCCTGCAATACAAAAAGGCAATAGAAGGAGGGCAAAAAAACCACTTATGCAAATTACTAGTATAAAAATCAGCCCCAATATCTCTCACATCAACATCAACACACCCAATTCCATGAGCAGCATCAACAAAAACCTGATCAACACCTTCCTCTCTACAAATCTTAACTAATTCTTTAACAGGAATAACAACACTTGGCATTGAAGTAACATGATCAATCACAGCCAACCTAACTTTCTTCTTCCCATTTTCTTTACCTCTCTCTAAAGCCTTTCTAAATTCACTCACGATCTCTTCCTTTGATGTAATAGGGAAAGGTAACTGTACCTCAATAACTTCCCCTCCAGCACGCGTCACATAAGCCTGAACAGACTTTTTTACAGCACCATAAGCATAATGCAACATGACAGCAACATCTCCTTTGTTAAATCTCCCTTCAGTAAAACCCCATGCATAGTTCTGTAAAACAATGGCAACAGCAGTGGTGGCATTGTCCACAAGGGAGATTTCATCAACAGAACGAGCGTTTACCAAAGATTTGATGATGGAACGTGAATGAAGGATAGAAGATTTGAGGGTGTTGAAGTAGAAGTGATCAGGCTGGCGGAGGAACTGGAGCTGGAAGCTTTGCTGGGCAGAGATGACAGATTGAGGACAGCTCCCAAAGCTGCCGTTGTTAATCCGAGAGATGGTTTGGTCATGGTGGGAGAACTCTGATTGGATTTCAGAGTCAGAAATGAAAGAAAGTCTTGGTTTCTTGGTGGGGTTGGAGCAGCCATTGAAGGAGTCGTTTTTCTTGCAGTGCTTCGAGGAGGAGGAGGAGGAGGAGGAGGAGGAAACCATGGCATGGAGGAGGCCTAATGGAGAGGAAAGTAGAGATGATGTAAAGAGGAAGAGATGAGTGGAGAAAAATAATGTTTTGGTGACATATGGAAAACATAAACTCCACTAATCACTTACGTGCCACCAACCGGTCACCCCACCCCACGTCATTGCCTATTGGAGAATGGAACTAGATTCTCCTTTTGTTCTTGTAACCTTCGATCAAGTTAAACTCCTAGAGTTTACTCCCTACTCATTCATGGTCAATGTTGTGCAAGAAACAACGGGACAATCGTCTTGTTCAACGGTTTTTGATCAGAGCCGTTTGTTTACACGATGAAAACTACAGGATAGAACAAGTTTATTATAGAGATTGGAATATTATGATCATTAATTTGAAGAAGAAACTCTAATGTCAATGTGGTGACATCTTTGAGATGGGCTTCTACTAGCTGATGATGACAAGCTACTATCTCATTAATTAATTATAGAATTTATTTATAAAGTTGGAAACTTGACGATGATTTCCATCAATGAAACATGTGTCCTTTCCTTTTGTAATGATTCATTGTCGACCACAATGTTTTGTTCTCCTTTTTGTCGTTTCAATATTTATTTTTTTTCACATGTTTTTGTTCCTAACCTCCTTACATTAACATAAAGTTATTAAAACGAAGGTTGGAGTTATAAATGAGTTAACTAAAGTAAAGTTAACAATCATCAATCTAAAATAATATTATTTTAAATTTTTTAAAGATCTACATTATTTATAAAGAATTAAAAAATAAAATCAAGTTTTAATTGAGTTGAATAGTTAAATAATCAGCTATAAAAACAAATCACTAAACTAATCTGTCAGTTCAAGTTAAATAACACCAACCAAAACACGAGTTTCATCATGAAAATAATTCATCATATGAGATAAAGGACTCTGGATATACGAAATAATTACTTGATCTCTTACAATTTGGTCACCATGGTGCAGGCTAAGGTTATTATGCTCACAAATTAAAGTAAGTATCTGTGTTGGTTACAATTTAATCCAATGTGTGGAGGTTATGAAATTGATTAATTTAAGTGATTAAGACTATCAGTTTGCTATTTGTTTATCTAAGTTATGTCCACTTGTTCTCTGCAACTAAACAATTTTATAAGATTCTGCGCTCCATTTGTCTGGATTCTCTACCTTTGCTGGCACCGCAGCATTGTAAAAAAATAAATCTCTGAGGAAATTTGTTATTTGTTAATTGCCACTGCTTGCCAATTACATGTATGACAAAAAAAATTTGGGCAATGAATTTAATTTTCAACACGCAATCTATCACTTAAACAAAGCTGAAACTATTCTCAGGATCTTTGAGAGAGTATTTTCTGTGTTTGATAAGGTTTGTATATATGCAAACTTGATAATTCATGGATGTTGTAATATTTATGTATCACTTTAGTACTTAATTTCATGCAATATGTGCTAAAAGGTGGAATTTCTTTTAGTTAGAAGAGAGTTAATACATTGATACTTTTAACATAAATTATAAAGAACAGTTGGATCTTCTCCATTCTTAATTAAGTATAGAGTGAACAAGACAGTTCAACATCAATGGCTTTAGGTCCCAAATAGTATGCAAGGGACAAAACAGTTGTTCCATGCATGGTTTTGGAGTTTCCTCCGGCATTATTGATTGATTTAACCAGCAAGTACAGAAACTTCCTTCGCTGCACCAAACACCCCTATCCTCAAATCATGCCACAAACCCTGAATGTAATTCACAATCAGAAGGAATTTGATCAATGGGACTCTTGTCTTGCCAGAGCAAGACAAGTATAGCTCCCACTAAGGGGACAAGTACAGCAACTGGGCTGGAGATACACATCCATGGCAACGCTTAATAGAGGATAATCACTGCAATCTTACTTTTCCGTGCATTGACAAGAGTTATGGCTCTGCTCTGTCTCGAATCCATTCTAAAAGTACAGTCCCTGCCGACTCCAGCCTCTCAGAAGGAGCTGACTCAAAACTCAAATCAGTCATTTGATAAAAATCACACTACTGGACAATAAGGCAATACAAGAATCCAGTCCTGGTGGTCAACCTAGAAAATTTATGGTCTCTATATAAAAGACCAGCGGATAGCTAATTTGCCACAACATAATTTCAACCTTCATGGGTAACCTATTGCTATTTTACTTTGTCATAAGCAGCTATATTCTGGGGTTCACATTCAGGGCTAAAAAGGCGGACCAGCAGAGCAGAAGTTGAACTCCAAGCAATAGCTCCACAAGCAGCCCACCGAAGACTCCTAGGATTTGTAATTCTTGGACCTGCATGAACAGCAGACCGATAAACATTGCAGGTTTGGATGAATACAGACTACTATGAAAAGCTAAAACTATAGCTAATTGTGTGCAAAATTGAAAAACAAACTACACATCTGAAAAGCAACAAAATGGAGACATAAAAAGATCTTTTAGTTTTTGTCTTAGGATCAATGACGGGCTGAAAAATTAACTTGTAAGCACCAAATCCAAAATGCTTCAGAAAGACATTGTAACTGCAATTCCTCCCCTTATGCAGTTTCCATTGCTTTGATATATCGGATGCTCCTTTTAGTGTTCTATTTTTTCTACTTGTTTCCCATAACTCTAATATTTTGCACCTACAACTTGGACGTTAAAGCTGTTTTAACAGCACCATGTAATTAACTCAAGATTTTACCACAACTCAAACTTCAAATGTTTCAACTCACAATCAACTCAAGATTTCTTTAAAGATCTACATGCTTGATTTCCAGGATATTACCACTGTTTGACATAGACTTTTAACCCCCTCCTTTGATCTTTTCACATTTTTAATAGGTTTCTAAATCTCGATTCCAACTGAGATGATCATCTATACAACCTTTTGAGCAAGTCATATCAGGCACATCATCTGAAATTCCAGGATGCTTTACAGAATAATGGCCTGCGGATGATGACACACTTAATATATTACATTAGTCAAACAAGATTGTGTCAATAAAATGAGAATACCATTTGGCTCAACTCCAACACACACGCAGGAGAAAAAACCCCTCAAATGACACCATTGGTTTCTTAAAGGCGGAACGCCAATTAGATTAAACCCTTCCATTTAAATAACTGCTTAATATCTTCAATGGCTTCATCCAAGAACAAGAAACAGCCCATAAACACTATCATCGCGATCAAAATTGTATACATTGTTGCATTCAATTTGATGGCAAATTATGACCTATCTTTCATGTTAGGATGTCAATTCATATGCTTATTTGGAAACAAAGTTCTCAACTTTTTATGCAAGACCCCGACTTTCCAGACCTTCTCCAACCCTACAAGGGACAGGCTTTATGTAACCTCATTTCCAAGACTTGTTCTTCAATGACTTTTTACAATTAGTAACATAACAAACATCTCCAAAAGGAAGATGTAGCATACACAATGGTAAAAGCTATGGTAGTTCGGTTCTTTAACGACCTCAAAAGCATTTTACTGAAACAGAGCAAATGTCAAAAGAACAACGTAATAGGAACAGTAGAACATACCATAATGCAACCTACAGAGAATCCAGAAACCAAATGCTCCTCCAACACTAAAAATTCCAGCTGTTTGCCTCATCAATCTAGAGCAAGGCTTACAATCTGACCTCATCAACTCCCCATCTGAGAACCCACATAAGCGCCTTAATGCCATCTGTAACAAACAGCCAATCTCCCTTCAAAACCTGCAATATACTAAAAGGTACAAGCTTTTATCACGCTTCAAAAATATTAACTCTCTAGCCCATTGGCAAAAAATTCAAGAAAATCCCAGACACAAGAACACTTATATGTTCCTTATAAAAAATCCTTGAAATTATTTGGTGGCATAAAAATATTCATTTTCACAAAAAGGAAAACTTTTTGATGTGAGCGATGAACTCCTCCTACTACTTATTCTACCGAGGGAAAAAAGAAAAGAGTACATGTTGCAGCAATATACCTTGCAATAATGCATTTACCTGAATCGAAAGTCAAAAGAAACTGGCTTAAAACACTTGTAAAATTAAAAACAGAATGATGATTCTCTCAGTGTCATTTTGTAGAACAGATGGAGAGCATGTGAATCAAAACTCTAATAGCTACAAAAAGCATCAAAATAATGGTTAAATCGTTATAAAGATGTGATCTTTACTACCTGGGAACTGAGCAGGGAGTTTGATTGAATTGAATTACGACAAGGGGAAGTTGTATGTTACAAGTTTGGGATTTCTTCTTCCGTGCCAGTCTGAGATAGAGAGGTTAGCAGAATTATGAAATGGGTCTAGCTGATTCGTTTGAGTATTTTGCCTGTTGGGCTTGGAGGGTTTAAATGTCATAGATTCTTTTGGGCTATCCTACAGTGATTTATAGCCTTTTTTTTTTCCCAGAATAAAGAGGATATATTTATTTGTATTTTTTTAACCAAATATTTTTTTAATGCTTGTCTCTCTTATGTTCAAGACACTAACCAGATATAACCAGAAATTATGACTTGCATATATGTATTTTTAAAGTTATTTGGTAAGTAGATTCAGTTTTAATTAATTCATAAATGGATCCGGAAATCTCTCAATATTGAAATAAAAAAACAAAAGTTAGAGTTTGGATTATGGTGACTACAAATCCAATATTAATAAATGCTCATTTTCGTTGGGACAAGGGGGTTTGGTTTGGAAATTTATGGAACTTCCAAGCAATCTCTTTTTTTTAAATGCGGTCAAATTTTTTATTATTTAAAATTAAATTTTTAATTATATATTTAGATGATTTTAATATATTAATATTAAAAATAATTTTTAAAAAATAAAAAATATTATCTTTTTAAAAATACCACCAGTACCGTCAAACAACCAGTAATCAAGAGCAAGAAGACAAAATATTTAGATGTCATGTTTACCGGGGCAACAATCTTCTTGTGGATGATGATAAGAGAGGGAAGCAGGTTTGAATGAAGGAAGAAGAATCAACCAGAGGTGGTCCTTGCTAGAAGGGTTGTTTTCAATCAAAATCACATTTTTCTTATCGTTTTATTTAGGAGGAGCGAATCAAGACACGACAACCATTGCTTGCCACTTCTACTGTAGTGCTGGAAGATCTTTAAAAGCTTTGTTTTCAATAAAAATCACCTTTTTCTTTTCGTTTAGCTATCTGCCTTGATTGCTACACCCTCTTCAAGCTCAAGTGCTCAGCAGTACTCAGTCTCTTCACTTTGCTTCAAGCTCAGCTCAGGTTTCACTTCTTGTCCTCTCTATCTCTCACACACAAAATCATCATCACTGCATAAGTGAACATATGATCTTGATATCTTGGTTGTTATCTCTTTTCTTCTACCATTCCAGACTGTGCTATATGCTCAAGGGTTTCTGTGTTTCCTTTATTTGAAAACAGTATGACACTTACCCTTGTTTTGGAAGCAAGTTGTAAATATTGATCTTCATAGTTCTTGTTGAAATTTCAATTTATAGCTAACATCATGGAGAGGTGAATCATTTGATCTAGTTTTGAGTAGATAAATAGGCATATGTTTGGATATTGGACTGGTGAAAACTTGCTTCCAATTATACCCAATCCAAAAGTTTCTGATTCAAAATATTTCTTTTGTTCTGACAATTTCATCATCATCTGACAACATCAAGTTTTCTTGTAAGAAGCTACTGAGACTATATAGTAATCTAGTTCCTTTTAGAAAGCTACTGGCTTACACAATTATTTTCTTTTATTTTTATGGGAATGAGTATATTAGGACATGCAAATGCTCTGTTGAGGCAACCAGTTGAGCGTCCTGCTTACTCTTTTCTTCATTCTATCTTGCAGGGATATTGTATCCTCATATGGGGAATAAAATTCTTCTCAAGGTTTTCTGTTTATGGGCTTTGACATGCTTGCTTCTTCCTGCTAACTCTAATGGCCTGGTGAGAATAGGTTTGAAGAAGCGCCGTCTAGACCTTGATACTATTAAGGCTGCCAGAATTGCTAGACAGGAGGGAAAATCAGGAGCAGGTGCAAACAGTTTGGTCCATGATCTAGGAAGTTCAGATGCAGATATAATACCCCTTAAAAACTATTTGGATGCTCAATACTTGGGAGAAATTGGTATTGGCTCGCCCCCACAAAACTTCACAGTCATATTTGACACTGGAAGCTCCAATCTCTGGGTTCCATCATCAAAATGCTACTTTTCTGTGAGTTCAACTGATCGTTATTGGTTTTTAATGTACAGTCCTAAAGATGAGATCAGCTGCTGACTTGCAATCACCTGCAGATTGCCTGCTATTTCCATTCCAAGTACAAGTCAAGCTTGTCGAGTACATATATCAAGAATGGTAATTATGTGTTCTCTATTTTCACTACATTTGAAGTTAAATTACTAGAGTACATGTTATAGACAACATTGGATGCTATGTTGTGAGGTTAAAACTCAAATTTTTGTTTTCAAATTCATATTCAGGGAACTCTTGTGAAATACATTATGGATCAGGATCAATTTCTGGTTTCTTAAGTCAAGACAATGTTCAAGTTGGGGGCCTTGTTGTCAAAGATCAAGTGAGTTATTCGTTCCATTTTACATTTATTTGGAGAATCATCTGTCTTCTTTTTGCAGTAATGTGTGTGTGTGTGTGACTTTTGTAATCCAGGTTTTTATTGAGGTTACAAAAGAAGGAAGTCTTTCATTCGTATTGGGGAAGTTTGATGGAATACTTGGGCTTGGGTTTCAGGAAATTTCAGTTGGGAATGTTGTCCCTGTGTGGTATGTTTATGTCAGGACCGTAGTTCTTGTTTTGTAATTTCATTCTTCTTGGAAACAATCACTTAGATTCATCATCTCTGCGATTCCTTTCTCTAGTACCTTGGATAGACTAATTCATGGAAAGAGCACAGGTACAATATGGTGCAACAAGATCTTGTAGATGATGAGGTGTTCTCGTTCTGGCTCAACCGAAATCCTGAGGCGAAAGAGGGTGGCGAGCTTGTTTTTGGAGGGGTCGATCCGAAACACTTCAAGGGAAAGCATACCTATGTTCCAGTTACCAAAAAAGGGTACTGGCAGGTAAAAGCATTTCATCTTTGGACCAATTTCTAACCTTGTTCTTATATGCTATTTTCAAAGAGGGAAAACTGAGTTTTTCTTACTGCTGTTTCCCATTTTCAGATCAACATGGGGGATTTTCTAATTGGCAACCATTCAACAGGTGATATTCAACTTGAGCTTTTTTATTTCTATGTTGTTTATGCCCCCCTTTTCTCTGTATAATTCTCTATTAACATAGAGGAAAAACTGCAGTAGATAATCCCAGACATGAGAACTGCCGAGCACCTTGAATCCTATAATGAATGATGAGTCACTTCTCTTAGAAATTTTTGCATCCTAATAACTAGTTTCTCTACACGGTCCGCCTCGTGCATTTCCAAGTTCATGATTCAGCATGATGCCAAAATTTCTACCTGAAGTCTAATGGAATTCCATGTCTGTAAAACCCGGCAGCCTTCATGCTCTTACAACAAAGCCTTCTAATACATTCACTTATTCCTCAGGTCTTTGCGAGGAGGGCTGCGCTGCAATTGTGGACTCCGGAACCTCATTGCTTGCTGGTCCAACAGTAAGTTTCTTTCACCTTCCTGATTATTGGCTTCTTCCCAAAACAGGCCTCCTTGCATGAAAGTTCAAATTTCCTTTCTTATTTATGTTTTACTTGTTTCAAATGTATACTAACTAACTATCATTTTCAGCCCATCATTACCGAAATCAATCATGCCATTGGAGCAGAAGGGGTTGTGAGCGCTGAGTGTAAGGAAGTGGTTTCTCAGTATGGAGACTTAATATGGGAACTCTTAATATCAGGGGTGCGTTTGTCTCTAATTAGTTTGTTATTTCAATTACATTTCCACGTATGCTGATGCCCTAATTTTATGCTGTGGACTTCAGGTAAAACCCAACAAAGTATGTGCGCAACTTGGTTTATGCATTTTCAATGGGGATGAGTATGTGAGGTAAGGAAATTCACGTTATGTTCTGGTCTATAATCCACATGTTTGGCACAGAAACTTTGCACAAGATGATTTAGCCTGATCGCTTTCAACACATGCATCCTGGGACAGTATTTCCTTCAAAGATTTCAAGTATTTGATAGCAATGAGTGGCACTGAAAGTGCATATTTTTAGATATTGGGGCAAATTGCATGAGCATGATTACCAGAATGCAAGAAATTTTTGTGAATCTGCTGACCAATGTTCTCTCTGTTGCAAAAGAGTTTTAAGGGCCTTATAAGGTGCTTAAGAAACTGCCTCAACAGCATCTTTGGTTGACACTAAAACCTGATTTCTTGTGTAGCACTGGTATTGAATCAGTGGTTGAGAAGGAAAACAAGGAGGGATCATCTGCTGGTGATGATCTTCTATGCATTGCTTGTGAGATGCTTGTTATTTGGGTCCAGAATCAACTAAGAGAAAAGGAAACAAAGGAAGCAGCAATCAACTATTTAGATAAGGTTGGTTTACATCAAAACCCTGCCTCTTTTTCAGAAGCTCAAATCTGTATTCTAAGTTTTAGTTTTTGATCCTTAACAGCTATGTGAAAGCCTGCCTAGTCCAATGGGAGAGTCAGTGATTGATTGCAATAGCATTTCAACCATGCCAAACATCTCATTTACCATCGGAGATAAACCTTTTAGCCTCACTCCAGAGCAGGTTCGATTTCCATAATCTTGCTTTGGAAGTCGAAATATATCATTAGAAATCTTTATCTTTGTATTTCTAAAACCACTCGTTTGCTTTCAGTATGTTCTGAAAACCGGAGAAGGCATTGCTCAAGTTTGCATCAGTGGGTTCATGGCTTTGGATGTGCCGCCTCCACGCGGTCCTCTGTGGTATGCCATCCTAGCCATTGTTATAGCTCTGGTCGACATATATAGCTTTTCTTTCTGCAGTTTATGTTTGAGTTTAACTTGAAAATGCATGCTTGCAGGATTCTTGGTGATGTATTCATGGGCGTGTATCATACCGTCTTCGACTATGGTAACCTTGAAGTGGGTTTTGCAGAGGCTGCTTAATGATCCTTCTGCTAGGCTGTAATGCTATGACAGATTTTCCTATGCCAATCAGAGATCACTCTGTAATGTAAATGTTTGTTAGGCATATTAGGACTATGAATTGATAATCTATTTGTATCCATCATCTGCTAAAAACAAGGCATCAGGACAATTTTAAAGAATATCAAGGAACAGAATGTTTAAATTTTGATGAATCTCATTTAGATTATTAAATGCTGAAGATATTGCCAAAGAACTCAATTTATCTAAAAGATTAAAGACCATGACTCAAAATCCTCCCCTTCCCTTTTGTTGAAAAATAATGTCGTATTTAAAAATAATGACTGGTATCATTTTTTTTAATTAAAAATTGGAGATCATAAAAACAGAAAGAAAATGTCTTCTTGTATTTTTTTATTTAAAAAATACAAAAATATCCAAAAAATAATTTATTTTATGTTTTTGTTTCTTTAACCAATCACATTATCTTTTCTTTTCTTATTAGACATAATTTATACAAGAGTTGAGCTTTCATTGCCATGATAACTATTTTGCTCTCAGAAAGCATGTGCACATTTTATGAAAAATGCTCAGAAGCCTTACAAATATAATTCCTTTCATCTAATTTTCACTTTTCAGTCCTACCAATCATTCAAGAAAAAAAATTAAGTAATGTTCTTTATAAACATCTATATTAAAAGAATAATAATATAGAAATTAACTCAATTTTTTTTTTTAAAAAAAGGAACTTTATCTACCCATTTTCTTTATATCAGATTTTAACAAATTAATCATATCGGTCAATATTTTTTCTGACTTGAAACTTAGCCGTGAGTTAGGCTCTAAGTCTTGGGAACTAGCTTTGCACATAGCAGATTTTTTTAACAAGGGTGTAACCAGCCTCCCTGTCCATACTACAGAGTACGAAAGTGCTTAGAACTACACGAGTATGCCACTTGAAATGCATAACATCAACTAAAGAAAACTAGAGTATTACGGCATAGTATGAAGTACAGATGCACCACCGAACTTCACTGTTCTTCATCACTATCATTGCTGAAAACAGAGGCTACAGCTGATTTTGGCTTCTTTGCGGCTTTGGCCGAGGAGTTCTGTGCAGTGAATGCAAAAGGGCCACTAGTTAAATGAAGAGCAGATGAACTATTCAGTCATCAAATATTGATTTCTTTCACTCAAATTGGTACAACATTGTGATATTGCTTACAGATTTTACAGGTGAAAAATTCAAAGAGGTGCCAATTACAAGGCAAGAAAGGGCCATGTAACTCCCATAAGTTGAATAGAATAACTTGTGTTGTAAGCCAGAAAATATGTATGCGATCTTGAGATACCATTCAACATTACTTTTCAGAACGTCAAACAAAATAAAGGAACACAGTTGTTATTCTTGTTACTTATATCCATGAGAGTAAAAGTGTTGCCATACAGAAAGGATGTTTTTTAAAGTTACTTGACATAAGCAACATTTACTCAGAAGGGGAATGCATTTTATGAGTGCAATTAATCATCAGGGAGTCATCTACAAGTTACAAAATCCTAGCTAGAGAGAGAATTTCTATGCATGGGAGATAACTATTCATCTATCCTCACTGCAATGCATAAAGACCTAAGTTTACTCAAGTTATAAAGGAAATAAGGACCCTAGAATAAACTACCATGTTATTATCATACCGCAACAATCTACCTTGTGACGGCACAATGAAGCCATGAAAACAGCTTCTTTACTCATCATACTGAAAAGCTTCTAAGTGCCTACAATGATATAAATTCTAATTCTTCAGTTGCATACCTTTGAAAGGCCACCTTTAGATGAAAACCCAAATTTTAATGCCCTCCGCTGATCCTGATCCACAAGTGCAGTTCCACTTCTAAGCGAAGTGGAAACCTGAGCAGATGCAGATTCTTCTTGTTGCTGCTCCTGTTTATGAGCATCTGCCCTATATTGCATAGAAGAATATAAAAACAAATATGGTAAGGAAAATTTTTTGAAGACAATAAAACAAATGGAAAAGCTTGAACTAGCTGTTGCATTTGTGAAAGAAAACAAGAATGCATACATCTGTGCAAACTTAGCCATCTCCCTCTCCTGTCGTTGCAGTTCTCGCTTTCGCCGATCATCACGACTGCTAGTACCATGCATCTCTCTCATTTCCTTAAATCTCTGAAACCATCATCCAAGAGCATTACAGATTTAGGAGAAAAAACAGAGAGTGATAGCACTAGGGGTTGAAAAATGCCAAGTAAGATCTCACACCTTTCTATGATTATGGTCGTATGAACTCAGATGAGCTTCAAATTCCATAGCCAATTTGTATTGCTTGTTGCAAAGATCACAAAAGAACACCTTCCTTATCTCTTTTACCTCAGTTTGAATTTTCTGCTCCCGTTCAGCTAACACCTGAATTTTCATAATGTGCACGAAGCAGGCAGTAGAAGCCACCAGGTAATAAAAACTGCAGGAAATTCTCAAGAGCTTCGAAAGTTGATGTTCCCCCATGATAATACCATTCCCGTCAAAAGACACACATATATGCTATATGCTGCCTTCTGTTATTAGATGTGGGTTTCAGAGAAAAAAGCATCAACCTCAAAATATTATCTACCAGTTAAAATATTAATAATGGTCTACAAATTTATAGGCATACCTCCCGCTTTTTTGTGTGTTCCTCAGTTTCTTCAACCTCAATGTCAAGTTTTCTTCGCTGAATATTTTCTTCTGCGGTAAAAAAATCATCTTCTTCTTGTTTTCCAATCCCTAACTTTGGATCTCTAATTCCAGATTTTATAGGCTCAATGATTCCTGAACATAAAAGCCAAAAATTATTGTTAAAATTACAACATCATAAACAAATAAAACATTCCACAGGAATCAATCCTATTGATGTTTCTCATATCATTCAGACTAAAGGCAAATGATAGATTGGAAACTCTACCCACTTCACTCTACTTAACAAGATAGCAGACCACAAATAATTGTACAAAAGGAACAGTTAGCAAACAATGCCAATAGGCAATAATGAGTAGATATATCTGCATGTTTAACAGTTTGCAACCTACGGCATTATTTATCTGAGTAAAGCTTGTGGTCTGATAATCAAAACTATATTGGAAATAGGAGGTTTAAGAGCATTCAGGGCCAGGACATATGGGTTCATCGATCACCGTAGCCGAGGAAAGGTTTTTGAGGTGATTGTTTTGTTCCGTAGAAAATGGAGGCTTCAAGTAACAAACATAAAGCAGCATGATTCAACTTCAATGATTTCAAGATCATGTGTCAATAGAGTAAGTAAAATATATTCCAAAACATCTTAACTAACTATTGATGGTACAGCAGTGAAAACATGATGGTAGATTCAAGCAAAGCAATCACTTAAAAAATGAAGAAGGATAGGAGACCATCCTCAAACAACTCCTCCCATGAATGAGGCTCAACTATTTACATACCTTGCTCGTCCTTTCCAAGACCCTTTCCTTTCCATCCCATTTTCTGAAGAAGCCTAAAACCAATATTTGACGCTGTCAACTTTGTGTCCAATGAAGCTTGTTCAACATTGTCTAGATCAACATTTTCCGTAGGTCTGTGATCTTTTGGTAACCGAAAATCCTCTGTGAAATCCTCAATAAGAGAGTCCTATCAAGCACATACAACAAATGCGATGTTACACATCCATGCACATGAGATTGCATGATCCTCAACCATTCACGAAACTTGTAATGAATGCACAAACACATAGTAAAGGAAAATTTCCATTAAAATATAAAAATATAATGTCCATGTGAACAATTATTATAAATATTAAGCGACTGTGCAAAATTAGGTTATTCCTTAATTGGGGAAATTTACAAGCCACTTATAACTAGCCAATTGGAAATTCACAAAAATCTCCTCATTAAGCCTACTGTATTGAATAGGCTATGTTGGTGCAATCCATCAAATATGCAAAAAGCCATAAAAAAAGGCAATATAATTATATAAGCCTGAAATTACCTGCTCTCTAACAAGTTGCTGTTTATTGTGGGTGCTTGTTTCTTGTTTATCACTGTACCATCTGCGATCCATCTTCAACCACCTTAGCACAAATCAAGAATTAAAGTAATAAAACATTTCATTTCAGAGGAGAAGAAAGTGGAAAAAAAAAATGCCATTTTAGATTCCAATACAGTATAAATATAGTCAGAAAAGACACCCTTCATGAAAATTATCCAAGGCTGCAAATGCCAGCAATTAGCTGATTAATTATGAATACGAGATATCAAGATGCATAATACAAATAATCGAGGATTTCAGTTTCCAGAAACAATCCGCACAAAATTGAATTCACATGTTTATGCTCGAACCTGATTTAGTTTGCAAAATGCAGAAAAGAAAGTCTAAAATTCAATGAAGGACATCCCTTTTCGAAATCCTAAACTCTATCAGCAACCAAATACGCCATAAAAAAAATTCAAACATCCAAAGAGTCCCCTCCACAATGAAAAAACCCAACAAAGTTAGCTTCTTTTACTGTTTCCACAAAGTTTTAAACTGATTCCTCGAATGGGTTTCTCATATAAATTCATTTTACAACCTAGGAAAGGAACCAAACCCCTATCATGCCCTAACAAACTCTAATTAATTATCACAAATCAAATTGATCTCCTTGTAGTGAAACCTAAACCCACCAACACAAATCTAACAGAAACAATAATTAGCACCTCCAATTCTTATGCAAGTGCAGAAGATTTAAAAGTTCTAATCTTTGAAGTCTGCTAAAAGAAAAGACCATGAATACCTTGGAAAAAAAAAAACTTTTGTTCAATAATATCGGGAAAAAATCATTAAATTTGCTCAAAGTAAATTATATTTACCTGATTATTAATCAATGGATTAGAAGCAGAGAAACCAAACACAAACAAAGTCTTTGAATTTTGATCTCTGCTTTTGTCTCTGTGGTTTTTGCCTTGATGTTTCTTTGAAGACGAAACTCAAATGCCAAAGGGTCCCGTAGAATAATAATATGGGCTAATTATTTTAGAGAGCTTAGCCCAATATAGTTTGAGCTATGCTTGATGAATTGTTTTTGGATTAAAATGGTCGAATAGAGATAGATTTGAGCTTTCTCGGCCCAAAGTAGATTTTAGGGCTTACTTCCTAAGTTTGAATGCATGCTCTAAAATAGAAAAAAATAAATTTGGTAATGTATAACATAATGTTTTTTAAAAGTATTTTATAATTAAAAATATAATAAAATAATTTTTATATTAAAAAATTAAAATAAAATTAATTTAATATATTTTCATATGAAAAATAATTAAAAAAACAAAAATTAACACATTTCTAAACAGATAATTAGTTTCGAGTTATATATAAACTACAACTTAAAAATTTCTTATTATTAACCAAAAAAAAATGAAAACTTAATTAGGATATAACATAGACGATGGATCTAAAATTTAATGCTAAAAAGCAATGATAATCATTGCAGCTAAAAAAAGAAAAGAGATTATGGCAAGTTTAGGAGAAGAAAATATATTTTTCTTCACCAAACTTTTCTATTTTAAATATATCTTAAAATCTTCTCATAATTGTTATTTAGAAAATCAAAAGACCTCGAGTTTGTCCAAAATCAAAGAAAGAAATGAAGTTGGATTTATAATGTGAGTTTTTTAAGTATATATATATTTTTTCTTATGCAGTATTTAAATACAACAACAAATTTATGAAAAGAAAATATAATGCATGTATAATGATAATTCAAGAAGTTGATCTAGATTCTATTTAGGAAGCTTTCACTTTTAAATATTTTTAACAGTATATTTGTCTTGAAAAAATATAAAATTAATTTTTTTTAATGTTTTTAGATGCTTTTAATGTTTTAATATATAAAAAAATCTAAAAACAATTATAATATCAAACAGACGCTTAATGACTAAGAAAATCTACTCCCTTCCTCGACTATTAAGTTTGACAGGTGTGTATTTAAAATTGTTTGAAAAGAAATTTTTGTCGTAATTGATAACAAGCAGTCTGTTTGAACTGTTTCTTCCTCGTACATTCTCATATTAAAAAGACAAATAAAAAAGCAAAATACTTTTAAGGTAATTTCTCCCACATGTATTCCCATACTGAAAAGAAGAAGAAAGCAAGAAACTTCTTTCTAAAAAAGGACCTAATCTTTTTCTTTTTCTTTGCTAAAGGAAACCACGATATCAATCACTTTCTATCTCAAAAGATAAATGCTCACAGCTAGTCTTATAGTTTCCACAAATGTTCTTAATTAATTAATTTGCTAATTAACTATATTATAGATAATTATATAAATTATATCTTAAAACTTCACATAACAGTTTAAATTATTGATTGAAATAGTTTTTTTGACACGATGTCATAACCTTGTTAACCAAACGGTCACGAGTTGAAATCTCATCACCCTCATTCTAATTAATAAAAATTAAGCACAAGATAATGTGAGTTTGTACAAGTTTCAAGTTTAATTTTTTTTTTTTTAAGAAAGTGTGTGTTAGAGAATAATTTAAATTATTTTTGAAACCTCATCTAATAATTTAAATTTTTAGATTAAGATGGCTTTTACAAACCATATCCATCTTTATATGTTGAATTGATAGATAAAATTCTAGTTTATCGATCATGGATATACTTGAAATTGTTGATCTTCTCGCAAGGAATTAAACTCGATGAGATCATGCATTTCAAAGCATGCACAAAGGCGTGTTGCTCAGGGTTCTAATTAATTAAGGTCAATTAAATTAAATTGAAATTGTTCCATGTAATTACACATAATTAATTAAACAAGATCAATCTAGAAACAACATCCTTCGTGTATGCGTACCTAACCTAAATCTGCCTAACTCCCAGCTAATTTTTGATGCGGTCAATGCACGCAGGGAAGATTAATTTCCTAGCTAGCTAGACCAGATTTTTTAGTCATTAATTAGCAGATAATCATGTCAGTAATTAAACCCATCTGGGCCTAGAACTTTAAAAACCATTTGATCAATCATCAAAGAATAAACGATTTGTAGTAGTTATGTCAAAAGGGATCGATTCTTCTTCGAATAAGCACAATTAATTTCATATAATTATAAATGAGATTATTGCTTACAGCAAGATTGCATTACCTATGTATATTAATTTAAAGAAAGAAAAAATCATGTCCCCATAAAAAAAGGAAATTAAAAAGCAGAAAGAAAAGGAATAAAATCAGTTCCATCAACTTGAGTACAAGCAGGCAATGCATATACATGCCAAACTCTGGCCCTTGCATAGATTAATTAATTGTAAGTTGTAGATACCTTAAAGTTAGACAGCTTGCATTCTCTATTTAATTTAAACACAAAGGCAAAGATTTATATATCCTTCTTTATGATCATTACCAACTCCTGTTGCTGCTGCTGCTGCTGCTGCTGCAGCACCACTTGACAGGATTTAGCTTTATATATCAAGTTAATTATCAAATGAGGATTTAATAATTATAAATATTGCTGGTTTTGCAGAAAATGTATTCGATTGTGTGCGATCGAGTAAAGATTGGGTGATTTTTAAGAGGTCAGGAGTACTAAAGATAGTTGCTTTGCAATGAGATAAAGCTAGCAGGGAAGGGACCCACTCTTTGTTTAAACAAAATAATATACAGACCTTACGAAGAAATTATGCATGAACCATATGGTTCGAAGAAAAAATCTTCAAGAATCTATCTTTTTGACCTCTTTTGCAAACACTTTCCATTTTCTAATCGATAAAGCATTTGAGTGTGATTTAGAGTTTAGAAATACATATATATTCCAGCTATTCTAATCGCAGGTTTAACTATAAATATTGTCGTGGATTAAAGTATAAAACGTGTCTTGGTAATTAATTAGTCTTAATTACTGTCACATTCATAGGTGGTATCTAGTGATCAATTATATATACACTTTCTAATGGGTACGCTAATCTATTTTCTAGAGTACCAATACAAAAACGTGTATTATAAGATCTAATTAATTAGGAAGATGTGATTCATACACTTCGTAAGAGATACGCAAATTAAAACCCAAAATCTAAAGGAATAATTGGAAATTAATTAGAGAAATATGTGTGTGTGTGTGTGAGAGAGAGAGAGAGAGAGAGAACGTTATAGTTTAAATTATTAACTATTAATAATATTTATAAAGAATTTTTATTAAATTCGATTCAATGGATAAATCTTGAAATTTTTTTATTCAACTTTTTGTCTAGTTTAAATTTAAAATTAAAACATGAAAGATGTTCTAACATGATCCAATTGACTTGATCGGTCTACAAACATCCTGATCTATAAAAAAAATCTAAAATTGAAATTAAGAAAAAAAAAGATGAAATTAACATAAAAAACTTTCCAACCTAACATCTAGTATAACTTGATTTAAAACTAAAATGTGTGGAAGTTAAAAAGAAATGAAAAACAAAATTCTAGTAAAGGACCCCAAGAACAATTAGATATTAGACAGCCAACAAAGTTAAAGGGGGTAATGAATTAAGAAAGGAATGCAAATTCAA
>Ga0307515_10007088_pt1 | contig 22264 bp, 18 predicted proteins | sample 17_EM_MG_FD_194513 | JGI IMG/M metagenome (GOLD analysis project Ga0307515, IMG submission 194513) | Populus trichocarpa ectomycorrhiza microbial communities from riparian zone in the Pacific Northwest, United States - 17_EM | ecosystem: Host-associated > Plants > Roots > Unclassified | place...
AGGATAACGGCTTTACTACAGAGCTATATATATAGGATTTAATATAAATTAGCTAAAATAGCAACTATAGAAAGACTTTAAAAATATAAAGGATCTAATTAGCGACTTTTATTATATAAACCTATAGAAACTAGGCTTAAGTAGAGATTTTATACCTAATCCTCTATAGGAGCCCTTATAGAGTTAAACCGTTATATATTACTATATAAGGGTAAATTGCTATTAAATTGCGGTAAAGTGTAATTATATAATTAGAATATTATTAAAATATCTAGGAACTTTAACCGGCGGTTAAAGTTATCTAATTAATTAGATTTTTAGATACTAAGCCTTATTATATAACATTATTTTAAACCTTTAGTAATACCCCCCTTTTTTCTTTTCTATACTTTAAGTGTCCCTTTTATATATATATAGTAACTATAGCGTCGCCAAAGCTCCGCCTCTATAGGAGAGCCCTGTGCTCTTATATATATCTCACGTATAGCTTATATTAGCTACGCGTAGGTATATTACCTCCTTACGCCCTTAACCTTTACGATTAATCGCGCAACGCCTTATAGACTCCTTAAATACATACGCTCTATAGCCACTACCCTTATTCCATAATAGGCATTACTTATAATACGATCTATAGCGCCTAGAAAGCTATAGGCCTTTTACCTTATAATACTACTACTATCTTAAAGACTTTTACCTATATAGAGCTTTTTAAAAGCTAGGATATAGAGGAATTAAATATACCTACTACTTTACGCGCTCTAAGGACGCTAAGAACTATAAGGGAAATTAAATCTCTATATAATTAAATTAATAAATTAACAACCGCGCGACCTAATGGCCTACTTAAGACCCTAACTTAACAACGTCTTAGAAAGCTGTTTAAAGCTTTAATAGGCTTTATAACCAACTCCTATGTTTAAAGGGAAGAAAATGAGAAATATTAAAGCTTTTATATTAATAAGAAGTTAAGTAGGTAACTCCTTAGTAAGGGCAGAGTCCTTAGATAGGAAGATATTAATTAATTAAAATCTAAAGATCTATAAAAGCAGGAGGCCTTTATATAAAAGTTGACTTAAAGGGAGTATAAGGAAGGAACGACTCTACTAGAGCTTAATATTACTATATTAAGCAGAGCCGTTCTAAACCCCAGTAAATATAATTAGGATTAAGCCCACCTCTCTTACATATTTAGGTGTGATCCTTAGCCTGTAAATAAGTGGATTAACGGGTTATTAATCTGGAAAGGGACGTCGCAGGAATGCGGTAGTCGCCTATGTAGTTAGTTAGCGTGCGGGTATATATTACTACCAAAACGTAGATAAATTAATTTAAGCGATATTGTAATTGAAATAGTAGTATAAAAGCTTCAATTTAGCTTATTTAGTGTAACCGACTACCGGTACCATGTCAAAACGTCATTTGTCTCACTAGCGTACCACCTTGTTTCAGTTGCCTAGCCCTTGACTCGCTCACCGACTCGGTCTACTTTCATGTATTTATACCACTTGATTTCCATAGATTTACAATCAAGTTGCTCATTCAATTCTCCCACACTGCAAAGCTTACATTTAGAATATATATAAGCTCGTTGTTGATTTTATTATAAATTGATCAAATATCACCTGTATGTAGCTCGCTACGTGGGGTGGCTCGCTTCCTGGTCAACTACGTTACCATAAATTTTATACAAATTGCCCAATCCGGATAGCGAGCTGACAGCGTAACAGTCAGCGTACCTAATTTTGACGCAGCGGACAGTGAGCGATCCACTTAGCTGCAGTCAGTCAGCTATAAGGCCTCAAAGCTCGCTATCCGCTGACTATTGGACACACTGCACGAAGGACGAATAGGTAGGTGGACATCCACAGGAGCTTTCTGCGATCACGTGATAATCTCGCTTGTATATGCCCCTACCAACATATTGAAATCGATAGATTCGATCACGGAACCTTGATCCTATTAATTCTATTGGCTGGATCTTATCGATAACCGCAGGACAGGGAAATATGAAGCATCAGGACTGCTGTGGCGAAGTTTCACTGTAAATGCGCCATCCGCTCAGCCACAGGCCTGGAATTGGGCTGCTTGATTTGACGTGCTGTCCTGCATGAGACGTGGCTGTGCAAGCCCATGATGGCGAACCAAATTTCAGGCCTGACGTAGGCGCGCGTTTGGTGGATCAGCGTGCTTGGCTCTTCTACCACACCCCTCGTTTTCAGCCCTCTCTACTCCAAGACCGTGATACGCGTCCTTCTCTCCTACATTCATCACCTTATTTATAAATATCAACCCACTAGTTGCAAATATCCTTTCTTGAAGTCGCCCATCACTTCTGGCCTCCCCACTACCACCTCGAACCTCCCCCTCCCCCATCATGGCAGGCCACAACGACCCCCGCCTCCTCTATTCGATAAAGGGAATTCGAGCGTATCACATACAAAATGGAGAGGAATCTTCTCTCACACCTTCTGGCCCTCAAACTCTTTCGCTATTAATGGTCCCAACAAACTCTCCATTCGCAGATCTGAGCAACACCCACGGTCAGAACGAAGCGCCCGAAGAAGACTTTTACCTCCACCTCAACCTGCCTCCTGAACTCGACCTACCTCTACCAGCGACAACCCAAATATACCATCAGCCGCCAAAAAGCTATCTGATTCCTCGCTGGGATCTGGGACCGGACAGTGGCGCTTTCACCCGCATTGAATTTCCCACGCTAGGGAAGGGCCCACACCCTGTCACTCAGGAGGACGTTGATACCTTTGAGACCATACTAGCACAGTGCACTGCGTTCCTCGAGCGTGCAGCGCCCCCGCCATCTGGAAAAGCTCCCAAACCCTACAATCCTGCAGAATTTGCACCAGGAGAGGCGTATGTGGGTATTGGGGAAAGTGAAGAGAAACAACCCGGACAAATTGTGCTTGTAAATGAAGATGACGGCAGCGTTGTTGGCGAATTGGTAGAAGGGACCAATGTCGTGGAAGATCCAAATTTAAAACCCGGATCAAAGAGTAAGCAGGACCAACTTTGGATTCAAAAGTCAGCCCACATTCTAACCCGTATTTTTAGATCCTGTGGAAATTCAAGTATCCGAAGATGGCAAACGGATCGACGTTCGTCCAATTTCAGAAGACTACCTCTCTATGGCTCGACATCCTGCCTATAGGGACTCTGCCCTTGTGCAGAACGCTGCAGCAGCATCCCGTCTTATCGTCACCGGTTCAAGCATGCTTAGTAACATGCTAGTGTCAGGTGCTGAGAGTTTTACTCAGAAAACAAAGCCCGCTGAAAAGCCTATGACCTTCACACCTACGACTCATGCTCGCGTGCGTAAGATTAACAGTTTTACCACCGGCGCAGCAGGTCTCTCATCCAAAACGGTCGGCCAAGCGACAAAATACGCACAGAATCTTGGAGCGTCGCTCGCAGGTCGAAAAGTCAAGACGCCCAAGGGCATGAACAAAGATGGGGCACCCGACGAAGAATACAAGCCCGGTTTCCTGAACAAATCGATGATTGCATTTTCAACCATCGCGGACGGTATTGCATATTCGGGTAAAAACTTGCTTATCATGAGCGGTGCTGCTGCCACGACAGTTGTAGGTCATAAATACGGTCCAGATGCTGGATCCATTGCGGCAGATCTCGCTGGCGGCGTCAAAAACGTTGGCCTCGTGTACATTGATGTAACAGGTGTCTCACGCCGTGCTGTTATTAAATCCGTCGCCAAAGGCATGGTCGTCGGCAGAGTAAAGGGAGGAGGGGAAATCGTCGTTGGGGGCGGCGACGGTGGTATTATCAACCCTAACGACCTGAAACAAGGTGGCGTCAGCAACGGTAACCTTGGGCAAGGTCAAATGGGCGGCCCTCCTAGTGTAGTGAGCTTCGGCAACGCAGCACCTTCAGGTTATTCGTCTGGTATCGGCGAGCCACTAGGTGCATACCTGGATGAAAAGGATTTTTATGGCTCATATCCGCCTGAGAAACGCTGAGCGTTGCTCCAGGTCAGGTGCGTGTATACGGGATTGGTTCGGGTTGGGCTCTGGCATCTGTTTTAATTTGATGATTCACTTGTGGTCATGGCATTGGATTCACGGAACATTCACCTTTTTCGCACTTTATATATATCGTCGCATTGGCATTCTGCCTCGAATCGTCTTATATCTCACGTCTTTCCTTAACTTCGTAACAAAACCCCACAAAGTTTTGGAGTTCATTAAACTTCACCAACCGTATCCGTCGTCCCTAGATTTAAGGACGTTCCCACATTTCACAGTCTCTCGAGTATTCCTACGCTCTCACCACCTCATCTCAACTCCCTTGTCTCGATTCCTCCATGTTCCGAAATATCGCCGCATGTCTCTCCATCGCCTTTGCGGCCCTCCGTGCCGAGCACCGCCTTCCGCGCCTCGAAATGCTAGAACGCATTCAAGGTTCCTAACACTGAGGTAATTAATCGCTTCGTGATATTATTCATATTGCTGATCAAGACAGCGCCTTAAATTGTTTCAGGGGATCAAGCAATACTCAAAGCGACGCCACGGATATCAGAACGACGCTACCCAAAGCTGGGCGAGATGTTGACACATCAGCGGATCGCGCCGTGGGCGTAGGTGTTACTGGGGAGGTGGGTGAGTAACCAGCGTAAAAAGGGGTTTGGTTTGGGAGCTTTTATACTGGTTTTGGGTTCAATGGAGAGGTTGAGGATGTCCTGGGGTGGGCTGAGAGGCTTTGGCTCGTTGTTATGAGCAGAACTATTTTGTGACGAGAGCTCGTGCGAGGTTTGGATTTTGGGGCAGAGGGAACGTGACGGATGACTTGTGAATAGAGAGTGATTTGTGGGAAGGTTGCTTGGACTGCTGTCGTTGTTTGTCTTGATCCGAGCCCTATATCAACTCCAAGTATCTCTACTGTGCTATCCATCTTATAAGGCTTAAGCATGATTAAGTGAGACGCCATCTGTTCACCCATTGCCACTACTTATGAGTTTTAGATATTTTTGAAGATTTTTGAAACCGCGTATGAGGAATTTGGGGTTTTCCTATATCGTGAAACTTCTAAGACTCCATTGTAATCCCCTTGAAGCTATACTAACCTTCCCAAGGCCATCCCATAATGCATCACGGCGCGCCCCAACCGACATCCACCTCACCAGCCCATCCTCTTCCTCCCTGTCTTTATCTTACCCACAACCCATCCCCAGCAACATTACACCACGGCCTTGCTAGCCTACTCCCCCCGGCAGCATTACCCAAGAACCTTAAAAAAAACCTCCATCCTCGCGTGTGCGCGAGCGAGCGATCGGCTCGGCGACCCGCGTGGTTGGGACAGTCGTTCCGCCTGCACGTTTAACGTCAGATGCAGTGGCGTCGTGCCGAGGTGGGGCGGGGTAGACGGAAGGCAAAGACGGCAATCACGCATCCTGCGTGCTGGTGCTTCAGAGACGCTTGGTCGTACGCGCAGCGAGGAATTGGGCATCCGGGCGCGGCACTGAGGTTCTGAGAAAGGCGTGAGAGCGCGGGCTTGTTGCGTGAGCGGCGAGACCGCTGTTGCAGAGCCCCGCAGTGCGGTGGGAGTTGACGGGAATAGCACGGAAATGGCATCACCATCGTCTGAGCTGGAGCAGCAACATCCACTCACCGTTTCCCAATCTCATTAAACCCATCGCTCGTCGCCGTATCCCAGAAGCTTTCCCTCTAATTCCCGTTCTCGTTCTTGTCACCTGCCTTACTAACATGGCCACCGCGACTCCCTTCAGCGCCATTCCAATCCTCCCCCTCTCGCACGCGCGCGACCCTACCCTCAAACCCGCCTTCCTCTCCTCTCTCCGCTCCGCCCTACTGCACGTCGGCTTCCTGTACCTGTCTGAAACAGGCCTACCGGATAACCTAGTCGCGGACGTAGTGGCGGAGTGCCACAAGTTTTTCGAGGAGCTGCCGTTAGAAGAGAAGGAACGCATCGAGATGAAGAACGAGAAGAGCTTTTTGGGGTGGAGTCGAGTGAGTGCATTTGCTCTTTCCCCGTCTCACATTAGCCACCGCACTTACTTTTGAGTTTGAGCTATTTCCACTTCCTTTTTCCCAAGCAATGGTTTTTCCAATAGTCTCTGCATGCCCCTCTTTTTTTCTTCTTCGAAGCCCCTGATTTAGATTATTTTTTTGCGTTTGTGTTGTCTTATCAGATATACTTTTGCTTTTACTTTATTTTATATGAAGGGGATACTGCTGCTTCTCCTAGCTCGTGCATCCTCTTCAATCCGGTTTTCGTCGTTACACGGCTTCTACCCCGTGTTGGATCTTGGAGAGAAAGGTGCATACGCCAAGAGACGCGCCGCAGCAAGAAGCAAGGCATCAACGAAGAGCAAGGGAGAACGGAGCAAGACAAGCAGGCACAGAGAGAGAGCACCAAGACCACGAAGAGTAGAGAGCAAGAAGTCAAGAAGCCATTACAATTCCCTAATCTCAAACTTTTCAAGCATATCTAAACAAACATTCTACGCTAAGATCTAGTAACACATCGTAAACCATAAGCGTCGATTAATTTTTCATATCGTATCTTTTCCGCCCCCATTGCTTCCACCCCTTTCCATAATCGCATTCGCGTTCGAATTCGCATTCGTATTCGAACTCGTATTCGCTCACACTTTCCGAGTTTCACCAAAACCCCTAGCTAACCTCTCACCTAGCTCGACAATGAAACCACCGCGCCCCACCCCGACCACCGCGAACAGCTAGATCTCTCGACGCCGCACGCAGTGCCTTCCCCAACCGCGCCGCTCTACCACAACCTACTCGCGCCGAACCAATGGCCTAGCGCTGCACTGCTGCCGTGCTTCCGCCCCGTATTCGAAGATTACATGGCGCGCATGAGCGACATCAGCACCTTCTTCACGTCGCTGATCGCCGAGGCCATTGGGCTGCCCGCTGGCGCCTTCGCCCGCTTCTTCGACTCGGACCAGCAGCACAAGCTAAAGATCGTGAAATACCCCGAACGCGACGTCCCGCCGCTGTCCGCCTCGGCCAGCCACGAGGAGTGGCGGCGCCACGATGTCGCGCGCCAGGGCGTCGGCCCGCACAAGGACAGTATGCTGACGAGCTACCTGCTGCAGGCGTCCGAGCAGGCGGGCTTGCAGGCGCAGAACGCAGCGGGCATCTGGATCGACTGTCCGCCGGTTGCGGGCACGCTGGTCGTTGCCATCGGCCAGGGCATGGAGGCTCTGACGGGCGGCGTGTGCGCGTCGACGACGCACCGCGTGCTGTCGCCCCGCGCGGGGGAGGGTCCCCGCTACAGCGTGCCGTTCTTCCAGGGCGTCAGCTACGATGCCACGTTTGAGGCTATGGAGATGCCGGACGAGGTGCTGGCGCTGCGGGACGAGGCGCGCAGCGGTCGCAGGGATGATGTGGAGTTTACGTTTGTGAAGGGTCGGTGGGGACATCTGGGCGAAGCGACGCTCATGAACAGGGTCAGGAGTCATCCGGATGTGGGGGAGAGATGGGTAAGTGGTCTTTTTTTCCTTCTTCGTTCTTCCTTTCCTCGCCCATGTTCGGTTGGTTGGGGTGGTATGTGGTAGGCCGTGCAGTAATCATTGTCTGCTCTTCACTCCTTCCGGACGTCATTGCTTGAGGCAGCAAGCATCGTGCTATTCCATGTACACTGGAATTAATTTTTATGCGTCCCAGCTGACTAACTCACAGTATCCCGAGCTCCTCGCACAAATTCGCATGGACCAGGCCCGTGAGACCCAGGCCAAGCAGAAGGCGTCTTAAGTGGCGGTGCTATTGCATGAAGCCTGCATGCCGCGCGTGTAGCCCCGCTCCAGCAGTCTAGGATGCGCGGATATGCTGCAACAAGGGTCGCGATGCACGGTAACTTTACGTTTTCGACCATTGTTTCAACGAAATTGTTATCCGGTCTCGTCGTACCGCTGTCGGTGTAGGTGAACTGGGAGGGAGTGGTTTCGAAAGCTAGAATTTCGGTGGGCTGGAGACCATGTTTGGTTGGCGTCCAATGCATCTAGCTGTCTAACTATCGGATCGGAGGTGCTGCTTAGGATCAAGTTGCCCTTGCTAGCTGAGCTGACCCGGTCTGGGTTACATTGACAAGATAACTTTTGTTGCTTTGTCTCTGCACTCGATTGACAACAAAACTCGCTCAATGCTGTCGTTATCTCAGCCGCTCTGACTCCCGTACTGTACTGGCTTTCGAACCCGCTCGAACACGCCAGTTGATATAAACACACTCCGTCGTTACTAAATCTCTTCAGTGCTGCTCAGTCTTCATGTTCGGATTCATGTGGTACATTATGTGGCCTTGCTCGCCCATCATCGGCTGTGGCATCATAGCCATTTCGCCTGGGTGTGTCGAGGTAGGCAAGTACCCCTGGTGGCTGTGGGTAGTATACGAGTACTGTGGCTGCTGAGCCGTGGCCAGCTGCAGAGTTAGATGGCGATGAAACTCTGGCGGGTGCGGTGAGGGGTTCGACGTCGGTGTGCCGTAGCCAGACATGGACTGGGAGACCATAGGCTGGGATTCCATCTGGTACTGCATTGGGCGGCCGCTAGTATCCAAAACATAGGAGTACGGCAGATGCGAGGAGTCAACGGCGTGCAGAGGGCTGTCCGGTACCGGCAGCGAGGTCGAATGTTGATGAGAGTGCGGGTGCGGGCTCCAGCGCACTGTATCTGGGGGGCCGGAGATGTCGGATAGCACCGAGGAGGCTTCAAGAGGGGAGGAGGCTGCAGTGCTGTAGCCGGTATGCTGGGGTTGCCATTGGTCCGGTTGCGAGACGGTTGGGGGAGGATTTGCAATTGAGGGGACGCTCCTGGCGGTCGGCGTCGATGAAGGCCGCGGTTGGCTGAGTATCTGGATCCTGTCGGTTGGCGAAGGCACACCTCCCGGTGTTAGCATACCACTGTCGCCGCTACCTAGAATGCTGCCTGCAAAAGCAAAAGGATTGTCAGCGCAGCTCTTGGGGCCACCAACTCGCTCTCGATCCCATAGCAATGGTCTTGCCGCTCGAAACGAGATAAACTTGAGATTTGGGGGAAAAAGAATGGGGACTGGAGGGGACTGAAGGGGAAAGCGGCTGTCGGCTTACGGGCCACACGCAGCCAATGGGCGCGCAGCCGCCGCACAGGGCTTGAAGAGAAATCTGACACCAACGCACCTCCGCTTGAATCCGCACATCCAAACGCTGCTGCAGCGTGATTGAGCCGCGTCTTTAGCACTGTGTTCTCCTGCTCGAGCTCTTCGTTGCGCTGCATCAGCTCTATCAGCTTGCTCTGGTTGCTGGTGTCCTGTTGTGCGGTCAACTCGGTTATCTGGCGCTCCAGATTCTCGATGTGATCTTTGGTTCGTTGCCGGATGGCCCGTTGGGCCTCGCGGTCGTTGGCCCGCTTGCGTTCCAGCTGGGCGGCCGTAAGGGTGGTCACGCTGCGGGTGCCCGCTCTCGAGGCACGTCGCTTGGCACCAGGCAGGCTGGACTGCATCTTGGACTCAGACTCGGAAGAGTAGCCCTCGTGTGAGGGAGACTTCTTCACGCTGGCCATATGAGGAGACGAAACGTAGCTGTGAGTACTCATGGGGTGGCAACTCCGACACTGAATGGGGTTCCTGAATTGTCTTATAGAAGTCATGGATGATCCGCTTGCGGCGGTGACGGAGAAGGGAGTGATTGCCAGCGGCTCTCGGAACTGACGAACGGAGCGCAGCAAGCAGTAGCGGCCAGAGAGCTAGGGAGCAGCTCAGTATGACGAAGAAATGCTGGAAGTTGGCCGGCGGACCTGGCTTTAATGTAAATAATGCAAGATGCAGACCCGCACGGTTGCCGGGGACAATGGTCGCAGGCTGGGTTTTTGTGATCTGCGAGGTGTGATCTGGGGAAAGGGACTTGGTATTTGGGAACGAGGAGAAAGAAGAGGGTTTGGAAAGCTTGGAAAGTGGTGGATGGTCAGGAGAAATTGCTACTTGGATTGCAGATGGACCTTGGGGAAGTTTGTCGAGGGCATGCAGGGACTAATTATCAAAAGCTCATCCGCAACCTGGATGTAACTCTTCGTGCCCTTGGAAGCAGACCGCTTTGCCAGGAGGCGTGCCCACCCCGGGCTGCCCTGGGCTGCCCTGCATCATGGCTGCCACTATTTTCTCGATCCAAGACGCCGGTAAGCACACACGTGCGTATATCTGCGGGGAAGCGGTTTCACATTCAAACTCTGGAGACGAGCCCACGAGGCGTAGAAGGAGGCGCTCGAGAACCGCTCATAGCCCTGCATGCAGCTACCTATCACCGTCGGGCGTACATGCCTCCGATATGCTTGCATCGGGCCATAATCATACGCTTGCCCCGAAACTGCCCCAGCCAAACGTGACCAGCGACCGACCCTTGACCATGCTTTTCCTAATGGAGTTCCGGGTAGGACCCGGAGGCGGTGTCAGGGCCTGCTGGAGGCAGATCTCGACAGGCGTCATCAGTGCAGCTCGCGATCCGCCCGCGATCCTCTGCCCGTCGTGTTCGCTCTCGCGGAAGATGCGTGGTCCCGGCCGGGATTGATTCGATGGCGGGACAGCGAGATGGCGAGATGGCGAGATGACGATGGTATTGGAGGGAGGTTAAGACGTTGGCACGGCTGTGGATGCTGGTGTGACTCGAGCTAAATCCCCTTGTTCTTCCCTGGCCTCCTTTGGAGGGTCCTCCCAAACTTGCCAGAACTTTGCCAGCATTGCCAGACGAAGTCCCATCTACGGTCAGCCAATGTGAAGTCTGAGCCCACTCCAAGGACGTGGAATATCCCAGCGTGGCCCACATGGCAGGGCAAGATCAGAGGCCGAAGATGGCGACGCTTATCTCGCCGCTATTTTGCTTCCCTAATCTAGGGCGTCGTATAAGGGGGTCGTTCAGCTGGCTTGGCATCAATCGCTGCTCCTCGTGCCCCGTGCCCCCGGCAAAATGCTGCAAGAGCCGACCCCTGCAGCAAGATGAGCTGACCCTTTTGCCCTGTTTTCCTGCATCCTGGTGTGCACACCCTTGCCCACTGAGCGGCCTTGCCGAGACCAACCACCACGTACAGCACGTGGCTACAGGGACACAGCAGAGTCCGGCAAACTCTGTTAAGTGGGGCTGGAGGGATGTTCAACGGAGGGTCAAAAGGGATGGACGAACGAGGCATGGATGCGCGCGGGCAAGGCACTAGGGCCGTCGACAGATGGTGCGCCAGGCGCTACTTTCGGTGCTTAGCTGCCAGTTAGCCCGACAATAATGCTTCGAGAAGAATTGAACTTTGCTGCTGCTGGAGTTGTGGACAGACCGCCCACACACCACCACAACCACCACCACCACCACCACCACCACGGTTGCCGTTGACAGTGGCCCTCGCAGCCCGCGCAGCCCTTTCACAGCTCCTTCGCCGGTCGTCACGCATTGGCCCTAAACGATGGCGCCAGCACTCTACCTGTGCCCGAGCGCTTCTCCATCAGGAGAAGCTTGTGTCGAATTCACCGCAAACTGCCGCAGGCCATGTCCTTGCTGCGTATGCATCCGCGGGGGCTTTCGGGGATACATGGATGATATGAAGAACACGCACTCATTTTCTCCCCCAATCCCGTTTCAGCACCCTGGCGCCTCAATATCTAATCAGAAAGTCAAAATCCAAAAGCATCAAATCGCTGTCGCCCAACATGAGCCCTTAGCCCCGAAATTCCCTCAACTCTCCAGGCTGTTGCTTGTAGCTGGCTACCCGCACTAAGCAACAGAAAATCTTTCGGCAGGATGATGAGAGGGAAATGCGGGCAGAATCTGGGGAGAGGGCACGTTAGGTGGCACAGTCCCCTGCAGGGACTGCTAGTAAACTGGCAACATATTGCGATAAGGTTTATTGCAGCGGAAGTATTGCAAAAGGCACAAGAAAGGGGGCTGACAGTGGCGGCTGCATCATACGATCCAAAAATTGACATTTCTTGTCTCTGAAGGGTGATGACAAACGGTTACGCCCGGCTGCGGCGTCGCCATCACCTCTGCCTGGCTTGTAGCAAGAGGATTAGCGCGACGACCCGAATACCGAGCGAAAGGATCCCCCAATAAGCTGCTGAAGCCCTCTAACGCTCGCCACATCCAATCGGCACCTATATATTTTTGAATCTCAACGAGACGATCATGCGGCTAAGCATTCATCAACGCTTGGCATGCTGCTGGAGATTCCCAGATTTGCCGTCTAGTCGACAAAAACAGTTTTAGCATGGCGGGTGCTTGCAAATACTAGCTAATGCCGGCTAATGCTTGCGAAGTGCCGGGGAGCGCTGGCGGTGCTTTGGGGTGCTTTTGTCGTGTGTGGATTGGCCTTCATCCGTTGTGCGGTGACCGCCAGTGCGCCCTTTTCGGTTCATGTGTGTCCAGGTATCAGGTATACTCAGCAAATAAGACTGCGCTAAACTATCGTCGCTCTGTTAAATTTTTTTGGCCTGGAGCTTGTGGTCCCAATGCCGAAGCTCAGGTGCTGAGCAATTGCCATCGGGAGGTATGTGGAGGGCAGCGGGAAAAGCAAATGGGCCATGGCGACAAACAAGATGCCCATCATGCAGGTGGCTCTCAGACGCAGAAGACGCTATCGACGATGATCTAAATCTAGCAAATTACCTGATTGGACCAGATTTTTTCGTTGAATATTTTAGAGTTTGGATGGCCGATGAGTGGCTGACGAGTCCATCGGCGAAGCCTACAGAAGGATCCAAATCTCAGCCGCGCTGGCGCCAATCTGGGGGATCAATTGTCAATTGCCCAATGTTGCTAGTGCCCTCAGTGCTGCCAGCGCTGTCTCAGTTGGGCCAATAGTTCGCGGCTTTTTCCATGATGATGGACTTCGAGACGTGAGGCTTTAAGCTAGAGGGAATAGCCCATGATGAATACGAAGAAAATTGGATCTTTGTGTTACAACCTTTTCAAAGAAGGTTTTGCCTCCATCCGCCAATCATATTGCTCGGGAAACCCGAACAACAAATCACATTCTTCAATCCCCTCGACGAGGTGTGACGCCTGCACCGCCAGCGGCAGGGAAGAAACTCTTCCACCATCTACGTCGCTTCTTCTCTCACCGAACTTTCCAACCCTTCATCTTCCCGTGCGCGACTATCTGTAAATGGAAAGCTTCTGGAAGCCAAGCCGGTGGCGATCCGTATCCTTCCATTTACCTATCCCCCCAGAACGGCATCTCGTATGCTGCCCATCGTCAGGCGTGGCTGCCAGCAGCTGCCAGCGTACGACTCGCGGGCATCCCATCTAACTACCGTTTTCTTTCAAAATATTAGCGGCCACGAGGACACCACATGGCAAGCTGAAACGGCACGAATTGCCGGGGCAGGTCACAATAAAGTTTATGAGTAAAATAACGTCCACACCTGCATACGGCCCGGGCACCAACAGCTAGCACAGATCGTCGTCATTGGGTGTCATCATCTCAATTTGATACCATCATGGAGGAAAATCCGTCGAGCTAATAGCCTACATGCAGATCTAGGAGATGCAGGTCTAGGAGATGCAGGTCTATCCTAGAGCGTCCGATCCGAATGCCGGAATCAACATCAAGACTTACCTGCGCTAGCTAGCAGACAACGGTCGACGGTCACCACGCCATCGACGCCCTGCAGAAGTGCAACGTTCGCGATCTGTACCCTTACTCCTTTTTAATGTAGCTCTCGAAGATATCTCCAATAACCTTGGCGCTCTTCTTTGGGTGCCGCTTCTGCCCCCCTGTATAATCGACATACGTAACACCAAACCGCGTCTCATAGCCTTCAGCCCACTCGAAATTACTGTAGAAATCCCAGTTAGCCATTGCGTGTACACTTTTATTTTTGTCCGAGACACGAAATGCGGGACATAGGGCGGCATCACGCAGCTATGAACGCGAGTAATCTGATTAGACGGGACGGATGAGACTTACTCCAAGAGACTCCATGCCATGTAGCCCCTGATATCGATACCGTCTTTGTTGTACGCATCTACCAACGCCCCGATATATCCCCTGAAGTATTCGCATCTGAAGTCGTCTTGCAGCAACTGCTCGAAGTTCAGGTCATTCTCCCCCTTGAGACTCGTCCCATTTTCTGTCACGTAAATGGTAGGGCCGCCGTATCTGTCGCTCAGCCACTTCAAAAGCTTCCTGAATCCCACAGGGTGTGGCCTCAGCCAGACCGACTGCGTCTCCGGGCCGATGCTTTCACCTGCCTTGTTGTCAAAAAGTATTTCAACATTGCCGGTATAATCTTCTGGGTCGGCCTCTCCTTCCTTGTGCTTGATGTAATTCGCACAGTAGTGGTTCATGCCGTAGAAATCATTGCTTCCTTTGACCTGTGCCGCCTCCTCCTCCGTGAACTCCGGCAGACGGTCCCCAAGCTGCTTACGCATGCTGTCGGGATATTTGCCAAAGTAAATCGGGTCTCCAAACCAACAGATCGCAAATTCAATCTTCCGGTCGCAGGCTTCGACGTCGGTCGGATCATTCGGATCCCAAGGTTCCGTCCAGTCACCCAGCCTTTGTCAGCTGCGGTCACGCTTGGATGACAGACAGCTTACCATTTAAAGTAATCCCAATTTTACCCCCATCCTTGTCTTTGAAATCCCCCCTATACGCTTTTACAGCTGCTGCATGGGCAAGCAAGAAGCTGTGACCGACAATCCAAGGCTCTCTACCACCATCCCCCTCGGAGCTTTTTGTCCGGTCACTTGTCCGTCCCGGAGCGAATTGGCCGGTGCTATAGCCTAGGATTGAGCTGCACCAGGGTTCGTTAAATGTGATCCAAAATTTAACTTTCGATCCCATGGCTTTAAACATGACCCTGGCATAATTCTCAAAGTCCTTTACGAATTCCCCCTTGCTGAGCATGCCCCCATATCGCTTGTGAAGTTCGTCCGGGAGATCCCAATGAAACAGCGTGATCACCGGTTCAAGGCCTGCAGCTCTCAGGTCATCTACGAATTGGACATAGTGCTGTAAACCCTTCTCATTTACAGGATCGCTGCGACCTCCGAGAGGGATGATACGTGACCAGGAAATCGAAAACCGATAAGCTTTGGCACGATACTGCTTGAGCAGAGCAATGTCCTCTTGGGTCCGATGATAAGAATCGCAGGCTACATCCCCAGAGCCTCCATCAGCGACCTTGCCAGGGATGCGGCAGAATGTATCCCAGATGGAATCAGCCCGACCGTCCTCGTGTGATGCGCCTTCGACCTGGTAGCTAATTGGTTGCCTTGTTTCAGCAAATTCTCGCGTTCTGTGACAGTGGGGTCATGAGACATTCTAGCGGTACCTTGCAGTCGCGAAACCCCACAGGAAATCCTTGGGTAAGACAGCGTCAGGCATGCTGGAGTTGGTTCCTCTGGACTGTGGCGGGGCGTAATAAGTCGATTGAAGATTGACGCTGAGCGGCGTCGTATCGGTCGCGTTGAGGGATGCCATACTTCAAATACCCGGAACCCTGTCGAGGATTCCGGAGAGCGTCCCGTCGAACCGTCTAAAGGCGTGCTTGAGACCTTTAACGTCAGCCATATCATCTGCCTAGCAGAGGATGCTATGACGGTAGCACAACCGTCTCAATTAGACGGCTGGATGTCGGCCTCTTGTTGTGGAAGAGCTTGTATTGTTAGATGGGCTGTGGGGCCGCAGCTACTGATGACACCTGACTGACTTCATGTTTGGAGTATGCGTTCTATTAGCCCTATCTGCTCCCTTGTAGCTGGCTTTGGCCGGGGAAGTTGAAACAAGGACGGTAGGTGGTGGGGTGCGGGGTAGCATCCCTGGATGAGAGGAAGACTCCAAATACAAGGGGGTCACATGTACGGATAGTAGTTCCTCGGCATAGACTATATGAGTATACAATCCGCCGAACCGCTAATAATCCGTTCATGTCACCCTTGTAGAGTCGGTTACCTCGTTGCTTGTGCTACTCTAATCCAGGGTATCGCTAAACTCCACTGCACTTATCAGTGACTTAGGAAGGTTTACCGCGAAGCATACTCTATTGGGTCTGTTAATATCGCTGAATCCCAAACTGTAATTCTCGAGCGCGCTAAGCTTCTCCATGCAGCTGTAAAGCTCTACAGCATGGTTCTCGAAGAGCCTGTTGCCTGTTAATTCGTCGACGGTTTAACGACTACCTGCAAAAGCTCCGGAGATAGACGAGCCGATTTCTAGGAAACCGGAGTACCCAATACGGAGATCTACCCGACCACCTCAACATTCTTCCATCCGCTGCCCACGCCATCGGCATAACAGGAGCACGGCTTGTTATATAATGGCATGGGCACAAAACCAACACGCCACCATCCTTGCTCCAGATTGACTTACTATATCGTATCCCCGGAGTTAATCACATGAAGCCCCGACAACCCATCATGCACGTTGCTCGAAGATTCTCGAGATTCGCCACAACGAGACCCATAGTCGCACAGCTGCGCACAGCTGCCACCCATGTGCAGAAACGGGCCGGTGACATATCCGACGCATTCCAGAGTCTCTCAGGCCAACAGTTCGCACCGCTAGCCCCTCAATATGCAGAGCTTAAAGGCCGACTGATCAAAGGTCGCGAGGACGCTATACGGGAGTCCTGGGAACGTCTGCTGCGGGACTTGCGGGAAGAGATTCCGATCATTGTGGAATTGGGATCAAAAGTGGTACCGGAGATCAACTTCAAAGACATTGGCAATGCGTCCGAGTCGTTCAAGCAAGAGCACGGGAAGCGAGGCGTCGCGGTTGTGAGGGGTGTGGTGCCGGAGAAGGAAGCATTGCAATGGAAGGAAGAGCTGCGGGAGTATATCCGGAAGAATCCGCACACTAAAGGCGCGTCAATCTCCATCCCATCACTCCGGCCTCATCATCTCCTCCAAGAACTTCCAAGTCCAGTCCCGAGATGTCCCGTTACTTGGCTGACAGCTTCAACAGCATTCCCCGCCGACAACCCGCAAGTCTACGAGCTCTACTGGTCCCGCACCCAGCTCCAAGCCCGAGCTCACCCCCAGCTCCTCCAAACTCACCGCTTCCTGATGTCCTTCTGGCACGGCGCCGACCCCTCGGCCGCCATCTCAACCCAGCACCCAACCAGCTACGCCGACCGGCTACGGATGCGGCAGCCCGGCGATGCGAAGTTCGCCCTCGGCCCGCACGTCGATGGCGGCAGCGTGGAGCGCTGGGACGAGCGCGGCTACGGCCTCGGCGGCGTCTACAACGCCATCTGGGACGGGCAATGGGAGCGCTTCGACCCATGGGAAGCCAGCTGCCGGCTCCCCGTCGTCTCGGACCTGCACCAAGGCGTAGGCGCCTGCAGCATGTTCCGGATGTACCAAGGTTGGCTCTCGCTCTCCACCACGGCGCCTAACGAAGGGACCCTCCTCGTAAACCCGCTGCTGGCCAAGACCACCGCCTACTACCTGCTGCGCCCGTTCTTCTCACCCCGCCGCGGCGTCCCTGCCGGCGCGCAGACCGCGACCGCAGCCGTCACGGCGTCGGCCGACTTCCTGAGCCCCGCGAACTGGACCCTGGACCCGGCGCCGTCGGCCTGGCTGCAGGGCGCGCATCCCGGCCACGGCCAGGAGCTCTCGCCCCTGCTGCACCCGCATCTCGACCTCGCGCGCTCCATGGTCCACGTCCCGACTGTGCGTCCGGGTGACTATGTCGCTTGGCATTGCGACGCTGTTCACGCCGTCGACCGTGTCCATGCTGGGAAGGCTGACTCCAGCGTCCTGTATATTCCGGCCTGCCCGCTGACGGAGCGGAATGCGGAGTATCTGGTGCGCCAGCGCGACGTGTTTATGCGGGGGGTGCCGTCACCGGATTTTGGGGGTGGGGAAGGCGAGAGTCGGCATGTTGGGAGGGTGAAGGTTGAGGAGGTGGAGGAGTTGGTTGGGGAGGGGGGCGCTAGGGCTATGGGGTTGAAGGAGTGGGATAGTTCGAAAGGGGACCTGGCTGCGGGGGAGAAGGAGGCGATGGATCGGGCGAATAAGGTGTTGGGCTTTTATATGTAAATTGGGTGCGGATTTGGATTTGGTTAGGTCAGCATTGGGGCATTCCTGGTTTGGGTAAAAGTAGCGAGTTGGGTCGTATCACAAATCGGTACCCGGGCTCTTATAAGTAGTCTTGCGTTCGTTTGTGGGACGAGGGGGCCTAGGTGGTTAAGTCGATGCGAGCTCTTTTAGCTAGACTTCTGCATATCTTCAGGTGTTTTAACACTACACATATGTAAGTGAGAGAAAACTTCAGAAGCCCTCCTGCTGTTTTAGCAAAGGGCGGATGCTTCTGTAGCTTCTAAAAGGCTTAGTCAAAATGCATATCGCTTTGCAGTGAGTATTGAACTTCTAGCAGATGAGCCAACCAAAAATACGTAATATAAAATCAAGTATTATAAAATCTTGTCCATGCGAGGATGAGCGAACGCGGGGAGTGTCTGCAAACGGGATTGGCCGGGTCGGCCCAATATAGTTCCTTTTCCTCAATCACTAATATCAACACCATGAGTTTATGTTGACAGGCGGAAGTCATTTTAAGGGATACTAGGTTACTATTTGGTCTTTGTCGTTGAATTTTTTCCAATTTGTTTTACGAATAATCTCAATATCCAGGTACGTATGAGGTTAATTTTGACTTTTCATATATGTCAGCTTTCTTGCAGCCAGGCAGGCCGGTCCGGCTGGGCTGTTTGGAGATCCTCGGATACCACATAGTGATGAATAAGCGAAATACGACTCGCATTATTATCCTCCTGCCCGTCAGGATGTGGAGCGGATCCGCCGCGTAACCCTAAATTCACTGCAGAGTCTGAGAGAGCCTTGACATGCTCAATGGAAGGCGTCAATACACGTAGTTATAGCACGCGGTCTTCGTATCGGTCGGTTGCTCGCATTGAGAACTCCAGGTGATCCTCCAAAATGATATTGTGTTCGTCATGGCTAGGCTGTGCTCGAGGCGCACTTCGCATTCATCGTAAATTTTCTTGGCTTCAACGGACCATTTCATTCTCTAAATCAAAAATATAAGAACACTTGAACGAACTGCAAATTTTGCAGCATAACTTCTATTATCATAATTATGAAGTATTCAAATCCTCTCTTCGCTCTGCCTTTACTTCTACCCCTCATCTCGGGATATCATCGCCAGAGATGTGCCTTCGGTGATTCCTGCTGGCCCTCTCCGGAGCAATGGGCATCTTTCAATTCGTCTATCTCTGGCCGACTAATTATTTCTCTTCCATCAGCTGCAATATGCCATCGTGAACATTACGATGCACAACTCTGCCAAACTGCCACCTCGAATTGGACAAACAGCTTCTGGAGAACTAGCCAACCTGGAGCCTACGCAGCCATTGTGTGGGAGTTGGGACAAGACCAGTGCTTTATCAACACCACGATCGATGCTCCTTGTGGGCCTGGTTTAGGTGGGTGCGACAATTTAGAAATTAGCCTGCACAAATATGTTAACCATCTTGCTTCCAAGTTGCCCATTACTCTGTTGCAGCGCAGGATGTTACGGATATCCAAGCAGCCGTAAAGTTTGCAGATCATAAGGATCTATATCTTGTCATCAAGAACACCGGACATGATCAGTAAGTGGTCTGATTCATTGCAGATCAAAACAATAATGAGAGATTCTCGTGAAGTCCTAATAGTGCCTATTAGCTTGGGGCGTTCAAGCGGCAAAGGAGCATTTTCTATCTGGACGCACAACCTTAAAGGACGAGAGTGGCACAACGCCTTCATGCCGAAAGGATCTCCGAATGATACAACAGGAATTCCGGCCGTGACTTTGCAGGCAGGGGAACAGTGGCTTGGTAGGTTCATATTGATTCTGCGGATACCAGCCGGTTCAGTCAAGAGTTCAAATCTTAATGCAATAGTTAGACGTCTATCGAGATGCCGCCGAGCACAATGTCACCGTGGTTGGCGGTCAGGCACGAACAGTGGGAGCTGCTGGCGGTTGGGCCACTGGAGGCGGTCATTCTCCACTTGCACACTTTTATGGACTAGGAGTTGATAGTGAGTCTTTCAGTAACCATAACCTGTCGTCTTGGATCTATAATTTACTAAACATCAAAAGACATCCTCGAAGTGAACCTCGTTACTCCTTTGGGGGAGTACAAAACACTCAACAAGTACAATGATCCCCAGTATTTCTACGCTGTGCGAGGAGGCGGTGGAAGCGCATGGGGCGTAAGTAACCAGGGCCTCACCTCTATTATGATTTATTAACGTTCCTTCCTGTCGAAGGTCATCACGTCCATCACGTATAAAACGCATCCAAATCCTAGTCACGTCCAAGTCGGTTTCGCCCAATTCACCACCACCTCTAACTCCAGTTTCCGCACCGTCCTCTCCCACGCCTTTAAAGCCCTCCCCCGCATCACCGACGCCGGTTACACTGGCTACGGCGCCGGCGACAGCGGATACCTAGGGCTAATCTTCATCCAGCCCAACGGCACGGACGAAACCTTCCGCTCGGCCTTCGCGCCGCTGTACGAGATTGCAAACATGACGAACGTGACCGGACAGATTGGGAGTTTCGACTTCCCGACTTGGATGGACTACCTCAACACGTTCTTGCAGGACCCGAACATTGCCACGAATGTCATAGATACGTCGAGACTTTTAACTGCGAATGTGCTACTGAATCAGACCGAGGAGCTGCTGGATCTTGTGCAGGACTATCCGGAGATGGGTCTAGGGTTTAATTTCAGTAAGTCTAGATAACGGCTCCGATCCTCTCGAAGCGACGGCAGTGCTAACCTTCATCTGCCCCTGTAGTCGGTAAGGTAAATTCTGCGGAACGCGACAATACCGCTGTGCACGACATATGGAAGCATAGCCGAGCTCTCTTCACCATGAGTGTGGACTGGCGTGACAACGCACCCGAGGCGGAAAAGAAGCGGCTGAAATTACAGGCGGTTGAGGTTAGCGGGCGGTTTGCGGAGATTGTGGGGCCTGATGGTGGTACTTATATTAATGAGGCGAATCCGTAAGTTGTCATATTCTTCTACGCTGGTGCTTGCTATGAGTGCTGTTGTTGAGGCTGAGGCGTTGCTGACTGTGTGATGTTGTAGGTATGAACCAAACTGGCAAGAGACTTTCTGGGGTGAAAAGTATGAGAGGCTCATGAGGATCAAGAGGATAGTTGATCCGACGAATTTATTCGTCTGTAATAGATGTGTGGGGACGGATATTATATATAATCCTTGAGTTGATGGAAGTATATATTAGGCCCGTATTAAGCTCAATAGCCAACTCCAAGCAAGTATGGAGATGTCAACACCGAACGACCCGTTGTGTTAAGGTGGGCAGAGAATATTTCTCCAAGGACTTATCCCTTGCAACTTCGGTTCGGGTCACCAGGTTATCGATAAGAGCCAGCCAATTAGATTAGATAAATTTGGGGCCCGTACTAAGGCTGGTGATATGTATAATACTATATAAAATTAATATATAAGCTTAATCTTCGGACTTAAGTTGTTTAATATAAGACCTCTAGCAGTCGATCTTCTTGTAGGACGGTACTTTATATATACTGCAGCTAAAATGAGTCCTTAGAAGACGTGTAGAGTAAGAGTATATATAGTGGGTCCCGCCACAGTCGCGATAGATTCGCGAGTACTGCTGGCATTTTAGCTTATTTGGCGGGACACATTACAATAACTTTTATTTTAAAAAGTAATATCCTTAGCTTAACTACTTACCTTACTAAAGGACTTATATGCTTTAATAATTAGACTAAGCGAGCGGCTACTAGCTTTTTTACATATCAGTATAAGTATTAGCCTACTTGTGGGGTGAGGATATGGATAGGGATCAATTAATAGAACAATAGGGTATATTGCATGAACAGACGAATCCTTGAGGGAAAAGAAGAGTCTAAGTGCAAGGTAAGGATTAACTTAGCATGCTCAGACCAAGAAACCGATAAATATCCGCTGCGCGGATAATCGAATATCCGCAAGCTAACCTATTCAATCGATCCATCTGTTTCTTAGTCTAAACTACTTTAGCAAGCTTTTAGAAGCTAAGCCGGTCTATTTATATAAGGCAAACTATTAACTTTAACAAAATTAATATAAGCAACCGCCACGTTTATTATCCTGTTAATACCTATATTAGAATTACCTTAATTAGCTCTCTAATTAATGGATTTTCCAGAACTAACTGCCAGCCATAGGCACATCTAAAAGGCGTTAAAGAAACCCCTCTATTTCGTCTAGCAGGAGCTAGTCTTCTTAAGCTTTTAATAATAAACTA
>Ga0307515_10007089_pt1 | contig 22262 bp, 17 predicted proteins | sample 17_EM_MG_FD_194513 | JGI IMG/M metagenome (GOLD analysis project Ga0307515, IMG submission 194513) | Populus trichocarpa ectomycorrhiza microbial communities from riparian zone in the Pacific Northwest, United States - 17_EM | ecosystem: Host-associated > Plants > Roots > Unclassified | place...
CCCTTCCGGTCGTTTTGTCTGGTGGGTTGAATCCTGCCAACGTGACCGATGGGGTGCTTCGCGTCCGGCCCTGGGCCGTTGACGTGAGCTCCGGCGTGGAGCAGAGCAAAGGCGTCAAGAACGCCGCGCTCATGCGCCGGTTCTGCAAGGCGGTGCGCGATGCGGACGACGCCATCGCCGCCGGTTGAATCAGAAAGACCCCGATGCTGAACTACGAACAACCCGATGCCCGCGGGCACTTCGGGCCTTACGGTGGCACCTTCGTCGCCGAGACCTTGATCCATGCGCTGCACGAACTCGAAGCGGCCTACGACAAGTACCGCCAGGATCCCGAGTTCCAGGCCGAGTTTGCCTATGAGCTGAAGCACTTCGTCGGCCGGCCGAGCCCGATCTACCACGCCGCGCGCACCAGCCGCGAAATCGGCGGCGCGCAGATCTACCTGAAGCGCGAGGACCTGAACCACACCGGCGCGCACAAGGTGAACAACACCATCGGCCAGGCGCTGCTGGCCCGGCGCATGGGCAAGCCGCGCGTCATCGCCGAAACCGGCGCCGGCCAGCACGGCGTGGCCACGGCGACGATCTGCGCCCGCTATGGCCTGGAGTGCGTGGTCTACATGGGCAGCGAAGACGTGAAGCGGCAAAGCCCCAACGTCTACCGCATGAACCTGCTCGGCGCCACCGTGGTGCCGGTGGAAAGCGGCAGCAAGACGCTGAAGGACGCGCTGAACGAAGCGCTGCGCGACTGGGTGACGAATGTCGAGAATACCTTCTACATCATCGGCACCGTCGCCGGCCCGCACCCGTACCCGATGATGGTGCGCGACTTCCAGCGCGTCATCGGCGACGAGTGCCTCGTGCAGATGCCCGAGTTCATCGGCCGCCAGCCGGATGCCGTGGTCGCCTGCGTCGGCGGCGGCAGCAACGCGATGGGCATCTTCTACCCCTACATCCGCGACGAGAGCGTGCGCCTGATCGGTGTCGAAGCCGCCGGCGAAGGCCTTGCCAGCGGCCGGCACGCGGCATCGCTGTCGGCCGGCTCGCCGGGCGTGCTGCACGGCAACCGCACCTATCTGCTGCAGGACGACAACGGCCAGATCATCGAAACGCACTCGGTTTCGGCCGGGCTCGACTACCCCGGCGTCGGCCCCGAGCACGCCTACCTGAAGGACATCGGCCGTGCCGAATACGTCGGCATCACCGACGACGAAGCGCTGGCGGCCTTCCACCACCTGTGCCGCAAGGAAGGCATCATCCCGGCGCTGGAATCCAGCCATGCGGTGGCTTACGCGATGAAACTGGCCGCCACGATGCGGCCGGATCAGCACATCCTGGTGAACCTCTCCGGGCGCGGCGACAAGGACATCAACACCGTGGCCGCGCTGCCGCAAGGAGGTGTGCGATGAGCCGCATTGCCGCCACCTTCGACGCCCTGCGCCGCCAGCGCCGCCAGGCGCTGGTGCCCTACATCTGCTGCGGCGACCCGTATGCCGACGCCACGCCCGAGATCATGCAGGCGCTGGCCGACGGCGGCGCCGATGTCATCGAACTCGGCGTGCCGTTTTCCGACCCGATGGCCGACGGCCCCGTCATCCAGAAGGCCAGTGAGCGCGCACTTGCGCGCGGCATCGGGCTGCCGCAGGTGCTGGCCGCGGTGCGCGCCTTCCGCGTCAGGAACAAGACGACGCCGGTCGTGCTGATGGGCTACGCCAATCCGATCGAACGCTACGACCAGCGTGAAGGCGAGGGCGCTTTCATCGCCGCCGCGCGCGAGGCCGGTGTCGACGGCGTGCTCGTCGTCGACTACCCGCCCGAGGAGTGCGAAGCCTTCGCGGCGCAGCTGAAAGCGGCCGGGCTGGACCTGATTTTCCTGCTGGCGCCGACCTCCACCGACGAGCGCATGCAACTCGTCGGCCGCATCGCCAGCGGCTATGTGTACTATGTGTCGCTGAAAGGCGTGACCGGGGCCGGCCACCTGGACACCGGCGCGGTGGCGGCGATGCTGCCGCGCATCCGCGGCTTCGTCAGCGTGCCGGTGGGGGTGGGCTTCGGCATCCGCGACGCGGCCACGGCGAAAGCGGTGGCCCGGGTGGCGGATGCGGTCGTCATCGGTTCGCGCCTGGTGCAGATCCTGGAAGCCGAAAGCCGCGAGAATGTCGCCGCTGCCGGGCGTGCCTTCATGGCCGAGATCCGCGCCGCCATCGACGTGGCTGGCGCGAACGACAAGGAGTGACTTGATGAGTTGGCTCGAAAAGCTGCTGCCGCCGAAGATCCAGCCCACCGACCCGAGCGAGCGCCGCACGGTGCCCGAAGGGCTGTGGATCAAATGTCCGTCGTGCGAAACGGTGCTCTACAAGACCGACCTCGAGCAGAACCTGAACGTCTGCCCGAAGTGCGACCACCACCACCGCATCGGCGCCCGCGCCCGGCTCGATGCCTTCCTCGACGCCGAAGGCCGCTGGGAAATCGGCCAGGAAGTGCTGCCGGTCGACGCGCTGAAGTTCAAGGACAGCAAGAAGTACCCCGAACGGCTGAAGGCGGCGCTGGAAACCACCGGCGAAACCGACGCGCTGGTGGTCATTGGCGGCGCGGTGATGAGCGTGCCGCTGGTCGCGGCCTGCTTCGAGTTCGACTTCATGGGCGGCTCGATGGGCTCGGTGGTCGGCGAACGCTTCGTGCGCGGTGTCGAAGCCGCGGTCGAGCAGAAGGTGCCTTTCGTCAGCTTTACGGCCACCGGCGGCGCGCGCATGCAGGAAGGCCTGCTGAGCCTGCTGCAGATGGCCAAGACGAACGCCGCACTGACGCGGCTGGCGAAGGCCAAGCTGCCTTACGTCAGCGTGCTGACCGACCCGACGATGGGCGGCGTCTCGGCCAGCTTCGCTTTCGTCGGCGACGTCGTCATCGCCGAGCCGAAAGCGCTGATCGGCTTTGCCGGCCCCCGCGTGATCGAGAACACCGTGCGCGAAAAGCTGCCCGAAGGCTTCCAGCGCAGCGAGTTCCTGCTCGGCAAGGGCGCGCTGGACATGATCGTCGACCGCCGCCAGTTGCGCTCGACGATCGCACGTGCGCTGGCCATGCTGCAGCGGCAAAGTGCCGACGCGGTGGCCTGACGACTGATTCAGCTCCTACCGCCGGGCCCTCGTGGCCCGGTTTTGCTTCATGAAGACCCTGGACGATTGGCTCGCGCACTGTGAGCGCATGCACCCGACCACGATGGACCTGTCGCTGGAGCGAACGGTCGAGGTCAAGACGCGCTTGGGGCTCGCTTTCAGCGTGCCGGTGATCAGCGTCGCCGGCACCAACGGCAAAGGCTCCAGCTGCGCGATGCTGGAGTCGATCGCGCTGCAGGCCGGCTACCGCGTCGGCCTGTACCAGAAGCCTGAGCTGGTGCACTTCACCGAACGCTGCCGTGTCGGCGGGCGGGCGGTGGAAGCCGAGGCGCTGATCCCGCACTTCGAAGCCGTAGAGCAGGCGCGCGGCGAGATCACGCTGACCAAGTTCGAGTTCACCACGCTGGCCATCGCGCGGCTGTTGTCGATGGCCGGGCTGGACCTGGTGATCCTCGAGGTCGGCTTGGGCGGCCGCTTCGATTCGGTCAACGCCTTCAATGCCGACTGCGCGCTGATCACCAGCATCGACCTCGACCACACCGAGTTCCTCGGCCCGGACCGCGAGTCGATCGGCTTCGAGAAGGCGCACATCATGCGGCCGGGCAAGCCGGCCGTGCTCAGCGACCCGGTGCCGCCGCAAAGCGTGGTCGACCACGCGGCGAAGATCGGCGCCGACCTGTGGCTGGTCGGCCGCGACTTCAACCACAGCGGCGACCGCCAGCAGTGGAACTGGTCCGGCCGCGGCCGGCGCTACAACGGCCTGGCCTACCCGGCGCTGCGCGGCGCGAACCAGCTGCTCAACGCCGCTGGCGTGCTGGCCACCTTCGAGGCGCTGCGCGATGTGCTGCCGATCAACGCGCAGGCGGTGCGCAACGGTCTGGCGCTGGTGGAGTTGCCGGGCCGCTTCCAGATCGTGCCGGGCCAGCCGACGCTGGTGCTCGACGTGGCGCACAACCCGCAGTCGGTGGCGGCGCTGGCGGTCAACCTCGACGCGATGGGCTTCTACCCGCGCACGCAAGCCGTGTTCGGCGCGATGCGCGACAAGGACATCGCCGGGGCCTTGCAGCGCATCCGGCCGCTGGTCGACGTTTGGCATTTGTGCGACCTGCCGACGGCGCGCGCGGCCAAGGCCAGCGAGCTGGCGGCGATCATCGGCCCCGGCGTCGAAACGCACTGTCACGAGACACCGGCCGCGGCACTGGCCGCTGCGGCGGCTGCGGCCGACCCAGCCGATAGAATCGTCGTCTTCGGTTCGTTCTTCACGGTGGGCGGCGTCATCAAGGACGGCTTGCCCCGCCTGACGGCCCGCCATGTCGGCTAAAGCCTGTTTTCATGCCCCTGCCGTCGTTCCTGCAGAGAAAAAAATCCACCAAGCCCGCTGACCGCCGCCCGTCCGCTGCCCCAGACGACAGCGGCCCGGTGCAGGCGGCGCGCGCACGCGCGCGGCGCCGGCTGATCGGCGCCGTGGTGCTGCTGGCGATCGGCATCATCGGCTTCCCGCTGGTCTTCGAAACCCAGCCGCGGCCGGTGGCGGTGGACATTCCGATCGAGATGCCGCCGAAGAAGAACGGAGGCAGCGTCGCGCCGCCGCCGGCGCGGCCCATGCCCGTAACGCCGGCGCCGAAGGCCTCCGCACCGGTGCTGGCCGAACTGCCGCCCGAGCGCGCCGAGGCGCCGGCCGCGGCAGCGCCGGCCCCGACACCCGCGCCTGTCCCCACTCCCGCTCCCGCCCCGGCTCCGGCCCCGGTGACCCACCCGCCGCCCGCCGCGGTGGCGAAGGCCGACGACGGCAGCCGCGCCAAGGCACTGCTCGACGATGGCCCATCCGCGTCGGCGCCGAAGGCCGGCCGCTTCGTCGTGCAGGTGGGCGCCTACACCGACGCCAATGCCTTGCGCGAAGCGCGGCAGAAGGTCGAAAAGCTGGGCTTGAAGACTTACACCCAGGTCGTCGAAACCGACGCCGGCAAACGCACGCGCGTGCGCGTCGGGCCTTTCGCCACGCGCGAAGAGGCCGACGGCGCCGGCGCCAAGCTGAAGGCGGCCGGCCTGCCCGTGGCCATCCTGACGCTGTGATGGACGGCGTCATGGGTCTCGGCTGGGTCGACCTGGCGCTGCTGGCCGTGCTGTTGCTGTCGGTGCTGGTCGGGTTGGTGCGCGGTGTCGTGTTCGAGCTGATGTCGCTGGCGGGCTGGGTGGTGGCCTGGTTTGCCGCGCAATGGTTCGCGGCCGAACTGGCGCCGCACCTGCCCGTCGGCGCGCGCGGATCGGCGCTGAATCACGCTGCGGCATTCGTGATCTGCTTCGTCGCCGCGCTGGTCGTCTGGGGTCTGCTGGCGCGGCTGATCCGCATGCTGGTCCACGCCACGCCACTGTCGCTGCCCGACCGGGCCCTGGGCGCCGTCTTCGGCCTGCTGCGCGGCGCCGTCTTGCTGATGGCCGTGGCCACCGTCATGGCCTTGACGCCTCTGGGAAAATCCAAGGCTTGGCGCGAGTCGCAGGGCGCGGTGTGGCTCAATACCGCCATGCAGGGCCTGAAACCCGTGCTGCCGTCGCAGGTGGCCAAGCTGCTGCCGACCTGACCCTCGTCTAAAGGACAACTCACCATGTGCGGCATCGTCGGCGTCCTTGCAAAGACGCCCGTCAACCAGTTGATCTACGACGCGCTGCTGCTGCTGCAGCACCGCGGGCAGGACGCCGCCGGCATCGTCACGATGCTCGGCACCAAGTGCTTCATGCACAAGGCGCGCGGCATGGTGCGCGACGTCTTCCGCACGCGCAACATGCGTGCGCTGCCGGGCAACGTGGGCCTGGGCCAGGCGCGCTACCCGACCGCCGGCAACGCCTACAGCGAAGAAGAGGCGCAGCCCTTCTACGTCAACGCGCCGTTCGGCATCGTGCTCGTGCACAACGGCAACCTGACGAACGCGCATGCATTGAAGGCCGAGCTGTTCGACATCGACCGCCGCCACATCAACACCGAGAGCGACACCGAGGTGCTGATCAACATCCTGGCGCACGAGATCGAAGGCGCGGCGCGCGACCTGCCGCTGACGCCGAACGAGATCTTCGCCGCCGTGGCCGCCGTGCACCGGCGCATCAAGGGTTCGTACGCGGTGGTGGCGCTGATCGCCGGGCACGGGCTGCTGGCTTTCCGCGACCCCTTCGGCATCCGGCCGCTGAGCCTGGGCGAAGGGCCTGACGGCGAGGTCATGCTGGCCAGCGAGTCGGTGGCCATCGAAGGCAACGGCTTCAAGGTCAAGCGCGACGTGGCGCCCGGCGAGGCTGTCTTCATCGACCTCGAAGGCCGCGTGCACGCGCAGCAGTGCGCCGAGAACCCGACGCTGAATCCGTGCATCTTCGAGTACGTCTACCTGGCGCGGCCGGATTCGGTGATGGACGGCATTTCGGTCTACCAGGCGCGGCTGAACCTGGGCGAGACGCTGGCGCAGCGGCTGATCTCGACGATGCCGCCGAACGAGATCGACGTTGTCATCCCGATCCCCGAAAGCAGCCGGCCGAGCGCGATGCAGCTTGCGCACAAGATCGGCAAGCCCTACCGCGAAGGCTTCGTCAAGAACCGCTACGTCGGCCGCACCTTCATCATGCCGGGCCAGGCGGTGCGCAAGAAGAGCGTGCGCCAGAAGCTCAACGCGATCGGCGTCGAATTCAAGGGCCGCAACGTGCTGCTGGTCGACGACAGCATCGTGCGCGGCACGACCAGCAAGGAGATCGTGCAGATGGCGCGCGAGGCCGGCGCCAACAAGGTCTACATGGCCAGCGCCGCGCCGCCGGTGCGCTACCCCAACGTCTACGGCATCGACATGCCGACCAAGGAAGAGCTGATCGCGCACGACCGCACGATCGAGCAGATCCGCGAGTTCATCGGCGCCGACGCGCTGATCTACCAGGATGTCGACGCGATGAAGCGCGTCATCGGCGCGCTGAACCCGAAGATCTCGAGCTTCGAAGCCAGCTGCTTCGACGGCCACTACATCACCGGCGACGTGTCGGCTTCGGACTTCGCGACGATGGAGGCTCAGCGCAAGCTGCAGTTCGACGAAGAGGACGAGAACAACCGCTCGCGGCTGGCCCTGCAGGGCGGGGAACTGGCATGAGCGCCACGCTGCCCGAAGGCCTGCGCCCTGAAACGCTGGCCGTGCGCGCCGCGCTGGCTCCGAGCCAGTATGGCGAGAACTCCGAGGCGCTGTTCCTGACCAGCGGCTACGTCCAACCCGATGCTGCCACCTCGGCTCGGCGCTTCGCCGAGATGGAAGACTTCACCTACAACCGGACCAGCAACCCCACGGTGCGAAGCTTCGAGGCGCGCCTGGCGGCCCTGGAAGGCGCCGAGGCCGCGGTGGCCACGGCAACCGGCATGAGCGCGATCCTGCTCCTCATCATGGGCTTGCTGAAGGCCGGTGACCATGTGATCTGCTCGCGTTCGGTGTTCGGGTCGACGATTTCGCTGTTCGCCAAGGAGTTCGGCAAGTTCGGCGTCGAGACGAGCTTCGTTTCGCAGACCGATCTGGCTGAGTGGCGCGCCGCGCTGCGGCCCGGCACGCGTCTGCTGTTCGCCGAGACGCCGACCAATCCGCTGACCGATGTCTGTGACATCGGTGCCCTGGCCGACATCGCCCGCGGAGCGAACGCGAAGCTGGTGGTCGACAACACCTTCTGTTCGCCCGTGCTGCAGCGCCCGCTGGCACTGGGGGCCGACCTGGTGATGCACTCAGGCACCAAGTACCTCGATGGACACGGTCGCGTGATGGCGGGTGCGCTGTGCGGGCCGGCCGCCCTGATCAACGATGTCTTCGGGCCGGTCGTGCGCACGGCGGGCATGACCTTGTCGCCTTTCAACGCCTGGGTCGTGCTCAAAGGCATGGAAACCCTGGCGCTGCGGATGAAGGCCCAGAGCGACAACGCGCTGGCCGTGGCGCGCTGGCTCGAACGGCAGCCGGGCGTCGCGCGCGTCTACTACCCCGGCCTGGCCTCGCATCCGCAGCATGAACTGGCCATGCGTCAGCAGTCGGGGCACGGTGGCGCCGTGCTCTCGTTCGACGTGCAGGCAAGCGGCCCCGATGCCGCACGAGCCGCGGCGTTCCATGTGATCGATAGCACCCGCATGTTGAGCATCGCCACCAACCTGGGCGATACCAAGTCCTTGATCACCCATCCGGCCACGACTTCGCACGGGCGCCTGACCGAAGAGCAGCGCCGGACGACCGGTATCGGGCAAGGAATGATCCGTCTGGCGGTGGGCCTGGAGCACGTGAACGACGTCACCGACGATCTCCTGCGCGGGCTGTCCACACTTTCGAACTGAACCATGACGACCGTCCGCACCCGCATCGCCCCGTCGCCGACGGGCTTCCTGCACCTGGGCACGGCGCGCACGGCGCTGTATTCCTGGGCCTTTGCGCGCCACCATGGCGGCCAGTTCGTGCTGCGCATCGAAGACACCGACGTGGCACGTTCGACGCAGGACTCGGTGCAGCAGATCCTGGACTCGATGCACTGGCTGGGCCTGAGCTACGACGAAGGCCCGGTCTACCAGATGCAGCGCCTGGAGCGCTACCACGCGGTGGTCGAGCAGATGGTCGCCGCCGGCACCGCCTACCGCTGCTATTGCACGCCGGAAGAGCTGGACGCCATGCGCGAAGCGCAGCGTGCGCGCGGCGAGAAGACGCACTACGACGGCCGCTGGCGCCCTGCGCCCGGCAAGGCCTTGCCGACGGTGCCGGCAGACGTGAAGCCCGTGGTGCGCTTCGCCAACCCGCATGGCGGCGTCGTGACCTGGGACGACCTGGTCAAGGGCCCCATCAGCATCGCCAACGCCGAGATCGACGACCTCATCATCCTGCGGCCCGACGGTGTGCCGACCTACAACTTCGCCGTCGTCGTCGACGACTGGGACATGGCCATCACCCATGTCTTCCGCGGCGACGAGCACATCAACAACACGCCGTGGCAGATCAACATCTTCCGCGCCCTGAACGCGTCGCTGCCGCAGTTCGGACACTGCCCGATCATCCTCGGCGACGACGGCCTGAAGCTGAGCAAGCGCCGCGGCGCCGTCAGCGTCACCGCGTACGAAGAAGCCGGCTACCTGCCCGAGGCGATGCTGAACTACCTGGCGCGGCTGGGCTGGAGCCATGGCGACACCGAGCTGTTCACGCTGGCCGAGATGGTGCAGTGGTTCGACGGCAGCCACCTTGCCAAGAGCCCGGCGCAGTGGGATCCGGCCAAGCTGGCCTGGGTCAACGCGCATTACATCAAGCAGGCCGACGACTCGCGCCTGGCCGGCCTGGTGCAGCAGCAGCTGGCCACGCGCGGCATCGCGGCCGCCGACCTCGGCCATCTGGCCCGCGCCGCGGCCTTGTTCAAGGACCGCTGCAGCACCGTGGTCGAACTGGCCGACTGGACCGGCATGCTCTTCGTGCCGGTGGCGCCGCGCGACGAAGATCTGCAGACGCATGTCACCGACGCCGTGAAACCGGCGCTGCGCGAGCTGCGCGAGCGTTTCACCGAGATCGACTGGGACAAGGCGACGATCGCCGCGGCGATGAAGGCCACGCTGGCCGCGTTCCAGCTGAAGATGCCGCAACTGGCGCCGGCGCTGCGCGTGCTGGTCTGCGGGCGCGCCCAAACGCCGTCCATCGACGCCGTGCTGGCGCTGTTTGCGCGCGACGCGGTGCTGGCCCGCTTGCAGCACGTTTGAGCATTGGTTTATACTCACAGGCTCGCTTGAACGGCGACGGTTTTAAGGCAAACCACGGGGGTATAGCTCAGCTGGGAGAGCGCTTGCATGGCATGCAAGAGGTCAGCGGTTCGATCCCGCTTACCTCCACCAAACAAGCGTCGTTCAAGTACGGGAAGAGTTCAGTCCCCTTCGTCTAGAGGCCTAGGACACCACCCTTTCACGGTGATTACAGGGGTTCGAATCCCCTAGGGGACGCCAGGTTAACCCCGGTTTTGACTGCGCAATGCAGCTTCAAAGCCGGGGTTTTGTTTTGGGCGTCGAACGGCAGCAAAACCCAGAGTGCCCAAGCCGACCAGCAGCAGTGCACCGGTCGCGGGTTCCGGAACCGCGGTCAACAAGTAGGCGTGCCGCTCCTGGTTGAAGGTGTTGACGGCCGTGCCGACGATCCACCCGCTGTCGTTGATGCCGTTCGCCGTGTACAGCACCCATCCGGCAGCGACTGTGGCGGCATCGAGGAAGCCGTTCAGGTTGACGACATCCTTGCCGTCCCACAGCATGGCCTGCAGGTACTGCTCATTGGCGAACTGGCTGGATCCGACGATCTGCCCGGCTGCGTTGATCCCCAGTGCTTGGCTGGCGATTGCGCCGGAGGGTGCCAAGTCCTTCAAGCCGCTGCCGTTCCACAGGGTGGCGTGAAAGCTCGGGTTGCCGGCCGTCAGGCTGTAGCCAACGATTGATCCGGCGCCGTTGATGTCGGCCGCATAGCTGTTGGTTCCGCCCAGCGTGCCGAGATCGGTGGCGGTTGCGCCATTCCACAGCGTCGCATGTTGCTCGCCGTCGCCCGTGATGTTGCTGTACCCGACGGCCTGGCCCGCGCCGTTGATCGCCCACGCATCGCTGTTCGTCCCGCCCAGCGTTCCCAGGTCGGTGGGCACGTTGCCGTTCCACAGCGTGGCGCGGTAGAACTCACCCGGGAATTCCGCTCGCCCCACGAAGCCGACGACCTGTCCGGCGTTGTTGATGTCGCGCGCGGTGCTGTGCCCGTCGGCAGGGCCCAGCAGGGTCGGCGTGATGCCATTCCACACCGTGGCGTAGTAGGGAGCGTAGCGCCTGGGCGTCCAGCTGAAACCGACGACGGTGCCCTGGTCGTTGATGGATCCACCCTGGCCGATCTCTTCGCTGCCGAGCGTGTCCAGTGCGGTGGCTGCGGTGCCATTCCAGCGGGTGGCGTGCACGGCCCCGCTTGCGGTCGCGCTGGAGCCGGCGACCTGGCCCAGGTTGTTGATCGAGACGGCCTCGCTGAACGTGCCGCCCAGTGTGCCAAGATCGGTGAAGGTGTAGGCCGCCGCTTGCGCGGCCGCCGGGGCCGCGAACACCAGCCACGCCAGCACCTTCATCGGCTCCGAGTTGGACTTTCTCATCTTGTCTCCCTTCACGAAGCGTTGTCTTGGTGAAGCCGAGCCTCCCCAGGACGGCGGACCTTTGCGCTTTCGAAGAAGAGAGTACGCGACCGAGCGTTCCGGGTGGCGTCGACTGGTATGCGAATGTGATACCCAAGGCGGGCCACGGCCCGCCTTTCGTCATCTGGGGTCCGCCGCCGCTTCGATCGGCAAAGGCGTGTAGCCGGCCTCGGCGATGGCTTCCTGCAGCTGGCCGGCCGTCGCGGCCGCCGGCGTGATGTCCACCCGCTTGGCGGCCAGGTCGACCTGCACGCGTGCGCCGGGGTCGGCAGCGGCCAGCGCGCGCGTGATGGCACCGACGCAGTGGCCACAGCTCATGTCTTTGACTTCAAACGCGATCATGGTCTTGCCCTCGGTGGCAGGTGGCTACGGTATCCCATCATCGGGCCTGCCATCATTGGAAGGTCAAGCCCTGGTCCGGAATGGCCATGCTGCCGAAGGTGCGGTCGGCGCGCCGGCTTGACCTTCCCATGATGGAAGGCCTGAAACTCCTGCCATGTCCGCTACGGCCACCACGCTCCAGATCTCCGGCATGACCTGCGCGTCGTGCGTGTCCCGGGTCGAGAAAGCGCTGGCGCGGGTGCCGGGCGTCATTGCCGCCAGCGTCAACCTGGCGACCGAGCGCGCCACGGTGCAGGCCTTGTCCAGCGTGCCGGCGGCCAGCCTTGCCGCGGCGGTCGAGAAGGCCGGCTACGAAGCGCGTGAGGTCGAACGCAGCGCGCCGCCGGTGCCGCCGCGCCGCTACGACTGGCTGGCGGTGGCGGCCAGCTCCGCGCTGACCCTGCCCCTGGTCCTGCCGATGCTGCTGCAGCCCTTCGGCGTGTCGTGGATGCTGGCCGGCGGGGCGCAGTGGTTGCTGGCCAGCGTGGTGCAGTTCGGCTTCGGCGCGCGCTTCTACCGCGCCGGCTGGAAAGCGGCGCGCGCCGGCAGCGGCAACATGGACCTGCTGGTGGCGCTGGGCACCAGCGCGGCCTACGGCTTGTCGGTGTACCTGCTGCTGCGCCACGCCGGCCACGGCATGCCGCACCTGTACTTCGAAGCTTCGTCGGCCGTCATCACGCTGGTGCTGCTGGGCAAATGGCTGGAAGCGCGCGCGAAGCGGCAGACCACCGACGCCATCCGCGCGCTGAACGCGCTGCGTCCGGCGACGGCGCGTGTGCGCCGTGATGGCGTGGAAGTCGAGCTGCTCGTCGAACAGGTGGCGCTGGGCGACTTGGTGCTGGTGCGGCCGGGCGAACGCATCGCCGTCGACGGCGAAGTGCTCGAAGGCCGCAGCCATGTCGACGAATCGCTGCTCACCGGCGAGAGCCTGCCGGTGGCCAAGGCCGTCGGCGACCGCGTCACCGGCGGCGCCATGAATGCCGAAGGCGCGCTGCTGGTCAACACGCTGGCGATCGGCGCCGAGACGGTGCTCGCACGCATCATCCGCATGGTCGAATCGGCGCAGGCCGGCAAGGCGCCGATCCAGCGCATCGTCGACCGCGTCAGCGCGGTCTTCGTGCCGGTGGTGCTGGGCATCGCGCTGCTCACGCTGGTCGGCTGGGTCCTGGCCGGCAGCGAATGGGAGACGGCCGTCATCAACGCCGTTGCGGTGCTCGTCATCGCCTGCCCGTGTGCGCTCGGCCTGGCCACGCCGACGGCGATCATGGCCGGCACCGGCGTGGCCGCGCAGCACGGCATCCTGATCAAGGACGCCGCTGCGCTGGAACTCGCGCATGCCGTCACGCGCGTCGCCTTCGACAAGACCGGCACGCTGACCGAAGGCCGGCCGTCGCTGGTGGACGTGCTCGCGGCGCCGGGCCAGACTCCGGGTGACGTGCTGCGCCTGGCCGCCGCACTGCAGCAGCACAGCGAACACCCGCTGGCGCGCGCGGTGCTGGACAAGCTGCGCGAACAAGGCCAGGTGCCGGCACCGGCGGTCGACGTGCGTGCACTGCCGGGCCGCGGCCTCGAAGGCCGGGTCGATGGCCAAGCGCTGGCGCTGGGCAGCAGCCGCCTGCTGCACGAGCGCGGCGCCGAGCCCGGCGCGCTGGCACAGCCTGCGGAGCGCCTGGCCGCCGACGGCCGCACCGTCTCGTGGCTCCTTCGGGGTGACGGCAGCGACGGCAGCGTGCTCGGGCTGCTGGCCTTCGGCGACGCCGTGAAGCCGTCGGCCGCTGCAGCGGTCGCCCGGCTGCACGCCCTGGGCGTCGGCACCGTGATGCTGACCGGTGACAACCAGGGCAGCGCCGAAGCCGTGGCGCGCCAGCTCGGCATCGCCGACTGCCGTGCCGACATCCTGCCGGCCGACAAGGCTGCCTTCGTTGCGTCCTTGCGCGCAGCCGGCGAGGTGGTGGCGATGGTCGGCGACGGCATCAACGACGCGCCGGCACTGGCCGCGGCCGATGTCGGCATTGCGCTGTCCACCGGCACCGACGTGGCGATGCAGACGGCCGGCATTACGCTGATGCGCGGCGACCCGCGGCTGGTGGCCGACGCGCTGGACATCTCGCGGCGTACCTACGCCACCATCCGCCGCGGCCTGTTCTGGGCCTTCGTCTACAACGTCGTTGGCATCCCGCTGGCGGCACTGGGCTGGCTGAACCCGGTCATCGCCGGCGCGGCGATGGCGCTCAGCAGCGTCAGCGTCGTCGGCAACGCGCTGCTGCTGCGGCGCTGGCGGCCGCACACCGAAGCATGAGGACAAGCGCATGAACATCGGCGAAGCCGCCCGCGCCAGCGGCGTGTCGGCGAAGATGATCCGCCACTACGAAGCCGTCGGCCTGCTGCCGGCCGCGGCGCGCACCGAGGCCGGCTACCGGCAATACGGCGGTGGCGAACTGCACACGCTGCGCTTCATCCGCCATGCGCGCGACCTGGGTTTTTCGATTGCCGAGATCGGTGAACTCGTCGGCCTGTGGCAGAACCGGCGCCGCCCGAGCCGCCAGGTCAAGGCGCTGGCGCAGGCGCACATCCAGGAGCTCGACCGCAAGGCGCAGGAACTGCTGGCGATGAAGGCCACGCTCGAGCACCTGGTGCATTGCTGCCACGGCGACGACCGGCCCGAATGCCCGATTCTCGAATCGCTGGCCGACGAGTCGAACCTGCCGCACACGTAGTGCGGCGTGCGCCGAAAACGCTGTGCTATCATCATGGGCTACCGACGTTGGAGTGGTAGTTCAGTTGGTTAGAATACCGGCCTGTCACGCCGGGGGTCGCGGGTTCGAGTCCCGTCCACTCCGCCAGTTAGTCCCATAGCGTCTCATGACATCTCATGGGGTTCCGAGGGTTGTGCTGAATGAGCGGGCTGCGATGACACGCAGCCCGTTTTCTTTTCGTCTCAGCGCGACTCAGGAAGTGGCATCGCGTGAAACTCGACGGTCCCATGCGCTCTCAACGCGTCCGGCAGCGAAATGGCATCGACTCCGTTTCTTGGTGCCATCGCGTCCCAGGTGATCCCACAGAGCTTCGCGGTCGGGGGTCGCCAGTTCGATTTCAGTTCGATCTTGCTTTGCTCCGCCAAACAGTGGGGCAGTTTCATAGGTGCGCGCGTGCTGCACGGCGAAGCCGACCCCCGTCTCGATACCCGTCGACGACTTTGTGGCAAGCGAGAACCATGTGCGCTACAGCCGGTGGTCGCGTTCGCGATGCCATGAGCAGGCGGCGGGTCCGACTAGCAGCACGCTCGCGGCTGGACGATCGAAGTCGCATCGTCTCCGTGGGGACGCGTCGAACTAGGACTTCAACAGCCTCTCCAGTGCTTCCGACTGCTCGGTGAATTTCTTCGGGTTGGCCTTCTGCAACTGACTCAGGTTGTGGAGCTTCCAGCGAACGCCCGGCAACGCCTGCGCGTGAGGGACCTTCAGCAGCGACCAATCGGGTTGGTTGGCCACGAGCGTGAGCAGGAAGCGACGCTCGTTCGCGTCCAGCGTCCTTCGCAGTTCGCGCATCATGCGATCGCGTGTCGCTAGCAGATCGTTCAACGCGACCGGCTCTGTCGTCATGCCCTGGAAGTTGCGCTCGTACTCTTGAGCAATGTCACGTTGGGCCGAGAACAAGACTTCATGAACGGGCCGGTTGTGGCTCGCGAGATAGATGACGAAGGCGTGGCGGATCTCTGGCGTGATTCCTTCGTGTGCGAAGAGTTGCATCACGTCGAACAGGTCGCGTGGATGTTGCCTGTCCATGGCCGCGACCAGCTTGCCGCCGTAGACATCCTCGAGCGACACCACGGGAATCTCGAGGTCGGCCAGGAGCACATCGCGAGCGCGCGGCAGCAACGCCGCGCGGTGAACGGGGTGGACCGTGCCGCGCATGACGAAGTTGACTTCGATTTTTACTTCGATAGAGCCGCGCCGTACGAGAAGCTTGGTCTCGGAGGCATTGGCAGCCGCCTGCACGCGCGTCTGGAAGCCGCGCGCCTTGAGCCGCTCGGCCGACTGCCGCAGCGCCTCGCCAATGCGACTGAGAGCTCGATCGCGCGGCAGACCGTAGTCCGCAAAGACCAGGTCGAGATCGACCGAAAGCCGCGGCATGTCGCGGATGAAGAGGTTGATCGCCGTGCCGCCCTTGAGCGCGAACGTGTCGTCGACAAAGACGAGCGGCGCGACTTGCGTCAGCAGCCGCGCTGTGTCGAGGTAGATCTGGTTCATGGCTTGAGCACCAACAGACCTTCGGCGGATCGCGAGACCCAGGCCCGATTGCTCCCGGTGGGCAACTCGGCCGGGTCCAGCTTGGCTGCCCAAGGCTGCGACAGCTCTCGGCCGAACTGCAGGCACAACCGGACGGTCTTAACGCTCGTGCATTGCTGCAGCAGTTCCCGCAACACGTCGGCGCGAAGGCTGTAGCTGCTCTCGGCTAGCTCACGCGCCTCCTGCAGGGGCTGGCGAACACCCACGTCGCTGAGCACTTCGAGCAGTGCCCGTTCCGGCGACGACACCTTGGGCGCGCCGCTGCGCTGTTCGAAGGGTCCGGCGTGGAGCAGGGCTTCGGGCCGCTCGTCGAACAGGCGCTTGCGGTGGTACTCGGCCGGGAAGCGTTCAGTGAACCAGTCCGGCAGCCGTCCGGCGGCCCAGCCGTACAGGTGCAACATCGGTTGCTGGCTCAGGTACTGGCGAACGCCGTACCAGTCGAGTGCAGACTTGCCGCCGACGTGCAGGCCATCGAGTCGGCGCTGCAGCAGAGTGAGGCTGGGGTGCAGCGCGAGCGTGTCGTTGGGTCGGCTGAACACGCCCCTGGCCAGCCGGACGAGCCAGCCGGCGCGGACGTAGTGCACCGCCAGGTCGGCCGAGACGCCCAGCACGGCGAGATCCTCTGAAGTCAGCGGCGCGCCTGGGGCTGTCTGGCTGTAGAGGTTGTTTAGCTTGGTGCGAGTTATCGTAGCCACACTACGATTTTGCGCTAGCGTTCTAACTTGCGCCACTCTTTGAATAGAGAATATTGTCGTAGCCTAGCTACGATTAATCGATACATTCAAAATATGCCAAACGCTTTCCCGACGCCGTCGATGCTCTCGTCTCTCAACGAAGTAACTGGAGAAGCGCCGCGACACCGCCAGCGGGTGCAGCAAACTTCGCCGTCGCAATCACGCCCAAGATCGTGAGGCAGCGGCACGCCACTCGGCAGTACTCGCGAACATTGAGCGCACTGCGGCGCTCGTGGTCGTCCTTGAATTCGCAGTACGGATCGGTCTTCGGCGGGGGCTTCATGGTATCTCCTGCGCTTTCCGATGCAGACCGATACAGGGCGGGCCGTTGTCAGAATTCAGAGGCATAGTGTAGTGTGTGCTAGAATTCTAGTACACATTTACTGCGTGACTGCCTTGAATAAGTTTCCCGCCTTCGCTGCGCTGCTCGGATCGCTTCGGTCCCGCGCGGGTATTGGAACCCAGACTGAACTCGCGGCGCTCGTTGGGGCGACCCAGCAAACAGTGAGCCGGTGGGAGAAGGGCGAGTCGCGTCCGCGAGAACGGGAAATGCCTCGGCTCGCAAGCGTCCTCCGGGCAGAGCTCAAGGAACTCCTTCAGGCCGCCGGCTACGGGGCACCGGTGGAACTCGCCGCGTCTGCGGATCGGCCTTTCCCCGTTCACGGCCTCACGCCTGATAGCTTCGAGCGATTCTGTCTGTACCTCCTTCAGCGGCTGTACCGAGGTCAAGACGAGCAGGTGCATAGAGCCGGCGAGTCTGGCCATACGCAGGGGGGCATCGACATCAGCGTTCGGAGCAAAGACTGGGTCCACACCTTCCAGTGCAAGCGCGTGATTGAGTTCGGCCCGAAGAAGGTCGAGGCCGCCGTTGCAGCGCAGACAGTTGCAGCCGACAAGAAGTTCTTGCTTCTGTCGTCTGTTGCGAGTCCTGCCGCGCGAGAAGAGATTGCTCGACACCACGGGTGGGACATCTGGGACCGAGAAGACCTCTCGAGCAAGGTTCGATCGCTGCCCATGCAGGACCAGCGCGAACTCGTTCAAGTGTTCTTCCGCTCGCAGCGCTTGGAACTTCTGGGCGAACCCGATGGCAGCCCATGGCTCACCGTGTCGGCATTTTTCGAGCCATTCAGCGAAAGCACGAAGGCGTTCAACCACAACTGGAAGCTCGTCGGACGGACTGTCGAAGCGACGGACTTGCTCGGTGCGCTTGAGAATTCGTCTATCCGGGTCACGATGCTCGTTGGCGCAGCAGGAGGAGGCAAGTCGCGGCTATTGCGCCATGTTCTCGGCGAGTACGCGCCGCGACATTCCGGATCGGCGCTCTGGATGCTTTCTCCGACAGACAACATTACCGCCAAGAGCCTTGAGGAACTCGGACAAGGCGAGAAGTTGCTGGTTGTCGACGATGCGCACGACAGAGATGATCTGGTCGCGTTGATGCGGTATTGCTCAGTTGCTGCGAATCGATGCAGGCTGCTGATCATCCTTCGCCCATATGGTCGTGACGTGATCAAGCATCAGGCGGCCTCGCTCGCGCTCAGCGGAGATGACGTCAAGATTGTCGAACTGCATCGCCCAAGCCTGGACGAAGCAATCAAACTGGCCACGGAGGTTTTAACCGCGTGCGGAGGCCCCGTCGCCGCGGCGAAGGACCTGGCAAAGGCCACCTTTGGCAGTCCGCTTGCGACTGTTCTTGGGGCGCAGATCGTCGCCAAGGAGGGCTTGCATCCAACATGGGTGCACAAGGACGCTGAGTTCCAAGCACAGATACTCAGCCGCTTTCAGGATGTGATCACCGGAGGCATTGCTACTGGACAAGACGTAGAGCGCCTGCGCGGCGTGCTACGCATCGTTGCTCTGGTGCAGCCCGTCCTTCCCGATGAGCCCGCGCTCTTGAGCCTGATTGAGGCGATTGAGGGCGTGCAGGCGCACGACGCGACGCGGCTGCTCAAGACATTGATTGATGCGGGAGTCCTTTTCAGACGCGGCCTTCGCTATCGCCTGGCGCCTGACTTGCTCGCCGACTCCATCATCGAACGCTATTGCTTGGTTAGCGCCGGGGTGGTTGGCTATGCGGAGCGTGTGTTCGAGAAGGTGGACCGAGAAGACGCATTTCTGAAGAACCTCCTTCTCAATCTGGGGAGGCTGGATTGGCGTCAGCGCGAGGGAAATACCCGCGACAGCCGCCTGCTGAGCGGAATTTGGTCGAAGCTTCGCTGGATAGACAAGTATTCGAATCCGCACGTTGAAGCAGCTGCCGCTGTTGCCTACTACCAGCCCAAGCTTGCGCTCGAGTTCGCGCGAGAACTCATCCGCGATGGACACGGAGACAACGAGACTGTTTGCACGATCGTCAAGTACGCAGCCTACAGCTTCGAATTTGTCGAAGAGGCTTGCATGCTCCTTTGGCAGGCGGGGACCAGTTCAGCTGAGTCCGCGAGCCAACAACGGAGTCGTGGTGGCATCCACGTGCTGAAGGAACTGGCTTCGTTCGAACCGAACAAGCCTCCCGAGTTCATCGACAAAGTCGTGACCTTTGCGATTGAGGCGCTGAATTCCCCTGAAGCCCTCGCCGGTGCATATTGGCCGTTTGAGGTGCTCGAAGGAGCGCTGGCAACTGAGGGACACACCAGTTGGGCGACGAGCAGTCGCACCATCACGCTATCTGCATACGCTGTCCCTCAGGAAGCTGTGCGGGATATCCGCATGAAGATCGTCTCTGCGATATTTAAATGCTTGGCGGATCCGCCGATCAAGCGTGCCTTCCCGGCAGCGCGTGCCTTGCAGCATGCATTACAGAGCCCGAGTGGGTTGATGGGGCTGCACCCTGGTGATGACGAGCGCAGCGGTTGGACGCTGACGCACAAGGAGACTTTGACCAGTCTACTGAAGCTGCTCAACGAGCACGAGGTGCCAGCGGTCGTGTTGGTACGAGTTGCCGAATCGGTCCATTGGCATGCCTTCTATGGACCGTCGGAGACACGAGACCTGGCCCAGCGTGTCCTGGGGCACCTAGATCGAGACCTGGACACGAGGTTGACCCGCGGATTGATGGACGGGTGGGGTGCCAACACTTGGCCCATTGACGACGAGACCTATGAGCGTTCCGTGCATGAAGCCGATACAAGTGCCTTGATCTCTGAACTGGCGGCAACTTTCGCTGATGCGAAGGCACTGTGCAAGTACATCGCAGGCGTTCTTGAGCGTCTGGAGCATGCGGGCACTGCTGGCGATGGCAGCCAGCATGTGCTCCTGAACAGACTCATTGGCGCGAACCTTGGGCTGGCCCAAGAGGTCGTTCAACTGCAGGCCGATGGCGTTGGCGGGATCCTCTCGACCTATGGCGGCGTGGGCTTGGGCGCATTGCTGAACAACCAGACGGAGGAGTCAAGGCGTCGTATCCAAGAGCTCGTGTCTAGCGGCTCAACATCTGCCGCCGAAATGGTGGCCGAGGCCTACGTGCGCTTCGAACCCAAGCAAGCCTATACGCCTACCGACACAGCCGTCATTCGCACGATCTTCGAGTCCAAGGAGCAGCGCCTATTGCGTTTTGCACCTTCACTGCTGAGGAACGTCGCGAAGCTGGATCTACAGCTGGCCGTCGAGCTTGTCTGCTTGGTTGATTTTCATGCAGCCGGTAGGTGGGCGCGTGAGTTCTTTCTTTGGCTTGGCAACAAGGATGGTATTCCGGCGGAGGCAATTTCCGACAACCAACTCGGACGCCTAGTGTCGTTGCTAGAGCCCCTTGCCGAGCTAGACGATCACTGGGTCTGGCGCTTCCTTAGACTTGCCACGAAGCGAGTGCCGGATGCTGTCGTTGCCCTTACCAAGCGACGGCTGGAAGCTGCTGCGGCGTCGAACAACTGGCGGATGAAACCGTTGGCAGCGCCACACGGGAAGGGCGAAGGTCTCGCCCTTCTTCAGGCCGAGAGTGGGGCGGCGCACCTTGTTGATCTGTTGGAGTGGGCTCGTTGCAAGATCGACGAAGGTGGCTTCGGCTACAACTTTGGCACAACGATGGCTGCCCTATGTGGTCCATTCGACGATGACGCGCTGGCGGTTCTACTGTCGTGGATGAGAGGTGGCGGCAGCAATCAGCATGCCAAAGTCGTATCGGCCACCATTCGCGACATGTCCCACGACCTCATTTACGAGTACCCCGCGTTCGCACGAGAGGCCCTGCAAGTTGCGCAAGCGATCGGCCCTGAGTCCGTGGATGCCATCAGGTCCTCGTTGTTCGCAGTCACCATCTGCGGCATGAGGTCAGGAAGCCCGGGGGAGCCTTTCCCGGAAGACGTCAAACAAGAACAGCACGCTGAGGAAATGTTAGGCAAGCTGAGCCGCTTCGAGCCGGCATACGAGTTGTACTTTGCACTGCGCGACTCGGCACGCGATGGCATTGCGCGACAGAAGCGGCAGAAGGATGCGATGGACGCAGAGGATGAGGAGCGGGGATAGCTTATTGCGTCGACTGCCGCTCCCGTAGTCGCCAAGGTTTTGTCTCATCGCGCACCACCACCGACAATTCTGGACAAAGGTCTGAGAATGCTTTCTTCGATCGACGAGTACCGCAAGCATCCTGAAGATCAGACATGGGATCTGCCGCCGTGGGGACATCCCCTGTCACAGGGCATCCTGCCTCTGTGCATGTCATTCGAGGACATGCTGTTTCCGATCGGCACGGCGTTCACGATTGGACGTGGCATCGGATTTGTGGTCACAGCGATGCACAACATTCGAGAAGCATGGAAGCGCGAGCCCAGGCTTGCTCACCTTCTGCAGGCTCGTGATCTGCCGCGGTCGGTCGACATGAGAGAGGTTGGCTTCTCCGTGTTTCATCACCGAGTCAACGCGGATGGTGGAATTTCCTTCACGATCCTTCCTCTGCAAAGCGTCGATGGTGCTCCGCCAACTGATGTTGCCTTTGCGTTCCCTGTGTTCCATCAGGGGCTCGAAACTCTGGTCCACCCGCTTGGATTCGACTTACCTACCGTCGCCACCCGGGTCATCAGCATCGGTTACGCGGATTTCAAGTTTCCCAACAACGGCATTTCCCTCGCTGATGTGCGCGCCGGGACCTTCGATTGGCTGAACGACTACAGCCACAGGTTTACCGTCGTCGAAGGCCAGGTCCACAGGATCTTCACGCAGCGCTTTTCCAGCGCATTCGTGGAAGGGCCATGTTTCACTTTCGATGCAAGCATTCCGCATGGGCTGAGCGGAGGGCCAGTGATCTCGTCGGATGGCGTTGTCATAGGCGTCAATGCGGCCGGAGCCGACAGCTTCTTCCCTCGGCCGATGAGCATTGCATCGCTGCTGTACCCGCTACTGCTGACCACGCTTCGATTCGGCGTATCGCTCGGCCCAATTAAGTTGAACGGCAGCCGCGATCTGTTCAGCCTCATTCGTCAAGGCGCGGTAGCGACCGACGGCAGCGAGTCGCGCGTCGCCTTCAGCCAAGCCCTGATGGCCACTTCAAATTCCCCCACCTGTGGCCACTCAAACTCCCCCAGGCAGGACGGGTCGGATTATGGGTTTTCGGGCCCCTCGGTGTTGACCGCGATGCACGCGGCCGGGGGCCTTCCTTG
>Ga0307515_10007090_pt1 | contig 22260 bp, 24 predicted proteins | sample 17_EM_MG_FD_194513 | JGI IMG/M metagenome (GOLD analysis project Ga0307515, IMG submission 194513) | Populus trichocarpa ectomycorrhiza microbial communities from riparian zone in the Pacific Northwest, United States - 17_EM | ecosystem: Host-associated > Plants > Roots > Unclassified | place...
GGTTCTGGGCTTTGGGGTCAGACCGCGCGAGGCACAGGGCAAGGCGGGGAAATCACCTTCCGGGTCTGTCAGTGGCTCGACGCGGATGAACCCAGCACCGACACACTCAAGAATATAGATCCCCTCGCCAACGCTGACCCATGCCAGGGGACTCAGCTGGTGAACAATTGGTGTAGTCCCACAACATTCCCCTATGAACGCGAACGGATCGTCATAGTCCGCGTAAGTCACGGATCCTAGAGACGGAACTTCCAGAGAAGCGATTTCGTCCTCGGCTGCAAATCCCATGTCGGCTTCCTTTTTTCGTTCTTCTGCTCGCTCCTCCAGAGATTCTAAAGATTCATCTATCCGGGAATCAGAGCCTTCCGCAGCGAGGAAAAATGAGTGGGTATTACCGTCAACTATTTCGGATGGATCGAGGCCGAAAAGAATCGGAGTAGACACGAGGCCAGGTGTTCGGCCAGCAATGTCAACGAAGTCTATGATCTGACAGTCTTCCTTCCCGGTCCCAGGGGAGAGTCTCATCCCGCGTCCAATCTACGAACGAGGTCAATCGGAGTCAACCCGGAAACAAACGAAGAACGAACCATCTGAGCCATGACGTTCCGTGATCGTGTCGGTCGGGCAACGATAACGCAGTCGATGTTCGGGATGTCGGCGCCCTCAGTTAAGATGGCTGAACCGTTTGAAGACATCAGGTTTGCACTTCCGACAGGAGGCAAAGACAACGAACCGCAATTCACAAGAACCGGATACTTCCCCGCCTTGAAATCCTCAACCAGCAACCTCCGTTCGGCCGCACGAGTCTTGGAGTGCACGTATCTCGCGTCAATTCCAGCATCACGGAACATTTGGGTGAGCTCTCTGACGTGGGAAAGGTTGACACAGAATACCAGGGTGGATTTGCGATTGTCTGCGCTGCGAGAATAAGAGGGTGCGCCCATTCGAGCCGGGAAACCGACGCACCGGATCTGTCGAGCCAGGTCTGTACAACCAACGAGTTCAGCGCCTCGGTGTTGATGACGTTCGCCAGACTGGTGGGATTGTAATCCCCAGTGACAGAGTTGATGGTCACCTCCTTGAGGTTTATATCTGCCTTGACGCAGGTAAACCGCACATTGCATAACCTATCCCCGAATCCGTGTCAGTATGGATCAAACCTGAGTCAGAATATATACTACCATTGCTCTTTGATCATGTCCAAAAAGTCTCGGTGGTACACAATCCGGTCAAAAACTGAGCCCAGCGCGAGGCCATCGTGCCGACTGAACGTGGCGGAGAATCCGATGATCGGTATGCTATGCTTGGGAGGAGCGGCCGCCAAATTCGAAACTTGGTCTTCAGAGCCTTTGGCAGTATGCGGACTCTTGATACTCGAGTTGAAGTGAGAGAGGATATGGCGATAGGAGGGTGCAGCGGCGTGGTGTGCTTCATCTACAATGATAACCTTCAACCCCGTCGGATCAAACTTCTGTAATCGCGGAGCCCGGAGCAATGTCTGGTATGTCGCAACGGTGCTGGAACGCATTGTATCAGTACCGAGGGTTAGACGAAATCAAATGGCACGCACACGTCAGCGAGCCCAGAGGCGGTGTAACGCGCTCCTTGTTCGATTTCTACTGTCCAGTGAGGGAAGAGTCTCCGTGCTTGATCCGCCGCCTGCCGAGCGAGTTCAACGCTGTTGACGATGACCAGGGAGCGAGTTGCTTGGGAATTTCCGGGCAACGCTTTCAGCCGTTCCAAGAGAGACACGAAAACTACGGTTTTGCCAGCTCCAGTTGGGAGAGAGACCCCGATCTTCGTGGAACCGTCCTTGAGCGCGTCTAGGCAGGATTCAAGACATGACTCTTGGTAGGACCGCAACTTCAGCGCGTTGGTGTGAGCACGACGGAGATGTAGGACTCTCGGGATGAGTAGCCTCCATCGCATTTGATGTGGTCCGGATAAAGGGGCATAAACGCTGGACGGCGGCGGCCATACTAATCCTGGCTTACCAGTGGATGCACGATGCTTGGACCCCCTATTGGCCCTCTACGCAAACCACTCACGCTGAAGGACGGTTATTATTCATTTCCTCTCAGCTCTCTTCGGCTCTGTGTACATCACAACACAACTCACTGCACCGGCGTTATAAACTACCCGTCGGAGGGTTTGTGTTACCTCATGGTTAACCCTACGCTCATTCACGTCCATCACTACAGCGCTGAAGCTGGAGCTCCATATTCTCGATAGGATCGAGCGAGGACTGCGAGTGTCACAACAATTTCGGAATGGCATGCGAGTAACAAATCAGGCAACATGAAGGAGAACGTCCTTGTAACAACTAGGGAAAGTGAGGATAGTCAGAACGACTCAGGAATGGGGTGGCCAGTCAAAGGGAGTTAAATAATGGGTACCGGTGTAGGAACTAGCACGATCTCGAGAAAAATATCATCAAAGTCAGGTTTATCGGCAGTTATTGGGTTGATATCCATCCATTCTTTGGTCTACCAGGGGAGCATTTTGCTGCGCTACGGATACTTCAGTAGCCCCGAATTTCTCATAAAGGTCGATAGCGTGCAAAGCTTCTGACCCCGCCGCTTTAATCCTGCGTTCTTTACACCAAAACACCGTTTTGCCGCGGAACGATGGGCCGTTTTTTGTGCCAATGCGGGCGCCCCGTGAAGTAAGCACAAACACTCCAGGGATTACCGGAGTTTGCGTCAATCGTGGAGACATCAAGCAAGTATTACACGCTCAAGTCCTCCGACGCGATCCGCCTCGCACCTCCAAAACCCAGCCTGTCTGAATCGAGGTTGACTGACAACCGGGGAAGCCAATGCTCCTTGGTCATGCAGAGGAGTGGAGATGACTTGAAATCTCCAGGGCGAAAGTAGGCTCGAAGCGGCGCGAGCATTTCCATGAATCTGTTGCTTCGGCGCGTCAGGGGGGGGAATGCAGAACTTGTCGAAAATGTCTGTTCCATCAGATATGGTAGGAACGGCCAGTCAATGTTCTTGTTGTTGATGTCTTGAGGGAAGAAAGCGACGACGCCAGGGGGCCCCCGGGCGTGAGGGTCGAGTTCCTGAACCATCGGTGAGGCGAGTGAGAGCTCGATGGTAGCTACCAGCCACTTATTGTGCTGATTGTGGAGCAGTCCCGTTCGTAGTCTCTTTCATCCACTGTTCAGTCTGTCGGTCCCACCCGCCGTGGTGCACGACAGCAACAGTAAAGTGATCGAGAGCGGGTGGGATTCGAGTCGCTCCAGGGTCCTGTCGACAAGCTGTGGTCATTCGTCATTAAGCTCTTGCATACGCGATAAAATACATCACGCGACGGCTCCACCGATAATATTGGAACGTCGAAAGTCTCGCAGTCAGGAGGCGGGGTGTAATGCAGAGACGAGTGGCGTAGAGCCGATTCAAGAGCCTCAGGAAAACCGCAAATTTGCTTTTCCAAGCAGAATAAGCGAAAAAAGCAGAGAAATTACGGGATCGTCAAGCAGGATCCACGCCGATCAAGTGCGAAAAGCATGAAAAGCAGCGCGCAGTTTTCCTGATGGAGTCTCAAGTCCTTGCTTACAGATTTGAAGGCTCCGAGAGACACATATAGTCTCTAACAAACTCGGCTCCTCCACCAAGGCGTAGATATCTTGGTCATTCGCTTCCTGTGGCTCGAGAGTAAACTCGGCATTGTCGAGGACCGTAATTGTCTCCTGGGAGGATAGGTTTGGACGCAACGGAGTAGGTTTTCGGCACCCGCACAAATGACATTGTAGAGCCTGCTGAGAAAGTGATTACACGATGCAGGGAACTAATCGCAATGCATGGATCGACGGCGGCTCTCGCCGAACCGCTCCCTGGTGCTATCGCGGTAGAGGACCTCCCGGTCCCCCCTACCCCATTGAGAGTGATTGGGGTGAGGTCTTCCGCGAGACAAAATGTCTTTTCAGTCGGCTCGTCGCGTCCAAAACAGACACCCGGCCGTGAAGGAGGGGATCCTCCTGATCTGTCGGGCGAGGACGTCGGATGCCGGATCCGTTAGCTGTCAAGATTGCTAACCCGGTTTCAGTCTAGGCAATAGTAAGCGTTTGTTCGGTGACGGATAGGGGACAGGTGTTACTCACCCACTGATGTTGACTGTCAGTCCCTTCTTGAGTTTTCAACATATTGCGTTGAACGTTGGAAACGACGGCGTGCGTGCTCGCGATGTCATGACGAATGTCAGAGATAGTCATGTGTGTGTCCACTGCAAGTTCGGTCTTAAGGTTGGGGGTCAGCGACGACAATCAAACAGAAATGACTAACCGCATGTTGAACACATGAAGCATCCTATTGAAGTCTAACTCCCGAGAGACATGTTTGATCACCTTCCTGCAGCAGTCTTGCGATCAAAAATACGCATCGCCGATGGTTTCACCTACGTTGTCAACTGGTTTGCCATTATCGCCTCGCATACGGATTGTCGGACTTTGCCCAGTTCCTTTCTATTCGTTCCACGATCAAGCGCTCCACAAATATCAGCGCAGGATAACCCGAGCTTGACGCAGTCCTCCCGTCAATCGATAATCATCGAGTCCTGGGTTTATGTGAACTCTGAACGCCCGATTCTAAAGGGAGGGGATGCACCCTAACCATTGTGAGGACACTAACGGAGCCAAATGTGGGTTAGATGACTGGCGTGGCACTGGAGGTACCCTTCGCGAGACTAAGAGCTTCGATGGGCGTATTCAACGAGGAAAGAGCGCCGTCCCCGTCCTTTCGGTCGCTGGGACTTGGTAGCCACAATCGAAACACAAGTGGCCACGGGAAAATAGTGTGGTGCGCAGGCAGTGGGGAAGAACCCAGACCCTGGTGGAAATAAGCGGCCACATCGTTGTGATGGCGAATGGGGCCACTTGATGAATCAAAGAGAGGTTGACGGATTTTAAGCTGCGATCGACCGATTACCCGCGCAAGGTTCCTCCTTTTGTCGGCAACACACCCTGTGTTTCCAGCCTGTCTCTCACTAATGCTGCCTAGAATGAATACCCAATATATCGAGTGTTGTCCTAGTGTTTCTAGACATTGTCGTAATGCACATCATCGAAGCTAGATTAATTCCCCACCGCCGTCTTACCCTCCCGCCACGCATTCTTCGTTATTCGCCGTCCCTATTAATTCCTCTCCAGCAACCCCCTTCTGTGGACAGTCCTTCTTTCCGTCTCCGAGAGGCTTTGCAGGCCATCCTTTCCAATGGTTATCCACTGTGAAGTCGCGTTCATGAGGTAGGCACCCCAACACTCGGGCAACCTGAAGGTCATCCCCCCGCTCTCCGTAGAGCTCTAACGCGGAGGAAAGAAGTCGTTTGGACTCTACAAGGTGTCCAACCGAGTGAAACAACCGTGAGAGTTCGAACAAGCACCGTGACTTGGAGGGATGGTCATCCGGGAGGCCTTCTATCTTTGGTCCCAGTATGGTTGGCCGCGGTTTGTGCCATCGAAGGTGCCCCATGAAATGACAACAGGCGTCCCAAACACCGCCCGAGTACACATCGGTGGATATGAAGGCATCAAGCAAGTGCTCGACATTCACATCCTCTGATGTGATCCACCGTGCTTCTTCAAAGCCAGGCCTGCGTGGATCAAGATCGACCGACAACCGGGCAAAGTAGCGGTCTTTGGTCGTGCAGAGGAGGGGAGATGAGTTGGGATCCTTGGGGGAGAGATGGTTTCGGAGCGGTGCAAGCATTGTGAAGAATCCGTTGCTTCGATACGTTAAGGAGAGAGTGCAGAACTGGTCGAAGATATTAGTTCTGTCCCAGATGGTGGGGAACAACCAAGCAAGGTTGTTCTCATCAACACCTAGTGGGAAGAACGCGATGACTCCAAGAAGTGCTCGAGCGTTAGGTCCAAGTTCTTGGAACGCGGGAGAAGTGAGTGAAAGTTCGATTGTGGCAGCAAGGTTCTTGCTGTGTTGAGTCTGCAGTACACTCGTTCTCCGTCGCTCCCATTCTCTAGCCAATTGGTTCGTATCCCACTTGTTCTGGCATGCGACTGCGGCGAGCAAGGTGATCGAAAGGGGGTGGAAATCGAGTTGTTCGAGAATGCTGCCTACCCGGGGGTGCAAACCGCCGCTGCCGTAGATCCGGCAGAATGTATCCTGCGCGGCGTCCATCGACAGTGTCGGTACATCGAGACGCTTGCAGCCTGGCAGAGCGGCGGGCGCAGTGCGGAGACGGGTGTTGTTGGACTGGGATGTGATGCAAAGACGAATGTTGTTGAACTGACTCAGTTCCTCCAACACGGCGTAAATCTCCTCTGCATCTGTTACCTGCGGGTTGAGAATAGACTCCACATTATCGAAGACTATCAACATCTCCTCTGAGGATAGAGATGCTCGTAGTGGAGTTAGATCTTCTGCGTTTTCGATGCCTGCGCCGATGACGTTGGAGAGCCGGTAAAGGAGGTGAGCACGCGAGGGGGGGAAATGACCACAATGGATGAACCGGCGGCCACCGCGAAACCGCTGCTTGATCCGATCGTGGTGAAGAACAGCAAGGGCGATTGAGGTCTTGCCAATCCCTCCGGCACCAATGAGGGCGATTGGAGTATCGTTCTTAGTGAGATTGACTACCTTCTCGATCAACTCATCACGTCCGAAGGTCTTCGGTGGCAGGGGTGGTAATTCTCCATATAATGGTTCGGTCTAGAAATGGCGAGTTGGCAACAGTCATACAGAAACAATGGGACGCACTCTGAAGACATGGAGGAGCCTGAAGAGGTCCAAACTCCAGGCAGCGATTCTTTCCTTGTTTTTTTCTCTATGGAGGAATTGAAAAACCACACCCCCCCCCCCCACCCGATAAGATGCCTCTGGATCTTCGCCACAGTCCTGGAGCCAGGTAGAAAGCATCGTTAACGAGGTACTCAAAGTGTACGTCGCCAGTGTAACTCACGTCGTCAGCTGACTGATTGTCTCACGCGCGGAGTTATTGAGATCGTTCAACCTCTTCCCGTTTAGTCCCCAGTCGAGGGCGGTACAGACGTCAGCACAGGCCAGCCCAAGTTCGATGTGATCACCCGCCCAGTTGGTCGTTGTGTCCTGGGTGCATTTCAGTCTGCAATCGGTCGACAAGAACCAGAAGGAAACTGACTCTGATCATTGTGAGGATAACCCTGACGGAGCCAAAAACAGCCTTGGCTGGTGCAATACCCGAGATTGCGAGATCCAAGGCTTCGATGGCCGCATTCAACGCCGGGGTAACATCCTTCTGCCCCTTAGGACGTTGCAGCTTTGAGGGCCTAGTTACTGTAGGGTTGAGGAGTTGTCCGACTATCAAATGTCAAAACTTGGGAATCGGCTATGCGTGAGCGCGACCTACCTCCGTTTCCGTCGACCTGAACCCGTTCGATCACTGAGTCCAGACTCAGCAAGCAGACGTGTCAACTCTTCTTCGTCTCCCTGGACTAGTGTGAGCAACGGGTCAGAACAAATACGCAAACACAGTACTTGGAGAAAGTCTTGAATGTCATCGTGATGTAGTAACACGGATTTCACGTCAGATCTCTGTTGAAGCGCGTGAATTCACATGGGCCGTTTCAGAGAGGAGGGAGACCTAACCTGGAATATAAATTCCGCAACAACATCAAACCTATCGTGATCATCCTTGGCCCAGCCTGTGAGCGGTGATAGGTGCAGTTATTGCTTTAGACCAACCGTAGGTACGTTGTGGATCACTTCATCAAATAGGTCTCCGGGAGAACAGGTCTCTGGGTAATCAACTTCCGTCGAATCATCAACGGACAAAGCCTGGAGTCCCTCCTCGCCCAAGTCGTCATCCCCGTGGTCCCCCTTCGGAAGTTGGTGTGGTCCAGCACCGGCCTTGAGGACAGTGGGGATGAAAAACCTCTTGCGAATTGTGTAATAGCGAATAAAAACGCATTGGGTATACTCGTCCGGGATCTTGGACTCAGGAGCGGAGCTCTCGCTAGACCCGGGGCTTTCCTGGGTAATGTCTGGCCCGCAGTTCGTGTGCACCAATCCCGGAGTGTTCCATGACCCCCATACAGCTACCGAAGTAGAGGCGACAGTATGAAGTGTGGCCGAGAACTCGCACTCCATCCGAGTTCTGTTGTCGGAGTATGCGACCGTCGCGAATTCCTGTGTTAAATCGACCCCAGTCACGAGAATGGGCCTCACATCCTCCGGATAGTCCTGCTCCCGCGCGAAGTCAACCCATGACTCGTAGTATCGTTTGATGTAATTCACGAATCGGCGATCCCTTTCGATGTGTTCTCTGTAGGTCGGATGTTTGGTAACCAGGGTGGCACCTTGCTTGCTGGTGAGCTCAAAGGCAATCCTTGCGCCAGGCTCCACCGCACTAGAGTATCCATTTAGTCACCGTGGTTTCCGGCCAGATCGAGATATTTCTGTACGCACAGAGCAACGGCAACTGAGCCCCCGACGTCCGCCCCAATCTGTCGAACCGTGTCCGTGCGTAGATAACCTGGGGGACGGGCTCCGCCTGATACGATTGGACCGATATCCAAAGGTTCGAAGGTGAGAGGAACGTCCTTGCCGGGTACCCTCGATCCTAATGGAATCCCTGCAGAAAATAGAAGGTGGAATCTTCCCTGGCGAATATAGCCCACATCGCCTAATCTAACCCGCCTGTAGCTATAGATAGGACTGGGCTCGTGGCGATGAGGAAAAAAATCGACCAAAGGGCGTCACCAAATTTCAATGGGGTCAGGGCTCTGTACTAGATGAGACGACGAAGTTGGTGTAGGCGTAGGGGACAAACGTACTCTCTGTAAACCGACCAGGGTGAGGGAGGGGAAAACATGGGAAGACCGCTTTGAGTTTCCCTCGGGTCCCGGGATCGTACAAAATATACAGGGAGTCCTGGGACTAGGCCACCTAGGAGACCCCTGACACGCTATCATAAACGATTGAATGTGTCAAGCCGCCTCGGCCTTACTCTGTGATCACGTTGAACGAATCCGTTTGGGCGGGATATCTGAATGCCAGCCTGCTCAAATCGTTATCTGATCAGTACCTCACGGTGTCTGCGCGCCAGGGTTATACTTGCATCAGGGCCGTGTTAACGTTGTACGGAGATTGCCCGTATCCTCAGTCAGTTAGCAGTAGTTGGCTGATCCTTGACTCGCGGGGTTTGAAACACGACGGCAGAACCCAGTCACCCTTCGAGCCGCAAAATTGGGTAAACCGAGAAAACCTTCGATAATGTAGCATACAATACGCACCGTCGGTTCCACCCACTCGGACCGACCGAACTCATCCAATCGACCTTTGTTCATCCCAACCCAATCACTCCAATACATCGGTACATGATAGCCCGGGCTCGATACGGTCGGCCATGTTGGCCAGGGGACTCCGTATTGACATACCGTCCCGCCCGGCCAGTTAACGGGTCGGGAGACATTGGCCGGGTACAATGCCGCCTTCGCGAGACCCGTTGTCTCGGTTGCCATATTTAACCAGGGGAGAGTGATGCCAGCTATTTCTTTCGTTGAGACTTCAAGCTTCAATTGCAGCCATGGCCGAGACTCGGCGCGGGGGACAAGGAAAAAATCCAGACACCGAACCTTGATGGAGGCGGGTGGCGAGCGCTGGCCCAGCAGACCGCGCAAACGCCCCCCATGCTATTGGAGCGTTTGGGCTGAAGGTCATCATAGGTACGGTGCGTGCCTCGCTTCCATTCAGCCAACTGTGCACGACGTCTTGTGTCATCTCGCCCTGAGCGTATTTCGGCGCCTGCTTCCAACGAGGCTCGACGAACGTTTTCTGGCTCTCCGTCGCGGGCTGAGCACGTGCCACTTTGGCGAGAATACTTCAAACGACATGTTTGGAAGTACCAGAACAAGCCCCCCTCTTTCTTCATGTGTCCTTGCCACAAAAGCAATGAACACAACTACCCCCCCGTTCTACAGACTCGCGAACACATCATCCGTGCTTGCCCACTCTTTGAAGACGCCAGGGAGAAGCTAGCGCTGGCCTTCCCTGGTATCAGGATGCCTCAACGAAGCCTGGGACGGCTCATCAAGAAGAAACACGTTGAGCACACGCTTGACTTCCTCAAGTCTGGAGCGTTCTCTCGGCGCCACGCACCCTACGAACCACCGTGAGCTGCCTCACCTTCTGGGGTCGACGCGGGAGTTCCCGTCGGCCGGACCTATTAGTCGGTCCACTTGTTTTCCTAGGTCGGTACACCGGCTTCCTCCCTACCTGCAGTACGCAGTACTCCGCCCCCCTCTTTTTGTTACGATTCCAGGATATGTTTCTCTCGACTGACGCCGCAAGGCAAACTCATGTATAACGATTAGCTGTGTGCTAGATATACCATAAGCGCTGTAGTAGATAGCGGACTCCTCTGGCCTTCGAGCTGAACGGAGTATAATAGAAAGACACACACACACACGTGCCACTTTGGCAGGTTGGCAGCGAACCGTCTCCAGCCCTAGACACTCTTCCCTTCGGCTCTGTGTACATCGCAAAGCCCCTCACTGCACCGGTGTTATCGACTACCCGTCGGAGGGTTCGTGTGATCTCATGGTCAGCCCCGTGCTAATTCACGTCGAACCTCTGCCTCGAAGGCAGTGGTGGATAGTCGATAATTGGCTTATGAACTGAGATGCATGACTTTGCGACCCTAAACTCGTGGACGGTGGCGGACAAGGTATTGACGCGCTCGGGAACCCGGATAGACCCCATCATCACAACGCTGAAGTTCTATATTCGCGATAAGATCAGGCAAGGACTGCGAGCGTCACAACGAATGTGGAACGGTGTGCGGATAACAAATAAAGTAGTGTGAGAGGCAATGTACATGTCCTTAGAACGACTAGGGAACATGAGGATGGCGAAAACGACGAGGAATGGGATGGCCAAGTGGGCCCGAAGGGTTAGGCCTGTGGCAGGATACTATCTAGTAGTGGAGGAGTAAAGGCGATCTTCAGGGCTATTACTCCGTTCCTCGAGCTAAACATTGAGAGTTAATGCGTGTAGGAACTGGCACGGTTTTGAGAAAATTACCATCCCCTTTTGATCCACCGGAGCAGCATTCTGCTACGCCACGGATGCTTTAGTAGCCCCGAGTTTCCAATGAAGATCGATAGCGTGCATAGTCCTGACTCCGCCATTGCAATCCTGCGTTACTTATACCAAAACATGACCTGCAACCCCAGGCTGGAATCCAGCCTCGGATTCAGAGGTGGGAGGGATGTATTTCAGAAGGGGAGGGCACAGGAAGGAGGACGCCTCTGAATCTGCAGCCCCATTGTACGACCCAAAAGGCACGGTTATTGATCGTGTGCGCTTCGCCAGACCTGCCCTGCCGAAAATGGGCGTTCGAGCTCTGCCAGGGAGTAATGGTTCCAGTGATCGTGCCAACTGAAAGACGAAGCGATCCCAAAGGCTCAGGATGAGCTTGAGCCTCTATCGCATTTGATGTGGTTCGGCGCTGGACGGCCGCGGCCACAACAACCCTGGCTTATCAGTAGATTCACAATACTTGGATCCCGTTATCATTTTAGTTCAAAAGTGTCGAAGACAAAACTCCCGACTTTTGAAATAGAAGATCGATCACCACCACAGAGAACCCGTGAGTCTGCCTCCCGCCTCCCTGAACCTATGCAAGAATACTTTCCAGGCAGATTTTCCTTCCCTTCAGTGTCACCCATACATCCCCTTCAGCCCCAGCGTGCTTGACCACATGCATCAACCATTCATCCACTTCAACCCATAGACTTGAGACAGGGTGTTCGGGATCGGACCACTTGTCGGATCCAATGATGATAGATGTCAACGCCGGGGCGGAGGAAATGGAACACAGGAGGCTTGTAAGGTAGGGTGAGGGGCCACCCACACAAAGTTCAACATCCGAAGTGGGAAGGACCGGTAAGGACGGTATGTGGACAAAAGGAGGTGCATTTTCGGTTGCAGTGTCTGGAAAAATCGGTCAATACCGTGTCTGTTGTCTGAAAATCCACAGGAATCACACACCGTAGAGTTGCAGTCCACCATTGTACCATTGTCCCTGCAGAAAGCACGATGAGCTGTTCTGCGCATGGGATAGGTAGATCGAAAGTAAGGCGGCGAGAAATGAATCGGGATTTGACCAGGGTTTCTCCAACTCCGTTGACGTCTCCACGCAATTGCAATCAGTCTAGTGGTCCCCCGCACGACGTAACGGGGTGCATCGGAAGTGACTCTTCCGACGTGAACCCGTTACCCTGGACAACTAACCTCTTCAGGCTGGGGAGCGAGAGGACGAGTGACATCATTGTTGCGTGGGCGCACAGCGGGAAGAGAAACCCGAAAGTGGCAATTTCCTTCCCAAGCTCTCCACGTGAAATGCGATCCTGCAGCTCGTCAGGGATCCCGGTATCGAATACCCATAGTGCTGTCAACGAAATGAGACCCTTGAGCACGCGGCCGAAAAGTGTGGGCTCATTCCGCTGGGGGGTTTCAATGAAGCGAGAGAAGTGGACGAAGGATGAAGTGCCGTCCGATTTCTGTGAGACGTTTTGCACCAAAGGTGCACTTCGTATTCGGACTCGATCACGATGCACTTGAAGGCGCGTTGTTGGCTTCTGCGGCGCCATCGTTGGGCAACGAGGGAGGAGTGGAGACCGGAACCTGAGATATTATCGATGATTGCGTTGATGAGCCCCTGGGGAAGTGAATCCATAGCGAGGCGATGCAATCGACGTGACTGAAATTCAGCCTCAAGTTCGGAGGGGGGTGATGCAGAGGGGAGGGTGCTACCTTCGGAGTTTGTCGAGGGAGCTGAAGGTCGGCCGCAATGATAGTCAACGACCACGCTTGTATCATGCCACCTGCTCTTTCTTTCCAATCAAGTTGGAACTAGTTTGAACTTTATCCTTCCTTTCGACCACCACCCCCGGTCTCAGGGGAGAGTTTCATCCCCCATCCAATCTACGAACGAGGTCAATCGGAGTCAACCCGGAAACAAATGAAGAACGAACCATCTGAGCTATGGCGTTCCGTGATCGTGTCGGTCGGGCAACGATAACGCAATCAATGTTCGGGATGTCGGCGCCCTCGGTTAAGATGGCTGAACCATTTGAAGACATCAGGTTTGCACTTCCGACGGGAGGCAAAGACAACGGACCGCAATTCACAAAAACCGGATACTTCCCCGCCTTGAAATCCTCAACCAGCAACCTCCGTTCGGCCGCACGAGTCTTGGAGTGCACGTATCTCGCGTCAATTCCAGCATCACGAAACGTTTGGGTGAGCTCCCTGACGTGGGAAAGGTTGACACAGAATACCAGGATGGATTTGTGATTGTCTGTGCTGCGAGAATAAGAGGGTGCGTCCATTCAACCCAGGAACTGACGCACCAGATCTGTCGAGCCAGGTCTGTACAACCAACGAGTTCAGCACCTCGGTATTGATGACGTTCGCCAAACTGGCGGGATTGTAATCCCCAGTGACAGAGTTGATGGTCACCTCCTTGAGGTTTATAGCAGGTAAACCGCACATTGCATGTAACCTATCCCGGAATCCGTGTCAGTATGAATCGAACCTGAGTCAGAACAAATATACCACCATTGCTCTTTGATCATGCCCAAGAAGCCTCGGTGGTACACAACCCGGCCAAAAATCGAGCCCAGCGCGAGGCCATCGTGCCGACTGAACGTGGCCGAGAATCCGATGATCGGTATACTATGCTTGGGAGGAGCGGCCACCGAACTCAAAACTTAGTCTTCAGAGCCTTTGGCAGTACGCGGACTCTTGATACTCGAGTTGAAGTGAGAGAGGATATGGCGATAGGAGGGTGCAGCGGCGTGGTGTGCCTCATTCACAATGATAACCTTCAACCCTGTCGGATCAAACTTCTGCAATCGCGGAGCCCGGAGCAATGTCTGGTATGTCGCGACGGTGCTGGAAACGCATTGTATCAGTACCGAGGGCCAGACGAAAGAAAATACCACGCACACGTCAGCGAGCCCAGAGGCAGTGTAACGCGCTCCTTGTTCGATTTCTACTGTCCAGTGGGGGAAGAGTCTCCGTGCTTGATCTGCCGCCTGCCGAGCGAGTTCAACGCTGTTGACGATGACCAGGGAGCGAGTTACTTGGGAGTTCCCGAGAAACGCTTGTAGCCGTTCCAGAAGAGACACGAAAACGATGGTTTTTCCAGCTCCGGTCGGGAGAGACCCCGATCTTCGTGGAACCGCCCCTGAGCGCCTCTAGGCAAGATTCAAGACATGACTCTTGGTAGGACCGCAAATTCAGTGCGCTGGTGTGAGCATGACGGAGATGTAGGGCCCTCGGGATGAGTAGCCTCCATCGCATTTGATGTGGTTCGAGTAGAGGGACATGGATGCTGAAAGCGCCCACAAATCGGAAAAGGACGGTGGTTCATTTTCCTCCCTTTCTCTCCGGCACTGTATACATCCGACAACTCTTCAGATCTTCCCACTCTCCTCTATTTTCTCTGTTCTCTCTCTTTCTAAATCGCACACTCCACATGGCAAGGTTGGCACCGTGGCCATACAACCCTTCGACGCGATCGTCCCACTCAGCCTTGTCAGAGCGAAGCCCCCCCGACAATGGGAAAAGGCGGGATACAGCTCCGAAATGGGCCGCTAGGGCATCAGGCCAGTCCAAGCAACCTGCCATGGATCGTTTTGAGTGCTCGGATCCAAAGAACACCACTCCGGGATACAGGCAACATGAGTGATACAGGCGGACCCTGAGCCTGTCAGAGCTCAATGATCTCGATCAACATCGCCTCAGGACGATTTTGAACTCGAGTCAAACTCTAGCCTAGGGTGAGCGGCCTCCGTCACGCCGACTCTGATTCAGGTCAATGCGCATGCCGGCTGTGGCGTGAACACCACCAAATTCCAGCCGGCCACCTGGACTATCATGTCCTGCTTGGTTGACGACGACGGAGACCACTGCTGATAGCACGAAGTATTTGGGGGTACATTGACATGGAATGGAAACAGCAGCAGAGACAGAAACGTGCGGACAGTGTGTAAAAAAAATAGGAAATGCTGTGTGAGTAGGAAGGACATTTCGGTTCATGGGGAAGAAATGGTGGGTTGGGGGATAGGGGCAGGAGATGTCGATGAGGCGCAATTTCAGAACAAGTCATAAAACCTTCCAGACGAAGGGTTCGGCACTTGCATGTGAACCTAGTAAGGGTGCCGGTCGTCGGTGCCATCATTCGATATCACTATCTCCCCGGTTGAACACGAAGAGTTAGTTAACCCGAAGAACGGCGCGGTTTCGAGGAACTCGCCGCGTTTGGGAGACGTCACCGGTTCAGGAGCTTCCGAGGACCCTCTTGGAACTCTAAGCTGGATTGCAGCCCAGCTGACCCGCCTAAAATACGCTGTTCAATCCGCTGTAGGAGTTTCTTGCAGCCCTCCGGATGATACGCAGCCCCGAGCTTCTCATAAACATCGGCAGCGGGCAGGACCTCGGACCTTGCCTCTTCGTGCCTGGGTTGTCGATACCAAAGTGTCGCCTGCAGCTGCATCGCACGACCCAGGAGGTATGCGTCGTTGACCATGTGCGATTTGGCCCGTTCGGCGTGTGCTTGCGCATTTTCCAATCCGTCTCCGCCGGAGTGCAAGTTCGCCAGGTCCGGGTGAATCCGAAAAAGCTCGGTGTGCCAGTTGAAAGAGGATGCGACTTCGAGTGCTACCTCGAAATGATGAACAGCCTTCTGTCTTGCCTTTGGCTCGATGATATTGGCAGGCCAAAAACTGTTCGCCTTGGTCTGAGAGGAGATCGCTCACTCGGGATCCGGTTGCTTCTGCCGCGTCGAGCTATTTTTCACCGTGAGGCAGCCAAGCGAGCTGGCACCAGGTTCGCGCTTGTCCCGTAGTGTCGCCAAGGCTTTTGTGGATTCGCATCGCTTCTTCCGCCTGCATCTCCCCCAGCGAATGTAGCCAACATCGCCTATTCTAACCCGCCTGTAGCTATAGATAGGACCAGGTTCCCTACAATTGGTATCAGACTGGGCTTGTGGCGATAAGGAACAAAGAAAAGGGCGTCACCGAATTTCAACGCGGTTAGGGCTCCGCGTCGCATGATACAACCAAGAGGGCGTGGGTACAGGCTGAAAGCGCTGTTGCAGTGGCTTAGAGCGCAGGCAAACCGCCGGGGTGGAGGGGCGTGATGGTGGTGAAACCCGATAGAGATAATGGATCTAGACGAGACCTCAAAATTCCTTGGCCGTCGAATAGTGGAGCGGGGCTGTTCGACTTTATGTACCAAAGTCGACTAGCCAGGTGACCACGCCCCGACCAGAAATGCTGAGATACCTCAACCGCTTAATGCAAGTCTTTCCCAACAAGTAGTCCATGCGCCGGACTCCGCGTGCTCTCTCCGCTTTCATGTCAGGAGGGGATGAGATCTCGTCCAAACGGTTGCACCAAGCCTTGGATATCGAGACCCGGTAAGATTTGGAGACGGCATCGAATTCGGCCTGCTTAATGGGTTTGTGGAGGCTGGTGTACAACGTGTGCAGGACATCCAGGATAGTGACGAAAGGGGAGGATGTGGCAGTAGGCTCGACGGTGAATGTCCAAGGCAGCCTGGCTGCAGCAATCTTCATGAGCTAGACTGGTGGATGGGTAGCGGCCATAGAGAGGTGGGACTGGTGGATACGGAGCCGGTCTGGGTGCGGTGGAAGTGCAACTTCGAGACGGATGCCCTGGGAAAGGGGGTTACGGAGAGAACGTGGTTGGGGGAGGGAGGGAATGTGGTTGGGGGGGGGATAGAACGCCGATGGGGGGGAACGTGGACTATCGAGTGACTGGGTAGGAACGCGGGTGGGGGGGAGCGAGCAGGCTCCTACCCAGCCACTCGATGGGGCAATCGGGTATTAGAACAAGACCGAAGCACTTGATGATGCAACCGAATTCATGTTGTGGTGTTCCGAGAGCGAGTGTATGGGGGGGAGTGGGATTCTGTCGCGGTGCCACCGCGGACCCGTGAGTTTGCCTCCAGCCTCCCTGAACCTATGCAAGAATCCTTCCCAGACCGATTTTCCCTCCGGCCACCGCTTCAGTGTGACCCGTAAACCCCCACCGACCCCAGCATTCTCAGCCATACGCATCAACCATTGATCCATTTCAACCCATAGACTTGAGACAGGATTTTCGGAGTCAGGCCACTCATCGGATCCAATAGTGATAGATGTTAACACTGGGGCGGAGGGAATGGAACACAGGAAGCTTGTAAGGTGGGGTGAAGGATCACCCGCACAAAGTTCGACATCCAAAGTGGCAAGGGCCGGTAAGGGCGGTATATGGATAGGAGGGGGTGTATCTTTGGCTACAGTGTCTAGAAAAACTGGTCAATATCGTGTCTGTTGTCTGAAAATCCACAGGAACCACACACCGTAGAGTTGTAGTTCCGCCATTGTCTCTGCAGAAAGCGCGATGAGCTGTTCTGCGCACGGGATGGATAGATCGAAAATAAGGCGGCGAGACATGAATCGAGATTTGACCAGGGTTTCTCCAACCCCGCTCACGTCTCCACGCAATTGCAATCTGTCTAGTGGTCCCCCGTGTGGTGTAGCGGTATGTATCGGAAGTGGCTCTTCCGAGGTGAGCCCGTTACCCTGGACAACCAACTTCTTCAGGCTGGGGAGCGAGAGGACGAGTGACATTATTGTTGCGTGGGTGCACAGCGGGAAGAGAAACCCAAGGGTGGTGATTTCCTTCCCGAGCTCTCCACGTGAAATGCGATCCTGCAGCTCGTCAGGGATCCCGGTATCGAACACCCATAGTGATGTCAACGAAGTGAGACCCTTGAGCACGCGGCCGAAAAGCGCAGGCTCATTCCACCAGGGAATGCCGATGAAGTGAGCGAAGTGGACAAAAGATGAAATGCCATCCGATTCCTGTGAGACGTTTTTGCACCAAAGGTGCGCTTCGTATTCGGACTCGATCACAATGCACTTGAAGGCGCGTTGCTGGCTTCTATGGCGCCATCGTCGGGCAACGAGGGAGCAGGAGCGGAGACCGGAACCTGGGATGTTATCGATGATTGCGTTGATGAGCTCCTGGGGAAGTGAATCCATAGCGAGTTGGTGAAATCGACGTGACTGAAATCCGGCCTTAATTTCAGGGGGGGATAATGCAGGAGGAAGGGTGGTATCGTCGAGTTTGTCGAGGAACGTCGATCGCAGGGATGGTCAGCGACCAAGCATGCCGCGTACTCCTTGCTTCCAATCAAGTTGGGCGCCCTTTTTTCCACGTGGATACCTATGTCAGCCCGGGCGCCCGAACGTTTTTGGCGCCCCCTTTCCCCCCTGCTATGGCATTGGCATAAATTAATCCTGCACCGAGAAGAAATCCCCGCAGTAAGATGCATGTGAACCCGAACGTCAAGTGTGATAAAAAGGAATGCAAGCACTGTGCTTCGTGCGCGTATCTTGTACCCGGAAATAGGGATACCAGAACCGTACGGTAGCAGGCTACTAGTTACTACTAGCAAAATACATAACCATCCAATGTAACGACCTTCATCCTTCAAGCTCGGTTTCCCTCACAGGATTTGTGCGCAGTTCTAACCAAACCATATTGACTGCTGACTGTTCGAACGATGCCGGCCATACCTCCCACGATAGATATCGACTCCGACACACCCTCAGGCCAGGTTCAGGTTGTTAACCACAGCAGCGCTCCAACGAGTGGAGAGTGTTCCTGAAGAGGTCCTTCACTGAATTCCTGTGGAAAAAATCTCGGTGTCTGCTGGCCTCGTAATGGCCAACCGTCCGCAGCGTTTGCAAGATGTTCTGCATTCGCCGCAATTCTGCTTGTCGAAACAACCACCTAGTTGGACCGACAGACAGCTTTGGGAAACCAGCACATTACCAAGAACCTGGCGAAACGATCTGGGCGTCACAATGATTGATCGCGGGTGGGGCAGCGGGATTGTTTCGGTTGAGGTTCCAGCCAGTTCAAAAAACCTACGATTTCCAATCTGGATAGGGAGCTTCTGGCTGGAAATATTAAAGGTTATAGAGCAGAAAGGGAGGTAGAAGAGGGCACTGGGGTGGATACAAATGATGATGCAAAGTCCAGGGATCCGGGAGGTAGGGAAACTTTTGGAGAGAACCCTATGGGGTTGAGAGACTATGGCCACTCGCCGGGCACGACCGATCCACGAGGGTTGGCTTTCTCGCGGGTCTGCTCTAGCATGAGTGGCTCGCAGAGCGGCGCATCGATATACTCGTTCCATATCTTGACGATCAGTTCCGGAAGAGCAACCAACCAGGTGCTACTCTCGCCACTAACCAGCGCCTCGGCTCTCTGCTGTCGTGAAGGCGAGGTGAAACTGCGACAAATCTGCGAGAAGATTGAGGACTCAGGACGTACGCTAACAAGATTCTGGGTGCCCATCAAGAACGCCCTCTGTTCCTTGCTCACGTTGGGGGTTCCACCTCTGGTCGCTGGATTTTGTTCTCCGATAATCTGAGGGAGTGAATGATCTATTATGGCGAGTTTTCGTAATCGAGCAACCGAGATATTCAACTCACTAGATTCTCCATGCCGAAGGTGACTCTCAAGTATTCTGTCGGGAGACAAGACCTGAAATAGATTTATTCCGGCGTGGAAAATTGGCTGAAGGCTATATTCCAGGTTGGTTTTGGGGGCAAGGGCCAGATGTTCACAATTGGAAAATAGGAGGATGTTCGTGCGGGATCCTTGCCATAAACTCACTCGAACGTGAACCATTCGGGGCCACACTGCTTATGCATGGCGACCACAACGTCCTCCGGATTCATTACTTTACAGAGGTAATGAATTTCTCCTAGAAGAAGTAAGGATATATCCCGTCTGGAACAAGGGATTGACAATGGGGAGGATTCGTGACGAAGGTCACCCAACCTGCGAGTCGAAATCACGTTCAACTGCCTTTGGCGATCGCCGGTGGAAAGCTTCGATCAGGGGTAACCCGAGCTTCTGTGGAGGCGACCCCCAGGGCTATCACTCCGTTCCTCGAGCTAAGAGTTGAGAGCCAAATAGATGCACGAAGTATCCTATTGAAGTCTGACCTCCAAGCGGCAATCGCCCCCTATCGTCCTTCGCGTTGAGAAATTGAGAGACTCTGCCCCCTTTGTTTGACCACTCTCCTGCAGCGGTCCTGCGATCAAAAACACGGTAAGCGAGTAACTCAAAATGCATACCGCCAATGGTTTCACCTACGTCGTCAACTGGTTTATCGCCTCGCACACGGTTTGACAGACTTTGCCCAGTTTCTTTCCATTCGTTCCCCGATCAAGGGTTCTACAGATATCAGGGCAGGATAACCCGAGCTTGACATAGCCCTCCGAGTCCTCTTTAACCATCGAGTCCTGGGTTTATGTGAACTCTGAGCGTCCGATTCTCAGGGGAGAGGATGGACCCTAACCACTGTGAGGAGACAGTGACGGAGCCAAATGCGGGTTAGTTGACCGGCGCGATACCGGAGATATCCTCCTAGAGATTCAGAGCTTCGATGACCGTATTCAACGAGGAAAGAGCGTCGTCCCGTTCTTTCGGTCGCTCAGGGAGGGCCTCGTATCCACGATCGAAACACGAAGTGGCCGCCGCGAGAAAATGGTGTGGCGCGCAGGCTGTGGGAAAGAACCCAGACCCCGAAGGAGATGAGCGACCACTTCGTCGCGGTAGTAAACAGAGCCACCTGATGAACCGGGGGCGGGCTGACGGATTTTAAGCTGCGATGACCGATCGCCCAGGTTCGAGTCCTTTTGTCAGTAACACACCCTGTGTTTTCAGCCTGTCTCTTGCTAATGCTGCCCAGAATGAAATTCCGATATGTTGAGTGTTGTCTTGGTATTTCTGGACATTGTCGTAACGCACGTCATCGAAGCTAGATCGATTCCCCACCGCCGTCGACGCGAGAGGTACCGGGCGCCGCGATATCCTCCAGGGACGGAGGCATTGGCAGTGGTTAGCGTCGGCTCGGATTATCATAATCATCGCACAATCTTTTCTTCTTACTTATATAAACGACTGGCACTCGTAATCAACACTTCCTAAATCGCCATCTAACCCCAGGGCGTTGTCAAAATCAATTGATATTGTCCCAAAACTTTATAGAAATTAGCGCTTAAGTAAAGTCCCGCCCCCGACAGTGCCTGAGGACAGAGGCTTGGCAGTCCGCCCTTTCCGATGGTAGTCCACTATGTTGTCATTTTCACGAGGTAGGCGCCCCAAAACTTGAGCGACTTGAAGGTCATCCCCCTGCTCTCCGCAGAGCTCGAATGCGTGGGAAAGGAGCCGTTTGGACTCTACAAGGTGTCCAACCGAGTGAAACAACCGTGAGAGTTCGAACAAGCACCGTGACTTGGAGGGATGGTCATCCGGGAGGCCTTCTATCTTTGGTCCCAGTATGGTTGGCCGCGGTTTGTGCCATCGAAGGTGCCCCATGAAATGACAACAGGCGTCCCAAACACCGCCCGAGTACACATCGGTGGATATGAAGGCATCAAGCAAGTGCTCGACATTCACATCCTCTGATGTGATCCACCGTGCTTCTTCAAAGCCAGGCCTGCGTGGATCAAGATCGACCGACAACCGGGCAAAGTAGCGGTCTTTGGTCGTGCAGAGGAGGGGAGATGAGTTGGGATCCTTGGGGGAGAGATGGTTTCGGAGCGGTGCAAGCATTGTGAAGAATCCGTTGCTTCGATACGTTAAGGAGAGAGTGCAGAACTGGTCGAAGATATTAGTTCTGTCCCAGATGGTGGGGAACAACCAAGCAAGGTTGTTCTCATCAACACCTAGTGGGAAGAACGCGATGACTCCAAGAAGTGCTCGAGCGTTAGGTCCAAGTTCTTGGAACGCGGGAGAAGTGAGTGAAAGTTCGATTGTAGCAGCGAGGCTCTTGCTGGGCTGAGTCTGCAGTACACTCGTTCTCCGTCGCTCCCATTCTCTAGCCAATCGGCTCGTGTCCCATTCGTTGTAATGTGCGGCCATCGCGAGTAAGGTGATGGAGAGCGGAAGGAAGTTGATTTGGTCCAAGATGTTGTCAACAAGATCAGGCCGTCCACTGTTCTTGTGTATTCGATAGAAGGCATCGCGCGCGGCCTCAATCGACAACGTTGGTATATCGAGAGTCTCGCAATTGGGAGGAATAGTGGAAATCTGTGAGGTAATACAAAGGCAGACGCCGTCGAGCTGACTCAGCTCCTCCACCACGGCGTAGATCTTCTGGGCATCTATCCCTTGAGGATCAAGGATTGACTCCGCATTATCGAGGACCAAGAAGACCTCCTTCG
>Ga0307515_10007091_pt1 | contig 22260 bp, 1 predicted proteins | sample 17_EM_MG_FD_194513 | JGI IMG/M metagenome (GOLD analysis project Ga0307515, IMG submission 194513) | Populus trichocarpa ectomycorrhiza microbial communities from riparian zone in the Pacific Northwest, United States - 17_EM | ecosystem: Host-associated > Plants > Roots > Unclassified | place...
TAAAGAGACCTATACTGCTATACTAATAACCACCTTTTAAATGCCTCTGCGATAGCATATATTTCTTTTAGGTTAATATAGTTATCCGCCTAGTCTAGTAGGGGGTAATAGCTAAAAGCCTAGGCCTAGGGCAGGGAAGCCACGTAATTAGGCTAATAGCTATTCTCTCTACTAAAGTAGAAGCCTCCATAGCCTTTAAGCGATAAGGCGTCAGTAAATAAGTAAAACTATAGCCTCTCCTTATTATTAAAGAATAGTATACCGTTACTTAATATAAGAACCTTAAGCTAGAGGTTAAGGTCTTCCTTAAGCTCTAAGGGGAGGCACTAGTGCGTATATCTTAATAGCCTAATAGGCCATTTTATTATAAAGTCCTATAAGGAGCAAGAGTATAAGCGCCTAAGGCGGATAACTTTTGCACACTATGCTAGGCGGCCCGCCAGTTATTAGGCTTACTATAATAATAGCTAGCCTATCTAGAGAGCTTTAGTTACCTAATTAATAGCTTTCTATTGCTTAACTAGTAAGAGTTTTATCTCTATCGCTACGGTGTTAATCGTATAACCTAGTACTTCAGCCTCCGTACCTTTAATATTTTTAGTATTATTTTAGGGTACCCCTAGCTGGTCGGTAACCAAGAAGTATACCTCCCTTAGTAATGGCAGTATAGTTAGACACTTAACCATAAATATAAAATTATTAAGGTAGTGCTTAATAGTAGAGTTAATCTATTATGCTAGGATCTAGTAGAGACCTTTAGCGAATAAGTTAAAGAGAAATGGGGCTGTTTATAAGCTAAATAGCAGACAGCATTTAATATATATAACTCCCTTCTAGATAAAGCCGAGTAGGTAACGCGACCGCACTAAGACGGGCACAATCCGGAAGGCATCTCTAATATCTCGTTTAACCAGGTAGCAGCCCCTACTAGCTATAATTATATATACTAGTATAGTCTTTACCCGGGTATAGTGTAGTATTGCCTAAGCTAGGTCGATAGAGTCATTAACTAAGGATCCCTTAGGTAAGGAGAGGTTATAAATACAGCAAAAGCCGCCATCTGCCTTAGGTACTAGGCCTAGGGGTAAGGTAACTATAGAGTCGGTGGCCTATATACGGCCTAGGGCTAGGTTAATAACAATTTTTTTAGAGATAAGGTCTTCGTTATCGTATAAGGAGAGGTAGTTTTTATAAACACTAGATAGCATAGGTAACGAGGTACCTATCTCTACCCTGTAGGTAAGGATGCCTTGCAAAATTGCTAGGAGATTTCCAGGGTACTTATGAAGAAGCATGCTCCAAGCAAGAGGCCTTAAGGGTAATAGTAAGTCGGCCAGAAAAGTCGTTTATAAGTGAGTTTTAAAAAGAGGTACTAAATTAGGCCTACCTTAAAGCCTTAGCGCCTATAGCAGATCTATCTAGATGGTTAAACCTAGGAATATATCTTCATCCACCATTAAATCCTGGGTCTAATTACTTATGGCGGTAAGCTACCTAGGGCATGACTTTAATAGGTAATCTTTATCGCATTTAGAGTATATATAGCAGTAATAATATAGATTATCTCTATAAGCCTGCTAGTTGTTCTAGCTGTAATAAGGCTTATTAGAGGTAGGGGGAGGGGAGGTATTCTTTCGCGATCTCTTTAATGCTATACTACGGACTTTAAGCCCCTAGCTCCATGCCTTTATATTAGCCGCCTGGCAGTATAGGGCTTTAAACTAGGTAGGCATGTCCCAGTTACTAGGCTTAAGCTAATTACGATCCATAATATACCCATAGTAGTTAAGTATAAGGTTTAGGATGGAGGTCCAGTTATAGGTTATAGAGTAGTTACGGATCTTATTTATTTAGAGCAACATCCTTATATAGAGGTTGGTTAGGCATATATAGAAAGTGCTTATAATTACTATATAGTTTATAAACCCAGTAAACCAGACCTCCTTATTCTTATAGACCTTATAGCTAGTAGTAGGTCTCTTTAAAATAAGTTTTCCATTTTCAATAGTAGCCACATTAGAGAGGTCTGGGCGGCCAGAGTATACCTATAGACGTGCTAGATTCTCTAGGCGGAAGGATCCTTTCTATATATTATAGAGGTCTCTTCTAACTAGGCCAGGGAGGTTAAGCTTAAGCGTACCCGAGCCTTCTAGTAGGTTATAGGACTTACCTAATTTATCCGCCTTAGCGGTAGAGGGGTGCTCTAGTGGAGTAGGCTGCTTTAAAGCGGCTAGCCTTGCCTAGTAAAACTCCTCTTCCTATTCCGTCTTTCAGATCCGTACCTGTTCCTCCTGTTCTATCTTTTAAATCTGTACCTATTCCTCCTACTCTCTCTTTCGGATCTCTAGGTTATAGAGTTATTAGGCCCTCTCGTCTTATTTCCTAGCTCTTTTTTCTTCTAAAGATAAAACTATAGTATATTTGGTAGATGGGATAGTAAATAAGAAGGTAGATAATAGGGCGGTTAAGCAAGGAGTTTTCAAGCGGATGCTATTGGCTAGAAAGTTGGTTATAGGCCTTAATAAATTATGTAGGCCACTCAGAACACTAATCGTAAGCAATCTATAATGAAAAGAACGACCTATTAAGTGCAGTTGCAAGTGATGATGCTGTTAACCGTGTTAAACATCTGGTTAAATACCTGAGTTGCAGGGTTTTCGGCCAAGCAATGTATAGACACGTAATATATAAGACACAAGACCTTACAGACAATGACTTGTGGGCTGTCTTTTAAGAGTAGTTCGAGGGATTTATAATAGAGAGCTTTAAGAAGATACGTATAGATATTAGATCTAAACTATAAAGACATTTCCTTAAAAGAGGTATTTACGTAGGCAAATATAATAGCAGAGTTACCATATCTAAGCTGCTATTTAAAGTTATATAATAAGAAGAACTATATTAATGGACAGATAAGGAGATCGTGGTAATTATTAAGGAGTTGGTAGAACCACTGGCTATAAGAGCACTACGAAATAGGTTAAACCACACTTATAACGGTCTATCGTCTTAGCCTACAGCTATAGTTATAATACTACCTAGGTTTGGTACGCAAACACCTATATCTACGCCTCTACTACCCCCACTACCTCCGACGCCTGTTATTTAGCCCGCTATTTAGTCTGTTATTTAGCCCGCTATTTAGTCTGCTATTTAGCCTACCCCTATTTAGCCTACCTCCAACTATAGGCAAATACATACCCTTATTAACCAATTGCTATAGCTAAGAGAGTAGCAACTACAGCAGCCGCAGTAACCGCAGCAGCTATATATATATATACTACCCGAACTAGCCGTGCCTAGTATAGAGTAAGGACCTAGGCAAGGACCTAGATATAGTAAAAAGGTAGCTATAATTATAAAGATCTATATAGATAACTAAAAGTACAATAGAGTTAGTAACAGCTTTAACTTTAAGTTAACTATCTTTTATAATATCTGTAAGAGATCTGGCTTACCACTAGAAGGCTACGTAGTGGCATTCCCTAGTATGCTAAAAGGGCTTGCTTAGGACTACTACTATAACAGCAACCTTAAGTTAAGACCTTTTACTAAAGCCTACAACCACATATAATAGTTCTTTAAAGGGCTAGAATACTACTGTAAGAACCTTACGGAGTAGAATAGTATAACCCTCTAAGGAGTTATAAACGAGAACCCTAATAAGCTAATCTATTAGAACTTTTAACTGCTTATAGACAAACTGCTAAAGTAACGTTATAGACTATACCTAGACTTCCGTATAAACCGCATCTTTATAAATAAGTTAGTTACTGCTTATTAGGGAGTGCTAGTATGCCGTATTACTGTCTTTAACTCTTTAGAAGACCTTTTTTAGTTAATTAGTAAACTATAATCCTCTATTATTACGTAGGAAAAAGAATACCCCTTATAGGCCCTGATAAGACCGTCTTACTAAGCCTTTTTTATAGATTAACGCTACTATTAAAACAACTAAAGTCGAGACTGAAACACTAATTGCTACGGTAGTAATCGCTTTTATAGAATTAATGGTAGACTAAAGGCTAAGTGCTACGTCTGTAAGAAGGAGGACTACTATTTATAGAAACATTTAAAAGAGGAGTGTAGTCGGTTTAGAGACAACTATAGGAGACGCTTTATTAATATTAAGGGCCGCAATAAGGGTAACTTTAATAACTACTTTAAGCAATACATTACTGCTTGCAAAAGAGATAAAGATAAAGATTTAGACTTTAAAGCCTATATATAAGACGCTAATAACTCTAGGGGCGATGCCGGAGAACCTAATAATAGTTCTGCCTATATTACTACCTTTAAAACACTTACTATAGAGGAAGCAACCTCTATAAGCGTAGAGCTAGCTAATAAGGCTTATATATACCTGCTTATAGCTTTAGAACTTACTATAGAGTCTATTATAGAACCCTATACGGAGACTAACCTATTTGCCTATAATATAACCACAACTATAGCGTTATAATATACCTTAACGGTCTTTATAGGAATTATAATTAATATAGGTGCTTCGCGTAAGTCTATAGCTGGCTACGGCTAATTCTAAGCCCTATAGGCCGTAGATAAGTCTATAAGTCTTAATATATTAACTAAGGGCTAAGTAACTATCCAATTTAGGATCGGAGCCTCTATATCTATTAGAACTATAGACGTTAATAGCCCTATAGGCAAGACTTTATATTAAATACGATAACCTAAAGAACGTTATCATTACTCGCACTAAAAAGGTGCTAGTAGTTAGACGATTTGGCTACCTGTTTCTCGTATAGAGCTTCTCTTTACAGTCTTATTTAGTTAAGTCTTTTAACGCGAACCCTTACTACTTAACTAATATAGAGCTACAACGTCTATACCGTTAATTTGGTTACCTATTAGTTAATAGACTGTAAAAGCTTCTTAATAAGACTGGCTATGGCTATAATACTAATAGATCTGCTATTAAAGAGCTAACTAGACTCTACTGCTACTACTAAAAGTTTAGCAGATTTTTAAGTAGATTTCGCTTTACCTTACAAGACGATATTAATTTTAATTATAATATTATTGTCGACATTATATATATTAGCGGCTCCCCCCTACTATACGTAGTTAATAAAGCAACTTAATTTTAAGCTAGTAGATAGCTATAAGATATTAGCGCCAAGTATACTTAGGACGTTCTATAAATATGCTAGATTAATAGCTATTTAGGACTACCAGACTTAATTACTATAGACGCTAAGAAGAACTTTATTAGTAAGGAGTTTAAGCACTATACTACTACTATAGGGGTAACTATAAAGTCAGTTCTAGTTGAATTATACAACTTTATTAGAATAGTAGAGCGCTACTATTGTTCGCTATAACGAGCCTACTAAATTATTATAACTAAAATCCCTAAAATTAGTAAGGAGATGGCCCTATAAATGGCTTTTAAAGCTATTAATAATACGGCTGGCCTAGGAGGCCTAGTCCCTATACTCCTAGTCTTTAGAGCCTACCCCTAAATGGTTAAATTGGACGCACTATTACCTTTAGTTATATAGCGAGCTACGGCTATTAAGAAAGTAATAGTAGAAATCTAGAAGCTATAAGCTAAATAATAGATCGCTAACGCTCTTAATATATAAAATAGATAATAAACTAACGCTATTTACGGCCTCCTACCTAGTTCGCCTGTCTTAGTCTAGAGAGAAGGCAATACTAGCTAAAGTAGTTATTGGGACGGGCTATATATGCTACTTACCGTTAACGGTAAGACCTATACCGTAAAGCTACTAAATAGGCCTATAACCTTCCGCTCTACGGTTATAAAACCTTACCTACTAGACCTATAAGACTTAGTCGAACTATAAGAGTTTATTAAATTAGCTAAACTAGTACCTTTACCAGCTAAACCTTAATTGTTACCTAAAGCTAAACTATAGCTACCGCTAAAGCGAGGCAGGGGTCGCCTCCGTAAATACCTATTACTTATAGCTGTCGCAGACACGGCTGTTATGGACGCTATAATAGATATAGGTGCTCTTATAGGTAATATTATAGATACAGCCGATATTACTATCTATTTATAGGACGATGATACCGTAGATATAGCTAATACTACTATTTACTTATAGAACAATGGTAACACCTAGTTTAGCGCTTTATAGTAAAAGGAGGTTATAGGCCTACTTAAAAAAGGCGTCTTTAAGATTATTAAGCTATATAATATACTAAAGGGGGTTAAACTCTTTAATTTACGGTTTATTAATAAGATTAAGAATAAGAGAACCGATAAAGCCTTTAAGAAATTACAACTTATTATATAGGCCTATAATAATTTAGAAAAAGAGCTAGTCCTTACTTAGTTACTAACAATTTAACGAGTTAGCCAGTGGCTAATTCTCTATATCGCTGCTATACTACTATAGATATAACTTTACCTCTAAGACATTTTATAAGCCTATATCCAGTTTACTATAAACCTAAACTGCAAATTCTATATATGACTACTATACGAGCTAAATAAACAATTAGGAATTAATAAGGACTCCGTTCTAAAGGTTATAAAGCCACTTTATAGAGTGCCTAAAGCTAGAAACTACTGGTTTAAGACCTACTATTTATACTATATTAATTAGCTACGAATAGACCAGTTTATGTACGACCCTTACTTACTATCGGTATACTCGCATTATCAACATACATAAATATCACTTGTAGTAGTACGTATGCGGTGTTAAGGTTAGTAGTTATTATTGTCTAGAAGTAAGGGGTTGCTCTAAGGTTAGATTAGCTAGTCTCGCTTCGTAGTCTTATAACTACGTTATATAACTAACGTTTCGACACTAGAACAACTCTAAAAAGAAGGCTAATCTACACTCTAAAGTTAAGTTTACTTCTAGACTATTTATAGTATATACGCAATAGCTAGAGATTTAATTAATACGCAATAGCTTCCACGCTCCTTTTATAGGTCCGTAATTATATAACCTATATTACGGCTTATACGAATACCTCTAAACCAAAGCTTGTAGAATGCTATATTATAAAGGTACTAAGATGAAACGGAGTAGAATAGGATTCGGGTCGTGGTCCTGGCAGAACTTAGTAGGATTTAGTAGACTTGGCAGAATATAGCAGAATGCCGTAGATTGCCGTTAGATTGCCATTAGATTGCCGTTAAATTACTATTAGATTGCCGTTAGATTGCCATTAGATTGCCGTTAGATTACTATTAGATTGCCGTTAGATTGCCATTAGATTGCCGTCGGATTGCTATCTTACGATCAGTCTCTGCTTGCTAAGTTAGTGGAAACAGGTGGACGTATATAAGGTGTCGCGGGGGTATCCTATAATACTAAGGAAAAGAAGAAAAAGAATTATTAGGGGTAAAAGGTTAATATATCGCGAGGGCCGCCAAGGCGCTAGTAGTAAGCGAGCCAATAGCGATTTTCTATCCCGGGGATGGAAAATCCTAATTGGCTAGTTAAATTCAGGGTCCGCAGAATATAGTATGTGGCGTACCCTAGCACTATTACCACCTTCTATTACTCCTTACGCTCTACCTAACCTACAGCCTATATATTAACTTAGTTTGTGTTAATAAGTTGCTATAGGGCAACGCAAGGCTTTCCCTTGGTCATCGTATCCGTAGGGTTAGCTTTACTATTAATTCATTTAACCTCTATAATCTGCTAACGTTCATAGGCTTATTATAGGCATATAACATTAATTATTAATCGCTTCTCTTATATAGTTTTAAGTTGTATAAGATAGTTATATAGCGACTTAGAATTAGTATAAAGTATAAGTAGGAGGTTAATTTATAGGACCTTGTCTACTGTAGACTTAATAGCAACAGCAATATTAAAGCCGTAAGCTATTCTATAGAGTTTAGAAGCCAGAACACTTCTAGTGACTTTTTTACACTTAATTAAGCTCCAATAGATAATATTAGCCTTCTTAGTTACGTTAGCTAGTATAATAACGTAGCTAATTTGCAAAGAGAGGTCCTTATTATTAGTAAAGGAAGCGTCTATAAAGACTAAGAGCTATAGGGTTTTAGCCTCTAATTTAATAAACTTAAGACCTCTATATAAGTTCTAAATCTACTAACTTAGGCACTTATTTAACTTCTTCGCGTTTACCTCTTTAGGATTAGTTACCTAGGTAGTAAAGGATAAGTTAAATAAAGCCTTTGGTTAATAGACTAAGGCGATATAAGCTCCTCTAGCGCGTTAAGCGATATACTAGTCCTTTAGCGTAAGTAGGTTACGCGTAATTTTTCTAGAGCTAATACTGTCTACCGGCGTAGTATTAACCACACTAAGGTTCTTATACTGGCGCTTTTGCGTTAACGTAATACTCTTATCTTATGCTAATTAAATAAGTCTTCCATTGAACTTAACTGGTGTATTAGTAGTTAGTTACTCTCGCTCCTTAGCTATAAATTCAGCCTTATATAGTTCGCTTTATTCAGCCTCTATAAAGGTATTATCTGCAAGGAATAGTATATTATTAGTCTATAAGCCGACAATTCTAAAAGGTTTATTACTGTAAAGTAAGTAAGGGTTGTACATAGACTGGTCCATTTGTAGCTAATTAATATAGTATAAATAGTAGGTCTTAAACTAGTGGTTTCCAGCTTTAGGCACTTTATAAAGTGGCTTTATAACCTTTAGAACGGAGTCCTTATTAATTCCCAATTATTTATTTAGCTCGTATAGTAGTTATACGTAGAATTTGCGGTTTAGGTTCGTAGTAGACTAGACGTAAGCTTATAAGATATCTTGGAGGTAAAGTTATATCTATAGTAGTATAGCAGCGATATAGAGAATTAGCCGCTGGCTAACTTATTAAATTATTAATAACTAAGTAAGGACTAGCTCTTTCTCTAAATCGTTATAGGCCTATATAACAAGTTATAATTTCTTAAAGGCTTTATCAGTTCCTTTATTCTTAATCTTATTAATAAACCGTGAATTAAAGAGTTTAACCCCCTTTGGTATATTATATAGCTTAATAATCTTAAAGATACCTTTCTTAAGTAGGCCTGTAACCTTCTTTTGCCGTAAAGCGCCGAACTAGGTATTACCATCGTTCTATAAATAAATAGTAGTATTAGCTATATCTGCGGTATTATCGTCCTATAAGTAGATAGTAATATCGGCTGTATTTATAATATCACCTATAAGAGCACCTATATCTATTATAGCGTCCGTAATAGCCGTGTCTATAACAGCTATAAGTAATAGGTATTTACGGGGGTGACCCCTACCTCGCTTTAGCGGTAGCTGTGGTTTAGCTTTAGGTAATAATTAAGGTTTAGCTAGTAAAGGTACTAGTTTAGCTAATTTAATAGACTTTCGTGGTTTAACTAAGTCTTATAGGTCTAGTAGGTAAGGTTTTATAACCGTAAAGCGGAAGGTTATAGGCCTATTTAGTAGCTTTACGGTATAGGTTTTACCGTTAATGGTAAGTAGTATATATAGCCCGTCCTAATAACTACTTTAGCCAGTATTACCTTCTCTTTAGACTAAGATAAGCGAACTAGGTAGGAGGCCGTAAATAGCGTTAGTTTATTATCTATTTCGCATATTAAGAGCGTTAGCGATCTATTATTTAGCTTATAGCTTCTAGATTTCTACCATTGCTTTCTTAATAGCCGTAGCTCGCTATGTAACTAAAGGTAATAGTGCGTCCAATTTAACTATTTGGGGGTAGGCTCTAAAGACTAGGAGTGTAGGGACTAGGCCTTTTAGGCTAGCTATATTATTAATAGCTTTAAGAGCTATTTATAGGGCTATTTCCTTACTAATTTTAGGGATTTTAGTTATAATGATTTAGTAGGCTCGTCGTAGCGGACTATAGTAGCGCTCTACCATTCCAATAGAGTTATATAATTCGACTAAAACTGACTTTATAGTTACCCCTATAGTAGTAATATAGTGCTTAAACTCCTTACTAATAAAGTTCTTCCTAGTATCTATAGTGATTAAGTCTAGTAGTCCTAAATAGCTATCAATCTAGCATATTTATAGAACGTCTTAAGTATACTTGGCGCTAATATCTCATAGCCATTTACTAGCTTAAAATTAAGTTGCTTCGTCAACTACGTATAGTAGGGGGGAGCCGCTAATATATATAATGTCGACGATAATATTATAATTAAAATTAATGTCGTCTTGTAAGGTAAAGCGAAATCTACTTAGAGATCTGCTAAACTTTTAGCAGTAGTGGTAGAGTCTAGTTAGCTCTTTAATAGCAGATCTATTAGTATTATAGCCGTAGCCAGTCTTATTAAGAAGCTTTTATAGTCTATTAACTAATAGGTAACTAAATCGACGGTGTAGACGTTGTAGCTCTACGTTAGTTAAGTAGTAAGGGTTTGCGTTAAAAGACTTAACTAAATAAGACTATAAAGAGAAGCTCTATACGAGAAACGGGTAGCCAAATCGTCTAACTATTGGCACCTTTTTAGTGCAAGTAATAATGACGTCCTTTAGGTTATTGTATTTGATATAAAGTCTATCTATATCTACTAAGTAAAGTAGGAAAGAAGTATCTGCTTTAATAATATAGAATTATACCTTACCTATAGGGCTGTTAACGTCTATGGTTCCGATAAACGTAGAGGCTTTAATCCCAAATTAAATAGTCACTTAGCCCTTAGTTAACGTGTTAAGACTTATAGACTTGTCTACGGCCTATAGGGCTTAAAATTGGCCGTAGCCAGCCGTAAACTTGCGCGAAGTACCTATATCGATTATAATTCCTATAAAGACCGTCGAGGTATATTATAACGCTATAGTTATGGCTATATTATAGGTAAATAGGTTAGTCTCTATATAGGGTTCTGTAGCAGACTCCGTAGTAAGTTCTAAAGCCGTAAGTAGGTATATATAAGCCTTATTAGCTAGCTCTACGCTTATAGAGGTTACTTCCTCTATAATAAGTGTTCCAAAGGTGGTAATATAGGCAAAACTATTATTAGGTTCTCCGGCATCGCTTTTAGAGTTATTAGCGTCTTATATATAGGCTTTAAAGTCTAAATCTTTATCTTTATCTCTTTCGCAAGCAGCGACGTATTGCTTAAAGTAGTTATTAAAGTTACCCTTATTGCGGCCCTTAATATTAATAAAGCGTCTCCTATAGTTATCTCTAGACCGACTACGCTCCTCTTCTAAGTATTTCTATAAATAGCAGTCCTCCTTCTTATAGACGTAGCACTTAGCCTTTAGTCTGCCATTAGTTCTATAAGAGCGATTACTGCCGTAGTAATTAGTATTTTAGTCTCAACTCTGGTCATTTTAATAGTAGCGTCAATCTGTAAAAAAGGCTTAGTAAGACGGTCTCATTAGGGCCTATAAGGGGTGTTCTTTTTCCTATATAATAATAGAGGATTATAGTTTGCTAATTAACTAAGAAAGGTCTTCTAAAGGGTTAGAGACAGCGATATAGCATACTAGCACTCCCTAGCAAGTAGTAACTAACTTATTTATAAGGATGCGGTTTATACAGAAGTCTAGGTATAGTCTATAACGTTACTTTAGCAGTTTGTCTATAAGTAGTTAGAAGTTCTAATAGATTAACTTATTAGGGTTTTCGTCTATAACTCCTTAGAGGGCTATACTATTCTACTTTATAAGGTTCTTGCAGTAGTATTCTAGCCCTTTAAAGAACTATTATATGTGGTTACAGGCTTTAGTAAAAGGTCTTAACTTAAGGTCGCTGTTATAGTAGTGGTCCTAAGCAAGCCCTTTTAGTATACTAGGGAATGCCACTACGTAGCCTTCTAGTAGTAAGCTAGATCTCTTATAGATGTTATAGAAGATAGTTAACTTAAAGTTGAAGCTGTTACTAACTCTATTATACTTTTAGTCTTCTATATAGATCTTTATAATTATAGCTACCTTCTTATTATATTTAGGTCCTTACCTAGGTCCTTACTCTATATTAGGTATAGCTAGTTTAGGTAGTGTATATATATATAGCTGCTACGGTTACTACGGCTGCTATAGTTGCTACTCTCTTAGCCATAGCAATTAGTTAATAAGGGTGTGTATTTGCCTATAGTTAGAGGTAGGCTAAATAGGGGTAGGCATCCCCTTAACAAATCTACAGTTTTTAAGGACTGAAGACGATTCTTAGCAAAGATATAATCCTCTAGGCAATCTTACGCGTTAGTAGTTAAGTCAATGCGGGGTCTTAAGCTTTAAGGGTGGTGTCTTCTGGGTATATACGTGTCCTATTAATAAATCTACAGTTTTTAAAGAACTAAAGACGATTCTTAGCAAAGATACGAGCCTCTAGGCGATTAAACGCGTTAGCAATTAAGCTAATACATAGTCTCGAGCTTTAAAGGTAATGTAGCTCTCTCCTTTAACTAAAATAGGGCGATAACTCTACGGTTATTAAATACTAAGTAAGTAGTGCTGTTTCTTAAGCTTTGCTATTGCGTATTTCCTAATCTATACATCTACTAATTAGTGTCAGTATACTTGTATTATTAACGTACACGAATATCACTTATAGTGGTACGTATGCGGTATTAAGGTTAGTAGTTATTATTGTCTAGAAGTAAGGGGTTGCTCCAAGGTCAAATTGGCTAATCTCACTTCGTAGTCTCGTGACCACATTATATAACTAACGTTCCAACACTTACTTTACAGCAATAAACCTTTTAAAATTGTCGGCTTATAGACTAATAATATACTATTTCTTATAGATAATACCTTTATAGAGGCTAAACAAAGTAAACTATATAAGGCTAAATTTATAGCTAAGGAGCGAGAGTAACTAACTACTAATATACCAGTTAAGTTTAATAGAGGACTTATTTAATTGGCATAAGATAAAAGTATTATACTAACGTAAAAGCGCTAATATAAGAACCTTAGTGTGGTTAATACTACGCCAGCAGATAGCACTAGCTCTAGAGAAATTACGTATAGCCTACTTACGCTAAAGGACTAGTATATCGCTTAACGCGCCAGAGAAGCCTATATTACCTTAGTCTATTAACTAAAGGCTTTATTTAACTTATCCCTTACTACCTAGGTAACTAATCCTAAAGAGGTAGACGCAAAGGAGTTAAATAAGCGCCTAAGTTAGCAGATTTAGAACTTATATAAAGGTCTTAAGTTTATTAAATTAGAGGCTAAGACCCTATAGCTCTTAGTCTTTACGGACACTTCCTTTACCAATAATAAGGACCTCTCTTTATAAATTAGCTACGTTATTATACTAGCTAACGCAACTAAGAAGGCCAATGTTATTTATTAGAGCTTAATTAAGTGTAAAAGAGTTACTAGAAGCGTTCTGGCTTCTAAACTCTACAGAATAGCTTATAGCTTTAATATCGCTATTACTATTAAGTCTACGGTAGATAAGGTCCTATAGATTAACCTCCCGCTTATACTTTATACTAATTCTAAGTTGCTATATAACTGTCTTATATAACTCGGAACTATATAAGAGAAGCGATTAATAATTAATGTTATATGCCTATAATAAGCTTACGAACGTCGGCAGATTACGGAGGTTAAATAGATTAATAGTAAAGCTAACCCTACGGACGTAATGACCAAGGGGAAGCCTTACGTCGCCCTATAGAGACTTATTAACATAAACTAAGTCGATATATAGGCTATAGGTTAGGTAGAGCGTAAGGAGCAATAGAAGGTGGTGACGGTGCTAGGGTATACCACCCGCCATATTCTGCGGACCCTAAATTTAACTAGCTAATTAGGATTTTCTATCCCTGGGATAGAAAATCGCTATTGGCTTGCTTACCACTAGCGCCTTAGCGGCCTTCGCGATATATTAACCTACTACCCCTAACAATTCTTTTCCTTCTTTTCCTTAGCTTAGTGTCCTTGTAATACAGCATTCTATAAGCTTTAGTTTAGAGGTATTGGTATAAGCTATAATACTAGTTATATAATTACGGACCTATAAGAGAAGCGTGGAAACTATTGCGTATTAATTAGATCTTTAGCTATTGCGTATATACTACAAATAGTCTAGAAATAGACTTAGCTTTAGAGTATAAATTAGCCTTCTTCTTAGAGTTGCTCCAGTGTTAGAATGTTAGTTATATAACGTAGTTATAGGACCACGAAGTAAGACTAGCTAATCTAACCTTAGAGCAAACCCCTATTTTTAGACATCAACAATAACAACTACCAACTTCAATACCGCATACGTACCACTACAAGTGATATTCGTGCACGTTGATAATGCGAGTATACCGACACTTTTAGTATAAAATTTAATATATAGAGCCTTAACTTACCGTTATCTTTAACTATTAAGATATAATCTATAATCTGTAATCTATAATTATTATTTTTTATCCTCTATATTACTAACGTATCTTTCTTATATTTACCCTTAAGTTATTAAATATAGTTAAAGTATTAGTTAGTTAATTAAAAAGACTTATCTCCTAAGATTTAGTATATATACTTTTAAATCTAATAGTCCTATACCGTATATTTAGTATAGCTCTACTACTAGGTAAATAGGAATACTTCGTAATAGTAACCATAGCTATTATATAATTGTTAAGAACGTCTATAACATTATTCTTTATACTGTAGTATTATTTAGGTATAATTTAACCTATATACGTCTCTAATTAACGTTTTAATTGCCTTCCCCTAGCCGCGTTATTAGTTTTTATAAGGAAGTAATAGCCAAATAGCTTATATGCGTGTTTCCTTTTTTTTAAATAGCGCTATTATAACGGAGTTATATTGGTAAAGTTACGGCTATTTGCTAAAAGGGTATTAGACGGTAAAGTATAAAGATACTTTACTTATTAAGCTTAATCCTTTTCCTTAATACCTTACTTCCTATTACTAACCTTCGCCCTATTTAGACGTATCTTTAATATATTATTAAGATTTTTTTTTATTAATTTAATATACCTCTTTATTCTCCTATTAACTACTCTTTTAAGTAAAATTTATATAGAACCCTAACCTCCGCTAACCTATAACTAGTACTAGTCCTACCTAAACAATTTTGCCTATACGTCTTTAAAAGACTAGAAATCTAATAATAGGATTCTAGAGGCTTATAATAAGATATACTATATTAGATCTAATACCTTTAGTCCTTATAATTAATATATGCGTATTAAGAGCGGTAGTTATATTAAGGTAAGCTTTTCTATCCTTAATAGGTTTCTATTATTAACTTTAGCTTTAATAGCCTAGGCCTAAGTAGCGACGTTCCTTTAATATCTTTAACTACTATATTACCCGGGCTCTGTCTTATTTTAGCACTAATACTAAATATCTAGGTTATATTTAAGACTATACTATAGCTATCTATACTGCCTATAATTTTTAGTAAGCTAATTAGTAACGCCTAATATAAGAGTAAGGTTAATATACTAAGGATAAAGTACGGAATAGGAGTAAGAAGAAGAAGGTTACCGTCTACTATATAAAGGAGTTTATATATATACGTTAAGTTTTAAAAGAGCATAATATAATACGCTATTAAGTAGGTTACCCTATAAATACCTAGTAGATAGTTAACTAATAGTTACTATAGCAAGGTCCCAGTAGTTCTATACTATACCAGCTAGCTAACGTCTCTATTTATTTTATAAAATACGGCTTAATAAAAGTCCGTAAAGAAACCTACGGACCTTCCACTAGTTAATATCTACTATATTGGCGCTATAGAATTCTACTAGAACTTAGTCTAACCTAACACCATTGCCTTTACTACTAGCTTATACGAAATTAATCGAATAATTAAGAAAAAGGAAAATGAGCTTAGTAGATAGGAAAGTGAGCTTATAGATAAGGAGTTGGTAGAACAGAAACTACCCTATTAGTACCAAAAGTTTAAAGACGTATTCTCTAAAGCAGTATCTAATATTCTTCTATCTTACTAACTATATAACCACAAGATTAAGATTAAGCCAGATAAGGAAAACACCCTTAGCTATACCCCCTCTGTAAATAATTAATTGCCAAACTATAGGCTACTAAATAGTACCTTGTTAATAACCTAACAAAAGGGTTTATTAAGCCTAGTTAGGCCCCTTTTGCCTCCCTTATTCTCTTTATAAAAAAGCTAAACGGAGGACTTTATTTCTATATTAACTACTATAAGCTTAATTATATAACCCGCAAAGACTATTATCTGCTGCCCTTACTTAATAAGACACTAGCCCAAATAAATAGAGCTAAGGTATTTATAAAGCTTAATATCCGTTAGGCTTTCTACTAAATTAGAATAAACCTCAGATCTATAAATCTTACTATATTTTAGACTTAATACGGATTATATAAGTATAAAGTGCTTCCTTTTAGACTAACTAATGGACTGGCTACGTACCAACGATATATAAATGACGTACTCTTTAACTACCTTAATAACTTCTGCACAGCCTACCTAGATAATATTATAATGTACTCTAAAAACGAGTTGGAATATAAGGAGCATGTCTATAAGGTCCTATAACGGCTCTATAAGGCTAGCCTCTAGGCTAATATTAAGAAGTTAGAATTTAGTATAAAGTACTTAGAGTTTATTATTAGTATAGACGGAATTAAGGCAGACCTAGAAAAGACGGCCGTAATTAATTAGTAGGAACTACTACGGACTGTAAAAGGGATATAGTTATTCTTAGGCTTCTATAACTTCTACTAACGCTTTATTAAGAACTATAGCAGAATTACTTAGCCCCTTAGCTGCCTAACTATAAAGGACCAGCCTTTTTACTTTAACACCGTATATAGGCAGGCTTTTAATAAGCTTAAGAAACGACTAGTCTCTACCCCCTTACTTACCTACTTTAAACTAGGTTATATTAGTATGGACCTAAAGAAGATTAAAGCTATAGTAAGTTAGTAAGAACCGGAAAATATAACACAGTTAAGGTTATTCTTTGGATTTTATAACTACTATAGAAGGTTTATAGTATAATAGTTAAAGAATATTAAACCGTTTACTAGGCTTATAAAGAAAGAGGAACTATAGGTATAGGGAAATAAGTAAAAAAAGTTATTTAAGAAACTTAAGGAATTGTTTACCTAGGAGCTAATCCTTAAAATCTACCAATTAGGACTAGATATAGTTATAGAAACAAATATATTAGATTATATATTAGGAGTATGCTTACTACAGAAGTATAAGGACGTATAGCATCTAGTATTATATTATAGTAAGAAGATAACACCACTAGAGTTAAACTATAACGTCTATAATAAAGAGTTATTAGATATATTTACAGCACTTAAGAAATAGAGAGCATTCTTATAAGGAGTAGAAAAACTATTTATAGTTAAGATAGATTATAAGAACCTAACGGGGTTCCTAATAACAAAAGAACTTAATTAAAGATAGGTTAAATAGGTAGAGATACTTATAGAATACTATTTTAAGATTTAATATACTAAAGGAACTAAAAATATAAGAGTAGACACACTTAGTAGAAAGGTTAAATTATAGAATAATAAGAAGCTATTAAAAGCAATGCTACGCAGAGATAAAGATAGATAGATTAGATATAATTACCCTAAACTAGTAGTAACTTAGGAGGATAACAAACTAAAAAGAGTCTATAAGACACTAAAGAGCTTTTAAGTATAAAGAATTCTAAAAGTATAGCTAGAAGATCTATAAATAGATATATACGAAAATTAAGAAGCGAAGTATATCCTAAAAAGCATAGTAGAGCATTTTATAAAAGACTTCTATAAGTATAACAGAACCTTATAGCAAGTACTACAATAGGCTCGTTAATGGGCTAGGTGTATAGGTATGCAGATAAGTTAATAACGTAATAACAACTGGTGGAGTAGTTGCCTAACAGATTAACTCTAATTATATTCTAAGAATTACTACAAGGAAGGAACTATCTAGGTAGGGATTAAGGGTCCTTAAATACACAACTATACTCCTAAGAAATCCTTCTTATACGTAATATACGTGTTATACATATTATACGTACGTTCCCTTTATACACTGCGTATACTGCGTATAATATTATATAACTCGCTTACTATTTCTTATTATATAGTTCTACCGGCTCTATCCTAGACTATGCTTATATTAACTAACTAGCTTCTTCTAACTCTTCTTTAAGTAGTTATAATATTATACTTAAAGCGTCTATAACACTATCTCCCTCCTCTTTATTTTTATTCTTAAAGATTCCTAATATCTCTAAGTTGTTTACTAAAGGTATAATATCCGTTTAATTAATTTGGTTAATATTATTACTTATTATATCTTCTAAGGTTTCTAAACCTCCTTCTTCTTCGCAAGTATAGCGTTATACTTGTACTATTGCTAGTATACTATTACTTAGTAAGATAATATTATCTCCGTATTCTCGTTATATAAAAAAGGGGTTAGTTTATATTATATTGGCGAGTCCTTTCTCCTAGCAACCCTCTTTATATTTAAAGTGCACTAAAGCAAATATTTATTTATCCTATAACGTTTACTCTATCTCTAACGCTAAGTATACGCATCCTATTACTCTTAATAGTTATTAAGTTCCCTAAGTAATTTATTATAGGGTCTTATATTTAATCTACTACTATAAAGCTTAATAGTAAACTATTGTAGGCTCTTATTAAGCTTAAGTGTTCTTATAATGCGGAACAGAAGGCCCTAGATACTTATATTATGGCGTCTACCTATCTTCTTTATTTTAAGAAAGTATATAAAAAGGTGCATTTTAAGGAGTAGAAACTTATAGAACAAGGTCTATAGGAACTTAGTAATAAGAGAACCAACTCTCTTCCTATAGTAAAGAAAACAACTCTAAGTAGTTTAGCAGTCGCTCTTCCTAGGTCCCCCTTAGGTAACTTATTCTTTAGCAATCCTTCTTTATTAATATTACCTAACCTATTTTCTTCCAATACTCCTATACCTTTCCTATAGCGTTTTTTTAAATTCTCTAGTAGTTCCTAGGTAGTCTTAGTATAGCCTATCCACTTTACTTCATACTATATTTCATCATCTATATCCTTATAGCTAACGATCCTTAAAACTTACCATTTATCCTCTTCTTATCCTCTATATATATCTGCTTTATAAACTAGTAGCTTAACATTCCCGTATACTAGCTCTAGCATTATAATATACTATATAGAGTAGATTTTCATTTTAGCTAGTAGGTTTAACTTAAACATAACTAATAAAATTCTCTAAATAATTTTAAAAGGTCCTAGTCTAACGTAGTCCAACTTCTTGCTTAGTTATCAACTTTTGAAATTTTTATATAGTAGCTATACTTTATCTCCCTCCTTAAGATCTAGTCCCTTAGATCTCTTAGCATTATAGTATTTTTTCATTCTTTACTATACTACCTTAGCTGTTTTTATAAGGTTTATATAAAGATTTATTAAAGTCTCCATTCTTTACTTAGCTATACTACTCGTCTTCTTTACTTAACGTAGCAATAATAATGTTCTTAGCTTATATCTATAATTCGCCTTAAATAGTAAAGTACCTATTCCTTTTTATAGTATTATATTATATATAAACTATATAACTAGTAATAGTGATACCCAATTATTCTATACGTAATTAATATAATACCTTAGATACTATTCTAGTATCTAATTTAATCTTTCCGTTTAGCCGTCTATCTGCGGATAATATATAGTAGAAGTTACTGCTTAAACTCCTTACTCCGCTAAGAATACCTCCTAAAATACTGCTATAAATCTTAGATCTCTATCCAATATAATTTTACTTAATGCTCTATATCTTATAAACACTTCTTTAATATAGATTCTAGCAACATCTTCCGCTAAGATTTCTTCCGTATATACTATAAAGTATCCCCACTTTATAAGCTTATCTATTATTACTAAAATCACGTTATAATCTTATCCTATAATAGGGTCTCTTAACTTTAATAACTTAATAATAAAGTCCTATAATATAACCTCCTATAGTCTCTCTAGTATTTTAATAGGTTATAGCCCTCTATATAGCTTATACCTTATTAGTTTATTCCTTTAGCAATCTAAACACTCTTTAATAACCTTCCTAGCTATCCTCTAAATTCCGTTAATAATATACTCCTCCTAGAGTCTCAACACTAAGCCTATAGCTCTATTGTGTCCTTAAGTTAGTCCCTTATAGAAATCCTCTATAAAGTACTCTACTATACTTTTTAGGATATACTTCGCTTCTTAATTTTTATATATATCCATCTATAGGTCCTCTAGCTATACTTTTAGAATTCTTTATACTTAAAGGCTTTCCAGCGTCTTATAGATTTTCTCTAACTTATCTTCTTAAGTTACTATAATCTTTAGGTAATTATACCTAATTAGTCTATTAGTATCTTTTCGCAGTAAGGCCCCTAATGGCTTTTTATTATTTTATAGTTTAGCCTTTTAACTTAACGCATTGGCTCGCGTATTATCTATACCCTTAGTATATTAAATCTTAAAATGGTATTCTATAAGCATTTCTACCCATCTAACCTATCTTTAATTAAGTTCTTTTATCGTTAGGAACCCCGTTAGGTTCTTATAATCTATCTTAACTATAAATAGTTTCTTTATACCTTATAAGAATACTCTCCATTTCTTTAGTGCTATAACTATACCTAACAACTCCTTATTATAGATGTTATAGTTTAGTTCTAGTAGTGTTATCTTCTAACTATAATATACCACTAGGTACCATCTATCTAGATACTTTTATATAAAGCATACCCCTAGTATAAAGTCTAATATATCTGTTTCTATAACCGTCTCTAGCCCTAGTTAATAGATTTTAAGAACTAGCTCTTAGGTAAATAACCTCTTAATTTCTTAAACGGTTTTTATTATTCCTTTCCCTATACCCATAGTTTTTCTTTCTTCGTTAACCGCGTAAATAGCTTAATATCCTTTAACCATTACGTTATAAACCTTCTATAGTAATTGCAAAACCCTAAAAATAATCTTAACTATATAACGTTCTCTAGTTCTTACCAATTTACTATAGCCTTAATCTTCTTTAAATCTATACTAAGTTAGCCTAGTTTAATAATAAATCTAACAAAATCAGTCTTCCTAGTAAAGAACTCGCATTTCTTAATTGCTACTAGCATCTATTCTTCTTATAGTCTCTTTAAAACCCATTTAACGTATTCTCTATATTCTTCCTTAGTTATTAAGTAGATAATAATATCGTTAAGATATACTATAATAAATTCATCCAAGCATTCTCCTAATATATTATTAATTCGCTTCTAGAACGTTGCTAGTGCGTTTATAAGCCTAAATTACATAACTAATAGCTTATATAGTCCTTTTTTTAACCTAAAAGCTACCTTCCATTTATTGCCTTCCTTAATTCTAATCTAATAGTATGCCTATCTTAGATCTATCTTTATAAAGATTTACGCATTACCTATCCTATCTTAGATTTCGCTAATTAAGGGTAAAGAATACCTATCCTTCCTAGTAATGCTGTTTAACTATCTATAGTTAATACACAGCCTTAGTTTACCATTTTTCTTTAGTACGAATAGTACTAAATAACCCGCTAATAATTGTGATGGTCTAATATATCCCTTTTATAAGTTCTCCTAGACAAACTCTTTAAGTGCTCTTCCTTCCTCTTTAGTAAGCTTATAAATTAAAAAGAACCTTAGACTTATTCCTAGTTCCAATTCTATCTTATAGTCCCATACTATATACTTTAACAGCTTTTTACTCTCTAATAACCATAGTTTTTTGCCATACTTGTAGTATCTCTTTAGTATATAGCTTAATCCTTTCTCTATTTCTTTATAGGTCGCCTCCGCTTAGTACTATACCAATTTAGCTTATTATTATATCTTGCGGCATTAAGTATCTCTAATATCGACCTAACCTGTAATCCAATTAATTTTTAGATTATATTCCTGTAATTAAGGTATTCCTAATACTGCCTTATTATTCCCTAATAGTAATATATTAAAAGATATCTTAATCTATCTTCCTTTAATAGTTAACTAAATAGGTCCTGTTTTAAGATTAATAATACCTCCTCCGTAGGCTATTAGATCTCCTAAAATTATCACTAATAGGTAAAAATATTCCTTTTTCCTATATAGTAACCCTATTCTTTTAACTGCTGCTAGCAAGATGTAGTTCCTTATTGCTTTACTATCTATTAATACCTTAAACTATTAATCTTACTACTTAACTCGTAAATTTAGGTATTGTCCTTAAATTCCTTTAAGGGTCTAAGGCTCTACTACTAGTTCCCTCTAGTCCTATAGGCCTCTACTTTTCCTAACTATTAGCTGCTTAATCCTATTTATACTTA
>Ga0307515_10007092_pt1 | contig 22260 bp, 18 predicted proteins | sample 17_EM_MG_FD_194513 | JGI IMG/M metagenome (GOLD analysis project Ga0307515, IMG submission 194513) | Populus trichocarpa ectomycorrhiza microbial communities from riparian zone in the Pacific Northwest, United States - 17_EM | ecosystem: Host-associated > Plants > Roots > Unclassified | place...
ATATAGGGTGGCTGTTACCAGCCACCTAATTATTGTTGTATATAATACGAGCTTCTTACCCTACCAAATATCAAGCATTCAACCTTCTATCTTACTTTTGACTCCCCTCAGTCGTTCATTTCAACAATGCGAAGGTCGAGGAGGGGGTGTGTGTTGAAGTAGATGCATTAATTGCCTGATTCATCTATCTGAGGAAGGCTGGCAGCTATATAATACAATATTGAGGAGGCTAGTACCCAGCCTCCCAACGACACCAGAGGATCGATTCTCAATAGTGTACGAAGTTGATGGCGCGGGGAGTCACCCGTGTGGTGGAACGCTCGTAACGAGCACGGCAGATTTGGGAGAGGTGAGGGTGCGGAGAATAAGCAGGCAGAAGGGAGTAAGTAGGGTCTCCTATGAAGTTAAGAGGGTAGGAGCAGGAGAGTGAAGGGAAGCAAGATGTGCACAAGGGAAGCGAGATTGCAACAGATTTTTCGATATACAGCTGTAAATCGTTGTTAGATATAGTAATTTTTATAGGCCAGGGGAATCAGGGGCTTTCACGTTTCTATACAGAGAAGAAATCAGCTTTGGTGATAGCCCTGAAATTAAACTCAAGCTTTCCTCCACCTAAGTAAGCATAAGCTAGGAACCCCTACAAATGAGGCCCCAAACCTGAGCACCAGTCAGATACAAAGGTAGAGTTAACACTAAGTCGGTTACAACAGCGGCGCGGTGGTAGTGCTCTAGATATGCAGCTGATCATCTGATAGTGCTGACTGTAGAGAAATTATGAGAGAAATCCTCCTACCGTATCCTCTTCCTCTTCCTATTCAAAATCACCATGGCTCACCCCACCTTAATCTTCACGCCCGGCGCCTGGCACCAGCCGAAATGCTTTGCTACAGTTATTGAAAGGCCTGAATCTGCAGGCTATGAGTGCCTCACGGTATCTATGCCATCAGCGGGACGCGATCCCTAGTTCAATCACTTGATGACGACATTAGCAGCGGTTCGAGAGGAGTTCTGAAAGAATTCGAAGTTGGTAAAGACATCATGTTTGTATCGCATAGCTGGAGCGGCCTCCTAGTTAGTAGCGCGTTGGTAGGGATGGGCAAGAAGGAAAGACTAATGGCGAGAAGGGTGGAGTTGTCAAGATCGCATACATTGCAGCATTCGTGGCTCCAAAGGGCACAAGCCTCCTAGATATGCTGAATCACAAGATTCTAGAATGGTGGATAATAAAAGTAAGTCCAGGCCCGACCATTTCCCGTTCCAAGTCTTCGGATTGGTCAGTGGTTCGCCGTTCGCAATTCATTGACCAATGTTTAGGATGACAAAATACTTGTCAAAGATCCAAGCGTTTTCTATAACGATATGGAACCTGCCGAGATCAATCACTGGGGTTCTCAATTACTACCGCATGCCTTTGCTACAAAGAAGCCCAAAAGCACTGGTGCCGCGTGGTTGGCTATTCCATGGTCTTATCTACTATGCGAATTGGATCAAGCAATTCCGATCTTCGCTCAAGAAGCGATGGTGGGTGCTGCACAGGAAACTGGTTCTAATATGGAGACGGAGAGAGTCAAAGCTTCTCACAGTCCATTTTTGTCGAAACCCGACGCTGTTGTAGCGTACCTGAGACGGATGGGCTTACAGATGCGGGGTTGTAACAAATCGGACCCTGGCAGTGGAGAATCGGTGCGGGGATCTTCGGACTCGGCCCCAACAGCAATCCATCCAAAGACAACTCACAACGCATATTTAAGTAGTTCGTGGTCAAACAAGAACCCGAACATCCAAGTCCAATTCATCGCCGTCCAATATGGCCACCATAGCAGACTGGCGAACCCTAGCCGCCTCTAAACGCGAATCATTAGCCGCGAAGATCCCTACCAAATGGCGACTACCCAACTCTGTTCTCTCGCAAATCAGCCAGTCATCAAACGTCTCTGTTTTAGACATACCAAAAACATGCGGAATTCTCACAGAGCGCGAACTCGAGCTAACCGAGAAATATGACGCCACGGCGCTAGTTGAAATGATGGTTAAGAAGGAGGCTACTTCCCATGAGGTGACCATGGCGTTTTGTAAACGCGCCGCGATTGCTCAGCAGGTCACAAATTGCTGCACAGAGATAATGTTTGATGAGGCTCTTGAGAGGGCGAAGGAGTGTGATAGTTATCTAGCTACGAACGATACCCCTATGGGCCCAGTACATGGCCTACCAATCAGTCTAAAGGTGACTATTTTTATATTATTTACCATTATTAGATGGACTTTGTACCCCTTCGCTGTTTTATAATTCATTCTTTAGGGACCGTTTCAATCTATACAGTTGCCAGGGGTTGTGAGCAACGAGGAACGCTCGAACACGCCAATGCCTAAACACTAATATACTTCGCCGATAACCGACACTAACTATCCTTTCAGGACTCTTTCAATGTCAAAGGTACACAGACAACAATCGGCTATGTCTCATTTATCGCACATCCGCCAGCAGCTCAAAACTCCAATCTTGTTGATATCCTCTTCAAACAAGGAGCTGTTTTCTACGTTAAGACCAATCTTCCACAAACTATGATGGCAGCTGACTCTGACAACAACGTCTTCGGCCGCACATTGAACCCAAACAAGCTTTCTCTCACCGCGGGCGGCAGCACAGGTGGTGAAGCCGCTCTTCTCAGGATACGGGGATCGGTACTAGGAGTTGGGACAGACATTGCTGGGTCGATCCGCATTCCGGCGCTTTGCAATGGTATTTTGGGCTTCAAGCCTACCTCAGGGCGGATTCCATTTGGAAGGAAAGTTCCACCCGGGAGACTTGGAAGCCCGAGCAGCATTCTGCCGGTCATTGGGCCCGAAGGCCATTCTATCCGCGATATGGAACTCTTCATGAAAACTGTTATTGACACTGAGCCATGGGAGGTTGATGAAGGCACTATTGCCGTGCCCTGGAGAAGGGTCACTCCTAATTTGAGGCCACTAAGGTTTGGCTTGATCAGGGCAGACCCCAAGTTCCCTCTCCATCCACCTATACAGCGCACTATGCATATTGCAGCAACAGCGCTGAAAACTGCGGGTTACTCTATTACTCTCCTAGATGACCAAATCCCATCCATATACACCACTGCCGTACTAGCCTGGAAGTTCTTCCTCCTTGACCCCAAGAAGACTCCAGTCGATCATATCAATGCATCTGGCGAGCCGTGGGTTCCAGCCATTGCCTCATGCAGTTTTCCCGAACTGGCCGGTTGGCAACCCTCTCTTGATGAATTATTCGACATGAATGTGCAGCGACAGAAGATATTGAAGGTGTACCATGATTTGGTGGTTGAGAACCAACTCGACGCAATTCTAATGCCAACGTATCAGGCTACAGCTGTGCCGCATGATACGTATGGTGTACCAATCTATACGATATTGCCAAATTTGTTAGATGTAAGTTAACCTTTCGCACAATATCATAGAAAATGGCAAAGAGCGCCACAGCTAATGGTAACGGCAGTTCCCGGCTGCTACAATTCCGTTCTTGAAAGCATCTAGAGATTTAGATAAAGATTTCATCCAAAATGACGTAACTTATGTGCCTACTTGTAAGTTTTTCTTGCTAAATTTACAGCTCTATTGATAAGATATTCTGACGGGTAATGGCAGATGATCCGGAAGCGGTAGAAGGCGCCCCTTGCGCAATTCAACTTGTAGGAAAGCCTATGAAAGACGAAGAGTTGATCAGGATTATGGAGCTTGTTGCGGGTACCTTGAAGCTTTTACTATAGTTGACTAAGGGGTGCGTTCGGTTGCAGCTCTAGATTGAATATGGAGGCTTCAGAACCGAGCTGATCTGGAGCTCCTCCAGATCAGCAACCGCGTCAAATTCGCACGCTTTACGTATGTAGTAGTTGAACTGAAACTCTTGGCATTAGATCAATCGTCAAGTCGAATCCAGAGCTCTGCTCGTGCACCCGTCCGATTTCCCACCACGCCCCACCGCCCTTACCGACGTCGCTAATTTTGAGCCTCGTCTGAGGCCTTTTAGAACGATCAACCGAACAGTCGGCTTTATTTCAGATTGGGTACGACTACTAGATTAAGCGCCACTAATTGTCTTCTAATTGATGCCGGTGAAAGCACGGATCAACGTCAATTGAAACATGTGCTAAAATTCCGATGCTTCGTCAGCATAGAATTCGACTTGAAGCATTTAATATTAATTGAAAAGCTCTCGTATGGTGTAGTCGCAAGGTTAATAGCAGTAAGGTAGTCTTTCAGATCAAAGCAAAAGCTTAAACCATACCGAAATAATTATAGGACTGGGGATGAAGTTTCACCAATTGTGGTAGGGTTCAAGTATCCATTGAAGCCAAATGGACCCATGTACTACAAGTTCTAATTTTCAGAAGGCCGTGGAGACCATGAAGGCTTGTCTCGATACTGACAAGGGAAAGAACCCATCGTTAAAGAGATCGTGGTGCCTTCTATGCTGAGCGCGGCCGAGGGAGGTAGGGAAGTGAAGGTTGACATGAGAGTAGAAATAAGAGATCATTTATCAAGAATCTAACGCCGCAGTTTAAGCTGCACTATTCCTGATACATTTCCAAATGTCAGGTTTTCATCACCCATTTATTCAGACTCCGCTCCATTCGGAGACAGATAATACGGTCCAGTAAAGCTAGAATCTCAAGAATGACCAGCAGGACACGTCACGAAAATTTGCTAAGCCGGAATAGTCATAAAGCCGGCGTTGGTTCGAGATACGACTAGTTCTGTTATCTTTTGCTTGTTTCTGACGAGACTGGCTTCGCTTCAATCGGATAACGAGGTGAAACACGTGGGAGTTGGGAGGTTGCTTGGATATTGTGTGGTTAGCTGGCTTTCCAACTCCAATAGCAAAATGAAAATGGCCAGTGACTCCCGCCTCAATGCTCATTGAGGGTGGCAAGGTGGATTACTACACTTTTCTCGGTGAAATAATCTATGCTTTTATTGATACCGGACCTACGACATCCAAGCAAAGACGCGTGAGCTCTGGGCAGCCAGCATACATCTTACTTAACAGCCTTCTTTACATTATTTGCAAGTTTTCCTGTCCTTACCACCTTCCCCTGCCCAAATCTTTCTAAAGGGGTGGAACAGAATTGACAGCGTAAAATACTGTAGTCGATCGAGCATCGTTCCAGGAATGATGGGCACCCTGAGGGTAAATCGAAGTTTAGTCATAGGTGTATCTAGTTTTCGAAGTCACACGCAATCGCCCAGTATTCAGGCTCCGAGGGATTGCGAAAGGCTTATAAAAAGACACGTGCCCTTCAACTCTTTACGGAAAGGTTTCACCTTGCACTAATATATTAAATCTCCCTCAAAACCGAATTATAAGGAGATGAAGTACCACCTGGTTCGCTAGCGGATGAAGTAGTGCATGGCTAGCTAGACTACTATCAAGGTTGTGGGTGTATATTCAGAGGGCCCTTCTATTTAAAACATCTCTGATCACAACTGGCAGCTACGTTAATAAGGGTAGGGGCAGGTAGAATGCTCCGGACCGGATTTTCACGGGATTAGTACTATATTGATATCAGCAATGGAGAAGATGAAAGTGATTTGTGTTACTAACTTGACGGTGAGGAGAACTAACCAAACCGCAGCCACGAGCAATAATCAGCATTTCCCCGGTAGACGAAATTGGGGAGGCCGGCACGTTCTTTTCTCCAGGATACCCATACCAGTTCTTAGACAGATTGCTCAAGCTTGGGCGGTGAAGGCCAGTATTCTCGGGGTGGTCGCCATGTTATTAGCAGATATATTTTTAGACTGTGAACCGCGGAATATGACAAGCTTAGACTAGCGAGCTCTTATAAGAGATCAAGGTGCTTATCGGCCTGCGGTGTGGGATACAGTCACCAGTAAGGTCTTCATGGGCCTGAGAACATTCGGTTAGAGGTCCATTCTTCTATGGACCAACAATAATCCTGGGAACATGATCGATTCATTGGTTAGGTCACTCGCGGTTTTGTTCCTACCCTGACATGGAGAGAATCTGCTGAGATAAAAGACGTAAGCCCAGGCATACGCGGATATACTCATATATAGATACCATAGTACCATATCTGGCTGGCGGAATGGAAATCACTGGTCCCTTACGTGACTAGTGGCCGCCGCGGCACGGCGCTTCGATATGCTCCAGAGATGAGGTATAACATGAGAGGGAGTGGGTGACAAAGGCATCTGTTGTCAAGTTAGCGGGCAGCTTCCAGTAATTGAAGACATTGCTCACCTTTGGTAAGTAGGCGGTAATCTATACATCACCAAGAGGAACCTGGGAGTCAGTCAAAAGGCAAAAACCTTTCTATTACTTTGTTTCAAATAAACTGGGCAAAAAAATCTGGTCGGATTCGCCAATTTTTACTTTTTTTTATTTTAAATAAATAATTTTTTCTTGCTTTGGCACAACCAGAAATAAGAGGGACGTGGTATTATATGCAAATATTCCCGTCAAACGGAAATCACTCTACAAGCCAGAGCTCCGCCCATAAGTGACCATGCAGGTTATCCAATCCTTGCTCGCCATTCAGAAGAAACGCCACCATATAAAGGTGACCATGATAAAGATTAACGCACCGATCGGTCCATACTATACTAGGTGTCAGCTCATATATCATGACCGCTAGATTTTCCATTGTGTCTCGAGGTCCAGGAGAATTAAAAACGGAAGATTCAGCTTACCTGCTTCAGCAATAACTCCCAGTTTATTCTGACAGCGGCGCGCTTGTACTTCCTACTATCTTCCTTGAGCCTTCCACTCATCTCCCCCATTCGCTCCAAGCTGTCCCCCCGATAGAGCAAATCCTCGATATTCTTCGTCATGACTTTCGTCACGTCCTTTAACTCGTCATTGAGCTTATCCAGGTTCTGGGTCGCGCGACTATCTTGGTATGTCTTCTTCGTGCGCTGGATGAAGGTGTCGAATTCGACGAACGCGTACGGTCGACACCCTGCAGAGAGATACTGCGACGATGGGTAGGTGGTGGTGAACTCGGAGTGCAGGTCGGAGAGGTACGTGAAGGCAAGCTTGCGTGGGTAAGACTGGTCACAAATGCAGAGAAATACAAGTGATTCTTGGACGATATAACTGTGAGTATCCGAGCGTGTGACTTTAGTGGAACTTTGCTGATCGACGGGTGGGTATAGGTGATAATGGGTAATGACTTGTAGGGTAAAACAGTGAGGAGCTTTTACTAACTGGTATGTGTACTGCCCGCTCTCTATACTGGCCTGGGGTTCTGCATTACGATTCAGACGACGCAGAACTAGTTTCACTTTGCCTTTGACTTCGGTGAACTCGCTGTCTGACTGTTTGCTATGGAGTTAGTAATGCTGTTCCCAAAAAGCCCAGCAGGGAAAAACACCTCTCCATCATCAACCGAGGCTGCTAAGATCAGACCTATCACAATATCAGTATATATTGAAGCTCCATAACCGAACATGCATGGGCCAGACCGTCAAGTCGCGAAATCAACGTGTGCCGGATCATGGTGTTGGGTAATATTGTGAGTCCGCACGGTAAGAAGAAGCAACAAGGTAGAGAAATCCCTCAAGGGGATTGAGAGCTGTATTGAAAGTGACAGTTCAGGATACGTGTCGTGGTTGGCGAGATTACTGATTAGGTAGAATCTTGGTGATATGAAGCTTGGACACCAGCACAGGGCTCAAGAAATCTGGGCTCTCGCTAAGTTACGAACCTTTCAAGGCTATCGCCACTGTAGTTACGTCAACCGCCACTTGAGATTGGTCTTCTGTCATTCATCGTGCTGGAGACGTTTACTGGTTACCCCTTCAGCCTTTATATCTTTTTCCTCTTCTTGTGTCGTAAAAGCTCGTGCATCATGACATTCTTTCTCTCTGTGAAGCTCCCTCCATCTCATCGTTGGCAACAGACAGCTATTCTTCTTTCGCTTGGCCCTTCCTTCCAGTAGATGAGAGTGTTAGAGAGCACCGCCTCTGAATGCTAGTAGTAACCATTAGGACCAGCACCTTATGACTCACTACCGTACAATCTCGAGAAACTACCCTGCCACAGCATCTCGTGCGCTACACTCATCCAAACCACCTTCTACTTTTACCCTCCCCCCACATTCTTGCCAACACATAAATACCTAAGTATTTCCATCAAGCCGAAAAACTTTATTCCGCCTTTAGCCGCATACCAGAAGCTCCATATACTCCCCTGCAGCTGTAATGTTAGGAAAGGAACGGGCACTCAGCTTAAGATATCGACACTGCATTGAGGACCACTATCCGGGATCTTGTTCAGAGCCTTTATCCTTTATGCCATCTTGACCTGCTGAAGCTAGCTGCCTAAACTTTCTTATGTACAAGGGGAGGCGCATGGATTCCTAGTGGTACTTCTGCCGAACCTTTTATTACGTAGGCTACTCTGCACCGGCCTCTAGTCAATTGACATACCTATTCAAATACCTAAGTAAGTTTAGCATTTATTTCATCTGTTTTTGTTGTTGCAATGCTCACGGACAGATCCCGCACTTTTACTTAAACGCCATTCTTATTTCGTCATTGATGTTCCTTGAGTCATACTAGTTCGCCTAAGCTATTACATCGCTCCCCACAATGAACGATGCCAACATCGCAATGAAGGTCCTCACTGTTCCCTTTGAGCTCTGTTCCCATCACAGTACTAGTGTATTATCGATTCTGCTGCCTCAACTTTGAGCATGAGCAGTTTTTTATATTTATTTTAATTACCGAGCCATTCAATCGTCGATCACCCAATGTTCCCTTTCCGTATCATCACATGCGCAGCAAAACAAGGCCGAAGTTCTTCCGTTGGTATCATCACTTATCTATATGCCAAGACAATAGAGATTCAACCCCTCCCGAAGTACTCCCGATATCTATTGTCTTTCATATACATATCATCTAAAAAATATCACACAACAGGAAAAGTCTAATTGATATCTAGATACGGGTACGCAATTGAAGACCACATTCGCCCTCACACACATTTTACCTTGCCATCACCTCCCGTCACAGCCAAAAATTTTATCTCGAAAAAAGTTTTCCAGAACAAAACCGATTATCACCGCCATGTCGAATGACTCAAGATCATCATCCCCACTCTCAGACGTTCCATCTAACCTATCAGAGGCGGGGAACCCCTTGGCTGAGGATGGGTTCAAGGGGGAGACGGTCCTGCTAGCAGAGCCAGCATGGAATTTGAAACAAAAGCACAGCGACGTGCATAGCCCGCCAACTAAGAATCAGTCTTCACCACCCATTAAGCCAATTCTAGGGCCTAGTATTGCAAATAAAGATTCAAGAGTTCTCTTAGCGCGTTCCCAAGCGACCACGGACAGCGAACAAGATGACGTAGTTGAAAATGACAGTGACTTCAATAGCCTCGCTGCATATGCTCCTCCGCTTGAATATAAAAGCCATCGTACCCCTGGTCCCAGCAGTTATTCCGAAATATTCCATGATGATGTTGGGATTGATGGATTGAGTCTCATCAAGAAAAGTCACCCAGAAGGTACCAACGGTTCCGAATCGTCACGCAAGCGCCGCAAGTCGAATACTACGATTATCACGGAAGATTCATCAACAGAGATGGACAAGAAACGGAAAGACCCTCTTAGCAGCGCGCAGAAAAACCAGCCTACTTCGTCTCCTAGCCTTGAGGATCTTCGGGTGAACTCACGCCCAACTCGGAACCGGAAGGTACCATCCCGCCTTATCGATATGAATCCACAAACCCCACCAGCCAGGAAATCTGCAAGGGCTTCCAGGGCTTCGGCACGAAATCGCACTAATTGGGATCCCGAGCATCTAGTCACCAACCCTAAAAGCAAGTTAGCAGGCGCAAATCTATTAGTATGATCCTTCAAGTGTTGAGTGTAGCCCGAAACTAACTCGTCTAGTCTATCCTCACTGGAGATGCAGCTTGGGATGTCCTCAACGAGTCAGAGCAAGCAGTTCTGTATTCAATGTTGCCCGCCACCCCAACTAACGCTGCCCTTGCCGCCCTGAACCCTTTGCCCCGCCCAGACGATCTTTCAAAGCGTAACACGGCCTTCGTTACAGACATTCGTAAGTTTCAGGAGGATTTAGAAGCTGGTTTCTACGACCCACGTTGGCAGGAGGCTGCAGCTGAGGCGATGGAGTTGCGAGCCGCGGGAACCTTCGATGAATGGAAGGAGAAGGAAACCGAGGCATTCTGGGGCCAAAAGATGGAGAAAAGCTAGGTGATTACAAACCGAGGCGTTAACTACTCAATCCTGAACAACCTAACCCAGTTATCATAGTTCAAGGCTCATTTAAAACATCCCGATTGTGCCTTGCAATCATAGTACATTTAAGTACTTGAATGCAGCTGCAGCTGTCCATAAAATTAAACTTTTAGTTATTTTGTGGCCTTACACCACGCTCTCGTTGTAACAAAAATCTAAAATTTTAGTCAATTCAGTATGGGAGAAAGTTACTGTCAACTAAAAAGGGTTCTTGAGCTCAAGTTTCTTATATTTTATTATCTAGGGGATGGCACCTCCGGACATCGCCACGTATTTCTCTGAATATGATCCATGTCCGTCGAGTCCAATTATGAGCTTCATAAAGTGTATGAAACACGTTTCAAGTGTGGGAGATACTCGCAGAATCGGAAAGCGACCTTTCATGTAACACCGCAATGCCCCGGTCCTTAGCATTCCTAGCGTTGTTAGTGGGAATCACGCCCACCTGGATGGCTGCGAAACTGACACTACCAAATCAATTGTCATATCGAACTCTTATCGATTAGTGCGGGTACTGGCGCGTTGAGTCGAGAAATGTGAGGGGATATGGTAAGATACCAGGCAAGCAACAGGACTTAGGTAGGAATGTGGCTAGCCTTCTGCACACGATCAGTAACTAAATGCAATACAGATATACACTTTTCCTCCAACAATGGATCGCAGGATCCCTAAAACTCACCTATTATAATATCAAATTCCACTTACTATCGAACATTTGCATTTAAACATGCCAAAAATAACCTCGCATGCGAGATCTTTCGTCAATGCCACCCATCGCCATTACCGCCATATCCCGCAACAGCACTTATACAAACAAACTCTAGCTTCATCTTTCCCAGAAAGTAATTTTCTAGGATGTAGCAATCTTGCTCCTCATACTTCTCATGCTTCCCCAACACCCTTTCATCTCTCATGTCGTCGGACTCCCAAGTGCTTTGCTCTTTCGCCTCTTTAACTTCCCAACTTCTCCCACTTTCGCCTGGCTCCCCTTCCCGGCCCCTGCCACAACTTCGCCTGGAGGCTTCGGAGTTGGCGCAGCGGTACTGACTGCACTCTCCCTCTCAGTGCTCACCCTCCCTCCTACTCCTACTCCTGCTCCTGCTCCTGCTCCTGGTGCCCTGACCATTCCCATTCCCAGTCCACCCATTCCCATACCGCCCGGCGCAGCTGACAAGGCAGCTGACTGTGCCTTGAGCTGTGCTGCAGCTTGCGCCGCATTCTGCGCTGCAATGCGTTCATTGGTCGATGAAAACACAAATGATCTGGGCTCGCCTTGTAGTGGGTTCTCATCGGCAAATTCAGTTGCAAATCGGGCAGTGAGATTGAGCGAATGCATGAACAGGGTGTCGGAGAATTTGGCATCATGTATGGAGTTATTAGAAGTAACAGGCTGAGATGCAGAATGTTGGATTGTTTGCGAAGTGGCTTCTGTTGGGGCGAGGGAACCACCAGGGGTTGTGGCACGGCTGAGAGTGCCGTTTTGAGCAGATGTCGTAGAAGAGGAAGCTTTTGCGGGAACAGGAAAGTAGGTATGGCCCGTTGCAGGTGTGAAGAGAGAGAGAGTTGAGGCTACTCCAAGGAACGAGGTGAGGGCTGTCGTTGCAGAGAGCTGGTTCCTGCGTCAGCTCCTTTATGACTATCAGATAATATGATGGTGTATTTCAACGATGAGAAGACTTTGACGTTACGAAGAAGTGCATCGTACAATTTTACTACCCAGTATGTCTGCTACGCTGGGTGCCATAAATATCTTTTCTGCAACAATCCAATACGTCCCTAGCACTTCAACCTCATCTTCTAGTCCCTGCTGTACAACGCGCTGTTGCTTCTGTATGACCCATGGTCCATCATCATTCTCTGGCTCTCCAATAACCATGAACTGAAGGCCGCCGGACGTCATGTTGCGGACCGCATCTTCGAAGGCTTGGCGGCTATCGAGGAGATTTCTTTGTTCAACGAAACGGTTTGCTTGCTGTAATATTACGTTATTGTTTGACATGTGGTCGAAAAAGGTAGAGGCATAGAAATAGCGATGGACTGGAACAGAAGATTAGCGGACCGAACTACTAGAGAGATGGATGGTATTGCTTACCTGAATTTGTATGAATGCCACGCAGAAACTCAACCCAGACTTGATCGTACCAAACTGTCTCATCGAGGGGTGGCCGTGATTGTGCCATGCTGTGTTTCGTAGTAGGTGAGATGAAGTTAAAAGTAGGAGGGCACAATTGACAGAAGCAAAGGCTGTGTACCCTCCTAAGCTACTATGGATATATCGCACGGCCCAAAACACTGTGCCGGATTTGTTCTGGGCATTCGTTAGTACCTTAAATTCGCAGTCAGTCGCCGATCAATAATGGAAAGCGATTGTCCGTTTAGAGTTGCAAGGGAGTGTATTTCATGAGGCTCGGCGGTTCGCCCCGCCCTTGCATTCAACCACGGATCCACCCACTTCTTAACACAACCTCATCACATCTGCAGTTACTCTCAAGTCGTGCATTATGGATCTTTTACAAAGTGTACGTAAAGAAGGTAGCCGGTATAGTACCCCAACCAAAGGTCGCTAATAGATAACTGCTAACGAATATCACAGTGGCGGTCGCGCTGATTTCAAGTGGGAGGATGTCAAGCAAGATTCACAGCGGGAGAACTATCTTGGGCATTCCCTAATGGCACGTACGTTTAGCCTACCTTCCCACATTACCTGTGATTAGATTAATTGATTAACAAACTGTAGCCGTTGGCCGTTGGCAGAAAAACCGCGATCTGAACTGGTATGCCAAGCCCGATACTCCCGCCACACAATCCGCTGCAGAGTCACTTGCCGAGGAGAAACGTCGAATTAAAGAAGCAGAAGAAGATGCGATGCTAGCAGCTATGGGTCTTCCTGTGCCACAGCGCGTGTCCACGAATGTGAACCTAACTCCTCTTGGAGAAAAGTCAAGCCAAGCGGAGACCAAGAAAGCAAGCAAGGAGACTACCACGGATGAAGGTGACACTAGTGCAGGTAATTTAGTCAGATATAGAGGGTACGGCGGGCAGCTTAGTGCTGCTGGTGATCGAGAAGGCGATATGCTAAGTGGGGATGGGTTAGAAAACGAACGACCAAATGGCAGGAGTCACAGGGATGAAAGGGGTAGGCATGGACAGCAAGAGCGAATAAATAGAAGACGAAGGGAGTATGATGGTCGTGAGCGCAATGGGAGGAGGCAATCTAGGAGTCAGTCGAGGAGACGGCATCGAAGGTCACGCTCACGGTCGTCAGGAAGAGAGAGAGATAAAGATCTAGATAGCCAGAGGCAGAGGCAGAGGCACAGGTCAAGGAGTAATAGTCAGCGACGGGGAGAGGAACGGAGTAGGCGGAGAAGAAGTTATCTTGATAGAGATGATGAGGATCGCTCACGGGCACATTCGCAAAATAGGGCGAAGTACGAGAGATACCGAAGGAGAAGTCGGTCGCCTTTAGAAAGATCAGATGGGCATAGGCGGCGGTAACCATCATATAAAAGGCTTCTCCAGTCCCGGGCAGTATGTACAAAAGTGTTTAGCACTAGTATCTACTTTACGACTCTTCTTAAACTTTGACCCACCTACAATTCGACATTCCTCCGAGATCTCTTTCTTTTCAAAATAAGTACCAGCAGAAGTTGCAAGGCAGCATCCCTATTCTTTTACACTATCCATAAATTAAGAATCTCCTGCTACTGAAATAAAGCTCAACTGAGAATTTGTGTGCATCCAAGAATAGATATGTGATTATTGTTGCCTTTAGACCTCTAGCATTTGTATGCGATACTTAGGTGCCTAAGCCAGGAGGGGTTTACTAGACATCTGCAAGACAACTATAAGACAGTGACAGATTACAAGACGGTAAGACGGTCACATGCGGCATCTAGGAAATCTTCGTGAGGTCTTCGGAACTTAGGACTATTCTAAACTACGCGGGTTACTGCAGCAACAACTTATAATAGTCCTACGAACCCCAATTCCGCATATATAACCTCGCTTGCGTCCTAAGGTCAAGTGGTCCGTGCAGAACACGTATAGCCTTATTTGATTAATCTGATTGGGTAGTTCTTATCAATAACGGTAGGACGCAAACCAACAACGCAAACAGAACTATACAGCTAGTTTTCTAATAATTAGTTAAGTATTAAATCTTTAAAGACAAGAGCATCTAGACTTAAACTGGAAAATTGAAAATATATTAGTATATTATATACCTTCTATTTAAGAAAAATTAAGTCTTTATATACTAGTAGATTCTAATTTTTAAATATTTTAAAGACTTTATATATATAAGTATTACTTATATTTATTATCCCTTAACCTAGTAGCGCCCTACAAGGGTATAGCCTATACGTAAGCCTTAGGAATACTAATTAGCTAGTTCCTTATCAATAACTATAGGATTAATTCTACTATATTTATAACGAAGCCTTATAGCAGGAACTACGGTAGACTTGTTAATAGGCTGGGTATATAGGTAAATAAGAAGTTAACAATATAAATATAACTAGTGGAGTGGTTACCCAATAGATTAACTCTAATTATATTCTAAGATTTACTATAAGGAAAGAAGAGCTATCTGGGTAGGGACTATAGTCCTTTAAATACACAACCATACTCCTAAGAAATCCTCCTTATACGTGAAGTACGTCTTATATATAAGGTACGTAAGTTCCTCTTATTCCTTTTATTTAATACATAGCACGTTATATAACCTTAGTTACTATTCCTTATTATATAGTTTTATTGGCTCTATTTTAGACTATGCCTTAATTAACTAACTAGCTGCTTCCGACTTCTCTCCTAGTAGTCATAACATTGTACTTAAAGCGTCCGTAACACCATCTCCCTCCTTTCTATCTTCGTCCTTAAAGACTCTTAATATCTCTAAGTCGTTTACTAGAGGTATAATATCTGTCTAATTAATTTAGTTAATATTGTTACTTATTATACCTAAAGCTCCTTTTTCTTTATACGCCTAACGTTATGCTCGCACTATTACTACAATACTATTACTTAGTAAGATTATACTATCTCTATATTCTCGTTATGCGAAAGAGGGGTTAGCTTATATTACGCTAGTAAATCTATTTTCGCGATAACCGTTTGCTTACTTAGAGTGCACTAAAGCAAATATTTATTTATCCTATAACGTTCGCTCTACCTCTAATGCTAAATATTACTCTTAATAGTTATCTAGTTCCTTAATTAATTTATCTTAGGGTCTCGTGTTTAATCTACTACTGCTTATCTTAATAGTAAGTTATCTTAAGCTCTTATTAAGTTAGAATATTCTCGTAATACGGAATAAAAGGCCCTAGATGCTTATATTGCGGCATCTGCTTAATTACTCCGTCTTAAGAAGGTTTATAAGAAGGTTTATTCTAAGGAGTAGAAACTTATAGAATAAGGCTTATAGGAACTTAGCGATAAAAAAACGGATTCTCTTTTATCTAAGAAGGAAACAGATTTAAGTAGTTCAGCAACTGCTCTTCTTAGGTCCCCCTTAGGTAACTTATTCTTTAGTAATTTTTCTTTATTAATGCTGCCTAACCTAATTTCTTTTGATACTCCTGTACCTTTCTTATAGCGTTCTTTAAATTCTATAGTAGTTCTTAGGTAGTCTTATTATAGCCTATCTACTTAACCTTATACTATATTTTATTATTAACGTCCTTATAGCTAACAATCCTTAAAACTTACTATTTGTCTTCCTTTTATCCTCTATACGTGTCTACTTTATAGATTAGTGGCTTAATATCCCTATATACTGGCTCTAGTATTGCGATATATTATATAGGGTAGATCTTTATTCTAGCTAGTAGGTTTAACTTAAACGTAACCGGTAAAATCCTTTATATAATTTTAAAAGGTCCTAGTCTAACGTAGTCTAACTTCTTACTTAGTTATTAACTCTTAAAATTTTTGTATAGTAGCTATACTTTACCTCCCTCCTTAAGATCTAGTCCCTTAGATCTCTTAGCGTTATAGTACCTTTTTATTCTTTTTTATACCTTTTTCGCTAATTCTATAAGGTCTGCATAAAGATTTATTAATATCTTTATTCTTTCTTTAGCTGTACTACTCGTTTTCTTTGCTTATTATAGTAATAATAATATTCTTAGCTTATATCTATAATTTGCCTTAAATAGTAATGTGCCTATTTCCTCTTATGGTGTTATATTATATATAAACTATATAACTAGTAATAGCGATACCCAATTATTCTGTATATAATTAATATAATACCTTAGATACTGTTCTAGCGTCTAATTTAATCTTTCTATTTGGCCGTCTGTCTGTAAATAATATGCGGTAAAAGTTACTGCTCTTACTCCCTACTCCGCTAAGAATACCTCCTAAAATGCTGCTATAAATCTTAGATCTCTGTCCAATATAATCTTACTTAGTGCTCTATATCTTATAAACACTTCTTTAATATAGATTCTAGCGATATCTTCTACTGAGATTTCTTCTGTGCATGCTATAAAGTAGCCCTATTTAGTTAACTTATCCACTATTACTAAGATTATATTATATTCCTATCCGGTAATAGGGTTTCTTAACTTTAGTAACTTAATAATAAAGTCCTATAATATGACCTCCTATAGTCTCTCTGGTATTTTAATAGGTTATAGCCCTCTATATAGCTTATGCCTTATTAGTTTATTTCTTTAGTAATCTAGATACTCCTTTATTACTTTTTTTTATAATATTCTAGATTCTATTAATAATATATTCTTCCTAAAGTCTTAACACTAAGCCTATTACTCTATTGTATTCTTAAGTTATTCCCTTATAGAAATCTTTTATAAAATACTCTACTATGCTCTTTAGGATATACTTCGCTTCTTAATTCTTATATATATCTATCTATAGATCTTCTAGCTGTACTTTTAGAATTCTTTATACCTAAAAGCTTTTTAGTATCTTATAGACTCTTTCTAGTTTGTTATTCTCTTAAGTTGCTGCTAGCTTAGGGTAATTATATCTAATCTATCTATCCTTATCTTTATATAGCATTACTCCTAATAGCTTCTTATTATTTTATAGTTTAGCCTTTCTGCTAAGTGCGTCCGCTCTTATATTCTTAGTTCCTTTAGTATACTAAATCTTAAAATAGTATTCTATAAGTATCTCTGCCTATCTAACCTATCTTTAATTAAGTTTTTTTATTATTAGGAACCCTATTAGGTTCTTATAATCCATCTTAACTATAAATAGTTTCTCTGCGCCTTATAAGAATGCTCTCTATTCCTTTAGTACTGTAACTATACCTAACAACTCCTTATTGTAGACGTTATAGTTTAACTCTAGTGGTGTTATCTTTCTACTATAATATAATACTAGATACTATACGTCCTTATACTTCTATAGTAAGTATGCTCCTAGTATATAGTTTAATATATCTATTTCTATAACCGTATTTAGTCCTAGTTAGTAGATTTTAAGGATTAGCTCCTAGGTAAACAACTCCTTAAGTTTCTTAAATAACCTTCTCTATTCGTCTCCCTATGCCTATAGTTCCTCTTTCTTTATAAGCCTAGTAAATAGTTTAATGTTCTTTAACTACTGTGCTATAAACCTCCTGTAGTAGCTATAAAACCCTAAAAATAATCTTAACTATGTTACATTTTCTAGTTCTTGCTAACTCACTATAGCTTTAATCTTCTTTAGGTCTATACTAATATGACCTAGTTTAATAATAAATCCGACAAAATTAGTCTTCCTTATAAAGAACTTATATTTCTTAATTGCTACTAGCATCTATTCTTCCTATAGTCTCTTTAAAACCTATTTAACGTATTCCCTGTATTCTTCCTTAGTTATTAAGTAGATAATAATAATATTAAGGTGTTCTCCTAATATACTATTAATTCTTTTCTAAAATATTGCGGGTGTATTCGTTAATCCAAATTGTATAACTAATAGTTTATATAGTCCTTTTCTTAACCTAAAGGCTGCCTTTTATTTATCGCCTTCCTTAATTCTAATCTAATGGTACGCCTATCTTAAATCTATCTTTATAAAGATTTGCGCATTTCTTATCCGATCCTAGATTTCGCTAATTAAGGGTAAAGGATACCTATCCTTCTAAGTAATGCTATTTAACTGCCTATAGTTAATGTATAGCCTAAGTTTTCCATTCTTCTTTGGTATGAATAGTACTAGATAACCTGCTAATAACTGCAATAGTCTAATATATCCCTTTCGTAAGTTTTCCTAGATAAACTCCTTAAGTGCTCTTAACTCTTTTTTAGTAAGCTTATAGGTTGGAAAGAATTTTAGACTTATTTCTAGTTCTAACTCTATCTTATAGTTCTATACTATATAATCTACTAGCTTTTTACTTTTTAGGCTCCATAGTTTTTTACTATACTTATAGTATCTCTTTATATCGGTATACTCGCATTATTAACGTGCACGAATATCACTTATAGTGGTACGTATGCGGTGTTAAAGTTGGTAGTTATTATTGTCTAAAAATAGGGGTTTGCTCTAAGGTCAGATTAGCTAGTCTTGCTTTATAGTTCCGTAACCACGTTATATAACTAACATTCCGATACTAAAGCAACTCTAAGAAGAAGGCTAATCTATACTCTAAAGCCAAGTCTATTTCTAGACTATTTATAGTATATACGTAATAGCTAAAGATTTAATTAATACGCAATAGTTTCTACGCTCCTCTTATAGGTCCGTAATTATATAACTAGTATTACGGCTTATACTAATACCTTTAAACTAAAGCTTATAGAATGCTATATTATAGGGACACTAAGCTAAAGAAAAGAAGGAGAAGAATTATTAGGGGTAGTAGGTTAATATATCGCGAGGGCCGCTAAGGCGCTAGTGGTAAGCGAGCCAATAGCGATTTTCTATCCCGGGGATAGAAAATCCTAATTGGCTGGTTAAATTCAGGGTCCGCAGAATATGGCGGGTAGCGTGCCCTAGCACTATCATGACCCGTAAACCACCTTCTATTACTCCTTACGCTCCACCCAACCTACAGCCTATATATTGACTTGGTTTGTGTTAATAAGTTGCTATAGGGCGACGCAAGGCTTCCCCTTGGTTATTGCGTCCATAGGGTTAGCTCCACTATTAATCTATTTAACCTTCGTAATCTGCCAATGTTTATAGGCTTATTATAGGCATATTATATTAATCATTAATCGCTTCTCTTATATAGTTCTAAGTCGTATAAGATAGTTATATAGCGACTTAGAATTGGTGTAAAGTATAAGCGGGAGGTTAATCTATAGGACCTTGTCTACCGTAGACTTAATAGCGACGGCGATATTAAAGCCGTAAGCTATTCCGTAGAGTTTAGAAGCTAGAACGCTTCTAGTAACTCTTTTACACTTAATTAAGCTCTAATAGATGATATTGGCCTTCTTAGTTGCGTTAGCTAGTATAATAATATAGCTAATTTGCGAAGAAAGGTCCTTATTATTGGTAAAGGAAGTGTCTATAAAGACTAAGAGCTATAGGGTCTTAGCCTCTAATTTAACAAACTTAAGACCTCTATATAAGTTCTAAATCTACTAGCTTAGGCGCTTATTTAACTCCTTTACGTCTGCCTCTTTAGGATTAGTTACCTAGGTAGTAAGGGATAAGTTAAATAAAACCTCTGGTTAACAGACTAAGGCGATATAGGCTCCTCTAGCGCGTTAAGCGATATACTAGTCCTTTGGCGTAAGTAGGCCACGCGTAATTCCTTTAGAGCTAATACTGTTTGCTAGCGTAGTATTAACTATACTAAGGTTCTTACACTAGCGCTTTTGCGTTAGCGTAATACTTTTATCTTATACTAATTAAATAAGTCCTTTATTAAACTTAACTGGTATATTAGTAATTAGTTGCTCTCGCTTCTTAGCTATAAATTTAGCCTTATATAGTTTACTTTGTTCAGCCTCTATAAAGGTATTATTTATAAGGAATAGTGTATTATTAGTCTATAAGCCGACGATTCTAAAAGGTTTATTGCTGTAAAGTAAGCAAGGGTCGTACATGGACTGGTCCATTCGCAGCTAATTAACGTAGTATAAATAGTAGGTCTTAAACCAGTGGTTTCTAGCTTTAGGCACTCTATAAAGTGGCTTTACAACCTTTAGAATAGAGTCCTTATTAATTCCTAATTGTTTGTTTAGCTCGTGTGGTAGTTATATATAGAATTTGCGGTTTAGGTTCGTAGTAGACTGGACGTAGGCTTGTAAGATATCTTAAAGGTAAAGTTATATCTATAATAGCATAGTAGCGATACAGAGAATTAGCCGCTGGCTAACTTGTTAAATTGTTGGTAACTAAATAAGGACTAGCTCTTTCTCTAAATCGTTATAGGCCTATATAATAAGTCGTGATTTCTTAAAGGCTTTATTAGTTCCCTTATTCTTAATCTCGTTAACAAACCATAAATTAAAGAGTTTAACCCCCTTTGGTATATTATATAGCTTAATAATCTTAAAGACGCCTTTCTTAAGTAGGCCTGTGACCTCCTTTTGCCATAAAGCGCTAAACTGGGTATTACCATCGTTCTATAAGTAAGTAGTAGTGTTAGCTATATCTGCGGTATTATCGTCCTGTAAGTAAATAGCGATGTTGGCTATATCTGCAATATCACCTATAAGAGCACCTATGTCTATTATAGCGTCCATAATAGCTATATTTGCAATAGCTATAAGTAATAGGTATTTACGGGGGCGACCTCTGCCTCGCTTTAGTAGTAGCTATAGTTTAGCTTTAGGTAATGATTAAGGTTTAGCTAGTATAGGTACTGGTTTAGCTAATTTAACAGACTCTCGTAGTTTAACTAAGTCTTATAGGTCTAGTAGGTAAGGTTTTACAACTATAGAGCGGAAGGTCGTAGGCCTATTTAATAGCTTTATGGTGTAGGTCTTACCGTTAATAGTAAGTAGTATATATAGCCCGTCCTAATAACCACTTTGGCTAGTATTGCCTTCTCTCTAAACTAAGATAGGCGAACTAGGTAGAAGGCCGTAAATAGCGTTAGTTTGTTATCTATTTTGTATATTAAGAGCGTTAGCGATCTATTATTTAGCTTATAGCTTTTAGATTTCTACTATTGCTTTCTTAATAGCCGCAGCTCGCTATGTGACTGAAGGTAATGGTGCGTCCGATTTAACTATTTAGGGGTAGGCTCTAAAGACTAGGAGTATAGGGACTAGGCCTTCTAGGCCAGCCGTGTTATTAATGGCTTTAAAAGCCATTTATAGGGCTATCTCCTTGCTAATTTTAGGGATTTTAGTTGTAATGATTTGGTAGGCTTGTCGTAGCGGACTATAGTAGCGCTCTACCATTCTGATGGAGTTGTGTAATTTAACTGGAACTGACTTTGTAGTTACTCCTATAGTAGCGGCGTAGTGCTTAAACTCCTTACTAATAAAGTTCTTCTTAGCGTCTATGGTAATTAAGTCTGGTGGTCCTAAATAGCTATTAATTTAGTATATTTGTAGAATATCCTAAGTATACTTAGCGCTAATGTCTCGTAGCTATCTGCTAGCTTAAAATTAAGTTGCTTCGTTAACTACGTATAGTAAGGGGGAGCCGCTAATATACATAATATTAACGATAATATTATAATTAAAATTAATATTATCTTATAAGGTGAAGCGAAATCTACTTAAAGATCTACTAAACTTTTAGTAGTAGTGGCAGAGTCTAGTTAGCTCTTTAATAGTAGATCTATTAGTATTATAGCCATAGCCAGTCTTATTAAAAAGCTTTTACAGTCTATTAACTAACGGGTAACCAAATTAACGGTGTAGACGTTGTAGCTCTACGTTAGTTAAGTAGTAAGGGTTCACGTTAAAAGACTTAACTAAATAAGACTATAAAGAGAAGCTCTATACGAGAAACGGGTGGCTAAATTGTTTAACTACTGGCACCTTTTTAGTGCGAGTGATAATAACGTCCTTTAGGTTATCGTATTTAATATAGAGTCTATCTA
>Ga0307515_10007093_pt1 | contig 22257 bp, 7 predicted proteins | sample 17_EM_MG_FD_194513 | JGI IMG/M metagenome (GOLD analysis project Ga0307515, IMG submission 194513) | Populus trichocarpa ectomycorrhiza microbial communities from riparian zone in the Pacific Northwest, United States - 17_EM | ecosystem: Host-associated > Plants > Roots > Unclassified | place...
AATATACTTTATAATATTAGAGTTACGTTTATTTTACGCCCTTTATATTACAGCGGCTTTAATATATAGTTATAGGGGGGGAATATTGGCTTCCTTCTTAAGCAGTGCTGTGGCCGTTCGCTTATATACGCCTATTATACTCTAGAGGTAGGCTGTTTAGACCTTTTAGAGTAGTTTAAGGAGTGACTTAGGGGGGCCTTTTTTAGATTCTCTAATGGCCTAAATACTGGACCTATACGTTATAGTTAGCCGGACAACTGCTATATATAGTAAGCGTAACCTCTAGAAGCATAGACCCTGTATAAAATTAACGATCCTAAATAATGTAATATACTATACTTAGCCCTTATAGGCTGCTTGCGCCGTATATACGCTCTACTAGAGCTTACTATCTACCTATACTCCTAATACCCTTAGGCCCTAAACTGGTTAACCCCTAAAGCCTTAGATACGAATTATATGCTAAAGATCTGTAGATTAGTTACGTTTTCTTATAAAATAGATTAGCTGGTATTTCTCTAGTAAGAATTAAACTCTATATTATCTTGCCCATTTTATATAGGTGTTATAAGCTTTCTCTAGTATTCTGTAATTCTCTATAGCTATTAGCCCATATATAATTAGGTTTATATTATTAACGAAGCCTATCCCCTAGGTCGCCCCTTTCTTAAAGGAGTTAAGCAGGTTGCTTATAAAGAAAAGGAAGAGTATAGGCGAGAGGGGTAATCCTTATAGTATTCCTGTTACAACTATAATAGGGGGGCTCTAGTATCCGCTAAAGACTAGTAATATTTCTTTCTAACCTATAAACCCTTAAATAAATTATATAATCCATTCTGGGAAGCCTTTTGCCCTAAGGATGTATAGGAGACGCTTGTAGGGTACGTTATTATAGGCGCCACTAATATCTAGGCTAAGCATTGATACTACAAAGTCCCTTCGCATCGCCCATGCAGATTTAATAGTGGTAGCGAGTAGCGTAAGTGCTAATAGTGTTGAGCGGTTCTTTCTTGCCCCCATTTAGCTCTATAGTAGTAGGGCGTGTTCCTTAGCCGTGTCTACCATACGGTCCGCTATTACCTTTTCTAAGATCTTACTAAGGGTATTTTCTAAGGCAATAGGGCGGTAGCTTCCTGGGATTAAGTAATCTGCTTTACCTTTTTTTCGTAGGACAACCGTCATCATAGATCTTCCAAGTCGCGGGTAGTAGCCTATAGCAAAGCATACTCTGGCTACATCTACAAGCCAGGGTGCTATAAGTGGACCACAGGTCTTTAGGGCCTCATTTAGAATCCCATCTAGTCCTAGTGCTGTGTTGTTTAAAAGTAGTAACTAATATCCTAAGCTCCTACTAGAATTGCGGAACGGTTTTAATATAATACCCCTCTACTAAATTATCCGTTTAGTTACCGTCTAGTATTAAGGGTATAGTATAATTATGCGCTTCTAACAAAGGCAGCTCCTTATTATCTTTATTGTCCTTATTACTGCTATTATTCCTATTATCTACTAATTATTAGATAAGGCTATTATAAATTAAAAGGGGAAGCGTATACCTAATCTATAAGGTATTAGTTAATTATCGGCTTCGCCAGCTCCATTAGCTTTATTATTAGTATTACTAGCTTTATTACCCTTAGCTTCTAAGTCTAAATCGGCTATATTGTCTTTAATAACTATTAAATTTACTGCTAGTTATTAAAATTATATATTTAGAACTGCTAGGGAAAGAAGGAAAGTGGTAGGGTAATTATTAGGATAATTACCTTTACTACTTCCTCTAGCGACTTAACTATTATTTCTATCCCTATAAAAATTTTCCTTATTATCCTTATTATTCTAATAATACTTATTATAAGCATTCTTATAATTATATATAGGGTCTATAGGTGCTTTATTAAACGGAATCTTTAAACTAAGGTCCTAGGTAGAATAATATACCATTAATTACCTAAGCTTAAAATACTTCTTAACTTTATAGGGGGAAAAGAGGTACTCCCCTGCTCCTCCTTTTAGGCTTACTACTCGCGCTTTTCTTAGGGGTTATAATTATATAGTGCTAAGATAAAGCTATTAATTTTCTAGGGGGACTAGTATAGAAATTATTATTATTAAGCGAAATTTTGGGAGGGATTTAAAATAAAGATTAAGATAGTACTAATATTGTTATTGTTGTTAGAGTTACTATTACTTTATAGCTTTTAAAAGCTTTAGGGGGGAATTAAAGGTCTTTTTAAGTATAAATTAGTCCTCCCTTTACTACTAGCTCTTACCTATTACCCCTTACCTTTTACCCCTTATCTAGGTTTTTTATTAAATTAAAGCATTTAATATATATGCCTCTGGTATAAACTAGGGTTAATTACCGTTTATAGGGTAAGGTTTATAAGGACTTAAATCCCAGCGCCTAATTAATACCCTTAGTAAATTGCGGTTAAACTATATCCCCCCATCCGAGCTAGTATATTTAGCTTTAACACAGCCGTTATATCTAGCCCCTTATTAGGAGGTTAATGGCGTAAATTCTCTACCCTTATTCCTTAGTAAAGGGCAGCGCTAATATATCTATTTACTTCCTAATAATACTAACCTAGCTTATCTTCTACGCCGCTTATATTAGTAGGTAAAGTCTTACTTATGCGTGCGCGTTATAAGCTCTCTATAATAAAAGGAGGTAGTATCCTTATTAGTGGTAGATAAGGCTCTCTAATACTAACCGCCTAGTAATAGATACGCCTACCGCTTATATAGTAATCGTATACATATCTATAAATATACTAGGTAAAAAACTGCATAAGGTATTATATAATGCTCGCCCTTTTAATATAGCTAGCTAGCGTTAGAGATTCCTTTACAGTTATACTACTAAACTATTATACGCCCAAAAGCTATAACCTTTTAATTTTAATCTAGGTGGTTCCTACTATAGCCCTATAGCTTAGGAGCCTAAATTATTAATCCTTTACTACTTTGTCGCTAAGCAGTTAGGTAGAGCTAATAGCCCCTTAGCCCTAAACTAGTAGATTAAACGGCATCTCTAAAACATCTGTAGTAATATAACTATACTACTAGGTAGGTATATATAGCCACCTAGGCAATACTCTATATAATATCCGTTTGAATAATACCTAATATAGCCCCCTATAGCCATTTATAGCTATATTAATAGGGATTAAGTTATAAATTCTATAACTTAGGTAACTTAGGGCTAATAGTATATAGCTAATTTTAGGGAGAGGATGTCTGTATAATTAAGTAGGGTTATTAGCTAAAATATAATAAGATATAAGGCCTGTTTAGTAATATAAGGGAGCTTACAGCGGCAAGGGACTAGGCGCTATTACTTTAGAAAGGAGACTCTCCTAGAAAAATAAAGTAGGCAGTATTACTAGCGTAGTAATTCCTATAGATCCCGTTAATTGGCAGCTATAGGTAAAAGCTCCCTAAAGGTAAAGAAATAACTTAAATAGGAGGGGGGAAAGCTTTAAATATTGTAAATGCCTATACGCGTAAGTAGGATAAGTCTCTTAAGGTTAGGCTATAGAAAGGATAAATAGTAATCGCTACTCCAGCAATAAGAGTAGAAAGAGTTATTTTATTTATTACTATAAAAAGAATATAGAGGAAGTTATTATTAGAGAGCATAAGAGGCGCTATACTACTATTAGTCTAAGACATAGAAATTAAGGGAAGTAGTAGGGCTTATATATGCGCGGACGCTAATAGGGGAATAAAATAGCTTAGGGGCGGAGTAAGGAGGTTTAACTAAGGCGATAATATCTAATAAGAGGAATACGCGGCGTTAGGGAGGAAGAGAAGATAGAGGAGGGAAAGTAAAACGGTAAGAGGTGGACGCTTTTATATAATAAGGTTGAAGCACGGGCTAGGATAAAGCGGCGAGCCAATAAGCGAGGGCGTGTTGCCTGTAAAGGAAGCATCTATTTCCTAATATAGATTCACTCTTATAGATATAACTTGCAGTATATTATTGTCCCTTTATATATATATATTATCTACTAGTCTTATTCCCTTTACTATATAGTAACTTTAACTAGTTTTATAGTCTTTAATAAAATAACCCTATTTTCCGCAATTTATATAAGCTCTTTCTTTAAACTATTTTTTTTACTATAGAGTCCGCCTAAACGTCTTTTGCTACTAAGATCCCTAGTTTAGCCTTTACTCCTTAGTTCTATAATTACCTAATCCTTAACCTTTAGATTTCTATAGTTTTTTATTCTATTTTTTAGATTTTTTAGTACCGCTTAGGTTTATTAGTTTTACACTATACTATAATTTCTAATTTTAACTTTATTATTACGTACTTTACGCCTTATATAACTATAAAACTCTATTCTAACCTTTCTTAGTCTATTCCCTCTAGTAGATCCTATTATTAATTTTAATTACTTAATTAATTAGGTCTTATAAGGTTTCTATATCTTCTATTAGGATAATTATATCTTAAACTTTTACTTTAAGTCCCTACTTATACTATACTATAAGAGCCTTATTATTCTATTTAACCTATATAGCTAATATTAAAAACTGCGTTATATACTTAACTGCTAAGGTTTATTATACTATATTTTAAAGCTTTTGTTATACTATAGTAGTTACTTTTAGATTTTTAAATATCTATATTAACTATTCTACGAACCCATTTTAGCTAGTAAATATATATTATACTTTTTAATTAGTAGTTACTATACTATATTTTTATACCTCTATAAAATAGGGTTTAAACTACTTAAGTGCTCTTCCTATTAGGAACAATTCTATATAGGCTACTTAGTTTATAAATATTGCTAGCTTTATTCCCTTCTATATAACCTTAAAGTGTATTTATATAAGAAATCCTTTAAGTTTTAACTTCTCCCCTAAGAATTGCTTAATTAATAGTAGCTTAACCTTAGTTACTCTAATCCCATTAATTCTTTTTTTAAGTATCCTATTATTATCTATTAATTAATTAACTATTTTTTATAACTATTTTACCATAACTAGTTATAAGTTAGTATTTACTATACTAGTATTATTACCTAATCTTAAAGTAGTTGCTACTATTAACAACGTTATAGCTAGTGCTTTTAGTAGTATATTATTTAACTTTATTAATACTATAACCTTAGTAGTAAATATATAATAAAGCCTTATAGTAGGAACTACGGTAGACTTATTAATAGGCTAGGTATATAGGTAAATAAGAAGTTAATAACATAATAATAACTAGTAGAGTATTTACCTAATAAATTAACTCTAATTATATTCTAAGATTTACTATAAAGAAGAGAACTATTTAGGTAGGGACTATAGTCCTTTAAATACACAATACTACGCCTAAGAAATGTACTAAGTACGTTAATATATTAGTACGTCGGTATGTTGCGTTCCCACGTTTATACGTTCCTACGTTCCGAACTTATAACGTGACTAACCACGTGACTCGGCTACCCCTCGTCCTATGCTTCGACTGGTTCTAGCACCTCCTGTGCTTCCACCACTAGTCCGTTCATGTCTCTTCTTAGTAGTCGTACTACTGCCGATATAAGGTTCGTAACAAGTGTGGTAGTATAGCGTTCTCCTTTTACTAAAAGGCATAGAATTATTTATACTCTTAGAGTAAATAAATAAAACTAATAAGAGTTCTAAGTAAGTATTCCTTTTACTAGGAAGATATAATATAGGTAGTTTAGCAATAGGAATTAGTAGGTAAAAGAGGAAATTTTAGTAGGCATAAGTTAGAAAGACGCGTTCAAGATGTTTATTTTCGGCGCGTATATTATATCACGACCGTGATATATTATAGAATTGCCCAAAACTCAATCACTAAGAACTCTTGACTAAAAATAATACCTATATCTTTTATATTAAACGAGCAAACTAACTCAATCAAACGGGATGATATAGGGCTTAATTAACTACTAAAATCAGGACTCCAGGCCCGACCGGTTGTTTGATTACAAAGCAAACAAGTAAACAAAATAGCAAACTAGCAAACGGGGTTTGTTTATCAGCAAGTCTGGCTGGGCAGCAGTAAACTTAGATCACGTTGCGGGAACGCACATAGATTATACGGGTCATAATGAGGTGGGGTTCACTGACGCTCGATACAGGAAGCGTAAAACTAAAGATGTAGACGAAAAGTCTATCTAGTTAGTTTAGAACAACAAGATAAGGGACACGGTACATGAGGATACTTCAAAGCGCGCTCTACTCTCTTGCGAACTGGAAGTCATGTGTCCATGCCCATGATTATATTATAAAAGGCCGAGTATTTAAAATGTGAAAATTGAATGTCAGGTAGCCTTACGCTCGAAGTATGCCGACAATTTCCCTTTTGGTACCCCGGGGCAAAATGCCCAGGAATATCTTTCCATAAACTTCGCAATCCTTTCGTCCATCTCTTGCATTGCTTTCTGCTTCTGTTGTTCAATGGACAGGTCTATTACAGTATCAAATATAGCCTGTTGCTGTAGTTCAACTTCGCCAACAGTGTGGCCGAAATCCGTAGTATCCGACACGATCTTGAACTCACTATCGGCTATCCAGGCTTTTCGTATAGTTGAAAGAGTTGCAATACGCTCAAGTCCAAAATGTGCTTTTTCCGTGTAGTCGACTCCCGTGATATCCCTTACGCACAGTGAGATATCGCGAGGGTCAGAAAGTTCCTCGAATCTCGAATTGGTGAAGTTGCCGCCCCTTCTGACCTTTGCCTCCCATTGTCCGTTTCGTTGCCTGACCCAAATGCCTGCTGAAGAGAGAAGGCTAAATCGGTCGTAGTACACGTCGTGTATGCTCCGCTGGCCTAGTGACCGTATGCTCTGAAATGGAGGGTTTCCACTGTTAGCGGTCAATTCCTGAGCCGCAAGCGAGCAAAATTTTCGCTCCACTTCAAGGATGGAAGATATCGTAGGCAAAGATCGGGGTCTCATTGAATACCGTTCACTGAGCCTGCAATGATTATAAGCACTGAAGAAACGTTTATATGATTCCGGCGTACCTTTTCAGAGCTCAGATATAGATAGCTGGTGAGGGACCCCGCGTGACACCTAACGTGATCAAGGTCTAAGCTTACTAATCATGATCTGTGCGTTAATCATCCAATGTCACTTCGTGCAACAGAACTTCAGTATTAGAACGCTGATAAGATTTATCATTTCTCTCGAAATTATCTCCATAAAAGTCTAGTAACATAGATTTTACGCTATTGTGATTAACGACCTCCATTCGCTCGTATCCTGCAAAGCACTAAGGAGCTTCTGATATGAAACTTCAGTATCTCCACTTGTATCTATCTGTTCCGGTATTAGTATACAGGCGACTAGCATAGGATACTAGACAAACCTTAAGCAATATATCTTTCGTCTGATAGTTCTCAACTATATTTGAGTTTAACTCAATGAACTCCTGGTACCTCTTCCTAAACGTTTGGCCATCATCCGTCTCCCTGCCAGTAAGCTTTCTCGTTAAGAAGCGCTGCTCAGCCACCTTTTCCGGGCAGTCAAAGAATATAACAAGCACTGGGCTTCCAACCTACGACAACCTTAGCTAAATTTAGCAGGGGCTAGATTGCAGCTAACCAGTGCCTCAACAGGTGCCGCTTGGTCTAACCTCCTCGGAAACCCGTCTAATAGTATAGTATTCCGTCCACTCTCGACCTCCTCATCAATATGGCTCTTCAGGATGGGCGTAAGAGCCTTTACAGGCACTAATTCTCCGTGGTGCACACAATCGACAATATTCTTATTGGCATTTGACAGAGATGTGAATTGTCTTAGCAAATCGCCAACCGATAGATGGCTGAATCCATACTCTCCCGATAGCTTTTTGCACAACGTCCCCTTTCCAGATCCCGGAGCACCTTGTCTTAGTTAACACTGCACCGAGACACGTGTAAAAGTCTTACCTATGATAAATATTAACGATTTCGTAGAAGAATCCATGATGACGTTGTTTCTCGTAGGAGCAGCCTTCAAAACAAGGCTGCGCTTTGTACAACGCAGCAGAAGCGGGGTTTGTGTAATTTGGCACATTGGAAATGCCCGCACTTATATGGCTGTCCAACTATCAAAATTGGGGCAACCAAGCACTTTCAGTTTTTGCAGAATCTCATCAACCTTGGATATAATTTCCAACCCGACTACGATGAACTCCACCCTATGCCTTATGGCCTTGGCTATTTCCATCGTAGCCTTGCTCAAGCTATTCTATTTTCGCCGTTGGAAAAGCCCAGTCTCAGTCAATTATCACTTTACGCGTCGCTGCAACAAGACCTGTGGCTTTTGCTTTCATACTGCCACCACCTCATACATGGAGCAACCTGACCAAGCAAAGAAGGGTTTACGGCTACTTAAAAATGCTGGCATGCGGAAAATCAACTTCGCTGGCGGGGAGCCTTTCCTTTACAGTAAATTCCTCGGCGAGATGATCGACTTCTGCAAAGAGGATTTACGCCTAGAATCTGTCTCGATAGTCACTAATGGCAGTCTTGTCAAGGAGAGCTTCGTCAAGAAGCACGGTCGCAACATCGATATTTTAGCAGTCTCTTGCGACTCCTTTGATGAAGCTACGAACATCGAGATTGGTCGAGGATCTGGCGATCAAGTGCCACAGTTATACAAGATTAGATCATGGTGTATGCAATATGGCATCAAGTTCAAGATCAATACAGTTGTCTGCCGGCTCAACCATCGAGAAGACATGAATAAGCATATTGATTCTCTCCAGCCGTTCCGTTGGAAGTGCTTCCAGGTCTTGATAGTTGCAGGCGAAAACGACTCAAGCGATACCCTTCGAGATGGCCGGAAGTTTTTGATTACAGACCAAGAGTACCAAAGCTTCTGTCAACGGCACAGTGAGCAGAAATCTTTGGTTGCAGAGTCTAACCGGCTTATGGCCAAGTCCTACCTCATTCTCGATGAATATATGAGATTTTTGGACCGCGACGGTCGTCAACCATCCGATTCGATACTACAAGTCGGGGTACGAAAAGCCCTTGAGAGCGTGTATTGGGACGAAAGAGCGTTCAATGACCGAGGAGGTATCTATGACTGGAGCCGGAAGGAAGGGTCATGCTCCGAAGTACAGCAGGGACTAGATTGGTGAACAGGTATTAAACTCACGTTGATTTCCTAAGAAACCTGCTCCTGATGCTGCCTTGTGGCAGGAGGGGGATAGGATTGACAAGATCGAATGGCGAGATCAATGGCGAAGGGAGCGGTTTGATTAGGTGCAAAGATTAACGTGATATAATTGCATATGTAACTATGATTACGGGCGAATTTTACGTCAGGGTTCCCTCCTACTAAGGATTCTCAATTGGGTACGTGGTTACCTCTACAGGGCAAAGAATCTCGAGATTGTTTGGTCACCACGAAGCTCTCCAACCCTACCCCGCCGCTGTCTACGGCCCTGGCATACTACTCCACAGTAGGACGGCTTTGTTTAATTAGGACGGTCTTTATAAATAATATGGCAAAATCACTAAACAACATAACCACCTAAGGCAAGATTTTACTCCCCTTCAGCTATCCTAAAAAGGCTGCAATTAACGTTTAAAAAAGTAGTGGATAAAATAACTAAGGTTAATATATTAAATTCTTTATGCATAAAAGATTCACTTCATTTGATCAAGTGTAGATAGCTCTAAAAGTGGTACTGATAGGTTACGTAGCTGAGTTTAAAGGTAATCAAGTTCTGAGGTTTTGAGCTTAGTACTAGGTCCGCAATGTAAGATTGTGATCTCGTACCCGCCAGGATCTGGGCGATTATGGGAGCCACATATTCTTCCTTCATAGGGATTTATCGCGGAATAAATAGCCAGAATTTTAACAATGTGACAGGCAAAAAACCTGCCGTGCTGCGCCGCAGAAGGGACCACTCAGAAACTTCTGCTTTGCGTTTGAATTCTCTTCCTGGAGCTAGCTGAACTTGCCTTGTGAGGAAGGATCTGGAAGAGTTCCTTTTTTGGTTTGTTTGCGTAGCAATCACTTATTAATTGCTACACATATAGGCCTATATTAAAGGCCCATATTTGTCGCGGTTAGAACTTCAATCATCGTTCAGTTCATCACCTTGACCTTTACCTCGACTGAAGATGCGTACCTCTGCCAGCCGTCGCTAGTTAAAGCCCAACCGCTATGAACTGTGTAACGACTGAGGAAACACGTCTAAGGGAACGCATATGAGTGAAAGCAGGCCCGTCCTCATATCCTTAAGGATGCCGTCCAGCTTTATGGTTGTCATCCGCTTGAGTCTCTTCTCGCTGCGGTAAAAAAGAATGACCACGGCATGTCCCTCGGCGGCCCTGGGTAGTATGCCTTACATCATCCAATAATCATACAGTCGTCATCGAAATATCGGTACAGTGATCACCGAAATATCGTGAACTCGCTAAGAGCCACGACGGCGCGCACCCCATCATCAAAACAATATACCCTCCATAGCTCTACTAATAAGCTCCAATTTATAAGAGCTTTTTAATAGCTTTACTTTAAGGCCATAAAATAAGGTTATATTTATATAATTCGAAGCTAAATTGGTAAATCTATAGGGGGTGCTTTACTAAGGCTATAAAACTTAGTGTTGACTAAGCCGCACGTGACACTAATACCCTCCGTCGTATCTACGGCGTCACCTATAGCTAAGCTGTAAATATATTCGAATATCTTACCTCTACTAATCGAGCCGCTAATACGCGCGTACTCTTAGGCTAGCTATACGCCTATATATTTACCTATACGGTAGGGTTACTTATCCGCTCGCTAAGCGGCTAGTAGGTATATACTTTCTCTACCTCTCCTCTCTAGTCTATGTCTACATATAAATAAAAACCCCCTAGGGCGGCTTCTATAATACTAGTAGCGTTCTATTTTAAAAACAACGTTAATTAGTTGCGTAGAAATTAACGTTATAAATAATACTAAACTACGTCTGCACGGCCTTTTGGTAGGGGAAGTTTTGGTACTTTTGCTGTTTAAGGGAAAGTAGGGCCGTGCAGACGTGGCTGCGCTAACCACCGGAATTGACGGGATGTATTGCAATTAGGTTGTTCGGAACTTGCACCAGATGCGGGGTAATGAGGGGTCGGCGAAGCGGAAGCTCTGACATTTTTTTTCATGCCCGCCTCCATCACTCTTATAGCTCTTTACCAATATAGTGGACCTTCTGCAGCTCGGCTTAAAACCTACAAACGTCACTCGGAGGTATTGGTCTGCCACGCAACATTATCGGTGCAATGGCGGCCGCTCCTAAAAATATCCTTATTTTCGGAGCCACCGGCATAATAGGAATCTACGTTACTCGGGCTCTTCTCAGTGCCAAAGCTTCCTTCGGCCGTATTGCCGCCTTTACTTCATCAAATACCACTGAAAGCAAAAAACACATCATTCAAAGTGTAGAAAAACAGGGATTAGAAGTTATCATTGGGGATATTTGCAAGGAGGAAGATATTATCAATGCATACAAAGGCACTTAATCACTCCACAATATGTCTTTCGCTCATTCCGCTAATACTCCACGCTTAAGGATTTGACACTGTAGTCAGCGTTCTTGGCAGAAACGCCATTGATCTTCAAATCAACCTTATTCGCCTCGCTGAAGCTTCCAGCTCGATTCTCCACTTTTTCCCTTCGGAATATGGCACTGATATTGAATATAGTCCAGAATCTGCCATTGAGAAACCACACCAGCAGAAGCTGAAAGTGCGCAAGTATATATCTTCGTCGGTTAAGCGCCTGGACTATACTTATCTTGTCACCGGCCCTTACGCCGACATGTATATTGCAAAATCTCCGGGCGGATCAGATATGGGAACCTTCGATGTAAAAGCGAAGAAAGCAGTGCTCTTGGGTGACGCGGATGGAAAGATAAGCTTTACTACTATGTCCGAGTAAGTTATGATTTCTTTCCAGTATTAATTCAACATTGATGTGCTCATCTCATAACCCTCAGCGTGGGCACACTCCTCGTCGCCGCTCTCAAACAACCAGATGTCGCGCGTAACCGAGCACTGAAGGTCAACTCCTTTACCACTACACCAAATGCAATAGTGGCAGAATTTGAGAGACAGACGGGAGAGAAATGGGATGTCTCACATATTCCTCTAGCAAAGCTCAAAGACTTGGAGAAGGAAGCATGGGAGAAGCAGGTACCTTGGGCAACGGTCTTCACACTAAGACGTATTTGGGCAGAGGGTGGAACGCTGTACGAGAAGAGGGATAACGGGGATATTGGGGTGAGAGACGAAGATATGGAAACTTTGGAGATGGTTGTGAAAAGAGCTATTGCTCAACAGACCTAATGTAAACCCGTAGAAAGAATGCCGTTACTATAATCGGTAAAGCCGTAGAGAAATTAGACCCCATTTCTAGAAGCAAAAGCCTCTCGCCTAGCCAGGTATCCTTTACCCCTAATTATCGAGATCTAAGATAGAATAAAATATATATAAATCTTCTTAAAAATGAACCCAAGATAGGCGTATTACCAGAAGAGAGTAATAAATAGAAAGCGGTATTTAGATCTAAAAAGAGATTGTATAAACTATTAGTTATATAATTTAGGCTAAGTTAATATACCCGTGTTATTTTAGAAAAGAATTAATAGTGTCACGGGACACCCCCGTGACACCTTATACACGCCCACCTGTTTCCACCGACCACGAGACCGCAATTTGCCGCGACCTATAGCAATCTAACGGTAATCTGCCATATTCTGCCATATTCCACTAAGTTCTACTAAATTCTGCCATATTCCGCCGAGTTCCACCAAATCCTGCCAAGTTCTGCTAGGACTACGACCCAAATCCTATTCTACTCTAACTAAGCAACCAAGTTAATAATATATACCCTTTCTTCCCGTTTTCCTACCTTCTTTTCTTACGTAACGTTTTAATCTTATTATATAGTTTATATATATAGCTTAATAATATCTACTTTGCTATATCCCTTAACACGTTAGGGTACCCAGAGGAGAAGGCCCGTGCGCGAACACCAAAACTTGAACAACGCGTTTATCTAGGCGGCAGCGTCATTCAAGGACTTATTTTAGCTGCAGTATCTATAAAATACCGTTCTGCAAGAAGTACGGCCGCTAGAGACTTTATATCAAGCGACTCAACTCCAAAGATAAGCTTATATATTATTTCGCTATGAAATCAGAAGCTTTGTATTCCTAAGCACAGGCATTAAATTCTATTGATCTGATTGGTAGGCTCTTATCGATAACACGTGTGCCCAAGTTGACGTGTTAAGGGATATTATCGTCACTTATACTTACTTTGTAATACTATATTATGTTAAACCTATACCGCCTAACTAGTATATAGAACAACCTAGAAGCCCTTATATCTGTAAAAGACCTATACGCTATATTTACTAAATAAATAGAGACTCTACAATAGGCTTTTATGGACACCCTCGCCTATTAAGAAGCCCGATATTATAAGTTAATTAAATCTCTTAAAAAAGAAATTAAAGAGATCCACCGAAACCCACTATCTACTATACTATTACCCCTACTTACCCCCACTAGTATTAACCTATAAGCACTAGGATTAACCTATAAGCACTAGGTAAAAAGAATGTATCTAAAACTAGCTTCTTAATCCTAAATTCGCTAACTAGTACCTTTAAAAAGAAGTTAACCAAATGCCTCCTTAATCCTCCCGCCTATTTAGGTAAAAGAAGTAAATTACGCTCCTTTTTTAACTAACTTAAAAATAAGCTAAATAGTAATATTAATCGCTACCCTATTCCTAATAACTAGTTATATTACGCTATAAGCCGCCTAATAGAAGACGCTGTAAAAACTATATACATGTTCTAGCTAAGCACTATAAAAGAACTAGTTACTATACTAAAAGCATCTTATAGCAACCCTAACTAAATTACTATAGTATAAAGAAAACCAAATAAGATAATATAAGGCTTTAAGAGCTTTCTATTATACTTTACTAAATCCCACCACTATACTAAGGAGACTAGATAGAATAAACCCGCCTTAATTAATCGCCTAGTAGAGTCCCTAAACTCCGAACTAAAGGCTTCCCTTATAGGAGTTAAGCTACTAGATACCCTTACCGCCTATACTAATATTATTAATGGCTTATATAATAATATACTACGCCTCGCCCTAAAATATACACCCTAATATACTGCCCCTTAACTACCTAAGACCCGTAAGGACCCAGATGCCATAAATATTAATACTAAAACCCTTTTCTACGCCCTAAAAGGATCTACCAAACGAGAATAACGTATTAAACTTAGCCTTTACTTTAAATATAGAAGTAACGCTTATATCTTAAGTTACTACTTTATCTTAATGCCCAAAACATATATACAAATAACTGGTATAGACGGCCAATTGCCTTAAATAAGCCCCGTCTACTAACCCCAATTATTATTCAGCTCTAACATATTATTTAGTAAGCACTACTTATAAGGACAAAGCTATAACCGACACGCTATAAGAACCCCGCCCTAATCGCCTCTAAAAGGAAGGTTTTAGAGCTAAGTTACTCTCCGGGACAGCTCTACCTTAAGATCTCATTAAATACTTTAAATATTATAAACTCTAACTCTTAGGATCGTAGTAAAACTATTAACTATTATTTTTAGCAGAATAATTAATAGGTTAATGCTTAAGTCTTAATTAATACAGGAGCTAGCGGTATAGGATTTATAAATAAGATCTTTATATAAGATAATAGTTTTACCCTAACCCCCCTTAACCGGCATATTAATATATTTAAATTTAATAGTAAACGCACCGTCTTAGGCTATATTACCTATATAGTATTCCTAAGACTCTAATACCTAAACTATAAAGAACTGATTAGGCTTTTCGTTATTACCCTAGGTTACTTAGTAATCCTTAAATAACCCTAAATAAAGCTATATAAGGTAACTATTAATTAAGACAACCTTAAGCTTTTATTTACCACTTCCTGTTATAAGCAGAAGTGCCTTATAACTTACTACTTAGACCTAAAACTAAAATCTAAAAAATACACTAATATAAGACTTCTACTAATATCTATTAAGGATCTAAAAATTCTACTAAACTCTATAAACAGACCCTAAGTACTACACCACCCCATACTAAGCAAAAGCTTAAGCTTACTATATAAAAATACTAAAAGGACTAGTAATCTACTATAAAGAGTATACTTAAAGAACCTAATACTAACTCCGTACCTAATACTAAACCTAAAGCTAAATAGGAAGCTATATAAGAAACTACAGGTAATCCAAATAAGCTTAACACCCTAGATATCTATATAATTGGAGCTACCCTACTAGTATAACTCGCTAAAAAACCCAAGCATATAATTTTCGCTATTACAATAGTTAATATTAAAAAGACCTTAGTACTAAAGAAGTATACTAACCCTATTATAAAGGTACCAGTAAAGTATTATTACCGCCTAGATATATTCTTATAAAAGGAAGCTAATAAGTTACTGGAATACCAACTATATAACTATAAGATTATACTTAAAAAAGGAAAACAGCCTAGATTCAGACCCCTATACGGAATATCCTAAAATAAACTCTAAGTACTATAAAAGTATTTAGACGAGAACCTAAGTAAAGGATTTATTAGAGTAAGCTTATCGCCTATAGCCGTACTAGTAATTTTTATTAAGAAACCTAGCGGCAGTCTACGCTTCTATATAGACTACTAAGCTCTTAATACTATTACTGTTAAGAACTAATATAAAAGACGTTAAACCAACTAAGTAAGGCTTGCTACTATATAAAGCTTAATATTATTTCTATATTTAACCGTCTCTATATAGCAAAAGGAGATAAATAGCTTACTACATTTCGTACTCAGTATAGATTATTTAAATACTTAATAACGCTATTTGGCCTCGTAAATGCCCCAAGCTCGTTTTAATATTATATAAATAATACCCTATATCCCTACCTAGATATCTTCTATACCGCTTATATTAACGATATTTTAATATATAGTAATAACTTAACCAAATACTAAAAATACGTTAACCTTATCCTATAAGCCTTATATAAAGCTATTTTATAATTAGATATAGATGAATATAAGTTCTATAAAATGGAAGTCCTATACCTTAGACTTCTTATCTTTATAAACGGCATATAAATAGACCTAAAGAAAGTTAAAGCAATTATAAACTAGTAAGAACCTAAGAACATTAAGGACGTAAGAGCCTTTATAGGATTTACTAATTTCTACTAATAGTTTTACCCTTTATTGCTCTAACCTAAAAGAATAAAGCCTTTATCTTTAATAAGGAATGTAAAAAGGCCTTTACCTCTCTAAAGGTTATATTTACTATTACACTAGTGCTCTAATACTTTAACTTAAACCAAATAAGTATTATAGAAGCCGACTTATCTAACTATATTACTAAAGACATCCTATCTTAATATAACAAGGATAGAGTATTATACCCTATAGTATACTTCTTAAAATAACTAAGCCTAGCTAAATATAACTGCGATATCTACAATAAGGAATTATTAGCTATTATTAGATATTTTAAACAATAGCGACCTAAACTAAAAGGCGCCAGATTTCTAATTAAGGTCCCTAGCGATTATAAAAACCTATAGTACTTTATAACCATAAAACAACTAAGCTACTGTTAGGCCCGCTAGTTAAAATACTTATCCCGTTTTTAATTCTTAATTATATACCGCCTAGGCGTTTAAGGCTAGAAGCCTAATACCTTAACCTAACGCTCGTAAGACGCGCTAGCACTAAAAAAAGCGCGCTCTTACTAAAATTAGACCCTACTTTACCCTAAACTATTTAACCCTCCTACTAAAGATATTATGGTATACATCCTTAAAATAACTAATTAATTAATTAATTAGATTATAATTAATAAATACTTAAATAACGAGTTTATCTAAAAGATGCTTAAGCTAATATAAAATGGTATTAGATGCTTTAAAAGGATTTCTTTAAGTAAATATAAAGCCTATAGAAACCGCTTATACTACTAGAACCGCCCAGTTATACCTAACCACGATAAACTTAAGCTTAAGCTCCTTAAACACGTATATAACCTATTAGTAGCCGGCCACCTAGGCTAAGGAAAAACCCTAGAGCTACTCTAACGGGAATATTACTAGCTAAATATATATAATATAATATAAAGATATATCTCTAGCTACTATATCTACCAATAAGCTAAAGCTTTGCATAAGATATATAATAGCCTACTAAAGCCACTACCTATTCTAAACCAAAGATAAAAGGATATCTTAATTAACTTTATTATTAACCTCCCTATAAGTAAAGGCTGTATAAACATTATAATAGTTATAGACCAACTATCTAAGATAAGGCACTTAATCGCCTACCCTAATATATTAACACCTACCGTTGCCTAACTATTCCTAGATTATATATAGAAACTCTATAAACTCCCTAAAACGATTATCTCTAATAGAGGCAGCTAGTTTATCTCTATATTTTAGAAAAAAATTAACTACCTAAATCTGCATTAAAGCACTACTATTTATTATATATTACTTAGAAACGGACAGTTAAATAGAATATATAAACGCTATAATAGAATAGTATATCTAGATATACACGTTATACTTATAAGATAACTAGATTAACTAGTTTGCATTTGCTAAGTTTATTATAAAAAATTCCGTCTTAGAAACTATAAAGGCCTCCCTATTTATAGCTAACTACGGCTAGCATCTATAAATAGGTTTTAACCCCTTTAGTAACACCCCTTACCCCGCTTATTACGCCTTATAAATTATAAAAGTAAATAAATTTATAGAAAAGATGGAGGAACTATAATAGTTTCTTACTAATAAAATAATATAGGCTTAATTTATCTATAAAGCCGCAGCAAATAAGAAATAAACCTTAGTACTAGCCTATTAAATTAGTAACTTTATCTAGCTAAATATAAGAAATCTAAATATAAAATAACCTACTAAGAAACTTAATTAGAAGAACGCTAGCCCTTATAAAGTTAAGAAGGTCATCTCCTTTTACTCCTACTAATTAAAGCTCCCTAATATAGTTAAAATCCACCCTATATTCCATATATTAGTCCTCCGCCCTACTACCCCTATATTAGACGCCCTACCTAAATAAATACAGAACCCTCCCCTATTAGTTAAAGTAGATAGTAAGAATAAGTACTTTATTAAAAGAATTAATAATATTAAGTATAATAAACGGAAACGCTAATATATATATTTTATAAAATGGAGAGGCTTTATTAAGCCCTTATAGGAACCCGTTAACTCTATAGGACTTATATAAGCTATAGAAGACTTTTATAAACTCCACCCAGAACTACTATAGCCCCATCTCGCAGAAGCTCAAGTTTAAAGGGGGGGTACAGTTATGGGATACCCCCGTAATGCCTTATATACGCCTACCTATTTCCATTAACTACAAGACCGTAATTTGCCGTAACCTATAGCAATCTAACGGCAATTTGCCATATTCTGCCATATTCCACTAAGTTCTACTAAATTCTACTAAATTCTGCTAAGTTTTACTAAATTCTATTAAGTTCTGCTAGGACTATAACCTAAATCCTATTCTACTTTATATACGTATTAACTAACTAACTAAGTTAATAATATATACCCTTTCTTCCCGTTTTCCTACCTTCTTTTCTTTTCTTATATAATATCTTAATCTTATTACATAGTTTATATACATAGCTTAATAATATCTACTTTGCTATATATTATCGTCGCTTATACTCACTCCGTAATAAAGAGAATACTTAGACGATTTTATTATAGTATATCTAGGTAATATTACTGTCTATACTAATAGTAAAGAAGAATACTATTAGTATATCAAATAGATATTATAGAGATTAAGAAAAGAAAAGAAACTAATAGTAAGCAAAAAACGCGAATATTTTATAGTAAAGACTAAGTTTATAGGATTTACTATAAAACCAAAAAAGCTTAGTATAGACTTAAAGAAGAGTGAGGCTATAGTTTATTAGTAAGAGCTATAAAAAAAATTGGGTAATTAAGATCGTTTTTAAGATTTTATAAATATTATAAACGATTTATTATATAATAGTTAAAGAATATTAAACGCTTTATGCAACTTATTAAGAAGAATAAGCCTTAAAAGTAAGGGGAAGAATAGAGATAGTTATTTAAAAGTTAAAGCAACTATTTATAGAATATCTAATTTCAAAGATCTATTAGTTAAGATTACTAACAGTAAAGGTTTTAATAATCGAAATTCCAGCCAATAAAATATTAAATATTAGCAATAATTTAAATAAAATTATTATAATAGAAATATACTTATCTAAAAAGAAATATTATATAAATTATTAGTATAGATTGGCAGTTTTATAATATATTCTTACGTATAGAAGTATTTGCACACAATAAAATGTCTTAGCACTCACTCCCTTACTAAAATCAATTAATTTAAATATTAACTACGCCTAACTGCACCACAACTATACGTAATTAAAGCTCTATATCTCTAATATAGCCTATCTATAAGTAGTTATATAATAGCTTTATAGTGACGCAGTAGAAGAGTAGTTAGATTTTTTGCGACCGTACGCGTCCTACTAAAGCTTTACAAAAGCCCTGCACGAAGCTCTACTTAAAGCTCTACTTAGAGCTCTACTCGAAGCTCTATTAAGGCTCTGCACAGAGCTCTTCTCAAGATCTGCTTAAAAGCTTTACGCGAGGCTCTGCTCGAAGCTCTACACGACACTCCACTCTAAGCTCTACTACTATGCAGCACTAATATACTAGAAGACTCTATAATCGTCTATATGAACGGCTCTACAATTAATTGCCTATACAAACGCCTATACAAACGTCTATATAAACGCCTGTACGAACTTCTGCACGTCTACACAGCTATACGCCTACACGCCTGCTCGCCGCACATGGCTCTATATAAGGCTCTGCAAACCTCTACACGAAGCTCTACTAAAGCTCTAGATAAGGCTTTGCCTAAAGCTTATCCCCTGCTGCGGAGCACGATGGAGGGATAGGATTTGCGAAGCAAATTCCTACTAACTAGTATCTATAGGTTAAAAGTCTTCTTTTACTCGCAGTTTAATAACTCTTCTATATTAAGGGAGTCTAATATAGGCATAAAAAGTAATAAGTCTGCTTTACAAGCTATAATATTTAATAATTTATCCATACGATGTTAGGGTAAAAAAAAATTAATGGGGTGCTAAGAAGATCTACAAATATTACAAATATGGCCAATATTCGCCAATATTCGCCAATATTAATTAGTAACAATATTAATATTTAAACCCTTACTAATTACTAATAGTAGTTAAGTATTACGGAGTAAGTATAAGCGACGATAATATATAGCGAAGTAGATATTATTACGCTATATATATAAACTAACGTAATAAAGTTAAAACGTTATATAAGAAAAGAAAGTAAGAAAATAAGAGAAAGGAGTATATATCGTTTACTTAATAAGAACCAGATAGACCACTACAGAAGGGGGACCGGCAAGAAGGATATTTATTTCTACTTTTATTACTATCCTTAGTATTATTTTTAGGTTCTAAATTAGCATCTAGGCAGGGATTAAAAAGCTATTAGCTAAAAAGTTAGCATAGTTCCTAAACGTATTACTAAGGAAACTTACTTAGCTAGAAAGGCCTGCGTAAAAGTGCGAATATTATTATTTATAAAAGTAAGCTGCTTATAGATGCGCTCCTAGACACTATACATCCGAAATTATTATATCTCTATAGTAGTAGAAACCCTTATTAAATTAAAGAGGCTATAAGTAAGGGAAGGTACCTTCTATCCCCGCCTTTTACTATTCTAATACTAATAGAAATCCCTAATAGCGCGCTAAAGCCAGTAAGCCTTATATACGTAAATAGCGGAGATTTAATATAATTAGTAAAATTTAGAATAGGATAGAATAAAAAATACTAGAATATAGATTTTTCTCTAGCTATAATAGTAGGAATACTTAGATTTGTTTTTATTAGAGCGCGGTATTTTATAGGTATAGGATAGGTCTAGCGTAAGCGTGTAAACGCAATAATGGTAGTACTTTAGAGAAACCACTATAGGAGTAACAAAAGTGGTCTAGGACGCTACTAAAAGAGGAATAATACCGCCACTAGTCTAAGGATGCGTAGAATAATTATAAGCTGTTATAAGAAAATATTATAAGAAGTTAGTATTATTAATAAAGATAAAATAGAAATTCTATTACTTATAAACGTATTACAAAAAGAGAATAAAGTAGTATTTAAAAAATAGCTAGAGATATAGAAGCTAAAAGCTAAGATATAATAGAAAACAGTTTGCTAAAGAGTAAGACAAATAGTGTTATTAATAGAAAGACGCGTAAGATGTAATAGCTTATAAACTAGACGAAATTAAAATAAAAGATATTATTATTAGAACCTATTTTAGGTAAATAGAGATAGTAGCTAGTTAACGCGTTATATAAGATAACCTCTAAAATAGCTTATAATTAACTCTTATAATAAAAAAGGTAAATCTTATCTAATTTTTATTATTATTATTAAAGTTCTATTATAATAGTATTATAAAGAGCTATATTAAAAGAAGAGTGGAGAAATAAAAGATAAAGTAAAGTTTTACGCTAATAAAGAACTAGCAATAAGCTATATTATAAAGTACCTTTCTACTAAGAACTTTCCTTAGTGGTTTTAGTCGGAACTTTATAAAAGTTATTAAGAGGCGAAGTCTTAGAGAACTAAGACCTTTAAAGGGGAGGTAATTGTAATAGGCTCCTAAAAGGAATATATTAGATAAGACAGATAAAGGTTTTATTAATATCCCATTAATATTCTAAAGAAGGTATAGTTAAATGGGTAAGGGGCAAAGGGTTTTATTAATGTCTTAAAAGGATTGTAAAGGGAGCTAGTTCTCCTCTAAAGAAAGCTAGCAATTAGTCTCTAAATAGAAGAGGTTAAAAGGCATTTGTCCTTTAATATATACAACTTGTTTTACCTTTAACCTACCTTCTACTTCCCTGTAACTCTTATTCTATACTATTAATTAAATAATTATACGTTCCAGTTAGGCTGGCCTTTTATACTATAATTTTAAGCAATAATATATACTAGGTAGGATAATTATATAATTACCCTTAGTTTTATTATCCAGAGATATGCTTTTTTAAATTATATTAACGCTATGTCCACTTATTAACGACTTAGTTAATTAAGGCACAAGTACGGTAAAAGGGTCGCGCAAGCCTATATAATTG
>Ga0307515_10007094_pt1 | contig 22256 bp, 22 predicted proteins | sample 17_EM_MG_FD_194513 | JGI IMG/M metagenome (GOLD analysis project Ga0307515, IMG submission 194513) | Populus trichocarpa ectomycorrhiza microbial communities from riparian zone in the Pacific Northwest, United States - 17_EM | ecosystem: Host-associated > Plants > Roots > Unclassified | place...
GTCCAACACTATGAGCATAGCTGAGCGGAACTCTGGGTGGAGTTGCGTCACGAATTATCCAGGGTCTGAAGATGACCGTCATTGGAAACGGTGGGCGATGAAGTTGATGAAAGGTTGAGGACGAGTCATAGTTCAATGGGGGCATAGGTGTTTTGAAATTTGCTGTAGCAGGACGGCATCGTATTCGTTCACGGAGAGCCCACTGGAGGGCGGCGCGTCCTACAAATCATCACCTCTTGCGGCAATTGCTTCCTTCCACTCGCCAGTCCGATCGAGTAACCTCCGTCGCCCCATCGTCGATTTGATGTATCCACTGTCCACGTTCCACTGCTCCTCCACCAATTCAGGCTCGACTCTCCCTGCATTACACGATGGGGAACCTGCTGAGACTACCGGAGACTCTTTTGAGGGTATATATTGAAGCGACTCTCCGACCAACTACAAGAACAAAACCTACTGATCGCACAAGGGGCTTGACCGATACCATCCGCTAGGGGCATTCAATTCCGCAACCTCAATACACGGCCACGTCAGCCCGTACTCCTTCCTCGCATTCAAACCGTTTCGCTGTAACTGCTCTCGCTCACGCTCATTCCCTGCTGTCCGCCAGCGACCCGCTCAAGAAACGGAAGGAGGTTTCCTTGTGGTTTCGTCGCGACACAATCCCACAGTTACTCTATCGCTCTTTTATATTTCCCAATGGCTGCATATCTGCTCCCCTCTGAAAACTTTCCTCCGTTGATTGACCCCCCCCCCCACCTCACGCCGTCCGCTTTTTCTGCATCGGGATCCTGTATTCTTTTGAAGGACCACCGATCCCTGAACGTCCGTCGTAGTGTCCAGACGTCTCCGTCAAGAACCTCATCAATGGGTGGTCCCTCGCCCGACTGGGCCCAACCTCCGCATCAAACTCTTCATACTTGCACCAGGTTTCGCGGAGGTCAACGCGAATGGAGGATCGATGATTCTTCGGAACAGGAACGGGAGTGTGCGTCCGCCGGTCCCTCAAATCCAAGCGCAGAACCACGGCCGAGAATATTACAAAAGAAGAAACCCGGTCTTCCACCATCCCTTCCCTCGAATTTTGATGAGCAAAAGTCCGGAGGCTCGTACTCCAGCGACCCCGCTAACACCCCTGCGACGCGAAATGTCTCATCGCCTGCATGGGATTTGACCAATCAGGATTATAAATGCGCTGCTTCTGCGCTCGAGACCAAATCCGTGTTTCTGTCTGCCCAACACTGTGATCGTTACTGATGTCTGGAAGGGAGCCTGGAACCGCATACGACGGCGGCCACGTGTGGTAAATACCGTGGACCTGCGCCGAGGTCGGGTATGAAGAGGCGGCCAAGATAACGCGGGGGTCCACCCCGCCGAGAAATACGCTCCGAGACAGCGGGGTTGTCGAAAGGGTCCGGACGGGGGCACGGGGGATGAACGAAGAGTTAATTGATATACATTGTATGAGATATAATATATCGTGACCATTTCGGTGTACACGAGACGGAACCTAGACTAGGAGTCATGACTCTGGGCGAACACGGTTGCCAAATATGCGGTATACACGACTCCGCTCGCTCGGCGGGATTTTCCCGATAGACTCGAATACATGACCCTAGCACAGGACCTCATTCAGTAATGCGACGAAGCAATAAGGATCGAACCAAGAAAACTGTCTGGAAGAGTTGCTTGCATGATTCCAATCATCCTCATCCATTCCGAAATCCCCGTCCACCCGTGAAGAAGGCGGCTCCGAGTCCCTTGTAACCTGCTCCAAGCACTCTAGCACCGCCACGACACTAGGCCGGCTTTCCGGCTGAGTTTCCCAACACCGAGTCACCATCCGCCATAGTTCATCCGTGAACCACGCGCCCTCTGCTCCTTTCGGCCTTTCCGGCCGTTCACCATCCATGACCTTCCGTATGACAATATAATGCTTGAGCCGCGAGAAGGGAGCCCGCCCGCTGAGAACCTCGTAGATGACCATCCCGAACGCATAGCAATCCGATTGCTTCGTCGGTCGGCCGCTCTTGGGGCCGGGCTGGTCCGAAGCGAGTAGCTCTGGACTCATCCATCGAACCGTTCCACCCACCGTGCATGAACTCGACACGGTTGGGTTTGCGGGATCTGAGATGATAGCGAGGAATCCGAAATCTGCGAGGCGCGCGTGGCCGTCCTTGTCAATCAGGATATTTGCCTTGATAAGAATCAGGTTAGGAGGCAAGGTGGCGGGCGGTGTTAAAAGTCATACCCCCTTCAGATCTCCGTGTACCATTGACTGGTCGTGCATGTATATCAAACCCTTGGCGACATCCTTGAGCTGTTAGATGGAATTATCAGTGAAGGACAGGGCCAGCGGTATGAGTAAAACCTTACGAGTTCGAACCGGTTCGCGTCCCTATGGATCTTGATAAATTCAACGATGTTCCCATTCTCCATCCACTCCGACACCATTACGAAGTGGTCCTTGTCCATTGTCACTCCCAACAGTGATAACACGTTTGGATGACTAAGGGCCTTCCACCTTAATACTTCTTTGCAGAACCTCTGGATGGGCCGTGGTCAGCTTACGAATGAGGACGCTTAAAATGATGTAAAATCGGCTTACCCTTCTAATTTTATCAAGGTCGCTCGTTGTGTATACCCTCAGGACCTTGGCCGCGACTTGCTGACCCTGATAATCACCCATCCACACATCCGCGAACCCACCTCTGTACCGCGGGACTTCTAATCGGTTGTAGCAAAGTGGGATTTGGAGAGATTTCGGAAGCAAAGCCTGGTGACCGCATATATGGCATAGAGCGCTCAACCACTTCCTCCGGAGCCATGATGGAGGGCCAGGGAGATCCAGAGCCTGATCGGTGGAAGGTGACCGGTGAAAGATTGAAAGCAAAGGAACCGAAAAGGGTAAAGACAATCAGACCGAGCTTTGGAAGTGAGGGTGTGTGAAGTCATACTCCTTGTATACCATCGATAAAAGTTTGAGTGGCATCCCTGGGGAGGCAATCGGTCAACCTGGTGCCACCCTCGTTCGTGATGATCGCTTCAATACGAGAAAAGACTTCGTCTGGAATCAAGCGTCTGTAGGCCGGTGCGCAGGTGTCGATGGGGACGAGTGAGTCTGAGGACGAGCGATGTTTCAGAGTAATGGTTAATCCTCCGCGCTACATCGATAAGAGAAGCAAGAATAGGAAAGGACGCACCGCTAGGCTCGTCACCCGGTATTTCAACATGGGTTTGACGCGCATGGTCACGTGATTTGTTGGAATAGGCGCGTGACTGTGAGTGATTCGCGATGTCCTCGCCGTCGACTCTAGGATTAGCGCTGGGCATGGCGAGGCCTCCAGCAGTAGTATGGGGGTGGTCTGGCGAGGGACTCTCCTTGTCAGTGGGTTACACCCGCGACGACTGAAATCATGGCTCACTCTGTGAAACTTGACCTCTGTCAGACGTGAGATCCACGGGTCAGCAATAGTGGAACGAACGGGAGGCTGAACACCGGGTGATACCCTCGTCGCACTGTGGGCCCCGGGAGACAGATTCTTATAAAGACGAAATTGGCTACACTGTCTACACAGGTATACTTAAGGCAAGATTATGTAACCTCCATTTTTGATTGGCCCGTGGACCTGCCTATTGGTAGAAGAAGCGGCGCGGGGGATCAAAAGTAGATTATGTCAGCAGGGTACTTAACAAAGCTATGCACCCCTGCCTTTTTGGGCCAGACAATGGTGAGTTGAGTCCCGGATTGGGCCACTCGACATTGAGTCGCAAATTACCGGTTACCCATGACCCGGAGACGCCCGTAATGGAGCTGGCGGAGGGCAAGTAGGTCTACGGACACATTGGTGTCTATGGAAGGAGTCTACCCGTGTGAAATTACAAAAGTACATAGTCGTACCGTGGCAAGCTGTGTGCAGGTATCGGAGCCGGTTCCTGATTGCGGCTTGACGTCACGAAATACGGAGGGAAGGTTCCATAAACTTGACCTGTATGGTCGCCCTCGTAAGCAACTGGTCCTCCAGAAAGTCCAAAAGTGCGTCCAGTTGGAGACTAAAGTAGAAATTGAAGAGTGACAGCTTCGTGAGAGTTCTGATCTCGCATGGTGAGGGGCGGGGATGGATGGACTGAGGGAAGCTCGGAAGGATATTTTAACTGTGTCACGCCGGGAGTAAATTTGGCGGAGGGTTGCCGGTCCCCAGTATATTGTTTCGGGTGCCACCCGCACGATACAGTCAAAGTAAGTCCTGGCTCTGAAGTTACCAGCTGAAATGTAGCCGATGCTGCGGGCCCAACATGCTTTTTCTAATCACGACGATCATTAACGAAGGATTATCGATTGTCTTCCGGCGGCCCTGTGCATATTGCCTTTTAAGTTTACTACTCTCCCCCCTCTCAGCCTTTCCATTCGTACTGAAAGCTTCCTTCATCTCCATGACTTGATTCGTTGTGCACCAGGAGGCCCGAACATAGTACCCAAGGTCTTGAAGATGACAGCAGCGCAAGCCTGTTTAGCTCATAAATTGCGTCGCCTACTTCTTCCCGCATTTCGCAGCAACCCTGGTTATGTTAACAGGGTTTGATCACTATCCGTTCCGGCCATCTGGCCAACCGTGTTCTCCGTTAGTCCCACAATAGACAACACCCGAATTGACACGTTGACAGCCTATACCACAGAGAATAAGTGGTACCCACGACTCAGGACCGATATCGAACGTTGGGGATGACTTCGGGAAGGGGTTCTGTCGGGATCGCGGTGAGAAATCACCACGACTGTCCTACCCTCAAGTGACGGTCGCACTGGTGGTCATATATCTAACGGCATAGATATCATAGCTGTCAGACTAAGTCGAACAATCTTGCCATGGTGCCGAAACCATAATATCAAATACCGTTCACCGTCAACTGGATTGTGTGGGTGGGCGCAACCAGAAGCTGAAATCGTAGTTGAGGCTAAGGTGTTATCGAAAGTTGATGAATCACGCATAGGGTGTCCGAAATCTATTGAAGACCCTTTGCTGGAAGAACGTTACTGGGGGTGTGTCAAGTATATATGTGGGACCGCCGTGGACAGTCGAGATTAGCGGGAATCGGGATCTCGCAGGGAGTGTGATCATGTCGTGGTGCTAGCGGAGGTAAGCAGAGTATTCCCGTGACCATTCATCATTGTCGCAAGCGGTAGCACGTAGAAATAATACCATGGGGACATTGTGTTATAAACCTTACATCCGGATATCCAGTACAGAATGTGTTGTAGCACGCGACAAACTTCACAATTTACCCTCCGACTCAGCTCAGTCCCATATCCCGCGCCATATTTGCCTGAAGGAGGATGGTCCCCGTTCTTCACCTGCTTCAACTGCAAATCGATCAACTCCCATGGAAAACAGGAGCACGTTGTGGTTTCGCTCACCAGGGTTAGCGGGATGTTCGAGCCACTGGAGGACGACCTTGGCTTCCGGTCGCTCCTTCGCTTTCTGGTGCCAGCACTTTTCGGCAATCTTCCAGACCGCTGGAGTAATTCCAGGGGCTTCGAAGCGAGTTGGCTTCGATGGTCGCTTCTCTTTCCAGAGAATGATGGCAACGGAGATATCATCATAGTCGGGAAATGGCATCTTCCCGGTCGCAAGCTGGAAGGGGAGACAATCTGAGCCTCAACATGCCGCATCTATGCAAAAAACACATACCTCCACAATAATCATCGATAAAGAATACACGTCGGACTTATTCGTCGGGTTCCGTTTTACATACTTAACGGTGTCACAGACGTCGAGAAGCTCAGGGGCACAGTACCGCATCATGCCGCCTCGCTGGGGGGTTGACGCATTAACTGAGTCGATGTTCTTTGTGAATGAACAACGCCCAAAGCCAGAGAGGCGGGGGCTTCCTCCTGCATCAATGAGGATATTGTTCTAGGTGAGATGATGTGTCAGTCGAGAGGATCCTAAGAAGTTGAAGGAGACCCCAATTACGCCGTGCAAGTCACCGTGGACGACTTCGTTCTCATGCAGGTAATTGAGGCCACGAGTAACTCCGACCAACTAGGACTCAATGAGCACCAACCCAGACCACCGAACCACGAAGGAGACCCACCAATCCCAGGCGATTGACATCCGGGTACTTCACCATGTAGCTCGACATTGGCCCGTGCACCATCCATTGGGACACCATGCAAAACTCAAACAGGTCCGGTGCCACCCCTTCAATCGTTAAGACGTTGGGGTGATTCACTCGCTTGCAAACTATTACTTCCTTGAAGTATCTCTAGATGAATGATCAATCGATCACCAGTTAACGTTTTAACTCTGAATCGGGTCAATCATGACAAAATATTATACCTTTTTGATGATTTCAACAGGGTAGTCTCTTTGATACAAACGCAGCGATTTCACCGCGAACACCTGATCTCGGTCTTTCTCATCGGTGACTTTCCAAATATCGGAGAATCCCCCTGATACGAACACCCGGCCAGGTTTGGTGAGCGTGAAGGGAACTATATAGGAAGTAGGAAGGATCCCATATATGCCACACGTCTTTCTCAGCGCCCGTATGCATCGCTTTTGTAGATCTGGGTCGGCTTGGAGGTTGTCGATGATCTGTCACCAAATCGTGAATTTAGTGTTCCCTAAAAGATTGAGGGTGAGCCGACCTTATCCAAACTGTTGATATATGACAACGGGTCAATGTTTTGTGCCCGAAGGTTCTTGATACAGTCAAGATAGTCCTTTGTCTCGAACGCGGCGGTCAAAATCTGGCTAATATCTTGGGAGGTTCCATCCCAGTTGATGATCTTGGTCAGGTAGATCGCCGCGGAGACCGCCTGAGAAGCTGCCAGGACCGGTATCGGCGGTCGTTGGATCTCCTGCCGAATTGTCCTCCCTACTGACGGAAGTCAGGAACTGGTCACCCACTCGGAATCAAAGAAAATGCTAGCCCCAACCTGCGTCTCCTTCAATATACGGCATGTGCTTGGCTACTAGTGTATTCTCTGCATCCCCCGCCTGTGCCAAAATGAGTGGTAAGAATCCGTCATTTATACTTATCTTACCATCCTTGCTGTATCTCGGTGGCGCGTCAATACGGGTGCAGCATTGGTATTTCTGGGGAGAGAGGGTCGAGCAACCTGGGAACAGCATGAGGACTAGGCTAGACAATAGAGGATGTGAGGGGCATACAGGTAGTGTATCGCCGCCGGCAACATCTGATTCGAATCCAGTGCCATCTGCAACGGGACTGACATCATCACCTGCTGTAGAGTCACCGCTGGGTCGCGCTGTTGGTTCTGGAAATGTATTTCCCCCGTTCTCCCCCAACATAACATCGCCTAGTCCTGTACCTGCTCTGCCGTTGGTCTTCTCCATGGGACCCGGCATGGGCAACAGTCCGTTCACACGAAGGGATATGTCCCCTCTGAGGTAATGGGGTAGAGGCTAATAAAACGTCGGGTCAAAGCCAGAACTCTTCAAGAAGACACCCAGCTCACCTGGTTGGCAATCCCAACAGATTCCTCTTGGCCCGGCTTCTCCGATGGTTGATATAAGGGGGATGTGTTGCTTACATCCATGCTTTCCACAGTAATTACGCTGGACGGTCCCCGTGCGAGTGAGTCGGCTATTGATAGCACCACTGACAAATGAGGGGAAAGTGGCTCCCAGGACCCCGAAGCTCCGTCCAAACACTGAAGGACATCTTCAATACTCGGCCGGTTTTCCGGTTGGGGTGTCCAACAAAATCCTAATACCTCCCACACTTCATCCGTGAACCAGACCCCTTTTGCTCCTTGTGGTCTCTCGGGGCGGTCACCCCTGAATACCTTCCCAGATATGACCCAGGTTGGAAATCGGTCAAACGGTATATGACCGCTGAGAACCTCGTATATCACCATCCCAAGGGCGTAACAATCAGACCATTTCGTCAGGCGGTGGTCTTGGATTTCAGGGTCAAAAAGCTCTGGGCTCATCCACCGGACGGTACCACCCTGTGTGGATGAGCTAAAGGTTATCGAACCCTCTGAAATGATTGTAAGAAGACCAAAATCTGCGAGGCGAGCGCGGGAGGTTTGATCAACTAGGATGTTGGCCTAACAGTCGAACGCTATTCAAGGGAAAAGTACGACTGCAACTTTTGAAGACGTACTCCCTTGAGATCCCCATGGATCATGCCCTGGCCGTGCATATAGATCAAGCCCCTTGCAACGTCGCCCAGCTATAGGAACCGCACAACTGTCAGCGACAGGTGAGGGACACAGGAATTCAAACAGAGAACGTACAAGTTCAAACCGATTCGCGTCCCAATGTGCAGCGACAAATTGGTTTATGTTCCCGTTCGACATCCACTCTGACACCATCGAGAACTCTGTCTCGGTCATTATCACTCCTAAGAGTGGCAACACATGTGGATGGCGAAGAGCCTTCCATGGCACAAACTCCTTGCAGAACCTCTGCACGATTTATAGTCAGAATCCAACCGGTTATTCCAGAAGCAAAGAATACGACTAGCGACCCACACGGATGATCTTCTGCAAGTCACTAGTAGCGTATATTCTCAGCCTCTTGACTGCAACCTCCCGCCCCTGATATTCACGCTTTGACACGTCCCCATATCCTCCACGGTACAGCACAACGCCGTCTGGATTGTCGCATAGCTCGATCCTCAGTGTTGTAGGAAATAAGGCGTGGCGGGCACACGCCTTGTATAACATTTTCATGCATTTCTTTTGGATATGTGACGCGAGATTTAGTCCGTTCAGTGCCTGAACAAAGTAGAAGAAAGAGGAGTAAACCAACCATTCTCGGAAATAATGAGCGTGGTGGCGTACCTCATCCATTACGTCGATGAAGGCCTGAGCGTCACCTCCACTGAGGCGATCAACCATATTGGACTTCCTCCCCGAGAAGATCGTTTCGATAAGGAATGGAAGTTCATCATGTGGAACGGCGCGAGTGATCAATCGTTGCCAAGCTTGCTCCTGGGGGTCGACGGCGATGGATGGATCGGGACCAGGTGAGGGTGGAGGTAAGGGCGCGTCACCATCATTGCTCATGACCCTTCCGTTGGTAGCGCTGTAACTGATAAATGCGGGAGGTGCAGTGTCTTTGACAACAATGAAACTTTATCGAAAAGCAAGCTTGCTGGGGAAATAGATTCGTCGGCCCGACTGCAACATCCATGTCAAGATGACCGTGGGTACGCACCACTATGGGACCAGATACTGAACGTTCTGTGTCCTCGTGATTCTGCGCGCGCTGTTGAACTCTAATGCGGATGCGGAACGCTGTTGTTGCCCTTGGGTAAGACTCTGGGTTGGTGCGTATGCCGGTGACTGTTCGGGCTTGAAGGTGATCACAATGACATGTGGCGAGGGAAGAAATGACGGAGAGCCGCTGAGCACGGGGTTTACACGCGACATGTGCCGCGGGCGGCTCGGTATGCTGGCCACGAGTGCAGATCTCTTTGCACTGGTGGTTCAACGCACGCAAGTATCGAACCGAAGCAAAAAGGGATATTATGAAAAGTCGAGCGTAGCAAATATCCGAGGTAATCGGCAACCGGCATTTGCGGCCCACCTTCAAGTTATCCCGATCAATAAATGCCGGGGCACCGTTTGACGTGACCCAAACGGGTCCCCTCACTTCCTGTACACACTGGACCAACTTCGCTCTTCCCAGGTCAAATTTTGAATCACACACGCGCAGGGGGGAACTTGAAGAGCTTTTCGGCGGCGTGGGGAGGTTAAGGAACAATTCAACCTAGAGGACGGGGATACAAATGATGGGAGGGCCAACGCCGACACCCTCAAAGAGGGATCCTCTGGGAAGTCACAATTGGCACTCGAAGTCTTGGGGTTTGAGGGTCGGTCAGAAAGAGGTTCGTATACGCGGCTTGCTGGATGTGATAGATCTTTTAAAGCGGCTGATATTCATTTTTCGGCCCGACTTGGTTGTACCTACTACTGCCGGTTGGAATGATAGATGGGACAAAGACACCTCCAGAGGTGATGACACGTGAACGTTGGATGTTAGTGCATGACGGCTGGCCGCTGCCCTCATCTCTTTTCGTTGTGGGTTGGTTTGCGGGCAGTATCAGCGTCGGACGCGCTGCCACACGAACGTTCGCGTTTCAAGTCCCCATAAGTCAGGGTGTGGATCAAAGTTCCTGGTGGCTTGTCGACCTTTGATATGACCTATCGTACAGGTTCTAAAGAAAACTCGTTGGGAGCCTAACTACACCACCCATCCTACACCATTCAACGACGACCAAGACGAACGAGAGGAACGCGACGACTTCGACTCGAGACACCACCGGTTCAGCCCATACCGCACTCCAACCGGTCACCGACGTCCTCAACACCGTTGTCACCCACCCACTCCCCTTACCCTCTTCGTCTCCCTCCCAGTCATACGAGGAATCTGAATTCTCCCACTAGAGAGGCCGCTTGAGATCGACTCAGAAAACAAGCTATTTCGCCTTTCCCTTGGCGGGAACAGGAAGACCGGACTCTAGTCCCCGCCACCGATCGCAACGCCGAGTGTAAAGCGGAGCGCACGACTGTACGCTGTCAGGAATATCCATAAAGTGGAGGCTCTGTCCTTGCCGACTCAGTCTCCCACCTACCAAACTCTGCCGCAAAGACTCCCCCTGGCTTCAAAACCTTCTTGGTGCTACGGATGACACCGACCGGATTCCGTTTGCACCAAGTTGCTGAGACCTCGTCAAACTGACCGTGTTCGAACACAGGCTGAGACGCAAACCCATCGTCCAGCACCTGGATATCTTGGACATGGACGTTTTTCAACCCGTTTCCCTTGGCCTTACCGATCCGCGGTCTCTAATGAGAAATGTGACACGTTCCGCTGGAAAGATCACGCGGTTGCCGTGCTCTGACCGGTTCTATGCCCACGAGATTCCGGGATCCGCGATGACCCCCGAGAACTTGGGTGTGATCTCACTGGTACCACACCCGAAATCGATTATCTTGCCTTGGGTATAGGTTCAAAGAGGGTGAGTATTGGCGTAGCGTTCGCTGCCAAGTATACGAAGGAGGTAGTTCTGTTGTATTCGAACGCCAGCGGGGCGTAGACTACCTTTACACTCATTCGTTCCTTGCCTTGGCGGCACAAGGACGGTGCGCGCGGTCTTGGTGGTGTTAGATGTCGCGACGATCGGCGGGACGGACAGTTCCGCTGGTCTTCACCGACTCGACGTCGGGCGCGGAAGGAAGGGCTCGAGGTTTTATGTGAGTACCCCCAACGTGACCCATCTTAATGGATTAGTAGATTGGAGTCCAGCCTCAAGTTCAGAGGTGGGGAGAGCGCAGTTCGAAGGGGAAGGATCAGGGGAGGGTGCCTCTGGATGGCTTAGTTGCAACCGCAGGTTTTCGTATCGGATTTTCCGTCTGACTACTAGTGCGATATTTTACTAAGCCTGTGAACATATCTCGCTCAACCACTGATGAAACTTCGAAACTGGTGTTTGATCCGCCTTCTGAGACCAGACGGCACCCCACCCCACAGTCCAGGGCACACAACGCATGGACAGTTCCCACTAACAACCTATGATCTCAATTCCATTAGTACTAGAATCAGACGTGTATCCAAGTTTAGAGGCGCAATGGACTTTGATCTAACGAACACATGTTCGGTTCAGGGTGGGTGATTGTCACCAGTCTACCAGGGATTGCGCAAGCGGGATACGATATGCTGTATTTCCGGTCGTTCGTCTCGCTTCTTGTTCCAGCAGTCACACAACATACCATTAAGCAACACCTGCGGGAGTGTGCCGACGCGGACTCACTCCGCATCTGGTTCCGTAGTTCCATTGGCCGTAACGGCACCGTCCGGCCCCGGGTCCCCGAGGTAAGAACACGATGCAACGTACGGTCCTGGCACCGCTCGTTAGAGTCGACGCAGTGGGAGCTTGGCTGGATCAACCCGTTCTTTTCCTTGGTTTCTGCCTCCGGGCTCCAAGATTTCTGCGGCTAGGCAGGCAGACCGTCGGCCTGAACGAGGGCTTATATAACGAGGCTGAGAAGACACATTTTTGCCTTCGTGTCCAACACTATGGCCGTAGCTGAGCAGAACTGCACCAGGTATTGCGGAGGCCAACGCGAATAGGGGATCAAGGATTCTCCGGAACAGGAACAAGAGTACACGTCCGTCGGTCCCTCAAATCCAAGTGCAGAACCACGGCCGAGAATGTTACGAACAAAGAAGAAAACCGGTCTTCCACCATCCCTTCTCTCGAATTTGGGTGAGCAAAAGTCCGGAGGCTCGTACTCCAGCGACCCCCCGCTAACACCCCTGCGACGCGAAATGTCTCATCGCCTGCATGGAATTTGGCCAATCAGGATTCCAAATGCGCTGCTTCTGCGCTCGAGACCCAATTCGCGCTTCTGTCTCTCCAGCACGGTGGTCATTACTGTACACACAGGTCCTTGGCCAACTCGATCGTACGGGTCAGCCGTTCAGGAAGTGCTTCCAGGTGCTGCGGAAGATATGCGGCCGTCGGGCGTCCCTTCCTGGATCCTATCAAGTGCCCGGGGCTCTTGTGTTCACAAGCGAAGTGCCGGTTGCATTTGGCGGATTCTGTGACGCGTACAAAGGGACGCTCGATGCTGGCGTGGACATCTGTATCAAAAAGATCCGGATATGCGCCTCCGATAACGCGGATAAAGTTAAACAGGCAGGTCGCCAGTTCAACCTCTGGTTCGATCCTCGTTGACGAACAATCTCGCAGTTATTTTGCGAGGAGGCCGTGATATGGAAACACTTGAGCCACTCCCATATCGTACCCTTCATCGGGGTCACGCTCGAACCCCTCCAGCTCGTGTCGAAGTGGATGCCTGGGGGAGACTTACGGTACCATGTGAGGAAAAATCCGGACACAGATCGGATCAGTCTCGTGAGTCGAGTTCCGAATGTCCCCTTAGGATGCGGCCTCATTCCTCCTCAGTTGATTGGTGTCGCCGGAGGTCTCGCGTACCTCCACTCGAGCAACGTGATACATGGGGATCTCAAAGGAGTACGTTGTGTCACTTATTTCTAGCGCGTTCTTCGAGCTAACGGATGTAAACTCAGCCGAACATTATGGTTGACGAATCGGGAAAGGCACGGATCACGGACTTCGGTCTCGCTGCCATCGCCCGAAATCCACACTCCCAGCGAAGCACTCTGGATGAGGACGGGCATAGTGCTCGGTGGTGTGCGCCCGAAGTACTGAAGAGCGAACCTGCCAGTAAGGAGTCCGATGTCTTTTCGTTTGGGATGGTGATCATAGAGGTAGGAGGCGATCGATTTGTTCCGTGTCAACCATCTAACCGTTGATGAAGGTTTTCACCGGTGAAGCCCCGTTCGGTGGGGAGTGGACTCCGGCGGCTATAACAAAGATCGTGACTGGGAAACTCCCGGGGCGGCCGGATCACCCCAGATTTACAGACCGTTTGTGGGAATTGACCCAGTGGTGCCTGGAATCGGTGCCATCGAACCGTCCGTGCATGGAGGAAGTGCTGGAGGCGTTGAAAGATATGGTTGGAAGTAGAGGGAGTTCTCCCGGCCGAGTCGATATTCAGCCCAAACGAACGCTGAGAAGCGGCACGAATGAACACTTTTCCCGTCGAGCCGCTGGAAACTCCCCATTGAAGCAACAGCCAGGACTTGGTGGGGCAATCCCTCGTACTCTCTTGCTGGTGAATTTGTGCTAATCTGTTGGCAGGAATCAATCCGCGTGGGAGTCACGGTGGTCCTGGGGAAAGGCGCTCGGCCAGCGGCCGACCGGATAACGAGGTTTCTGTGTCGGACGAGGCGCAGAGGAGCCAAAATCCTAGGAATAGTTTTGTGGCATACCTTTCTGTCGAGAACCCACGCAATCCTCAGCACCGTCACATACCGTCGAAAAACACCGGCACAGAGAAGGTGTCACTTCGTTTGGATAACAGCACGGACCACGGTACGCCTCCCTTCGTATCCCCATTGAGTTCCCGCTCTTATCCTAGTGCCTCTGGCAGTTGCCTCGACCCCGGTTCGACCTCGGTCCCAGCTTCGGAATATTCCTAAGATACATGGATTGTGGTGTCGAATCAAAAGTCTGTGATGTCTCCCCCGTTTTTGATCACCGAACTGATCGGAAGCTCCCGCAGGGTTCGTTTGTTGGGCCCAATAATGGGGGCCCGCGTTCTTTAATGAGGCTTAGGCTTTGGCTCGCAATTTAATTTTACAGTGTTAGCGAATGGGTGTAAGTGACAGCACGGATACCGTACCTTTGTAAAGTCCTGTCCTGCTCTTTCTGAAGACGTAAACAGCCTCTGTTTGAGAGATCCTCTGTGGACGTCGTAAAAAATAATTGGTTCAAAATTGAATATTGATGCATGATGTCTGGAAGGGAGCCTGAACCACATACGACGGCGGCCATGTATGGTAAACACCGTGCATCGTTCTGAGTTCCCAAGGACAAGTTCAGAATCCAGGGCTGGTGGGGTCAAATGTACCAGGACCTGCGCTGGGGTCGGGTACGGAGAGGCGGCCAAGATAACGCGGGGGTGCACCCCGCCGAGAACTACGGTCCGAGATGGCGGGGTTGTCGAGAGGGTCTGGACGGGGGCACTACGAGATATATCGTGACTGCGGAGGTGTACATGTGAGAACCTAGACTAGAAGTCGTGGCTCTAGGCGAACACGGTTGTCAAATATGTGGTACACACGACTCCGCTCGCTCGACAGGATTTTCCCGATAGACTCGAAGACGTGACCCTAGCACAGGACCTCATTCAGTAATGCGACGAAGCAATAAGGATCGAACCAAGAAAATTGTCTGGAAGAATTGCTTGCAAGATTCCAATCATCTTCATCCATCCCTAAACCCCTGTCCGCCTGCGAAGAAGGTGGCTCCGAATCCCTTGTAACTTGCTCCAAGCACTCTAGCACTTCTACGACACTAGGCCGGCTTTCTGGCTGAGTTGCCCAACACCGAGTCACCATCCGCCATAGTCCATCCGTGAACCACGCCCCCTCCGCTCCTTTCGGCCTTTCCGGCCGTTCACCATCCATGACCTTCCGTATGACAATATAATGCTTGAGCCGCGAGAAGGGAGCCCGCCCGCTGAGAGCCTCATAGATGACCATCCCGAACGCATAGCAATCCGATTGCTTTGTCGGTCGACCGCTATTTGGACCGGACGGGTCCGAAGATAGGAGCTCTGGACTCATCCATCGAACTGTTCCGCCCACCGTGTATGAGCTTGACACGGTTGGGTTTGCAGGATCTGAGATGATAGCGAGAAATCCGAAATCTGCGAGGCGCGCGTGGCCGTCCTTGTCGATCAAGATATTGGCCTTGATGAAAATCGGGTTAGGAGGCAAGGTAGCGGGCGGTGTCAAAAGTCGTACCCCCTTCAGATCTCCGTGCACCATTGACTGATCATGCATGTATATCAAACCCTTTGCGACGTCCTTGAGCTGTTAGAGGGAATTCTCAATGAAGGGCAGGGCCAGCGGTATGAGTAAAACCTTACAAGTTCAAACCGGTTAACGCCCCTATGGGTCTTGATAAACTCGACGATATTCCCATTCTCCATCCACTCCGACACCATTACGAAGTGGTCTTTGTCCATGGTCACTCCCAACAGTGATAACACGTTTGGATGACTAAGGGCCTTCCATCTTAATACTTCTTTGCAGAACCTCTGGATGGACCATGGTCAGACTAAGGATGCTTAAAATGATGTAAAATCAGCCTACTCTTCTAATTTTGTCAAGATCGCTCGTCGTGTATACCCTCAATACCTTGGCCGCGACTCGCTGACCCTGATAATCACCCATCCACACGTCTGCGAACCCACCCCTGTACCGCGGGACTTCTAATCGGTTGTAGCAAAGCGGAATTTGGAGAGATTTCGGAAGCAAAGCCTGGCGACCGCATATATGGCATAGAGCGCTCAACCACTTCCTCCGAAGCCATGGTGGGGGGCTGGGGAGATCTAGAGCCTGATCGGTGGAAGGTGACCGGTGAAAGATTGAAAGCGAAGGAACCGAAGAGGGTAAAGACAATCAGGCCGAGCTTTGAAAGTGAAGGAATGTGAAGTCATACCCCCTGTATACTATCGATAAGGGTTTGAGCGGCATCCCTGGGGAGACAATCGGTCAACCTGGTGCCACCCTCGTTCGTGAGGATCGCTTCAATCCGAGAGACAGCTCCATCTGGAATTAAGCGTCTGTAGGCCGGTACGCAGGTGTCGACGGGGGCAGGTGAGTCTGAGGATGGGCGATATTTCAGAGTAATGGTCAATCCTCCAGACTACATCGATAAGAGAAGCAAGACGCACCACTGGGCTCGTCGCCCGGTATTTCAACATGGTTTTGACGCACGTGATCACGTGATTTGTTGGAATAGGCGCGTGACTGTGACCGATTTGCGATTTCCCCGCCGTCGATAGGATTAGCGCTGAACGTTGCTGAGGGCATCCAACACCAGTATGGGGGTGGTCTGGAGAGGAACTCTCCTTGTCAGTGGGTCACACCCGCGACGACGGAGATCATGGCTCACTCTGTGAAACTTGACCTCTGTCAGATGTGCCACTGGGATCTTCGGGTTAGTGAGAGGGAATGAGAGGTGATACCCTTGTCGCACTTGGGCTCCCCCCCCTTATAGCGTCACGTAGTGTTTCCGATGGGTTGAGCCAACTCAATTGATTCTGAACCTTATACATAGTTATCACCGAATTATATACCCAGGCCTTCAAATCTTATGCGCTACTAGCCTATGCCCCACGCCCGATGGTCCATAGACCATGGAGACGCCGAATGGGTAACTACGCGCCGTTCCGGCGGCCGATCGTAGCTGGATTCAGCCTAGAGACGCAAAGAAATACTGCCCATCCCGGGACTACGGTCCACGTAAAAAAAAAATGCCAGCAGGATCCGTCCAAAGCGTTTAGTACGGCTGCTGTTGAGAACGCTTTGAACGGATCCTGCTGGCATTTTTTTTTACGTGGACCGTAGTCCCGGGATGGGCAGTATTTCTTTGCGTCTCTAGGCTGAATCCAGCTACGATCGGCCGCCGGAACGGCGCGAGTTACCCATTCGGCGTTTCCATGGTCTATGGACCATCTGAAATTGTGATCAGCGGTGTGACGGATGCGTCACTCAGAAGTCAGGGGGCGAGTCCCTGGCCAATCGTGAGTACTCCCACGTGTTTCGTCGGCCAATCATGAACACCCCCGCGGATTTTTGGACAAATCATGAGTGCTCCCACCTATCATCATTCGCTTGTATATATAAGATAAGATAAGATAGAGATAGATATCGTGACTGTGTCGGTGTACATATGAGAACCTAGACTAGGAGTCGTGGTTCTAGGCGAACGCGGTTGCCAAACATGCGACACACACGACCCCGCCCGCTCTGCAGGACCCTAGCACAGGACCTCATGCAGTATTAACGCGACGAAGCAATAAGGATCAAACCAAGAAAACTGTCTGGAAGAATCGCTTGCAAGATTCCAATCATCCCCATCCATTCCAAAATCCCTGTCCACCTGCGAACGTGGCTCAGAACCCCCTGGAACCCGCTCCAAGCACTCCAGTACTGCTATGACACTAGGCCGGCTTTCTGGCTGAGTCGCCCAGCACCGAGTCACCATCCACCATAGTTCATCCGTGAACCACGCCCCCTCCGCTCCTTTCGGCCTTTCTGGCCGTTCACCATCCATGACCTTCCGTATTACAATATAGTGCTTGAGCCGCGAGAAGGGAGCCCTTCCGCCGAGAACCTTGTAGGTGACCATCCCGAACGCATAGCAATCCGATTGCTTCGTCGGTCGACCGCTATTGGGACTGGACTGGTCCGAAGCGAGCAGCTCTGGACTCATCCATCGAACCGTTCCACCCACCGTGTATGAACTTGACATGGTTGGGTTTGCGGGATCTGAGATGATAGCGAGAAATCCGAAATCTACGAGGCGCGCGTGGCCGTCCTTGTCGATCAAGATATTGGCCTTGGTTAAAATTGGGTTAGGAGGCATGGTAGCGGGCGGTGTTAAAAGCCATACCCCCTTCAGATCTCCGTGCACCATTGACTGATTGTGCATGTATATCAAACCCTTGGCGACATCCTTGAGCTGTTAGACAGAATTCTCAGTGAAGGGCAGGGCCAGCGATATGAGTAAAACCTTACGAGTTCGAACCGGTTCACGTCCCTATGAGTCTTGATGGACTCGACGGTGTTCCCGTTCTCCGTCCGCTCCGGCACCGTTACGAAGTGGTCCTTGTCCATGGTCACTCCCAACAGTGATAACACGTTCGGGTGATTAAGGGCCTTCCACCTTAATACTTCGTTGCAGAACCTCTGGATGGGCCACGGTCAACTTGCGAACGAGGACGCTTAAAATAATGTAAGATCAGCTTACCCTTCTAATTTTATCAAGGTCGCTCGTTGTGTATACCCTCAATACCTTGGCCGCGACTCGCTGACCCTGATAATCGCCCGTCCACACGTCTGCAAACCCACCTCTGTACCGCGGGGCTTCCAATCGATTGTAGCAAAGCGGGATTTGGAGAGATTTCGGAAGCAAAGCCTGGCGACCACATATATGGCATAAAGCAGTCAAACACTTCCTCCGGAGCCATGGTGGGGAGCCGGGGAGATCCAGAGCCTGATTGGTGGAAGGTGACAGATTGAAAGCGAACGAACCGAAGAGGGTAAAGACAATTAGCCTGGGCTTTGGAAGTGAAGGGATGTGAAGGCGTACCTCTTGTATGGTATCGATAAACTTCTGAGCGGCATCCCCAGGGAGGCAATCGGTCAACCTGGTGTCACCCTTGTTCGTGACGATCGCTTCAATCCGAGAGATGGCTTCGTCTGGAATTAAACGTCTGTAGAGTGGTACGCAGGTGTCGACGGGGGCGGGTGAATCTGAGGACGAGGATGGTCGCACGGGAGAGTGATGATTCAGAGTATGAATGGCCAATCCCCTACACCATATCGATAAAAGCAAAATGGGAAAGGACGCACTGCCAGGTATTTCAACGTGGTTTTGACGCGCATGGTCACATGGTTTGTTGTAATAGGCGCGTGGATCATCGACGTCGACAGAATTAACGCCGAGCATGGACAACGATATTGGAAAGACCTCCAGCAGCGGTATGGGGGTGATCTGGCGAGGGACTCTCCTCGTCAGTGGGTCACACCAGCGACGGAGAAGATTGTGGCTCACTCTGAAACTTGAATTCTGTCAGACGTGGGGTCCTCAGGTCAGCGAGTGGGAATGGGAGGCGATACCGGGTGGGTGATACGAGCCTCATCCCACTGTGCTCCCCCCCCCCCTTATAATACATGGTACAACCCATCGCCCACTTCCATTTTAGGGAAATAAATTATTAGGGAAAACTTCCCATTCTAGGAAAGAGGCTCTTCATCCGAGTTTCACAGAACGGTGAAACCCAGCGCAGTTTTCCGAGCTAAGACCACGCGTCTCAACTTCTGGATCCGAGCGCTTGAGCTCCTCATCAACTCTGAACGATTCGAATAAATAAAACCGCTATCATCGATTGTTCCCCGATGACCGTCTGACACTCCAACCCTGTTCTCTGCTCGCAAAGATATGGCTGGGTATGTCTCAATGACACCTCTTCACCAGGATCTCCCCGAACAGCAAGAGAGCCAGGCAATGGTGTACTATAACCCGTTTCAGTAACCCGGGTAGCGTCTCCTGCATCGTCCGCACGCTTACTCTCCGGCAAGCAAGTAGGCGTTGGGGGCCGGGGATGAAAAGTTCTTGGACGCTCTGCCAGATCGCTTCTCCTTCCAACATGTCAAAAACTCATTCGTCGTCCACTTGGACTTGAGTAACTGGGTTCGCTCACTCGTCTGTCTGTCCCACCTCTGATCTGCTGAGTGCACGGCACTGGCGCATGGCTTACTCCACCTGTTCAATCCTAAAACCCTGGTTGCAATCCTTCATGCGCTTTTCTGTTGTCGGTCAACTTGCTGGAAGCTTATGGCCCCTCTTCTTCCCTCTACCGTCTAAGACCTCGATACACCGCGATCTGTGGACATTCTCATTCCGTCGTCTGCATCTCGCCCGTTAACCCCACCCCCAAGGTACCAACGTATCCCTAATAACCCGTCAGAGCGATGACAGAACATTCCTTTTCTGTACATGACGTGCGTGGGCCTAAAAAATGGTTTCGCTGTCAATACTTGGGACCAGAGACAGAGTATTACACCCGCAATCCGAACCCGGTCGCCGACCTCCAACGTCGAGTCGCAAATTATTCATGATCCGGAGATGTCCGTGATGGAATAGTTCCGCGGATACGTCGGTGCCTATGGAAGGAGTCTACCTGTGTGGAATTACAAAAGTACATAGTTGTACCGCGGCAAGCTGTGTGTAGGTATCGGAGCCGGTTCCTGATTGCAACTTGACGCCATGAGATACGAAGGGAAAGGTTCCATAAATTTGACCTGTATGGTCGCCCTCGTAAGTGACCGATCCTCCTCCAGAAAGTCCAAAAGGGCGTCCAGTTGGAGACCAAAGTAGAAATTGAAGAGGGACAGCTTCGTGAGAGTTCTGATCTCGAGTGGTGAGAGGTGGAGAGGGATGCCGCCCAACGAGAGACATTTCAGAGTAGGGGCGAATGAACCGAATGGGTTAGTGGGTCGGTCACGCGCGCCATCTCACTCCAGCGTCATTGATCGGAGGCTGGGCATGGACTGAGGGAAGTTCAGAAGGGATGTTTTAAGCTCAATGGCCAAGGCACAACCAACTTCCGGGATTATCGTGTTCTGTATGCGGGGTGTAAGGAGGTCAGGGGGCCAATGGGATTCTCCAACACGAGATGTGGTGAAGCCAATTTTCAGGGGGCCGCCTTGGCACGCTCCGATTCAACACCGTTAACCTCCCGCTCCTGCCGGAAATCAACGTCCAGTTTCCTGGAGTAGACATGGAGCCACGCCAATATCGGCACACATGGGTCGGTGTGATAGTTGACCTTGCGTCCTCGTCGAAATCATCGGGAACATCTCGAGCGATCTGAGAAAGGATCTCCGGCGAGAACCTAGTATTGAGTAGCCGTATCACGTTCCGCAAGGAAGGGACGAACCTCCAAGCCGAATGTCTTACATGCTCGTTTCGAAGTTTGTGATCTGCAGGGTTCACTGGAGTCAGACCAGATCGTCACGCCCGTCGAGATGTGTCGGTAAAAGTTCACGCTCACTTTTGATTCCAGTGAGGCAGCCAGTACTGCGAGAGAAAGTGGGGTATTTCGTAACGTGGTACGTTCCGGACCAGGTTTCTCGTTAAAAACACGAAAGTCTGGAACAGAAAGGTCGCGAGCTGCTTCCAAGACATGGCCCGGATGGGTCGACCTGCGGGCAAACAGCACCAAACAACTTCATCGAAGCGCGCTGGCATCCGCGACAAACTTTGAAGTTCAACGCATCGACGACCGTCTTCAATGAAGACCTCATATGTTCTCATTATCAACAAGTCCTGATACTCATCACTTGATGCTGTTCTCAATCTACCGCCACAACTGGATTACTCGCAAAGCTAGTTCAGCACCGAAGCCAAGTCGAGATGAGAGACGGGTGGGATAATTGGTGATTGCTGCGCACATTGTTCCCGGTGCCACCCGCACGATGCGGTCAAAGTAAGTCCTGGCTCTGAAGTTACTGCGGCTGAAATGCAGCCGATGCTGCGGGCCCATCGTGCTTTTCCAATCGCGACGATCATTGACGAAGGGTTGACTTCCGGCGGTCCTGTGCATATTTCCTTTTCGGTAAGAAGTTTTACTACTCTCCCTCCCTCTCGGCCTTTTCACTCGTACTGAAAACTTCTCTCATCCCCATGAGGGGTTTTCTTGATTTGTTGTGCACCCGGAGGCTCGAACATGGTACTCAAGGACAAGATGACGGCAGCGCAAGCCTGTTTAACTCATAAATCTCGTCGCCTACTTCTCCCCGTATTTTGCAACAACCCCTGACGTATCAACAGGAGGTTTAATTTGCATCCGTTCCGGCCATCTGGCTACCATGTTCTCTGTTAGTCTCACAATAGACAACACCCGAATTAACACGTTGACGGCCTATACCACAGAGAATAAGCGGTACCCACGACTCAGGGTTAATATCGAACGTCAGGGATGACTTCGGGAAGGGATTATGTCGAGATCGCGGTGAGAAATCACCACGACTGTCCTACCCTCAAGTGATGGCTTGACGTGACCCAAACGGGTCCCCCCACCTCCTGCACACACTGGACCAACT
>Ga0307515_10007095_pt1 | contig 22255 bp, 11 predicted proteins | sample 17_EM_MG_FD_194513 | JGI IMG/M metagenome (GOLD analysis project Ga0307515, IMG submission 194513) | Populus trichocarpa ectomycorrhiza microbial communities from riparian zone in the Pacific Northwest, United States - 17_EM | ecosystem: Host-associated > Plants > Roots > Unclassified | place...
ATACTCTTTTACTAAATTATATTATATAAGATTAATTTTGGCGCCGCTATTATATAGTGCTTAGAACTATTATACCTTACCTATAGGGAGTGTTATTTCTAGCTTAATAGTAATATAGAGAGTCTCTCCTTTTATATTTTACCTTAGTTATAGCTAAAAGAGGTCCGCAACTAGGGCTTTTCTTTTTTTAAATTATTAGTGCGGTTATTGCCCTACTTATTTTTCCAATAGGATCTACCTTTAGAGTTTTCTCTTAACTTTTTAGAGTGTTTCTGTAAAGGTGCTAGATAGGTATTAGGTTAACCCTAGGAGTCTTTCCCGTTATTTAAGGTTCCTAACTTTAACCCTTCTAAAGTTCTCTTTAAGAATAGCTTCTTTAAAGGTTAGGTCTACCCTATATTACTACTAGAGTACCTACGCTTTTAGTAACCCTTTAGCTTCCTACTAGAAGAGGTCTAGTTCCTTACCGCATCCTTAACGTTTAAAACCGCTTATTTAAAATCCGTATATACAGCAATTTGCAGTAGGGCTCCTATACGCTTTATTTTATTACGAATTGCTAGCTTAATTCTAGCCTAGATAAATTTAATCTTCTCCTTTTTATAGACGCTACCATCCTTATTTTTAAAGGGCTTTAAATCTATCTATTAAGTATAAGTTTCTATAAAGTTTATAAACTAGCGGAAGTCTTAACGGTTTAGCTATATACTATTCTAGAATTATTCTATATTATTATATTATATAATATATAGATCTTAGGTCTAACCCTTTAGGAAGGTCTATAGCTATAACTATATTATAATTTGCTCTTTATTAAGTTAATTAAGCGCGATTTAGTTTAGTAATTGGTCTTTAATCTTACTAATAATCTAGCGTATACGCTCTTTAGTATTATCTTATATTATCAGCATCTTAAAGAAGTTATCTACCTTACGAACCTAATCGTCCAGCTATTAGGCGTTAGGTCTATAATAAAGTTCTAGACTATTAAAGGCCTTAGCCAGTCGGTTTATATCCTTTTTCTATTTATTATATAGGTGCCTCTCTAAGTCTTCTATACCTTCTTAGGTAAGTACTAAATAGCCCCTAGAAAGCCCTTAACCTTAACTAGGTTATAAAAGAATTTACCTAGCTTAGATTAAACCCTACTAAATATAGATTTGCCCTTAAAGGGTTCTAATATATTTATTAGTAGCTTCCTCCTATATAGCTTCTAAGAGCTTTATAACAGCTTCCTAATATCTATCTTAAAGGAGATTAGTATAGGGCTCTTAACCTTCTAAACTTAGGCCTAGAGAAGCTCCTACTATAGAGGTAGTATTAATACTAATAGCTAGTGCGGGTTTCCTAATAAGCCTTAGGTCTTAAGTTAGTATTTAGGTTTAGTTTCCTAAAGGGGTAGGCCCGCTTAGCTTATAAGCAGTCTATACACTACTACTATACTAATTATAGGCCGGTGGTCTTCTAGGAGGGTTCTAGTTAGGTCCCTAGTTAGACACATTAGTATATTTCTCTAGCATTTCTAGCTTAAAGGAAGATCTTAGGGTCGCCTTTAGCGCTTAATCTTCTAATTAGCCTAAGTAGGGCTAGAGGGGTTCCAGTTGCTTTTTGGCAGCGTTGCGACCGTTATAGAGGGTGTCTACGTTTTTTTTAGCGGTAACTATAGGTATACGAGAGTCTTTAAGCTCCTAAAGCATCTAGGTATTAAGGCTTATTCGGCCGTCTTACCCAGAGGGTTATATTGTTATAATCTTTCGCTATTAGAGGGACCTTCCTGCCTTTACGCGATGGCTTTCTATAAGGTATCCGTAGAGCTTCTATTTAGGTCATCGCGAGATTTTAAAGGAGAATGGTGGTTGTAAATAAAAGATGTAAATAAATAATCTGGTCCTTAAAGCCGACTACCCTTCTAAAAAAGAGTAGGAAGGATTTAAATGTAAGGGGATCTTATAGACAGGGGGCTATAAGGACACGATTAGAACAGGATAGATTGGTAAGAGAGACGAATCCTTAAGGAGGTAAGGCCTCTAGGATTGTGGAGACTATATACTATGGGTATATGCCTCCGGCATGTGACCGGCGACTATCCGAGGGGCGTCTAGGGGTTGTCCTGAGGGCAACCTGAGGTGTCCGCAATAATATCCCTTATATATAGGCTATAATAAACCCAATAGAACTATATATATATTAACTATATAGTATATACTTTAAAAAACGTTTGTGTATTTAAGGACCTACGGTCCCTACTATAGATAGTTTTCTCTTTATAGTGAATCTCAGACTTAATCGGAGTTAATCTATTAAGCGTATACTCTACCAGTTGATCCTGTCTTCCTTAGTTATCTACATACCTAGCCAATTAATAAGTCCATCGTAGTATTTCCTACAAGGCTTTGTTACACTAAGTAGGTAGGCAACTAGAGGGTCTATCTACAGAGGTAGAAGCAGGGCGTTTGGAGCTTATATTAATAAGAGAAAGAAGCTTTACAACACCACGATCTAGAATAGATATCACAACTTTTAGTGAGAGAAGTTCAGAATAGCTTTAAAATCGAGTTTCGAGCTCCGAATTCGATATGGGCCGTGGCTTAAGTCCTGCCACGTACTACACCCCTTCCTGCTAGCTCTACGTTCTAATTTAGCTGCAGACGTAAGTGTGTGTCGCGGACACCGAAGGTCGGATGTCCTGTAAGCACGGCCATTTTGACGTATTTTAACGCATTCTTGGGTATAAATCCGAGTAGTTTGATCTGCGTGATCAATACGCGCTTTCAACCGAATGCGCCAAGGTGTTGTAGGACGCGCGGGCCGTGCAAGAACCAATTTCTGGTACAAGCTCATATGCATGGTCATGATTTGGGGTCTGTGATAGCGTGCACCGTTTCCGGCCATCCGCAAGCGAGCTGCAGTAGCGAACTTACTCGGCACTGGCGAGTACGATCGTGAGTGACATTTCTCACGTCCCTCTTCCTCACAGCCCTCGCTCTCCTCTACGAAGCTATGAGCCTCTTGACAATACCAGTACGTAATTCAGCCTCGTCGTTCAGATGTCCTCGGAAACTTCTTATCGTGCTGTCCCATGCGTCCAATCAAATGTGGCCCGTGCGCGAACACACAAATATCTCTAGTATAGATTCTATGTAATATACCGATCTGCAAAGAAAGGTCTTGCTGGTAGGAACATCTTAACTTGACCTGAATATGATAGAAATTGGAGCGTCTAAGACTTTGATTTGCCAAGACTCTATTTGATTTGAAGCTTTTGGTTGGCTCGTCAAGTTAGACGCGCATGGGATAGCATAAGTTCGAAACGTCACCGCTTTCATATGGCTAACCTGTTTCTGGATATCTCTTTACCCAACCATTAGTTATTTCGGATGCACTCTCAGCAAAGATAGATATGTCGGTTTTTTTCAGTGAGGACTGAAAGTGAAATATCCCATCACCAGCCAATTATCGTCTTACGTTATCGATAAGAATTTGGCCAATCAGGAGGTAAAGATTGAGTACAGTTCCTTGGTGTTATATGTACGGTCCACATCCTTATCGATAACACAGTACCCTGACAGGTGATGGGATACCTCTCTTCTTTTTGGACATCTTCTTTTCACATCACAGGCGGCAAGAAAATCATCAAGATCCTACCTGCCCATTCAGCGCTAGTCGGGTAGTTTCAATTCTTATTCTGAGTATTGATCACATGATTTGCTTTTTATCCCAACAGTTTTCAGTCACAGGTCTTCTCTCTACTGGAAATCACGGACCATGGACGATCATGGGGCCATGGGGGTACAATCATTCGTATGCTAGCAGGACTTCATATACAACACCAACGAAAATCACGTAAATGCTCTCCATTTCCCACGTAGCTGAGACTTCAGACCCGCGCATCCTGCTAAATTAGTCTTGATAACTACGTAATTACCTATTTCGTTATCTACGGTCCCCTGGGACACTGTGTTTGTCTTTTTTGAGCGCATATCACTTCCAACGGTGGAGTCCTACGAGAGTTGGACCTTGATCCGGCTCTAACCGTAGGACACATCCCACTATTAGAAGGGATTGATCGTCCGCTTCTAGCCCCCCACGCTACGAATGGAGAGGTATTTCCCTAACCCATAGCACACCACTACTGCAAGCACCCTTTTTTTTTTTTAGCAAGGACATTAAAACACTTTTCAGCCATTTATGGCGCCAGATTGGAGCATACGAAATCCCAAAGACTCCCGAAATGCTAGAACCACCTAGCTCTCCACAATAGATACCCTTTACGACCAACTCAATCCTAACCCAATACTCACCATATCCCCTAAATCCAGTTGGGCCCAAGTACCCAAAACGTTCTCTCCATATTTGCAACCGCAAGTTCCTTGAATCTCTCCGCCAATTCTCTAAACAGCATCCTTTGCGTAGCGCCCTGCCATAGATGTGACACAAGCACATCAAACTCATGAAACATCACTTCTTCCCCAAAGGTCTATGCTTGGTGTGATCCTGACCGGGGTCTAGGGGTCACAAATCCGCACGCTCGAAAGTTCCAGGCCCAAACGGTGATCACAACGTCGCCCGCAAACTGCAAGGCCCGCTCGGCGCTGACGAACAGGTTCGGCTGTGGCGGACGTTGTGCATCTACTGTCAGCCAGGCTAGAGGATAGAATGTCGCATTCACAAGCGGGGGTGGCAGGAAAACAGTGCTATTACCGTTCTCTACTGGCGAGGTGCAGTTATGCCAAGGAATACCTTTTACCGCGCTCTTAGCATTTTTACACTTCCTTGGCACAGTTTAGGAGGCCAGGAGTGTGTAGGATCTGATCCGGGTTTAGATGAGTGCAGCTGGGGAAGAGGTCCAGAGATGGTTGGCTCGCTGGGACCAAAGAAGAGGTTGAGGAGGGGGAGGTCAACTACTGTAAGGGCCTGAGAGAGGCAAAGGCTAGTTACGATTGAAAATGTGTCTTATATGCCAATTATAAAGTTTTCAGGAATGGAGGTAGGGGTAGAATGGTGCCCTGAGCTGTCAGCGCTGGTGCAGTTCGATGGCGCGGTGCGCGTGTGGACCATAGTCGAGTTATGGTGACGGACAGAGTTTGTGCTCGCTATTGTAACAGGGCCTGGCTGAAACAGTTCCGTGACGTTAATTGTTTTTTGTAACGGACTATACTAGTGCAGAAGATGACGATACGTTTGTGATTGAGGTTAACGGATGGAGGTCTTCAATCTACTGCCGGAGCGGTTGTGTATTGCCAGCCAAGTTATTCAAAAACTGCTTCAGATCTTGCGACAGACACTACACGTCATATATCGCCTGCATCTCAGGTATGGATGATGGGGAAAGTGGGAGCAGAGGATGAAGCCGTGGAAGTAACTTAATGGTGGTCATGTTGTAGATGGGATCTACCTCGGTCAGTAGTGATAGCAAAAGCAGACATGAAAGGCAATTCTGCTTGTTACCAGAGCCATTATTGAATGCTAAGATTGGATTCGAGAAGTTGACGAAACAAAAAACCATTACGAATGTCCCATGTCTCTATAGAGTATCGAAGTAAGGGGAGGCAGGTAAAGGAACGGTGTCGGGCACTGCAAGTCTAGGTAGCACTAAGTTGAAGAATTTGCCGATCATTAGGAATTTAAACACAATCACTTAACCCATGACAAAATAAAGTGGCAGGCAACTGAACTTTAACAGCCTCCGCGAGCTCTGGAAGGGAGGCCGTCCGCTATGCACAAATTGCGTGCCTTGATTACCGGATGAGCTTTTCTAACCCTGAAGGCGATTTCTCTCAAAGTGTCCGATCCGTACTGTAGGTGGCAGCGATGGCATCAGATACAGAAGCTCGATCTCAGGGATAGTATCTCGAGCCCGGTTCCAGAAAGCTATTCCGGACACTCTATCCCTTAACCCGCTAGCGTCCACCTGGTAGATGGTCCGTGCGGAACACCAGAATGAAAACTACGCGTATAGCCTACATATATTTAATTAATACATTATCATCAGCCATGCTTTCCAATCGTACTTCTAATGATGCAGATCTATATAACATTTAATTAAATTGGGCTGCTAAAAACCCACTACCAGAGTCGTGGCCGCTGCCCGGTTTTACACCTTTTTAGAGGCCTCTGCGAGCGCCAAGGACGTATTTTGGGTGTAAGATACTACAGTGATGTGCACGACCAGCTTCACCCCCCCTTTGGCGAGCGCTGCGAGATTTCAAATTCGGTACGCGCATCCAATCTCGTTTGACTGCCAGCAACTGTATATAGTAATTGTAGCGAAGCCGTATGCTTGGCTGTAAGAACCTTGCTGCGATCGGCCTTCCTCCGCATGTCGTGATCTCTGTCAAATATCGTGAAGTTTCCACCCGCACGATATTGCTAAATTTCATCGACCTCTCTGCAAAGACGGCGTTGTATTCGCGTTTTGGCGGCCATAAGGGAGGCGTAATTAAGGGGGGGAAGGGGGAGAAGAGGGAGCGCACGTCTTCAATTTGATTCTCCTGGACAACCAAAGCGATTCTCCATGGCAACCAAAAAGGTCCTTGCGTGTAGCCACAGCCATTCGCTACAGTTACTACGTACAGTTGGTGGCAACCAGGCGAGATTGGATACGCGTACCGAATTTAAAATCTCGCAGCGCTCGCCAAAGGGGGGGGTGAAGCTGGTCGTGCACATCACTGTATGTTGGAATCCATTCTGCAGAAAGGGCGAGTGTTGGCTACCTTATATTAAGTGACTTGGCCTTAAGAAATAGGCTATATAGATTGTTTTATATAATATTTAATAGATATCACTAGTCTTATATTCCTGAGCACGGCGATTTGATTCTATTAATCTGATTGGCTAAATCCTTATCGATAACAGATGGACACAACTTGGCGGGTTAAGGGATACCTAAACTACTGTATAGAATCTAGATCGGGTCTTGAATCTAGCCAAAGAGGTTTTTTATACCCGAGACTAGGATCTGTGCGGCACGCCGGCACGTTCTTCAACTGTATATTAGCTAAATCACATCGATTGGATTGAAAAATGGTAATAAATCTAAGCAGCTTTCTGCATAAAACAACCCTTTACGCGGAGAAATAAATTCTAAAGAGGCGCTAAACATTAGCATATATACACGTGTAGTATTGATGACATAAAGGATTAGATATGCTGTTAGAATTCCGCATCAAAGAGTAAAGCTCAGCTTAGTGGGCTTCTTAATACAAAGTGTTGTCGAACAGGACGATCAAGGATGAGAACTCTGGTCTATTGCGAGAGGTTATCCCTTAACCCGCCAAAATTCGTCCACACGTTATCGATAAGGGTTGGCCAATAGAATCAATAAGATCAAGGCTCCGTGACCATACGCGTACTTTTGATTCTGTTGTTCCGCACGGATCACCTACCTTGTGGACGTTGGCGGGTTAAGGGATAGAGCCTCATTAAATACACGAAATGGGTGAGGCCGATAAGTGTTTCATACCTAACGACTTTTCATTAGCAAAACCATGGCTGTCTCTATGCTAAAATAAACCTCAGTGACAGTAGTGAACACAGTTGGACTAGGTCTAACAATAATCTCAACCAACCTCTATAAAGTCACATGAACTAGCCTGGTATGGTGATAGTTTAAATGTAATCGTGGTGTGCTATCCGATTACATACTTTGTTCTATACTACAGATTTCTTGGGAATATGTATGAGGATGTGTCGATTGAGGGTCCGTGCGCAGACGTCAGGAAAGAAGAACTCGTGTGAAGATTTATCTACGAACAAAATGAGGCTATATATACATGATGGACGAGTCATAGACACCCCTGATCTAACCCTAATACAGTAGTGATCGGCACTACTTCGACAGGATGCTAATGGAGGAAGCGTCCCGGTACCCAAATATATTTGTAAGAGAAGCCAGATGGTGAAGGAGCCTGGAAGTGAGGCTTTTCTTCAGGTATATATGTTGTTGAGCAGGTTATGGAGCTAAAACGTTGTGTGGTAGATAAGGTTTTGTCCTCATCGAGTGCTAAGCTCCATCACGTGATATCGTTGCGGGCTTACGAAGGCGACGGGCGAAAAAAACCGTCCATTTTGATTTGTTGCGCAAGCGAGCATTTTTATTAGCGAACCCCACCAAACTCTCCTCACCCCACCAAACTTAATTAATTAATTATTACCATCTCTACTATGGGAAAGCACGCTACTGACGTTGATAAAGCTGTCTTCTTAACTTACTTACTTTACGTTTACCAAGCTGAAGCCGCACGGAGAGCAGGGCTTGCCAAATCAACTGCAACAGATATTAAAAATGCCGCAGCTGACGTGCAAATTAGGTACGACGAGGAGGGGCTCAATCCACCTTCAATCCAAGAGCAAGTGGAGCAGATTAAGCGTAAAGAAGGCTCTAAAAGGCCTAAAAAGATTACAGATAAGGAGGTAATTAAGCTAATAAAAGCTTGTACGTTAAACAAGACACAAAGGAAGAAGTTTTGGCATATTGTGTCTAAAGAAGAGGGCTTCTTTGACGTCCACCGCAGAACGATTAAGAAGAAGCTACGCGCTCGTGGCCTTCGCCGGCGGAAATCTACGAAGAAACTCGGTCTTACGGAAATACAAAAAGCTTAATAACTTGAGATTGCGCTATCACGGAAGGATTGGGGGCTTAAGAAGTGGCGGAAGGTTATCTTTTCTAATAAGGCGTCAATTATTATTTCTACTAAGCGTGGTATGCAAAATATCTTACGAATAGTAGGAGATTTAGAGAGATATCACCCTAATTATATTAAACGGCGGCACAATAACTATACGGAGGCTATGTTCTGGGGATGCTTTATATATAACGCTAAAGGGCCTTGCTATATCTACTATAAAGAGACGGAGGAATAAAAGGAGGCGAATCAGGCTGAGATAGATAGGATTAACGAGGAAGAGGTGGAAGCTGAGTATCGTGCGGCGTTTAACGCTCAAGAGAGAGAGAAGGAAAGGAAGTGGGACGTAAAAGGGTAGAAGTGGCCAAAGAAGCGTGCATCTTAGGAGGTCTATTAGAAGAGGAATATGCTTAAGAAGGGGGCTTCACGAGGAGGAGTTAATAATCTACGCTACACGTACGAAGTCCTTAAGCCATTATTAATACCGTATTGGAAGGAACTTATGCTCTAACATCACAAACCAGACACCTTTAAGTGCGACATAATTCCTTACGTTTTTTAATAAGATAACGCTCCTTCGCACGCAAGTAAGTGGACCCAAAGAAGGCTTAAAAAAGAGGGTATTCCACTCCTTAAGTATATTGGTAACTCGCCAGAGATAAACGCAATAGAGGGAGTCTGGATGCCTCTAAGAATAGCGATTACAAAGGAGTGAAATGCCCCTTACACGATAGAATGGACCGATCGCGCGTGGAGAGCTGAATGGGAGAAGTTTCCACAAGATAGAATACGTGCTTTAGTCGTTAGGCAAGCAGCGATCAATAGCCTTATTATAGAGTTTGAAGGAGGGAATGAATTTCATGGATAATACTTTAGTTTTGGTGTGATTTACTATGGTAGGGGGTGTCACTTTGGTGGGGTAAATTCGCTTGCGCAACCAGTAAAAATGGACGGATTTTTTCGCCCGTCGCCTTCGTATTCGCCAACAGTATATTTATGCCTCTATATGGGCGCATTTTATTGTATATAGTTGATCCATATTGCAACACTCATTAAATAGGATGGATCATTTGCCTTACATTCAGTTGGTATTGCCCTCAACGTGAGTAAATGACCAGTTTATCCTCACGATAGCCTGTTACTCGGTGTGCTGTAGATGTACTTCTCTTTGATGAACTATTCAAGCCTATCCTGAATCATTACATATATCCATACAGTGAAAACTCGTGTAAATTTCAGTAGCTCTCAATTGCTTGGCACATTTAATCCCAGCCTTGCATGCGAGCTGCCAGAGCTCCTATCCCGGTAATCTGGATCTGGTTGCCCGTTCCACGTGGAGTACGTATGAAATAGTGAGGCTTGATTTCAGTCAACCCCAGCACGTGTATGTCATGTCTTGCTGCCCGACTATTGGAATTGGATATGAATATTAGCCTCTTCATTGGATATTAAGTGCTTGTGCGGCCCATTAGGCTGAGCCGCGATAAACGCCCTCCTTTTCGTTGGACGTCGATGCGGCTCTGCCTCCATGAATGCGCTGTCACGAGGCTTTGAGGATAGGATTCTTTATCAAATCTAGAACCTTACCGCGTCTCCCACACCGATCAGCTCAGTGTAACACACCATGACGTGCGTCTCTCGAGCAATGATTTAATTTAATTGGCTCGATCATACAGCTTCCGCAGTTTCCTTCCCGCAACGCTTCCTCACAATGCTCTCCCCCAGAACATCACACTCATGTGGTGCTGATCAAAAGGCTACTGAATAAGAAGGCAAAAGGCAACTAACCGACATCTCTACCTTCACTAGACCTAGACCTAGGACATTATGCACATATTCCGCCTTGATGCCCAACACCGTCTTTGTGAACAGCCATCATCACATCTTATGCTCTGATTGGGTTTGGAAAGAACCCCCAACCTGCCCGCTCTAGATGAAGTGTTGCCGCCCTATCGCCCACAAAGGATGGCTCCGGCAGGCAACCCTTCTCCCTGCGGACGGTTTCGATCACGTCCGTCTTCAACTCGCAATGCGCTGTTCTCGTGAGGCAATCTTTCCACCTCGGGAAGCACTTTCATTGACAGAAGCAGTTTCGAAAGTCTTCATTGGAGTTGAATCTTGAGACGTTGGCCACAAAAGTCATGGTCTTATTTACTAAACCTCACAGTGACCTCGAACCTAGCGCTACCTGAGTATAACATCTGTCGGTATTGAGGTGTAATTTTAAATGGCAGACAACTCAAATACTGGGTCGACAACAAGAGGGCAACGAGGGTACACTGGTGTGAGAAGCATCTTGATTCCTATATAGCTCACGGATAACTAATCAATCCCAGTCACCCCGAGATGGAAGTGTTAGTCCTAAGAGACCACCACAGCCAGAGGTACATCTGCACAAAAATAACACTCCCATAGGAATTGACTGTCGATTAGTTCCCACCTGATGAGGATAGAACAGGTAGAGAAGCGTACAACCATGGGTTGCAGACAAACTACCCTAATCAACCAGGTAAGCCGTTTAGTTTGAAGGCCAAAGGGCAACACCAAATCAGCAATTACTGATCTTCGATAGCTTATAAACACTCCACGGTACCGAGAAGCAATCCCCATAATACTAACTCGAGCCATTCATCCTATCTGTCACAAAGCAACCTGAATGTCCCACGAGCGCAAGCTCAGACGGCAGTATCAGTGAGCCATCTCGGATATTCCAACGGAACGACCACAAACAACGGGGCCGCACAAGCGGTACAATATCAACAAGTTCAGGCGACCCCGACAAGTATGCGAGGGTATGATCAAACGCGACACAGCAACGTATGACAACATAAGTAAGCTCCACCCGTTTGAGAAACAAGGTACTAAAGATTTGTACTAATTGGAATGTTCAATTCATGTGCAACAGCCAGTAACTGGTCCTATAAATATGATTGACAATAATTCAACCATCCCAAATCCTATCTGCGCTCACATCACATCTCTACATTCTTTTCGTATCCCAACGAACGCAAGGGCAGAGGCGGTGTAAGGACGTGCTGTCGGGGGGCGACGGGCATTGGACTTTCCCTAAATTCGGATGCAGGCATTTGCTTCCCTAACGCATCTCAGAAGGTGTTCCGTGTCATTTTATTAGACCTTGATTATGTTCGGCGTTATCATTTAAGGGTGGTCCCATCCGACCATCTCCGCTCATGGGCGCTTTTCAACCGAGTTTTAAGCGACGCTATATCCAGCTTAGCGTAGACGCCTGGAAGGTGGAAATATGTTTCAAAGAAAACCTCTAATCAACTTCTTGATGGTTCATCCTCTTGCACATCAAATATTCATGTACCAATCACAATCTGCGAGGCTGGTCATGATATCGCGAAGCCCGTGTGTGCTGAAAGTGGTTCCGTATTATTCGTTGATTTTCGGACAAACGTGAGGCGTGCTCACCGATCGGGCGCTCGTTTCACGGCAGACATGATTGGAGCTAGTAAGGTAGCGATCCCACGCATAAGCCATGATTGTCCAGCCCGTCCGTGGGCAACGCGGTTCCGCTAAGGCGGCGCGTCCATGAAGCCCGTCCCCATTGAAAGGGCAACAGTGCCCGAGGTTACAAGCACTGGAGATGACAAGATGTGTGGTATTGTTCGACCACGTAGAGCAGCCTCACTCCTAAAATTTTGATTGGGGCTTGGCGATAGGAAGTATATGCCTTCGCTGTGCGTCCGGACAGTTGTGTTGGCACCATACGGTTTACTCGAAGTTCTCATTCGAGCCTCGTCTACGAAGTAGCTGTGGAAGCCAGGTTTGATGTGCCCTTCATGATCTTATTCGACTTCACCTTTGTTGAGAGAGCGTCTGGAAATATAAAATTGCTGACTCTATGAAATGGCAGGTTCTTATCGTTTAAGCATTGTTCCAAGACAGCACACAGCTTGTCTACCTTTTTTCGTAGAAAGAACTGATCGAGGCGGAGACATGGACCTTAGTAAGGAATCCAAAGAGCCCAATACCAGCGAGGGCTCAGATGCCGAGCCTACATTAACCCCGAGCGACAACATTCAACATCAAGAACACAGTAAACATACTACTCCTCCGGAAAGCTTCCGCAAACATTCTAAAGCGCTCTAGGTCCGGCCGCTACATTTCCCAATTTCGGGACTGGCCTAGTTTGGTCGCTCAGATCATGGTTGGCGGGGAGCAAGTTTAAGATTGACAGCCGCTTTGAAGAAATTAAGTATGAGCGAAGTCAGTAGTCCTGTTTGAGGGCCAGGTATCCCAATATTGACGTATCTTAGTCGACCAGTATGTCAAGGGGTATCCAAGACTTGCAGCGTTTTACAATAGCGATCCAGATTTCCGCGTGTTCCGACGGTTTGGGACTCTTCGAAACCGGCTTATACTATACAGACAACATGAGCTGGTGGTTCTGGAAAAAGAACTGATCAAGTTGGATAATGCTGATAGCGAAACGCATGCGTACAGAAATCAGTCAATACGCAAAGACAAGGCGGATGAGCAATCAAAGCGAGAAATACTAATTGATGAAATTGACCGCAAGCTTAAGGAATATGGTGAGTGATATCCTGGGCAACGTGAATGTGAAACTCAGCATTGCTCACATTTGCAGACGAGCTATTAGACCGTGAGAGGAATTCGATGTTGCTGAGGAAGCCAAGAACTCGTGCATACCATAGCATCATCAATTACTACTGGAACGAGAAGCCAATAGTAAAGTCTGAAATGGAGTTCCTCAACTTGGCAGATGATTTTATCATTTTATCCGGCGAGCAGGACAGGAGTTTCCATTCAACCCTTGAAAGATACATTGGGAAGTCTCAAATAAAATTGCTAAAAGTGAGATTCTTCAAAGCTGATAGCTTTGGGCGTAGAACATCCACTTGCTAACCTATACTAGAATATGGTCTCAACTCCTGGAACCTTAGCAAAAACTGATGATCCCTCCATCAGACTTCTGGATAAGACGAAGCTGAATTACCTTGCGAGAGCCATAGCAGGGGTGGTTTCAGTTATTCTACTCATGATTCCAGTCTGTCTCCTTTTCAAGCTTGAGGCTAGCGATCAATTCAGGCTAGTTATTGTGCTACTTTTTGCTTTCATTTACCAAGCCATCATATCCTACTTGGTAAAACCCGATTACTATGAGTTATTCATGGCAACTGCAGCGTAAGTCCTCTGGAGCCTTTCTGTTTTTCCCTATCATTCGGGCGTGAGATTGGCTAAACCAATTTTACAGTTATTGTGCAGTCCTCGTCGCATTCTTGAGCAGCCTTACTAGTAACTCTTCTAGAAAAGGCCCGAACGGATAGTTGGGCGAAATTGCAGTTGAACAGCCGCTATCATCACGATATTGCTGGAGCCGCTAGCGGATATATCCTTTTCCAGTATTGAAATTTTTACTTTCTCCTTACCCTCTAGATCTCTCAAAGGCCAAGGTTTCATGGTAATACCTCTGGAAATGTGGTCATTGTCATACAACAACCTATGCAAAATCCTACCCCGCCCCATGATCTCTAAAAAGATCTGAGGTTTTCATTAAACACGTGGAATCCCCCTGGAAACTTCGGGAGCATCCCCTTGTCCCCTTAAACATTGGAATGTAATACTTCAATACAGGCCCCAGAATCCTAGATAAATTTTCTTCAAAGGGTCCTGGTAGCCAATAATTCAAAGAAGCCATCGGACAATCAAGTATATTCCATGGGCACTAAAATCGATGAGCTACGTACCAAGGCCCTCGGGAGCGCCACAAACATCTGTACGTGATGGCCGAGTACGCGTTCATCAGGCCGAGACTTTGAAATTCTTCAACGCTTCAGATATGTTGGCGGCCAGAAATCTGGAGTGGAGACACAGCACGTTTCAAACCTTCGCACCATGTCTAAGCTCCTCACTATAAAACACTAATGTGATTGAATATAGGTGGTTGCGTGTGCTGGCTACATTTCTTTTTTTGTATCAGAGATATTGCATAAATTGTGTCCATCGTTTGGATACTGGGGAGGGTTTCAGATCGCTACGATCTTTTGGGAACAGTTTTAACTCTAAAGACAGTATTATGGTCACAACTAAGAGCCTAGTCACTAAGAGGGGATAAGATCTTTCTAAAAATTTGAGAGCCCGGCGAACTCTAGGATGTAACGGAGTAATCATAACGTATTTTCTTTGCTGCAAAGCCCAGGAAGCATTTTCTGTGATTCAAGGCTAACAATGTACATGCCACAGGATTGAATTCCGGATCCGACCCGGAGAAAGGTGTCTGTCCCATAGTTTACGGTGGGCCTTCTATATTATTTATTTAGCGCAGGAAAAGAGTCGCTGAGCTGCTGTATGTATGCTCGGTGAATTGTTCGAAGTACACGCGCGCGGAAGTTATTGATAGTTTCTCTACGACTATCATGTAATGGACATTTGCGAAAAGCTTGCAAGTACACCCAAATCTTCAGGCTTCGCAGGTTTTTCACTTGTAGGCTCAAATCCAGACTTATCTTTCTCATATCTAGCTACTTTCTTTGCAACATGGTGGACTTCGGTCGGTTTAGTTTGTTACTTTGGGGTCCGTCTTTCGTTTCCTGCAGATTTAAAAAGGAACCCTTCCATTTTAGTGAGAGATATGAAACGACGCGTACTGCTAATCATTTAATTTTATTCACTTTCGCCGGGTGAGTCAGACTCCTTTATGGGACTGGCGATAGGTATGGTCTCTTATTGATTCACATACTGTTACATTGCCAAAGACATGACACGGCACCCAGCCTCCAGTATTACAGCTGACATCATTTCCTCTTCAGAAAATTTAACGGCCATACAGCCTACACGGAATCCGCGATATTCACCGGAACTCCTCAGAACACACTGTCGAGCTAATGTCCTTGAATCCCAGCTACAGGACACAGCAGCACTCAACAGAGCAAAGCAGTGGGATGATCTGCCCGAGGCACTATTTCAAAGATAAGCGGCTTGTTGGGCTGACGCATTTTCCACCATCATCGGTTATAGTTGGTTAGAATCTCCCCTTACAAGACGATAGCCATGCCGTATCTCCTCGCCGCTTCTGTATGTAGCATAGCGTTAGTAGTCTCAGCGCGCGACCCTCCAAAATTTCTTCCCCTTATCTGACTCATTGAAACTGAGCTTTAGCCTAGGAGCACGTGAAGGAAGAATTGGCTGAAATCGGCATAGTCGTGGCCCTTCCTGATAGAGAACTTCAACTTTAAGTTTCGTCGTATTTCCTCCATATATGTAACCGACTACCGCACCCTACATATCGCCCTGTTTTACCTGCGTATCGCCTGCGTATCGCCTGCGTATCACTTACGTATCGCCTGCGTATCACTTACGTATCGCCTGCGTATCACTTACGTATCACGCCGTTTCAGTTACGTATTAGTGTCCCCTTTTATCTTATTCCTTACACCTTCCTCGTGTATATATATAGACGCTTTAGAGCTACATTTACAATCAAGTGCTCGTCCAATTCCTCCACATTGCAAAGCTTACAATATACCAACTGAAATCCCTACTCTAAGAAAATGAAAGTCATCTAGAGACAAGACCCAAACAGACGTGATGACCTTTTGTACTCTTTTTTCATAACAATCGCCCCTCGTATGCTTTTCAGTTTATCCTCTCTTAATGGCAGAAGCTAGCTTCAAAATCAACCTTACCATCGAGCTTCCCTGCGAGTTTGTCGTGATATATCTGCACTATGTGAAGGTACAATATATCCTAGAATCTGATGCCCCGAATTTTTCACTTATTCATGACACCGGTGGGTTGGTTTCTGGAAACCCTGTTTGTTGCTGAAATTGAGAGTATAGCCTGGGTAGCATCACCGTAGCAACGCGGCGAAAATGTTTCTGTCTAGCATTAGTCATGGAGTAGATGCGAATGCGCCTTCCAGGTGTAAAGATATCACAGCTGTATGCACAAAATTCATTATATTCTGTAACAGGAGAACTGGCAATGACGTGGCGTTTGTATATTACGTTTCCTTGCATCACAAAAGATGAGAAGAAACCACGTATTGAACCATAAAATTATCGATGTGATTAGATCGCCGAAAGGTCTGCCGGAAGCCCCAAGGTAGGGGCATGGCGGTGAAGGAGTCATGTTGGAGAATTAGAATACGGATGCGGACAGGGACTGTGCAGCAAAAATTTTTTAGCGGTCCGGTTCTTCGGTCCTAAGACCAACAGGCGTGTGGGCAATTTTAGACATTCTGAGCCCGCTCAACACCCCTTTTTGTGCCAGAGAGTGACAGTTGGATATGATCAATTATGGTGTTCTTTTACCGCCCTCGAACACAATAGACAAGAAGCAGGGTTATTGTCCGTCCCAAGAAATAATAAAGCCTTGGACTAATTCTGCTCCTTTGTTCCCCAGGAAAGCCCTCGAATGAATCGTTTGAGAATCAAAGGTCATGAGTATATAGAGTGCATGGTACATGAATCATGAACTTTGAGCTAACTCCTAAACTGGAACTAGTAGTATGCATACTGCACATTGGTTCATGACTCTCTTCAAGAACCCGGCTGAATCTCATTGTTACGCTTTCACATACCTCCTGGGCGGCTTCAGAAGTAAGTCGTATTGGATTGGGTTTCTCCAACATCCTTGCGGAAGCATTTCTAGGGGTGGCTTCACTAACTTCCTCAACCACTACTGCTGCCCAAATCTTGGGCAAGAGTTTCGGTGACCGCATTAGTGGCTGCATTAGCAACTGCTTTAGAGCGTGTACCCATTTTTGGTTTCCTTTTTCGCCCCCAGGCCGGGCAACTGCGCACCATCGATCCCCGGCAAGTTCGCAAAGCGATGGACAAGAAATGATGCGATATTAAGGGGGATTTAGGCATCCTTTTTTTTATAGGATAATTCTTATTATGGCAACGAGTGTATTTTGGTATTTGGGCCGTGTCGAACGATCGTGACTACCCCTCTAGATTTAGCTTTCCTATATTGGGTATAGATCATGGGGTGTCTTGGCTGCTGATCTTGACTGTATATAGAGGCTCAAGAGCTGCTCTCAATCCGACAGAGTTCTCATTTTCGATCTTCTTTTTTGGCAAGTTGTGAACGAGGGAATTACGGAAGGTTTCGGAAGACTTGGAATACGGAACGAAGTGTTATGGAACCCTGCTGAAATAAAACTGCTGCACAAAGTGTTTGTTTATTGTGGGACAGCAATGTGGCGAAAACTTTCGCTGTGCCACGATCCAGAGCCATCTCTACGTTAAAAGAACAAGGACTCAGCGAAACAATGAGTCGAAGGCGAATAAAGCCAAAATCATATTGTGTGCGTTCTTCGAAATTATTTAGATGGGTTTACCGAGGCGCCAAGGTTACATAATGCATGTTAGAATATTCTGTTCAAAGATTAATGCGATGGCTACAAGGCTAGACTAGGCATATTATATATATCTATTGGTTTTGAAAATTTGTTGTTGGCAGCTGAATATTAATTCATGACATATATATGTATAGCAGGTTACAATTGGAATAAGAATACAACTACAAGGCTGATGTGGCAACCGTAAATCCTTTGAGATATTGAAGGCCACCCTAGGAGAGCAACCGGCGTCGGCCATTTTTCTCCCGTTACGTAGGTTTGATATAAATATCTTGGGTCTCCCCGTCTTATAAGCGCTTTCATTCGCCATATAAAGATAGATATGTCGTCAAAGTAGAGTTCCACGGAAGCGGTGTAGTTCCGGAAACCGCCAGAGAGTTACCAAATACGAACGCTCAATTTGGAAGTTACAAGCGAAGGTACGGTGGTCGCTGCCCAAAGCTTTCGGGGCTTGTAGCTCGGCGAGGTCACGGAGTTCAACGGGGTCAGAACCTTTCTGACCGTGCGCAGCTTCTGACCCCGCTAAGTTTCTGCATATGCAGCGCATATACAAAATAAATGTTTTTTTTTTAAATAAAATTTCACAGTATTTAATAAATCGTAAATATTATATAACGCGTGGATTGTATATACGGGGCATATATATCCTACTAGCTACTATATAAAATAAGCGAGCTAAGTTATTAAAATATGGCCTGTGTATACGCGTTATATATCTATAATAACAGCGGTTATACTAAAACTTCTCTATAATACTATAGCCTATATTATAAGTATATACTATATAGCCTATACTATATAGCCTATATATAAGCGTTATATATACCAATATCTGGCTAGGTTAATATTAATATTTTAATTTCGCTTTAGTATACGCTCTGCCTATACTTATTATAAATAATCTTATAATCGCAGACTTTAATAATCTATAGGTAGTCAGTGCTACTAACCTTAGCGCCTTTAGGTACTTCTATAGTAAGTATATACTAATAGAAGTATATAGGCCTAATTATAACAAAGCCTTATAGCAGAAACTATGGTAAACTTATTAATGGGCTGGGTATATAGGTAAACAAGAAGTCAACAATATAATAATAACTGGTGGAGTAGTTGCCTAATAGATTAACTCTAATTATATTCTAAGATTTACTACAAAGGAGAGAACTATCTAGGTAGGGACTGTAGTCCTTTAAATATACAACCGTACTCCTAAGAAATCCCCTTTATATATAAGGTACGTGTACTCTACCTACTCTATTACGGATTATATAGATCTTATAGATTATATAGATTATATTATATAACCTTAGTTACTATCCCTTGTTATATAGCTCTATCGGCTCTATTTTAGACTATGGCTAAATTAACCAACTAGCTTCTTCTAACTCCTCTCTAAGTAGTTATAATATTGTACTTAAAGCGTCCGTAATACTATCTCCCTCCTTTCTATTTTTGTCCTTAAAGATTCTAAATATCTCTAAGTTGGTTATTAGAGGTATAATGTCCGTTTAATTAATTTAGTTAATATTATTACTTATTATACCTAAAGCTTCTTCTTCTTCTTTAACTGCTCGTTATACTCGTACTATTACTACAATATTGTCTTTTAGTAAGATTATACCGTCTCTATATTCTTGCTGTTTAAAAGAGGGGTTAGTCTATATTGCGTTGGCGAGTCTATTATTATAACAACCGTCCTCTTATTTAGAGTGCACTAAAGTAAATATTTATTTATTCTATAACGTTCGCTCCGTCTCTAATACTAAATATATATAACCTATTACTCTTAATAGTCGTCTGGTTCCTTAACTAATTTATCTTAGGGTTTTATATTTAATTTGCTACTATATAGCTAGATAGTAAACTATCTTAAGCCCTTACTAAGTTAGAACGTTCTTATAATATAGAGCAGAAGGCTCTTAAAGCCTATATCGCGGCGTCCACTTAGTTACTCCATCTTAAGAAGGTTTGTAAGAAGGTCTGTTTTAAGGAGTAGAAACTTATAGAATAAGGTTTATAGGAACTTAGTAATAAAAAAACGGATTTTCTTCTAATTAAGAAGGAAATAGATCTAAGTAGTTTAGCAACTACTCTTCTTAGGTCCCCCTTAGGTAACTTATTCTTTAGCAATCCTTTTTTATTAATACTGCCTAACCTAATTTCTTTTAATACTCCTATACCTTTCTTATAGCGTTCTTTAGATTCTTTAGTAGTTCCTAGGTAGTCTTATTATAGCCTATCTACTTAACCTCGTACTATATTTTATCGTTAATATTCTTATAACTAATAATCTTTAAAACTTACTATTTATCTTCTTCTTGTCCTTTATACGTGTTTGCTTTATAAACTAGTAGCTTAATATTCCCGTATACTAGCTCTAGTATTACAATATGCTATATAGGGTAGATCTTTATTTTAACTAGTAGGTTTAACTTAAATGTGACCGGTAAAATCCTTTATATAATTTTAAAAGGTCTTAGTCTAACGTAGTCCAACTTCTTACTTAGTTATTAACTCTTAAAATTTTTGTGTAGTAGCTATACTTTATCTCCCTCCTTAAGATCTGGTCCCTTAGATCTCTTAATATTATAGTACCTTTTTATTCTTTTTTATACCTTTTTTACTGATTCTATAAGGTCTATATAAAGATTTATTAGTATCTTTATTCTTTCTTTAGCTATACTACTTATTTTCTTTACTTATTATGGTGATAATGATGTTCTTAGCTTATATCCATAATTTGCCTTAAATAGTAATGTGCCTATTCCTTCCTGTGGTGTTATATTGTATACAAACTATATAATTAGTAATAGCGATACCCAATTATTCTATGCGTAATTAATATAATGTCTTAGATACTATTCTAGCGTCTAATTTAGTCTTTCTATTTAACCGTCTGTCTGCGGATAATATGCGGTAGAAGTTACTACTCTAACTCCTTGCTCCGCCAAGAATACCTCCTAAAATACTACTACGAATCTTAGATCCTTATCCGATATAATCTTACTTAGTGCTCTATATCTTATAAATACTTTTTTAATATAGATTCTAGCGACATCTTCTGCTAAGATTTCTTCTGTATATGCTATAAAATAGCCCTATTTAGTTAACTTATCTACTATTACTAAAATTATATTATAATCTTATCTAGTAATAGGATCTCTCAACTTTAGTAACTTAACGATAAAGTCTTATAATATAACCTCCTATAGTCTCTCTAGTATTTTAATAGGTTATAGCCCTCTATATAGCTTATGCCTTATTAGTTTATTTCTTTAGCAATATAAACACTCTTTTATTACTTTTCTTACGATATTCTAGATTCTATTAATAATGTATTTTTCTTAAAGTCTTAATACTAAGCCTGTTACTCTATTGTGTCCTTAAGTCATTCCCTTATAAAAATCTTCCACGAAATACTTTGCTATGCTCTTTAGAATATACTTTGCTTCTTAATTCTCGTATATATCCATCTATAGATCTTCTAGCTATACTTCTAGAATTCTTTATACCTAAAAGCTTTCTAGTATCTTATAGACTCTTTCTAGTTTATTATCCTCTTAAGTTTAGGCTGGTTTTGGATAATGCGAATAAGCGAGCATAAAATATCCTTTATCTAATAGAAAATGCATAAAATATCGCAATCGATAAGGATAAAAGTGGCCTATGCAGAGCTTTTCCACCCCAACCAGGCAGAATTTGGCAGATATTGCAGATATTGCGGATATTGCAGATATTGCGGATATTGCGGATATTGCAGATATTACGGATATTACAGATATTGCGGATATTGCGGATATTGCGGATATTACAGTAGGAACATATAGGGGTCTCTATCTACCCCCCCAACTATATAATAGCTAAATACTTAAGGAAAAATCCCCTATCCTTCTTATAGTTCTTCTCTAATGCTAATTCTTTAAACACTTTGTTTTCTTAAGAGTTTCAGGATCTATCTGCATTCTCTCCTATAATACCGTACAACGTCCTCCTAAAAAGACTCTCTCTGGCTTATTACTCATCGCTGGAATTAAGAGAATTTTGATTGCTATAAGTAAGAGCCATAGCCAGTGCTTTTGTTGTTGCTCTTAAGACCACCACTAAAGCGCGGTTATTAAAATTTTATATAGTATCTCAGAGATAAAGTCCTTGTACTTATCTTGACTTTTTAGTTAAAATATTATACTATTAAGATCTTTGGTAATCTTATTAAACTTATTAAGGTCTTAAGCTAGGGCTAGCTTTTCGTATAATAATATATTTCTAGGTATAGAAC
>Ga0307515_10007096_pt1 | contig 22251 bp, 19 predicted proteins | sample 17_EM_MG_FD_194513 | JGI IMG/M metagenome (GOLD analysis project Ga0307515, IMG submission 194513) | Populus trichocarpa ectomycorrhiza microbial communities from riparian zone in the Pacific Northwest, United States - 17_EM | ecosystem: Host-associated > Plants > Roots > Unclassified | place...
CGACGTGATCGAGGCCTCCACCGCCGTGAAGGGGCCCTTCTTGCACCAGGCCTGCAGTAGCGGGGCCGACGTGGTGATCTATCTGGATCCCGATACGGCCCTGCTCAATCCGCTGCATCCGCTGCTGGATGAGCTACAGACCCACGACATCGTTCTGACCCCCCACCTGCTGGAGCCTGAGGAAACCCACGCCGCCGTCCTCGACAACGAGGTTTCGGCCTTGCGTACGGGCATCTACAACCTCGGCTTCGTGGCCATCCGCACGACGGGGGAGGGGGCTCGCTTCGCCAAGTGGTGGAACGATCGCCTGTTAGCCTTCTGCTACGACGACATCCCCCAGGGCCTGTTCGTCGACCAGCGCTGGTGTGATCACGTCCCGGCCTTCTTCGAGAAGGTGAAGATCCTGCGCGATCCCGGCTACAACATCGCCAGCTGGAACATCAGCCGCCGTAAGGTGACGATCGACCAGGACGGCCAGATCCGGGCCAATGGCTCGCTCCTGCGCTTCTGGCACTTCACCAAGCTGGGGCCGGTGGGCGACATCATGACCCGCCGCTACGCTGGGACCAATTTCGAGGTCCACGAGATCTGGAACTGGTACAAGCGCCTGATCGCGCGCTTCACCGACGGTCGCATCCCGGACCGCTACTGGGCGTATGGGACCTATGCCGACGGCCAGCCGATCCAGAAAGGGCATCGCGAGCTCTATCGGGCGCGCGGGGACCTCCGCGAGGCGTTCAAGGACCCTTTCGCCAGCGGCGCTGGAAGCTATCAGGCGTGGCTGATAGGGGAGGGGTTGCTCGAGCCCCAGAACGCCGCCGCCGTCGCCTGACCGGCGGGCGGAAAGAGGTGAGTGCGTGCGTGAACCAAGGGGGCGAGTAATGGCCGGCAGAACGACAGCGAAGACGAGCGCCCCGGCGCGTCGCCAGGCCCTCGTGGTGGCCGGCATGCACCGCAGCGGCACTTCGGCCATGGCGCGCCTGTTGTCCCTGAGCGGGGCCACCCTGCCGGAACGGGTCATGGACCCAGGCCCCGACAATCCCTTGGGCTATTGGGAGCCCTGGGAGATGGTCGCCCTGGACGACGAGATTCTCGCAGCCGTCGACTCGCGCTGGGACAACGTCTTCGCCGTGAAGGACAATGATCGCGCCTGGGCGGCGCGCGGCCGGTTCCTGGACAAGGCCAAGGACTTCCTGACCCACAATTTTAGCGACCAGGACTTGCTGGTCATGAAGGATCCGCGCTCGTCGATCCTGGCGCGCTTCTGGCGTCAGGCGCTCGACGAGGTAGCCGTCGATCCGGTCTATGTGATCATGGTCCGCCACCCGCTGGAGGTCGCTGACTCGCTGTTGGCCCGCAACGGTAGCCCGCGCGCCAAGTCGCTGCTGCTGTGGAGCAGCTACATGCTGGCCGTCGAGCGCGACACCCGTGACGCGCCGCGGATCTTCGTGACCTATTCGGACATGCTCAACGACTGGCGCGGCGTCCTGGACCGCGTCGAGGCCGCCCTGGGCCGGCCCCTGCCGCGCCGCACGCCCGCCGCCGGCGTCGAAATCGAGCGCTTCCTCTCCAAGTCGCACCGTCACCACGAGGCCGACGCCTCGGCCCTGGACGCGATCCCCGACGCGTGGTCCGGCGCGCAGTCCGTCTATCGCTGGATGCTCGAGGCCGCGCGCGGCGCGACGCCGGCGCCGCAGACCCTGGCGGCGATCGAAGCCGAACTGGACGCGCTCGAGCGCGTCGTCGGTCCGGTGGTCGCCGAGCTGCGCCAGGACCTCGCCCAGATCCCGGCGATCAAGGCCGACGCCGCCGAGGCACGCGAGGAGCGAACCCGCCTGGAGTTCCTGCTCGGGGACGTCCGTCAGGAAACCGCCGACCTGCGGTTCCATTTCGACAAGTTCCACGCCGAGGCCGACGCGCGGCACCAGGACGCCCTGGCCGCGATCGCGCATCATCAGGGCGCCACCGAGCACTGGAAGCTTCAGGCCGAGCAATGGTGGCGCGAGCTCGAGGCCGAGCGGGTCAAGGTCGAGATTTTCCGAGATCGTACGGCCGCCGCCGAGCGTGACGCCATCCTCATGCGGGCCGAGGCGGAAAGCCTGCAGTCTCAGATTCAGGCAATTCTCATCAGCACCAGCTGGCGGGTGACCCGACCGCTGCGCGCCGTCGTTCGGCGACTGCGGCGGCACTAGATCCGGCTCAGAAAAGCTTCCAGGCGCGCGCGAACGGTCTCGTAGGGCGTCTTGAACATGCGCTCGTAGAGCAAAGGCCCCGAATGGGGCCGCTCGCTGATCCTGCGTGGATCCAGGCTTTGATAGTGATAGCCGCCGCCCAGTAGGAAGCTCGCGAACATTCCAGGCCAGAGTCCAAGCCAGGTCTTGGCCTGGGAAGGGAAGAACCGAACGGCGGCGGCGTAGCGAAACCATTCGCCTGGTGTCAGGACGATCTTTAGGCGCGGCCCGTTCTCGGGGATCGGCGCGCCGGCTCGAAACAGCGGCGAGGGCGCACGCCGAGCGTTGTAGAGGCTGAACTGCTCGATGGGGATGGGCGGGGACACCTGGCGCGCCAGCGCCACGGTCAGGGCCGCGCAGGCGTCATGATCGTGATGACCGCCCTCCCATGCGCCGACCACGAACCGCTCAACGCGCCCGACCGTCGCCAGCATAGCCGCCAGGGCCGTGTGCGCGGTCTCCAGGCCTTCATGCACCGCGCCGTCCAGTACGCCTGTTCCGGCCCCGACATGGACGACCCGCTGGGGATCCAGACCTAGGCTGGTGATCAGCCGGCGGGTTTCGCCAAGCCGACGGTTGGCGAGGGCTGGCGAGGCATAGTCCGCGACATAGAGCAGCCACGGCGAATTTCCCTCGCGCCGATCACGTAGCAGGAGGGGAAGGGCGGCGTATTCATCGTCGAAATGCGCCAGCACATAAACCGTCGCCATGATCAGTAAGGGTCGAAGTCGAGGAAGCTAACCACGACCGCATCGGGATTCAACGCCGCCGGCAGGGCGGGATCCAGAGCGCGCCAGATCATGTTCAGCGGGGAGGGGCGCAATTTCTCAGGGACCGGGACGAAGCCTCTTCGCTCCAGGGCGACGCGCGGCTCCAAGCCGATAAACAAGGGCGGTAGCCAAGGCGCCGAATTGCGGGCCGGCATGTCGAATGCCGGCTTTAGGAAGGCCGCGCAGTTCAGCAAGGGAAGGCCCGTTGCGGAGCGAATATCCAATATGCCCCCGCGGTGGGCGACCGTGTAGCGCGCGGCGGGATTGGCCAGTCGCCAAGCCAGACCCTTGGCGGACCAGTCGGCCTCGAAATCGGTAGGGGCGGCGGGAATATCGCGCGGCGGGGCTAGCAAAAGGCCGGCCTGCAATTGGCGGACATTTTGGAAGGCCAGCTTCCGGATGAAACCCGGCGTGCTGTTGGCGTTGGCGAAGCCTGTCACGAACTGAAAGCCGGCCTGGGCGCCGGCGCCGTATGTCGCCGCGGCCAGGCGAGTGAAGAGACCCTTGCCCTGAAAGTCAGGATCCGTGGCCGTGTTGAGCGACAGAAGGCCTCGCGTGGCGAGGCCTTGGACCTGTGCCCGCATGGGGATGGTCACATAATGCGCGGCCAGACGCTGGCCGGCCCAAGCGTCCATGCCGAGCACCGCGCCGTCGGGGTTGTCGCGATAGAGCCAGGTCAGGGCGGCGACCGAGAATTTAGGCTGCGGCCCAAATACACGACTCAGCAAATCACTATAGGCGACCAGTTGCTCCGGAGATGTTCCAGTCGGCTTTATTTCCAGGGCTTCGGCGGTCATCCGGCGTACTGATCACGAAATATCGGCGGCGCCAAGTTTAGGCGGACCGGGGTTTTCACTCCCAGGGACACGCCTTAAAAGCCGCAAGACGAGGGGGCGCGAACGTCATGGACAGACTAGGGATTCGCTGGAGCGCCTCGCAGATCGCGCGAGCGATCTTGATCTTCGGGCTGTTGTTCATGCTCGGCGCGAACCTACCGGGACATCTGTCCTACGACTCGCTGGCTCAACTGAGCGAAGGTCGCAGCGGTGTGCGGGAGACCTGGGGGCCGGCGACCTACGCTTGGATCCTCGGCTTTTTCGACGAGATCGTTCCCGGAACGGGCCTCTATGTCGCCGCTAGCGCCGCCGTGCTGTTCTTCAGCCTCTCGACTCTGCGTCGCCTACGTCCCGTGGTGTCCTGGTGGGCTGTTCCGACCATTCTGCTGATCGTGCTGTCGCCGCAGTTCCTGATCTATCAAGCCATCGTCTGGAAGGATGTTCTGTTCGCCAACCTGACCGTGGCCGGCTTTGTCTGCTTGGCCCGGGCCGAGATCTCATGGTCGAGGCCAGGTCCGCGCTGGCTCGCCCTGGGCTCGGCCGTGATCTGTCTGGCTGTCGCCAGTCTCGTGCGTCAAAATGGTATTATCGTTGTCCCGCTGGCGGCTCTGGTCTTGGGCATTCTGCGCGGGAAGGACGGTTGGCGTCAGGCCCTGATCTGGGGCGTCGGCGGCTTGCTGGTCGTGTTGGTGATAATGCAGATCCTGGGCGCGGCCACCCAGCTGAAGAGCAACGATATTCGCGGGGCGCCTGGCTTGGGCGTTCGCATCCTGCAGCACTACGACATCGTCGGCGCCGTGGCGCGCGATCCGAACTACCCACTCTCGCACATCGACAAGGCCGCGCCAGCCTCCGCCGCGAAAATCCGCGCAGCCGCAGCCTCGGTCTACTCGGCCGAGCGAATAGATTTCTTCGATCGCGATCCGACCTTGGGCAAGGCGCTGTGGTCGGTTCCCAAGGATGCCATGAACGCCGAATGGCGCGACCTGGTCACCAAGCACACGGGAGCCTACGTCGTAGAGCGCCTGAACGTTTTCCGTTGGCTGCTGATGTCTCCGCGATTGGGCGTGTGTCTGCCTCAATATGTGGGCGTGTCGGGGCCGGATGCGTTAGTGGCCAAGCTGAACCTGACCAACGCCGTAGATCCGGCCGACGTCTCTCTGGCCAATTACGCGACCTATTTCTATGACACCCCGGCTTATTCCCACCTCGCCTACGCCATCGTCGCTCTGTTCGCCGCCGGATTTCTGCTGTGGCGCCGCGACGGCGCCGACCTCGTGATTGTCGGTCTTCTGCTGGGAGCCTTGGCGTTCACCGCTAGTTTCTTCGTGATCTCGATCGCCTGTGACTATCGCTATCTCTACTTCCTCGACTTGGCCGCCATGGTCGGTCTGTTCTATCTCGCGCTTGACCCGTCGCTCCGTGCGCGGACGGCGCGGCCCGAGACCCGGAGTGATCCCGTTTGACCGCCCGTTCTTTCCTGCTGGCCGCCGCCGTCTGCGGTTTTGTCCTGACCGGATGCGATCGGCCCAAGGGCGCCCCGCCGCTGGCGCCTGAGCCTGCCCCGGTCGCCGTCGCGCCGGCCACGCCAGCCGCGCCGCTTCCGCCACGGCCGCCGGAACCGATCCAGTGGGACGAGGCCAGTGGCCGCTTCACCCTGGACGGCATGGTTTTGAAAACGGTCCAGCTCTGGCGGTTCGACGGTGGTGTCGAAGGCTTCACGGCCGCGGGCTCACTGTTGGAGCCCGCGCCCAACGGTGGCCTGAAGATCACGGAACAGGCTCTGGATCCGGTCGTGCGTTCGCCCCAGGTCCTGGCGATCGACGGGGGTCGCTACAACGCCGTCCTGGTGCGGCTGACGCGCCAGAAGGCCTCGGCTAAGTGGGACGGCTCGCTATTCTATACGACGTCCGCTCACGGCGAGACGGCGGACTTCCACACCAAGCCGCTGAGAGGCGCCAATCCTGTCCAGGGCGAGACCACGATCATGGTCTATGACATGGCCAATCTGAAAAAGGGCGGCGGCGACTGGACCTTGTCCTCGATCTCCGGCCTGCGCTTGGATCTCGATGACAGCGCCGATGGCGCTTTCATCGTGCATCAGATCGCCGTGGTGGCGCTGCCGGCGGCGGCGGCCCTTCGACCGTCGCAATAATGGCCCGCACCACCAAATCTCCCGCCAGGCCCGATGGTCCGCGCATCGCGGCGATCCTGCCGTGTTATCGGTCAAGCGCCCATGTCCTGGATGTGATCGCAGCGATCGGTCCTGAGGTCGAATTCATCGTCTGCGTCGATGACGCTTGTCCCGACAAGGTCGGCGATCACATCAAGGCGGGGACGAGAGACCCGCGCGTGGTGGTTTTGCGCCATGCGGCCAATCAAGGCGTCGGCGGCGCGGTGTGTACGGGTTATGCCCACGCCCTGGATCTGGGCGCGGATATTCTGGTCAAGATCGACAGCGACGGCCAGCATGATCCCGCCGAGATTTCCGGCCTGGTCGAGCCGATCGCCCGGGGCGCGGCCGACTACACCAAGGGCAATCGCTTCTTCAATATCGAGGACCTGCAGGGCATGCCGGCCGTGCGCCTGGTCGGCAATGCGGGCCTGTCGTTTCTGACCAAGTTGTCGTCGGGCTATTGGAGCGTGTTCGATCCGACCAACGGCTATACGGCCGTTCAGGCCCGGTTGATCGAACGCGTGCCGCTTGAGCGGCTGGCCAAGCGCTATTTCTTCGAGTCCGACCTGTTGTTTCGCCTGGGTACGCTTCGGGCTCGGGTGGTCGATGTGCCGATGACGGCGATCTACGCCGACGAAGTCAGCCAGATGCAGGTGAGTAAGATCGTGCTGCCGTTCCTGGCGGCCAATCTGTCCAACTTCCTCAAGCGCCTGTTCTACAACTATGTGCTGCGCAACTTCTCGGTCGCCTCGCTCTTCTTCCTCGGCGGCGCGCCCCTGACCTTGATCGGGATGATCCGCGGCGCGAAGGCCTGGGCCAACGGCATCGCCGACGCCCGTCCGGCGACATCGGGCCAGGTCATGCTGGCGGCCCTGCCGATCCTGGTGGGCGTGCAGATGCTGCTCAGCTTCGTGGCCTATGACGTCGAGGCCGAACCCAAGACGGCCGTATGGCCCCTGTTGCGCCCCAAGCGCCACGCGACGATAAAGGTGTGACCGCCATGCCGCTCAAGGACATGTTCCTGTGTCTAGGGTTCTCGGTGACCCTGCCCATCGGTCAGATGCTGTTCAAGTTCGCCGCCGATCACAGCCGGACTATCCAGGGCGGGATGATCCAGAAGGTGGTGTTCAATCCACCCCTGATCGGCGCCTTCGCCTGGTACGGCCTTACCGCTCTGCTGTGGTTCTATATTCTGACGCGCGTGCCGCTCAGCGCCGCCTATCCGTTTTCGATCCTGGGATCGGCCTTCGTGCCCATCCTGGCTTGGGTGCTGTTTCGGGAGACCGTCTCGCTCCAGGTCTGGCTGGGCTTCGCGATCATGCTGGGCGGCTTCACGCTGATCGCTCGCAGCGCCGCCTGAAGCACGCGGAGAGACCTGACGATGGCCCGCAAAGTGCTCGTGGTGGAGGTGACCTCGGAGCTTCTGGAACTACTTCGCACGCGTCGCGTCTATCATCGACCCTACAAGGAAGAGCGTTGGAAGGTCGGCGATCGCTTGCGGCTTCCGAGCGATCTGCGGCTGGAACCCTTCAGCCACATCCATCACGGCGGTAATCTTCCCGCCAGCCTGGGCGCGTTCTCGTATGTCCGCTCGACCCTGGGACCAAACATCCATATCGGCCGATATTGTTCGATCGGGGCCGATATTCGCTGGCTGGGGGATGACCATCCGTTCGACTGGGCGACCAGTTCACCCGTTTTCTACGATCCTCAGCCGCTTCAGGGCGTCAGATCCTATCTTGTCGAGGAAAGGCGAGTGACGTCGTTTCCGCTCAAAACGTTCAACAAGCGGCCGGGCGACGTGATCGTCGGCAATGATGTCTGGATCGGCGACGGCGCGGCGATCGCCGGCGGGGTGAAGATCGGCGATGGCGCGGTCATCGCCGCCGGAGCCATCGTCACGCGGGATGTCGAACCCTATAGCGTCATGGCGGGGGTTCCCGCCAAACCGATCAAGGCCAGGTTTCCGGAGGACCTGGCCGCTCGTCTGCTGGCCTCTCGATGGTGGCGGTATGGGCCAGAGGTTCTGCAACCGCTGGCGATTCCGGATCCGGAGGCCTTTCTCGAGCAGCTGGCGGCCCTGCCCGCCGAGGCGCGGGTGGAGTTCGCGCCCGAGACGATCCTGACCGCGGATGAGGTTCTGCAGGCGGCGGGCGGGCCCCTGAAGCTCTGACGCGTATTTCACCGACAAGGCATTGAAATTGGTAGGTAAATTGAACAATGGCGCGGGTTGACGCTTCAAAGGCCTTCGAAGAAGGCAACGCGAAAATGAATGCGGGGGCCTATGAAGAGGCGATCGCTCTCTATGATCAGGTCATCGCGGAAAAGTCAGATCATGTCTTTGCATTGTTCAACAGGGGACAGGCCCTAAAGAAGCTCCAGCGATTTGACGAGGCGGTCTACAGCTTTGCCCACGCCATCGCCCTGCGGCCCGCTTTCGCGCCGCTCTATGAGATCTTTGGCGGGTTTCTCTTTGACGTGGGCCGATACGACGCCTCGGCCAATATTCTCCGCCAAGGCTTCGAAATCGATCCCGCTTCCCTCAAGAACCTAACCCTGTTGACCAAGGTTCTGGTTCGCCTCAAGCGTCACGAAGAGGCGCTGGCGAGCTGCGAAGCGGCGCTGGCCTTGAAGTCCGACGACGTCGAGTTGCTCACCTGGCTTGGCAGCACGCTTTTCTCCCTTCACCGCTATACGGAAAGTGTTACGGCTCTGGAGAAGGCGCTCAGGCTAAGTCCTGGCGAATATAAAACACACTTCAATCTGGCCCTTTCATTGAACATGGCCGGATTTCCCCAGCGAGCCATTGTCGAATTCGACAAGTCCATCGCCATAGATCCAGATGAGAATAAGACCTACGTCAACAAGGCAATATGCCAGTTGAAGCTTGGTGATTATGGATCGGGTTGGAAGGGTTATGAGCGTCGATGTGACTTCAACAGTCACTATGCCAGGGTCGGTTTTGACAAGCCGACGTGGATTGGCGAAAGCGACATAGACGGCAAGACAATTCTTGTTCATGCCGAGTTTGGCTTTGGCGACACGATCCAATTTGGTCGGTATATTCCATCGCTGGAAGCGCGCGGCGCGAAGGTGCTTTTCGCGCCGCAGCCGAAACTTCAGAGGCTGATGAAATCCGTCAGCGAGACTGTCGAAATCGTCGATGTCGACGATCCCTCTCTCATCTTTGACTACCATTGCCGAACGATGAGTCTTCCCCTGGCGTTCGGAACGACTCTCGAGACCATTCCAGCCTCTACACCCTATCTGGCCGTGGAACCTGAGCGTGTCGCGCGCTGGAGCCAGATCGTCGGCGAGACGGGGTTCAAGATCGGCGTGTGCTGGCGCGGCAGCAGGACGGGAGACATCAAGGGCCTCTCCTTCGCCGCCGGCGATCTGACAGGCTTGGCGGAGATCTCGGGCGTTCGCCTGATCAGTCTGCAAAAAAGCGAGGACCCGCGGGAGCAGGAACTTCTGGCCGCGCAGACCGTGATCGAAACCCAGCTTGATCCGACCGATCTGAGCGAGGAAGGCCTGCTCGATACCGCCGCGTTGATATCGGCCTGTGACCTCGTCATCAGCTGTGACACCTCGATTGCCCACCTGGCCGGCGCCTTGGGTCGCCCGACCTGGGTTGTCATGCCTGTCGACGGAGATTGGCGTTGGCTCGACAGGCGAGCGGATTCGCCTTGGTATCCGAACATGCGCCTGTTCCGGCCCACCCTACTGGGCTCGCGCGAGGCCGTGTTTGAGGTCGTGGAGGCCGAGCTGCTGCGGCTGACGCACGGCCGATAGGTCAACCGGTTTCCGATGGATCGCGCCAGTCCAGCAGATCCTGCTTGGCCATCCAGACCAGGCCCAGATGCACCCGCCGCCGCCGTTCCAGGGGGAAGAGCTTCAGCACGGCCTTGGCGGGTGTTTCTCCCACCTTGGCGAGATGATCGAGGATCAGCTGACACTCCTCGATCGAGCATCGCCAATTGGCCGCGAACATGTCGAGCTCCACGACCTGCAGGCGCGCCAGGTCGTGGGTCTGCACGCCCGGTCGAGGCCGAAGCAGCGTATCCAGGGTCAGGATGGAGGTCGCGAAGCCCGCGAAATCGCGGAAAGGGTCGCCTTTGACGGGGTGGCGGCGCGACAGGGCGCTCACGGCCGGCGAAGCCTTGCGGATCGCGCCGAGTTCGGCGGCCAGGGCCGTATATTGCGGCGCGACCACGGACCAGTCGAAGGTCTCGCGGATGCGCCGGCGACCGGCCTCTCCCATGCGCCGGCGAAGATCCGGCGACTGGATCAGCTGCGTCAGCGCCTGCGCCGCGCGGCCGACATGGACGGCGGTGTGTTGAGCTATGATGCCGACATACTGCTGATAGGATTTCAGCCCTAGAACGTGCTCGCCGGTCAGGTCGCCGGTCATGACCCCCGCTGGTCCGCCCAGGGTCGGGATGAGGAAACCCTCCTCGCCGTCGCGCACGGTGTAGCGGTAGCCGTCCCAATCGCTGACCACGACCGGCAGGCCGCAGGCCATCGCTTCGAGCGGCGTGATGCCGAAGGTCTCCTGGATGTTGTCGACCAGGGACATGAAGATGTCGGCGCCGCCCCACAGGTCTCCGAGTCTCTGGCGGTCATTGCCATCGATGAAATGGAAGGCCACGGAGGGGGCGTGGGCTGCCGCGGCCTGGCGATATCGGCGCTCGCCGTCTGCGCCGTCGGGAAACCAGCCGATGAAAGCAAAATGGACCCGCTGCCCCGTCGTCCGCGCGGCGTCTTCGGCGGCCCTCATCATCGACTGTGGAAAGGCCTTTTCGAAGAACGACAGTCGACCCACCCAGATCACCAGGATGTCGTCGTCGGCGACGTCAAGGCCTTGGCGAGCCGATGCACGCGCGTTGGGCCGATCGGCCGCCTGGGCGAGCTTCGCGCCATCAACGCCCAGCGGGATCAGTGGCAGTTGCGGCCTTGGACGCGCCGCCCCACCGAAGCGATCGGCCAGATAGTCTCCCCACTCGTCGAACATGGCGGTCATGGCGTTTTGCACCGCTGGAGAGGTGCAGATCAGCGCGTCCCACGCATGGGTGGGCGCCACGGCGCTGACGGCGATATCCTGGCGTATGGTCGGCGGCGCGATCGTATGGATCAGCCCCATCAGACTGTAGGCCTGGTCGCCGACGGATCGTCGCCTGTGCCAGGCCAAATCCTCGATCTTGGCCGCGCCGCGCAGCAAGGCGCCCGCATCGGCCGCCGCCTGCGGGGACATGATGCTCGACGTCGTCACCTTGGTCACGCAGGGCGCGCCGTCCGTCAGGCTATGCTTCAGTTCTTCAGGCTGAACCGCGGAATGGGTCAGGAAGTCGACCTGTTTGAGGCCGCCATGTTGGATCATGGCGCGAAACAACTCGAAATTAGCGACGTCCTTTCCAAAGACGTTCTCGCCCAAGCCCGCGCGACCGGCCGGGTGATATATGGCGAGACGGGACATCATGAGGGGTCCGTTGTCGATGTGAGTCTACGCCTTCTAGGCCTTCACCGAAGGTCGGCATAGGTTCCGACGGCTGATCGCCGTGACGTTCAGCGTTAGGGTTTGGGATACGATTTTACATACCAGTCATCCACGTTGGAGAGCTTCTCGAACTTTCGGACATAGCCCTTGGACAGCAGGAATTTATAGATCTCATCCCGCTTTTCGGTGTGGTTGTGCTCGATCGTGATCAGGCGGATTTCATATTCGTCGAAATCGAACGCCTTGAGAATATCGAGTTCTGAGCCTTCAGTGTCGATCGACAAGTAATCGATCTTTCGAGGCGCGTTCCAATAGTCCAGCAAATCGATCAGCGAAACCGTCTCTACGTCGTAGCGTAGACCGTTCTTGCGCGTGTCGGCGTGACTGTCGCTGTCTGAAAAAGCGTCGATCGTTGAATGAGCGGCGATAGCGGGTTGATTGAAGCTGATGCTCTGACCGCTCTCGATCCACACGCATCGATTATCAATAAAACAGTTTCTATTGTCTCTAATCTTCGGGTACCAGATGCGGGCTGGTTCGGCGAGCACGCCTCGCCAGCCATACTCAGTTTCCAAAAGGTAGCTGTTGCTGCCTTTAACCCCGTCAGCCCCGCCAAACTCGACGAAGAAGCCATTTTGCCGTAAATTAAGTTCATAGGCGACCCAAATATCTTGCAAGAACTGGGATTTGCTTCGCCAAGCATTGGCAAGGCAAAATTTAACAAATTCACCGGCCTCGCTTTCAGTTGGCTTGTCTGAAAAATCACGAAGCATACAAAGAACGTTCAGGGCTTCTGTGAATGATATAGATCGCATTCCATTTCCTACTTTACTTATAAAGACAAACGGTGCCGTCGCGCATTGCGTAATGCCTCTATCACGTCGGTCGCCTTAGATAGCCTGTCAAGTTGCGCTAACGGCAAAGATCAACCGCGCTCGCTTTGGGCCACACGAGTCGCCGCCATGGGTCCAAAATGTCTTGTTGATCGCCCGCGAGACGGCTGGGCGGTTCGGAAGGCCTCTCATGAGGCCGACTTTCCAACCACTCAAAGGTGGCCGTTTTCCGGTGCCGGTGTGAAAGTCGATCCGTTGAAGAGCTAGGGTCACAGAGAAGTCGAGAAGTAAGTTGGTAGTGAAGAAAGAGAGGGCACGTCACGCACACCTGCGGTTTCGATAGTGCATTGAAAACTCTCAACAAAAAATTGCGCGCGCGCGATTACAAATGTGTACGTCTTTGAGAAAATTCGCCGTTTCTCTTGTTAAATCAGCATGTTACACACGTACACAATTGTAATCTCAAGGTGTTGCAATCGCCTCCGCGCCGTCCTTCGACATAGAATGTCTACCGGTCACGGTGAGGATTTCGGAACAGGCGCAAATACGTCTCAGGGGCGACGCACATGATCGTGGGATCCCTGTCGGACACTATCTTGAGATGCTGATCCTGGAGCGTGGCGTCACCCACACTGACTACTTCGCTCAGCAGGCAGCGATCCAATCCTTCATCACGGCTGGCCTGTTGGTTGGCGTCGTCGCTCAACAGGTCGGCCCGGAGCGGGCGCAGGAAATACAGAAGCAAGCCTCGGCAGCGGTGGCGGGCTTATTCGGCGAGGCGACCGGGCGATCAGGAAACTGCCGTGACGTCGGAGGTTCGTCGCCGCTCATCGGAAGCTGAAATGCCCACTAGCGCGAAATTCGACACTGCGGACTAGGAAGAGCAACCGGTCGATGCGCGGGGCGTTGCCCCGGCTGCGGCAAAGGCGCATCGTCGCCCTCGTAACGCCCTTGAGGGAGTGACCGCCGTGCAGCAACTCGAAGCAGTCGCTCTTCGCCTGGAGAAGGCCATCGCTGACCAGACGGCCAAAATCGAAGTCCGGATCATGTTTCTCCTGACCGCAAGCCTTGGGTTCGTGTCGATCTTGATCGGCGCCGCGGTGACCCTCTTGAAGCTCACCTGAGTGTCCTGGCCCCGTCGGTCCACCGGCGGGGCCTTCAAGTCATGCGCCCCAGGGAATCTGGTCGGATGATCGCGCCCAGGCCATCAAGCCCTGGACCGACGCCTACAATCTCAACCGACCCCACTCAGGCATCGGCGGCCTCACGCCCTGGCAGCGTGTGAACAACCTTCTTGGAAACGACAGCTAGATCACGGCTACGCAGCCGCCATCCACAAGGCGCAGGGGGTGATGGTCGATTGCGCCCATGTGCGGATCAGCGGCCACATGGACCGCCATGCGGCCTATGTCGCACTCAGCCGCCATCGTGACGAGGTGACGGCGCACTACAGTCGACAGGACCGGACCCGTGCTAACCGCCATGTAGGCCGAGCGGGCCGCCGAGCCCCTCCAGCCGGTGCGTGCGCCTAGTCACGCGCGCTTGAGCGTTATCGACAAGCCGCGTTGCAGGCTGGGGTGAACAGGAGTTGCGAGATCGTGGTGCGGGCATACTACTAAGGCGAGGGTATGCAACGCCTGCCTCGCATAACTAGCTCACAGAAGTTGGAAGCTTTTCCTCATACCTCCATAATAAGGAAGTCGCCCGCAACGAACTCTCTACAAGTCTCTCGAAAACGACCATTTATCGGAGAATTGGCGCACTTAGCTCGTTGCCGAGGAATTCGGTGCGCGAGGCCTCTCAAAACGCTCTCTTGAAACGGACCTCCGAATAGGCGACGTGTCGATGGGTTTTCGGAGGTGTGAATGCTAATCGGTTATGCCCGAGTGTCGACCCAGGACCAGAATTCGAGCCTGCAGATAGACGCGTTGAGCAGCGCCGGCTGCGATCGGGTCTTTACTGAACAGGCCTCCGGCGCCCAGCGTGACCGTCCCCAGTTGAAGGCGGCCTTGAACTACATTCGCGACGACGGTAACGACGTCCTGGTGGTGTGGCGCCTAGACCGCCTGGCGAGGTCTCTGGGGCAGCTCATCGAGACGGTGGAAGGCCTGGAGCGTCGAGGCGTCGGGTTTCGGTCCCTCACCGAGGCCATAGACACCACCTCGGCGGGCGGGCGCCTGGTGTTCCATTTGTTTGGCGCTATGGCCGAATTCGAGCGGGGACTCATTCGCGAGCGAACGCGGGCGGGCCTGGAAGCGGCGCGGGCGCGTGGGCGTGTCGGTGGCCGCCCGCCGACGCTGAAGGGCAGCGACTTGGCCGCGGCCCGCGCCTTGTTACGCGATCCGACCATCAGCGTCACGGCCGTGGCCAAACGCCTGGGGGTCGCACCCTCAACGCTCTATCGTCACGTCCCCGGCGGTCGATCGGGCCTGGCGACGTCAGACGAGTCTTGACGCCGCAAGGAGCTCGGCCGCGGTCAGCGGCTTGAGATCAAGAGGCGTGATCTCACCGCGCGCCTCCTGCTCGGCAAGCTTGTCGACGAAGCGAGCGGGATCGGTGACGTCGAGGGCCTGCACGACATCGGGCCCATATCGCCACCATTGGCTAGCCAGCAGACGCTCGATCAACGCCTCGTCGAACCGGTAGCGAATGATCCTGGCCGGTGTTCCGCCGACGATCGCATAGGGCGGAACATCCTTGGTCACCAGTGCGCGGGCACCGATGACGGCCCCGTGGCCGATCGTGACGCCGCGCTTGATCATGGCGTCATCGCCGATCCAGACATCATGGCCGATATAGACATAAGGGTCTGGGCGGGCGTGCTTGGCCAGATAGAAGTGCTGTGCGCCGATGTCCTTGAGGTAGGCTTTGACCCCCTGAACCGGATCCGGATTGTGCGAGAAAGGGTGAGAGCTCACCCAGTCATCAGGGTGAGACGAGCCCATCAGCGCGACCTTGCGAGCGATCGAGCAGTAGCGCCCGATATTCATGTAGGGGTCGGCCTGCGAGAAAATATACGAAAACGCACCGATGGACTTGGGCACGAGAACGCCGTTCAGGACGTGGCTATAGGGCTCCAGAACCGCCCCTCGATCGATGTCGAGAGTGGTCCTCAGCGGCCAAGTTTCCGCGCCGTTGGTCATGATCCGATGCTTGATCAGCAGGGCACGCACGGCGGCGTTTACGACGAATTTCACGATCATTTTCAGAGTGTCGCTTGTCGATAAGGAGCGGATTAACGGCGGCTCGGCAGTCGCCATAGCCGGCTTCGGCGCGCAGGCGGAAGCGCTTTCGCCTCCGGCGCTACCGTTTCGGAGAAGTCGCGGCGCCAGGTTACGTCTTCACGCAGGATGCGCGCCGGCGCGCCGGCGATGATGACATGGGCCGGCATATCGCCCGAGACGATGGCCCCCGCAGCGATAACGGCGCCGTCGCCGATCCGGGCGCCCTTTAGGATCATACAACGCAGTCCCGCCCAGACATGGTCTCCAACATGGACCGATGCGGCAGGGTTGATCCGCTGGCCCGTGGCGCGGTCGTAGATCGGGTGAATGTCGCTGAGCGAAACATAGACCTGCGAGGAGATCATGCAGTCTTCGCCAAACACGATCTCACCGGGCTCGTGCAGCTGGATCGAGCCCTGCACCATGGTCGTGCGCGCGCCGATCGCCAGACGGCCCACCGAACCCAGAAGGTTGATGAAGCCGTGCAGGTGACAGGCCTGGCCGATCTCGACGCGGTTGCCGTCGCCCCGAACGGTCAGATTGACCCCGAGGCGTGTCCCCGCGCCCAGCTCGACGGTATTGCCATCGCCCTCGATGATAACGGTGTGTGAGCTGACCCCGCCAGCGTCGGGAACCGTGGCGCTGAAGCCGGCCGGCGCGAAGGGCGCGATGGCGACGCCCGCGCCGACGATGAGACGGTTGCCGCGCCCCCGGACGAGGATCCCGGCGGTGATCGCCGCATCCGCGGCTACCCTGATCTCGTGATCCTCTCCCTCGAGTTCGACGAGGGCCGAGGCGGCGGCGGTCTGCGGAAAATCCAAGTGGGGCTCCAGGCTCAGATCATGATCCTAGCGATGGAACGTGGGAGCGTCAGCCGAATATGGCCGTCCAAGGATTGACGGCCCCTGCCTTCAGAGTGGAAGGAGTTGCGACGATTTCGGGCCGTGCGGCCCGTCGGGAAGTGGGGTGATCTGGTGGCGTCCAAGAAGATTCTCTTTGTTCATCAGAACTTCCCTGGACAGTTTCCACACATCGCCGCCGCCCTGGTCGCGCGGGGCGACAAGGTCGCCGCGATCGGCGGCGAAACAGCCAAGGAGCGCCCCGGCGTCCCCGTGCGGCGCTGGAAGCTCGGACGAGGATCCACCCCGGAAATCTTCGAACCCGCCACGCGAGCCGAGGCCGACCTGTTAAGGGCTCAGGCCGCCGCCAAGATCGCATGGGAAATGAAGGCCCAGGGCTACAAGCCCGACCTCATCATCGGTCACCCCGGCTGGGGGGAAACCATCCATATGAGCGAGGTCTTCCCGGGCGTTCCCCAGATCATGTTTGGAGAATTCTTCTATAAATCACACGGTGCCGATGTCGCCTTCGATCTCGAGTTCGAGAAAAACACGCCGGCCGCGGACATGCAGGTCCACGCCAAGAATCTCGGCATGGCCCTGGCCTACAGCGAAGCCGATGTCATCGTCTGTCCAACTCCCTTCCAGGCCAGCACTCTGCCGATCGGCCTGCAGAGCCGCGTCAGGGTCATCCACGAAGGGGTCGATGTTGGCCACGCCAGACGCCAGCCCAATGCACGCTTCATCTTGCCGAATGGACGCGTACTTGACGGCTCCAAGCCGGTCATCACTTTCATCAACCGCAATTTCGAACGGTTGCGGGGCTTCCACATCTTCATGCGCGCCCTGCCCGCGTTTCTGGAGCGCTGCCCGGAGGCCGAAGTCCTGCTGATCGGACGCGATAGCGGCAAGGGCTATGGCTCGGGCCTGTCCGGCGGAAAGACCTGGAAAGGCGTCATGCTGGGCGAGCTCGGCGATCGCCTGGACACCAGCCGACTGCACTTTACCGGCCCGGTCGCCCATGCCGACATGATCTCGGCCCTGTCGATCTCCTGGGGCCACGTCTATTATACCTACCCGTTCGTGCTTTCCTGGTCGCTGGTCGAGGCCATGGCCTGCGAGTGTCTAATCCTTGGATCTGACACGGCCCCGGTGCGCGACGCCATCACACCGGGGGTCAATGGCGTACTCAACGACTTCTTCGATGTGGCGGCGCTGTCGGACGCCATGGCCCAAGCTTGCGAACGCCCAAGCGCCTTCACCGGCCTACGGCCAGCGGCGCGAGAGACGGCTTTGCGACTGTTCGATCGCGAAACCGTGGGCGTCCCGGCCTGGCTGGGCGTGATCGACGAGGTCCTGGGCCGATCTTAACGCTTTGGCGGCCTTGGCTTCGCCGCTTTTACCGCCATCCTCAAAGGGATGATCCTGCGACCCTCTAGCGCCATCCTGTTTGCGACCTTCGCCGTCGCCGCCCCCTCCTCCGCCCAAGCGCCGACCGCGCCGCGCCTGGGCCTGCCGATCGCCTGCACGCCTGGCCGGTCCTGTGAAATCCAGAACTATGTCGATCGCGATCCGGGCCCTGGCGCCAAGGACTATCGTTGCGGGTCGCGGACCTACGAAGCCCATTCCGGCCTGGATATCCGCCTTCTCGACATGGCCGCCCAGAAAGCCGGCGTCGACGTTCTGGCCGCGGCCGACGGCAAGGTGCTGCGGGTCCGAGACGGCGTCGCCGACATCTCTGTCCGCGATGTTGGACCCGCTGCGGTTAAGGACCAGGAATGCGGCAACGGCCTGGTCATCGAGCATGCCGGCGGCCTCAGCACTCAGTATTGCCATATGGCCAAGGGCAGCCTGAAGGTTCGATCCGGCGACCTAGTCAAGGCCGGCGACCCGCTAGGCCGGGTCGGTTTGTCAGGCAATACCGAGTATCCCCACCTGCACATGACCGTCCGCAAGGACGGCGTGGTGGTCGATCCCTTCGCTCCGGCCGCCGCCTCAGGACCCGGCCAGTGCGGCGGGGGCGAGGACCTCTGGCGTCCGGACGCTCGCGCCGCCCTCGCCTACAAGGCCAGGGTGGTGCTGAACGCTGGCTTCACGACAGCCGCCGTGACCATGGCCCAGGTCGAGGCTGGAGGTCTGACGACGCCCAAGAGCGATGCGCCCGCGCTGATCGTCTATGTTCGGGCGCTGGGATTGCAGGCTCGGGACGTTCAATCCATGACCCTTCTGGATCCGAAGGGCCAAGTCCTGGCCAGCAGCGCTCAGGAGCCCTTGCCTCGCGATCAAGCCCAGCGCCTGTTCTATATCGGCAAGCCCCGACCGATGACGGGCTGGGCCAGCGGTCGATATCGCGCCCACTACACGGTCAAGCGCGAAGGCGTCGTCGTGCTCGAGCGATCGCTTGAAGTGACTCTTTGAGGGCTCGGAGTCGCAAAGGTCGAGAAGTCGCCGGAAGGGCCTTTTGTCTTGCTTGGGGTTATGCCATTATGCGGCGTCAGCCTTGTTCTCCAGCGGGCTGTGTCACTCCGGCCGGGCTGTGAAGCGCGCATATATTTTTCACAGTCCGGCCGCTCGCTGGCCGCGAATGGCCGGCACAGAGACCAAACCCTTATAAAATCAAGATCATAGTCGCGTCGCGCTACGCATGCGGCGCCGACGACGATTTCTCACCCTATCGACGAAACGGCGATATGGGTCGATCGCGGCAGGATCGTGATCACCTGGTACTTGGCCAGCCACAGCATTCCACGTTCGACAAATGGCCGACGGCCGGGCGGAATCGACGCGATTAGGTCCGCGACGCTGGTCTGCCGCACTTTTGACAGGCCCTCGATTACCAGTTCCAGCTCGCTGGATGTCGGCAAGGCCGAGCCGCCATAGACCGCCAGTTGAACCTTCAGAAGATCCTGCACCGAGCGCCAGGACTGGCCCGGCGTCAGGGTGATCACGGTCGATCCGGTCAACCACTCGGTGGAATAGCCGCCAAACAGCAGGAAGGGGTCCAGACGGCGCGGATTGCCGGTCTGATCGCGGCGCGGCGTGGGTTGCGGCTGAGCCGCAAGCCGCTTGGCGTTCATCTCGCCCCACAGCGCTTCGTACTGTCCGACGACCACCCCCCAGTCGAAGATCTCCTTGGCGCGAGCCTTGGCGGCGTCGCCCATCTGGCGGCGAAGCTCGGGGCGATTGATCAGCTCGACCAAGGCATTGGCCGCATCGCCAATATCGACCGCGATCAGCTGGCTGGCGGCGCCGACATAGGTGTCATAGTTGATCCAGTCGTTGGCGTGTCGATAGGCTAGGTCGTTGCCGGCCCCGGCGCGCGGTGCATAGGTAGCGGCGCGGAAGCCGTCGATCCCATGGCGCACCGTGTCGCGATAACCGTCCCAGTCGGACACCACACAAGGGATGCCGGCCGCCATCGCCTCGACCGGCGTCAGGCCGAAAGTCTCCTGGATGTTGTCGGACAGGGACAGGAAGATGTCACCCACCGACCAGATCGAGAAGCGCGTCTCGGGCTTGCGCCCATCCACCACCTTGTAGAGGACGCTGGGGCAAAATCGGCGGGTTTCCTCGTGATAAACCTTCTCGTGCGCCGCGCTGCCGGCCCAACCGGCCTGAATCCAGACAATGGTTTTCCCGGAGATCTGAGCGGCGCGCTCCAGGGCCATCGCCATCGGGATGGGGTTCATCTTGGCGTGCGGATTGAAGCGGCCGACATAGAGCACGACGACCGCGTCATCCGGGATGTCGAGAGTCTTGCGCCAATGATCGCGCTGCTCGGCCGAGGTGGCGAAGTCGTCGACGTTCACGCCCAGCGGAATGGTGACCAGGTTCGGCTTGGGAACCCGCGTCGCGCCCAGGCGGTCCTCGAGATCGGCGCGGACGGCGTCGAGTTCGATCTCGACACTGGCTCGAACGGCGGTCGAGGTGCAGATCAGCGCGTCCCACGGTTCGATCGGCGCTGTGATGATGTCGGCCAGCATGTCCATGATGTTGGCCGAAGCGGTCGTGTGGGTAATAGCGCTGACGCCATAGGACAAACGGCCCTTGACCGAGTGCCGGGCCCAGGCTTCCCGCGCCAAGCTGGGCGATGGCAGGTGGGCCGCGCCGGCGCGGCCCAGGGCGGCGCGATCGTGGCGCGCGATCCAGGTGATAGGCTTGTCGGTCTGACCGATCTTGCTGACGAAGGCGTCCAGCTGCTCACGCGACCGATTGGCCACATTCCAGAAGTCAAAGCCGTCCGCCGTGGAATGCTTGAGATAGCCGCGCAGGAAACTCTCGCCGGCCGACTGCCGGCCCATCAAGGCTGGCTGTGTCGTGTCGAAAGCTTCGGGATTCAGGTAGAGCGCGACTTTCGACATTGATGCAGGGGCCATGGCCCCTTCCCTTCTACGCGACGCAGGCCACCGTGCCGATCGTGGAATCGAGAGGCCGGTGGGATGTGGCTCCAAACTGGAGCTTGATTCTCTTTAGGCGGCGACCCCGCCCGGTGGCGAGCCGCCAGTAACGAACAGGCAAAAAAAAGGGGGCCGCCCCGAAGGACGGCCCCCAATCTTTGGATCTTCGAAGCTTAGATGAAGTTGGCTTCGGAGATGGCCGCGGTCGTCACGCCGGTCAGCTTGACGGCGTCTTCGATCGTGTGGTCGCCGTTGGCGTCCACGAAGACGTAGACGTCGCTGTTCACCTGGATCGCAACCACTTGGTAGATGGCCGAACCCGAAACGGTGGATTGAGCCAGGGCCAGAGCGGCGGCGTAGGTGGACGCGGTGCCTTCGAAGTAGTTCGAGGCGCCGAGGACAGCGGAGGTGCTGATGTCGATCGAGTCGGTCACCAACCAGTCGGTGATCGAGTCGATCGCGCTTTCGGTGGTGCCCGAGTCGCCGACGGCGAACACGAAGGTGTCGGCCGTAGCGCCACCCGTCAGAACGTCCACGCCAGTGCCACCGGTGATGGTGTCGCTGAGCAGGCCGCCGCTGATGGTGTCGTTGCCGCCACCGCCGCTGATGGTGTCGGTGCCGTCACCGCCCGTGAGGGAGTCAGCGCCGTTACCGCCGCTGATGTTGTCGGCGAGCAGACCGCCATCGATGGTGTCGTTGCCTTCGCCACCCGCGAGGGTGTCGAGGCCGTCACCGCCGAGGATGGAGTCGGCGCCGTCGCCACCGGAGACGTTGTCGTTGCCGAGACCGCCATCGATCGAGTCATCACCGTTGTCGCCGGTGATGGTGTCGTTGTCGGAACCACCGGTAATGGTGTCGTTACCTTCGCCGCCGCCCAGGGTGTTTTCGCCCGAGGTGCCGGTGATGGTATCGGCGCCGTTGCCGCCGGTGACAACGTCGTTGCCAGCGCCAGCGTCGATGGTGTCGTTGCCTTCACCGCCGTTAACAGCGTCGTTACCAGCGCCGCCCAGGAGGCTGTCGGCGCCGTCGTCACCGTTGATGGTGTCGTTGTCAGCGCCGCCGTCGATGGTGTCGGCGCCAGCGCCGCCGTTCAGATAGTCATCGCCAGCCAGGCCGGTGATGTTGTCAGCGCCGTTGTCGCCATTGACGGTGTCGTTGCCAGCCGCGCCGTCGAGCGAGTCATTGCCTTCGCCGCCGTTGACGAAGTCGTTGCCCGTACCGCCGGTGATGGTGTCATCGCCAGCGTCACCGTTGATGGTGTCGTTGCCGGTGCTGCCGTCGACCGAGTCATTGCCGTCGCCGGCGCTGATGCTGTCGTTGCCAGCGCCGCCGTTGAGCGAGTCAACGCCATTGCCACCGCTGATGGTGTCGTTGTCGCTGCCGCCGGTGATGCTGTCGAGACCTTCGCCGCCGATCAGGGTGTTTTCGCCCGAGGTGCCGATGATGGT
>Ga0307515_10007097_pt1 | contig 22249 bp, 2 predicted proteins | sample 17_EM_MG_FD_194513 | JGI IMG/M metagenome (GOLD analysis project Ga0307515, IMG submission 194513) | Populus trichocarpa ectomycorrhiza microbial communities from riparian zone in the Pacific Northwest, United States - 17_EM | ecosystem: Host-associated > Plants > Roots > Unclassified | place...
TAAAATTATTATTACGAACGAATTTACTAGAGAGAATAACTTTACAATCTATGGTAATCTTATTTATTAGAGCTTAACTAAGAGTAAGCGCGTTACCTAAAGTATTTTAGCGTTAGAGATATATAGAATAGTTGGCGGAGTTAATATAGTAATTGCAATTAGAACTACCCTAAAGATAATTATAAATTAACTTAAACTTCCCGTTATCCCTATAATTGTATACACCAATTTATTTTCCCTCTATAAGTATTTAGTCAAGCTTAGTACTATAAAGGAGAAGCGCCTTATAATTAATATTATAGCACTTCGGCAATCCTATAAGCGTTAAAAACTCTTTAAGATTTAATAAATTAATGGCTAAGATAACCTGGTAGATGCGATAACGAAGGCGAACCTAAATAAGGTACTAGAGACGTTTGTTAATATAAATACTCTATATATATAAGTTAAAGGTTGGGTTAAAAGGGAGTCCCTAGAAATTTCTTAGTTATGTAAGGTCTTAAGATATCCAAAAACTTTAATCGGCGGTTAAAGTTGTCTAATTAGTTAGATTCTGCAGACCCTAACTTAAACTAGCCAATTAGGATTTTCTATCCCCGGGATGGAAAATCGCTATTGGCTCGCTTACCGCTAGCGCCTTGGCGGCCCTACTAATAAGATACCTACCTATAACTTATAAGCAAGAAAGCACCATATACTAAGAGGCAAATTTTAGGATAGCGAGACTTATATTATAATGGCAATAGTAAGTAAGAAGGATTAATTTTTGTTCCGCTAGTTAAGCGGTATATATATATAGATGGCAACTATAAAAGAAGAGTTGCCAGTGTTGGGAATAAAGGTAAATGGTTACCATATAAGGCATATTGCCGTCATGTATAGCAAGTTGCCATCACGTGCCGCTGCGGCACTAGCGTGGTGAGGAACCTTAAGTTCCTCACCCCTTTCTTTAAGAAGAATATAGAACAATTATTATACTATCTACGAACCGTAGCTACGTGATATCCCCCTTATGTAACCAATATATTTAATTAATATTATAATATCCATATAAGCTAAGATAATAATATCTATATAAGCTAATATAAAGATATCTGCACAAGCTAAGATAAAGATATTTATATATCCGTACTATAAAACAGCTTACCGCTATGTTATATATTACGCACTAAGAAGATTATACGCTAGCTAGAGTTATTATTAATAAAAAGAACTTAATATATTTAAGACAGAAACGTACTATAAGCCTAAGCATTTAAAAGTCCTCTAGTATATCATCTATAGCCTTATTAAATCCGTCCTTATAAGGGTTATATAGTAAACCGCTAATATAAGACATCTGTATATTAAAATTAGTAATACCGCCCTATAAGAGCCGCTCTAATCTAAGTTAAAGAATAGCAGGTGCCTTAAACCCAATATCCCGTATACGCTAACGTATAATTAAATCCTTAGTAATTAAATCTGTAAGGGACTAAATATTAACCGTAGGAGACTTAATTATATAATTGGATATCGTCCGCTTATTAAACGTATTCTTAAACTTAGCACAAAGAGGTCCAGTATAGCTTATAGTAAGAATACTCTACCTAAATAAAGAGTTTACTCTAAAGGTCGAGTTTCCGCGTAATTAGAGTAACTCCTTTAGCTGAAGATTTAGTAGTTTATTAAGTCGATTAGCTTTAAAAAAGCTATTTAGCTCTCCGTAATTATTAATTAGCCTATTTATAAGTATAGCCTACTAAAGTACTAGATTACACGCCTCCGTTATAACTAACTTCTAGAAGTACATTATTTAGATATATAGTTATTGCTCCTTAATCTAGCAAAGTAAAGGCAAAGGTAGGCAATTGCACGCTTTAAAAGGCCAATATCCGCATACTTAATAGCATATTTTAACACTTTATATATTTTAACCACCTATAGATACCAAATATAATTAAAGAACTCTATATTAATAATCTAAGCGGGCTAGCTTGTAGTAGCAAAGTTAGGAACTATAAGTAATTAATTTATAATCTAAAAACCTCCGCGGGCAGAGGGCTACGGAGGAACCAATTTATTAGCCTTACGGCCGACTTTAAAGCTAAAACCCGCTGCGTGGATATCCTTAATATATTATAGAAACTACTTAGACGTTAAGGATCTAATATATCTTTTAACCGTACCTTCTTTGTGGATATTAAGCCTATCGCGGATATGTATTAAGAAGAGTGCAATAATACAGGCATTAAAACTATGTAGTACTAGCTCCTCAAGATAGTAAAAGGGAGGGCGCTCTATAGGTATATTTCGTCGCCTAAGGTAATTTATATAAGTGTAGAGCGTAGAGTACTGCTGCGCATATTGCTTACTGCTAAAGAAAGTCCTTATAATTATATATAGGAAGTTTAACTAGAGGTGCTAAAGACCTAAAACAGATAGTACCTAACGGTGGCTATTATATAAAAGCGCAGCCTTCGCCTACTCCCGCTTATAGGCGTAAATAAGCTTTACAGTTTTCTGGTCACTATATACTAGATATAATTAGTCCTAGAAATTATTATCGCGATTAAGCTATAGTTACTCTAGGAAGATCGTCTTAAGTATGCGGTAATTACCATTTATAGAAGCCTCGCTCTCTATAATAGGGCCTAGGTTTATATAACTTGTCTTTATAAATAGTAGAATATTAATCTCCGGTATACGCGGATATTTAAGCTCGGTGTTGGATTTAAAAATATTATTTATAGCAGCAGGGTATATGCTTTAGAGAGTATCTACAATTATAAAAATAGATATCCAATTTTAAACGCTATTATATATGTTACCTAGCGCCTTGGCAATATCCTTAATATAAAGCTATACCCGGTTATATAGCATACTTTAAAAAAGGCTACTAGGGGGAATATAAGATTAAGGCAATTAAATATCTTATAAAGTACTGCTATTACTACTAAATAAACCAGAAGTCCCCTAGCCAATTTAAGTTTACCCTTAAAGATAACTATAACTTTAACTTCTATATTATCGTTAATATTATATATCTTAGCGGCAAGCCAGTACTCTAAGTTATTAACTTCTTAACCTCCTTCTAAGCCGCATATTTCTTAAAGAATATATTAGCTAGGAACGTATAGGATACCCTTTAATTATACTAAATTAACGTCTACCTAGAACCCCCTAATTAAATCGTTTTTAATATAGGAAAGAACTTCTTATCTATAGAGTTTTAACAATAGATAAAGGCAATAGTAATTAAGGTTAAGGAAGTCCCTATTAAGGCATATAATAGTATTAAAAAAGTAGAGCGATATTACGCGCCATTACGCCGCGTATATAAGATTATCTCTTTAAAACTAAAGGATACTAGTAAAGAACTTACCTTACAAATAGCTATTAAAGCTATTAATAATTCCGCTGGCCCAGATAGACTTATACCTATATTATTAGTCTTTAGCGCCTACCCTTAAATAACTAATAATTCTTTACTATCTCCCTCTATTATATAATAAGCTAAGGCTATTTATAAGATAATAAAAGAGGTGTAACGTCTTTACGCTATACGCTAGGTCAATAACGCAATAGGAATAAGAAATGGCCTAAATACCTTAATTACGCTCGACTTGCCACTCTAGTCTAAGGTACGCATATAGCATAAAAAGGGAGAATAGTTAGGCCTATATTAACTCATTATAATTAATAGTTAGACTTATACTATTTAGATACCTTATAGACCTACTTAATTCCGTTTAACTATTATTAAGCCTTACTATAAAGATAACAGTTTTAAGCCTTTACAGAATACCCTAAAAGATACTTTAGAGGAGAACTACAATTAACGTACTCTAGAAGGCGACTATAATTCTAATATAATTATAGTAGATATACCGCAACTATAATACGGTAGAGGTTGCCTAAAGGGATTACGGAATTGCTAACATCTTATTAATTTTAAAAAGCAATTTATTGCCGCCATTAAAAATAGAGTTAAGTTATTAATAGCCTTTATAATAGCTAAAGAGAAGGCTAACTTTAAGCTTATAAAACAGTTCCAGAAGGAAGGTTATATTATAACTCTAAAAGCTCCTTTCTAAGCATCTAATAAGTAGGAGATTAATAGTCTTATTATAAGAGGAGTCTTTAAATTTAAGAAGTATAACCCTACTAAATTTAATAGAGTTTACATCTTTAAGTTAAGAATGGTTAACGAGATTAAGGGTAAAGCTACTAACACCCTATTTAAGAAATTAAGGCTTATTATCTAAGGCTATAACGATAATAGTAAGGAGGTAATTCTTACACAGTCTTTTATAATTTAACGAGCTAGTTAGCAAGTTATTATTGCGCTAGCTCCCTCCTTAATAAAGAATAGAATAGCAGTTTATTTATAAGATATTACTTAGGCCTACACCTAATTAGAGACGTACCTTTAGCGCTTAATATTAGTATACCTTCTAGAGTAAATTCACTACTAGTATCCTAAAGATACAATTATAGTTGTGCTTAAGCCATTATATAGAATTATAGAGGCAGGAATTTACTAGTAGTATTAGGACGCCAAGGTCCTTAGGGTATATAGTAACGTAATAATAGTAACGGAATGCAATAAGTATCTGGTTCTTGATGAAGTAAAACTATAAAACTAAATTCTGCTGTTCTCTAATGTGGGGTAACCACGTTTTATAGGCGCCTCGCCTACGCCTCGCCTGCGCTAAGCCGGTTACGGCCAGTGCGTCTCTATAGCCTAACAATTGCCCCCCCCTTCTTAAGCGGCTGTCTTTAGCCGACGCTATTATACAATAGGAGTGCTATTATTGCCCTTCTCTAAATAAAAAGTTTTTAACAAATTTAAGTAAATTAGATAATGTAACGATAGGACAATATAATAATAGGATAATGTAATAATAGGACCTTATAGAGATCTATAAAGGTAGGAGTTCCCACTAAGGTAGGATACCAGATTTCCCTTCCCATTTAATTTTAATTTATTTAGCCTGTAACTCGCCGTCTTCTTAACTTCCAATTAATTATAAATTGCAAGCGTAGCGCCGCCGGTCCGCCTGTTGGCGAGCCTTCCGTAAGTATTCTTTATACTAGCTTATAGCTATTGCTAACCCTACTAGACGCCGTTTAAGCTTCCTTATTATTCGCAAGGTGCTCCCCTAGCCTTGCTTAAACTAATTTGCCTCCGCTATACTAAGCGCGTAGCTACCGCTGGGTAGGCTACTTACAGCAAGTAGGCTAACCGCAATTACGGGTACTACTAATAACTAAATAAGTCGTGCTAACTAATAAGTCTAAGTACGTTAGTTTAGGTTCTAATAGCTAATAGACTAGGTCCCTAAGGCCTTCTATAGCCGCCTAAATAAGCTACTCGCCCTTATTAATAGGGCTAAGCGCTAGCGGGTTGCTAGCGGAGATATAGCTGACCTTAACGCTCGCGTCGCTGCCGTCTAGAAGTCCTTTATAAAGAATATTAAGGCCTTAGTACGCACTAGCGCTAAGTATAGTCTTCGCCAGCGCCTAAAGGGCGAAGACTTTCCTCTACTCTAAGTGCAGGAATTATAGGCCATCTATCGTACTCTTAAAGGAATTCTTAACGTAATGCGCGCTTTAGTACGTGTTATAGCGCAGGTATTTCGCCGTCGTAGCGTATACTAATAGTACTTGTAGGCTAATATACCTCCTATTATAAGGGATAAGGAGGAGGATAAGGGTGAGGAGGATAAGGAGGAGGGAGAGGAGGAGGAGGAGGATAAGGAGGGAGAGGAAGGAGGGGAGGAGAGGGAGGATTCGTTGAAGCTATAGAGTATCTATATTTCTATTAGCGTACTACTATTACTCCGCCGTTGTTCCGTTATCGCCTTACTAGTAAGGCGTAACCTTAGTTATAATTAAAAGTTTTTTATTCTCTTACCTACTTTCTTTTCCGTTTACCCCTTAGGGTAAAGTAACTATTATACATATCCTTTGCGTCCTTATTAATGTCCTCTACTAGGACTTATTTGTTATATTCTTTTAGCCAGCCTTTTTACTTAACTAGGTACTATAGGGTCTGGTTATATCCCTTCCTTCTATATACTTCTTCTACCTTATATTAGTCCTCTTAGTTTACTTAATTATCTAGCTTAATAGGTCCTAGTAGAGGGTCTCTAGTAGTGCCCTTACGTTATTTATTTAGCTTTAGTAAGCTAATATAGAACACTAGGTAGATATGGTAAGACGTAGGTAGATATAGTTAGTATACTTACTTTCTAACTAGTTCGGCTATACTAAAAGGTCTAATAAAGCGTGCTATAAGTTTCTTACTTAGCCTTTTTGGTTTAAGGTTTTTAGTTAATAGTAAGACTAGATCCCCTACTTTGTATACCTATAATTAGTGACAATAATCGTAGTATTTCGCCTGCGCCTTAGCGGCGCCTTCCTAGCGCTTCGCCAGCGCTTTACGTTTAAAGGATATTCTTTTAATCCTCTTAGAGGCGGCTGAAATAGAACTACTATTATCCGCCTAGACCTCGTATTCTAAATATAGGTAAAACCCGTAGTAGGCATAGAACGGGCTTATACCTATCGTGCTATATTTAGCATTATTATAGGCAAATTTAGCTAGCAATAAAAGGCCTACCTAGTTGCTTTACTTTTCGTTATAGAATACACGGAGGTAGTACTCTAGGGTTTAGTTCTGGCGTTCTGTTTACCCGTCCATTTATAGATAAAAGGCCGTACTTAGCCTACGTTTTATCTTTATAGCAAAGCATAGTTTTAACCAGAACTTATTAGTGAAGATACTGCTGTAATTAGATATAATCCCTCTAGGGGCTCCAAAATGGCGTACTATTTCGTTAAGGAAGAGATCCGCGAGTTTGGTTATAGTAATAGTTTTTACTATAGGCAGATATAAGGCTATTTTAGTATAGCGGTTGACTATTATATATATTGCGTTATATACCTTATCGCCTCGTTTGCTAGGCGGTAGGCCTATAATAAAGTCTATTATAATCTCCTACCACGGTTAGTCTGGGTAAGGTAGCGCTTAGAGCTCACTATAAAGGCGATATTAAGGCGTATATATACGTTGGCATAAATTATAGGTAGAGATATAGTTTATAACGTCCGCATTTATACTAGGCTAGTAGTACTTACGTAAGAGTAGATCTAAAGTCTTTTTCTTACTAAAGTGCCCAGCTAGGGCATTATTGTGGTAAATCTGTAGGAGTTTTATATGAATTATTAGGTCTAGGGGCACGTATAGCCTCCTGTAGTAATAAAGTAGTCCAGCGGAATTAAACTGCTATACTAGCTTTAAGCGGGCGCGTTAACGGTATCTTACAGTATCTACGCTATCGCTACGCTTTTGTAGTATAAAGTTATCTTTAGTCTGAAGTCCTTTAATAAGCTCGACGACTATTTCCGTACTAAACTCGTAAGCACTCTCTTAAGTACTTACTTCTCTAACCTAAGTCCTTATTACGCGCTACTTGACGGCATGCGTATAGGTTGCTTAGTTAAACCGTAATGCTATATAGCCCAGGCGTACCGTCGTCGGGTCGCCGGCTTATAGCCGTAGAAATAACACCTCTGTAGAAGGCTCGCTTTCTTATACACCTAATAGAACTTTTACTTTAGGTTAGTGGCCCTACATTCCTAAAGTCCTTTGGAGTAATAGTAGTATAGTGTCTTCTTCTAGCGGACCTTCTGCGCCTAGGGGTCGCCTTAACAGTATATCTACAGGGTTTGTTTTTCCCACCCTATGCTTAATGACAAAGTTATAGGTAGCTAATGCTATAGCCTATCTGGCTTGCCATTTATTAAGGGCTTTTACTTTTATAAAACCCTTTAGATTATTATAGTCTATAAGCACTTCTAGACGGCTTAATAGCCCCTTAATATAGTGTCTCTAATGCTTAAAAGCCTTTATAATAGCTAGTAGCTCCTAATTATAGGTCTTATAATTACGCTCTACTAGCAAAAGCTTCCTAGACTAGAAGGCTATTAGATACTAAAGACTATCTTTAAACAGCTATAATATAATTGCTGCTAGGCCTTATATAGAGGTATTAGTCTTTAACTAGGTTAGTAAGCCCGGCGTGTAGTATTATAGGAGTGGCGCCGTTATAAAGGCGTTGTAGAGCTAGCGTATTACCTACTCTGCCTCTTTAGGCCAACTAAGAGACCTAGCTTTACGGCCGTTCTTTACTCCTTTAAGGAGATTAGTAATAGGCTTTGCAATAATAGAGTACTTATAGATAAACCGGCGATAGAAGTTAGTAAAACCTAAGAAGACCTAGATATCCCTATAGGATTAAGGGCTCTCCTACTTAGTAATAGCTTCTACCTAGCTAGGATCTATTGCTATGCCTTTAGGACTAATAATATATCCTAGAAACTTAACCTCTTATACACCAAACCTGTACTTCTTAAGGTTTATATATAGTTAATATTGCCGCAACCTACGTAGCACTTTTAGTACGTGGCGTTAGTGTTCCTTTAGATTTTTAGAGAAAATTAGAATATTATTAAGGTAGATTATATAAAAGACGTCTACTAGTCCTAATAAGGCCCGATTAATATAGCCCTAAAAGGTCGCTAGTCCGTTAGTTAGCCCAAAAGGCAAAACTAAATACTTAAAGTGGCCATAACGCGTGCGGAACACCGTCTTTTACTTATTACCCCGACGGATATAAAGGCGGTGGTACGTATTTATTAGGTCCAACTTAGTAAAGATTTTAAAACCTACTAAGCGGTCCAAGGTCTTACTAATTAATAGTAATGCAAGACAATTCTTAATTATCACCTTATTAAGGCCTCTATAGTCTATATAGAGCTATAGCTTCTTATCTTTTTTAGGTATAAATAGGATAGGTGCCCCTATAGGACTAGTACTTAATTAGATCTAGCCTTTAGCTAAGGCGTTATCTAAGTACTTCCTTAGTACCTCTAGCTCCTTAACTAAGAGGTTATAGAGCGGTCTATATAAGACTTCCTATCCCTCTTCTAGGTTAATAGCATAGTCGCCCTAGTAGTGTTAGGGTAGCTTTCCTACTTCCTTATATAAGAAGATATTGCTAGCTTTTTTTAACTATAGGGGAAGGACTGGTAAGCTACCGTTATCTTATTTACTAGGCATTAATTTAGTAATTACTAGGGCGAAGACCCTAGATTCCCTCTAGAGAGACTCTGTAAAACCCTTAGGGGTTTATAGTAATAGGGACGAGCCGTCTAGCTTTTATCGCTACGCCTTCGCCTTACAGTTAATAAGAAGTTGGGCCTTCTTTAACCCCGGTATACCTAGGGTAACAGTGGGGGATATATTAGCTATTCTATAGCAGATAAGGGTTACTTCCCTTATCCTACCCTAGCTGTCCTTTATTCTTAATAGTACCTTATAGGCTTTATAGCAATATGCCTAAGTTTTATTTAACTAGGAGTAGGTAGGCAATTCTACGTCTAGTGTTTTAAAGTTATACTCTATTACAAATTGCTAATTAATTACATTTACTTCGGTGCCGAGATTAAGCATTACTAAGGTCTCCTTCCAGGTTTGCTTAGATAGGACTTCTCCTAAGACAGTAATAGCTTCCTTATGATTTAGTGGTAGCTTGCGCCCTATGGGTATAAGGGGCTCCGAGGGCGCCTGCCTTTTCCTGGCATTAAGATGGCGTTTACGCTGCTTAACTACGGCTAGTACTATCGTGGCTCTGGGCACTGTCGCCACTAATATCCTAGCTTGCCACAATTTTTGCAGTTCCCCTTAGGTTGGGTTAAACCCCTAGCGGTACTACTTTGCCCCGCTATTGCGTTGCTGGCGGTAGTTTTAGAGTCCGCTTTCCCTAAGTTACCCAATAAGGTGGTCTTTATATTTAAGTTCGCGGCGCACCTATTACTTCTAGCCTGTGGGGCGCTCGCGCTCTTCTAGTTTTCCTCTAATAGGGTAGCTAGAGAAACTAGCTAATTTTAAGTTTATAGAAACTCCTAATAGTTAATAACCGTAAGCCGTAGCTCTGGCCGTAGCTTCGCGAATAGGTATATTATTAGATGCTTTGCATTATAGGGAGGATTAATTTATACTTTTAAGGAGGTTAGGTAAGCAGTAAACTCGTTTATAGGTTAATCGGTTTGTTATATTGCCCTTATATATATTAGGGCTATATAGAGTTCTTAATTAATAGGACTTTTAATTTAGTTAATTAGGAATTCCATTAGCTCCTCCTAGGTAAACTATATATCTAGGTGGTTATCTTTATACTATAGCTAAAGGGTTTAGTTAGTCCCCTTTATATATTGCATAGTAAACGCGACTTTAGTATCCTTATTTATAAAGCTATCGTGCTTTAGGCGGAATGCTAGCTTTAAGCTATTGCGGAAGTCTTAGTGCTCTTATATAATCTTACTATAATACGGAGCAATCTTCTCTATTTTAACGGCCCGTTTTAATGGAGCGCCTATTATATTAGTAGCCTTCCGCTTAAGGTTTAGACGTATTTAGCTACCATCTAAGTACTCTAATAGGATAGTTTAAGGTTGTAGATCTGGGTTAGGAACGGGAGTTAACATTACCTTGCCGCGTTAACGCCGTCTTAGTACTTCCACCTCTTCCCTAAATAAGTGTAGTTTTCTTTACTCTAGGAGTTATAGCTTCTCGTTTTCTAGCCGTTATATTTCTTCCTATATATTCCCTTTATCCGTAGCTTCCGGTTTTATCCGGGACGACATAGGTTTGCCTATATTATCCTAGGGCTAATCCCTAGGCTTAGTAGTACGCACTACGCTAGTACGCCCGCGTCTTGCCATTAGGTTAATAGGCTGCGATATAGTTAATAAATATAGGTCGTCTTCTTAACAGAGGGTTGCTGCTATATAGTTGTGGCCTTAGCAGACCGCTATATTATCGGGCCACTACCCCTAAAAAGGGATAAGAATTTAGTACTGTTAGGACGCTAAGGTCCTTAGGGTATATAGTAACGTAATAATAGTAACGGAATGTAATAAGTATCTGGTTCTTGATGAAGTAGAACTATAGAACTAAATTCTGCTATTCTCTAATGTGGGGCGACTACGTTTTGTAGGCGCCTCGCCTGCGCCTCGCCTGCGCTAAGCCGGTTACGGCTAGTGCGTCTCTATAGCCTAATAAGTAGGCTACCTATAGTAAGCACCATAAAGAGAAGCTTTTAATAACTACTTTTATATTTAATCTATACTTCCTTATTATAACCACGGGAACCCTATTTAGAATTATTAGTATATAAACTAATAATATAATTATTTTAGAAGACGACCAATTCTTAGCTCTTAAAGAGGATAAGCTAGTAAAGGCAAATCTCATAGCAAAGCTAAAGGAAAAGCTTAATTTAATAACACCATTACTTTTTAATAAATGTATCCTCTCCCTAAATAAGGATTCTATTACTTTACGCTAGAAGGGTTAAGGTAAGAAGATTAACGTTATTAACGTTAATTCCCTAAAGTAAGGATATATAGAGCAACGCGCTTACGGAGCTTATATTACTTCTATCTATTAACCTAAGGCTTTATTTAATCTCTCCGTTACTACCTAACACTAGGAACTAACTAAGGACGATATTCTTACCCTAAATAAACGTCTTTTTTAGTAAATAAACTATCTTAATTGGGGATTACTCTACGTGCCTATTAATCTTCCCACCACTAAGCTCTTTATATTTATTAATAGATTATTTATAAATAATAAAGATTTTAGCTTTTAGTTAGGATATAAGATTATTATCGCAAATAAATCTACTAGAGAAAACAACTTTACAATCTACAGTAATCTTATTTATTAGAGCTTAACTAAAAGTAAGCGTATTACTTAAAGCGTTCTAGCGTTAGAGATATATAGAATAGTTAGCGGAGTTAATATAGCAATTGTAATTGGAACTACCCTAAAGATAATTATAGATCGACTTAAACTTCCTATTATCCCTATAATCGTATACACTAACTTATACTCCCTCTATAAGTATTTAGTTAAGCTTATTACTATAAAGGAAAAGCACCTTATAATCAATATTATAGCACTTTAGCAATCCCATAAACGGCGAGAACTCTTTAAGATTTAATAGATTAACGGCTAAGACAACCCAGTAGATATAATAATAAAGGTAAACCCAAACAAGGCTTTAGAGACATTAATTAATATAAACACTCTATATATATAAGTTAAAGGTTAGGTTAAAAGGGAGTAGGAGTAAGACTTATATTATAATGGTAATAGTTAACAGGCACGTACTATACGCTATTACGGTTCTAGAAGAATTTAGCAAAAGTCTATAGCTTAGCAGAATTTAGTAAAAGTCTATAGCTTAGCAAAATTTGGCAGAAGTCTATAGCTTAGTAGAATTTAGCAGAATTCTATAGCGTGGCAGAATATAGCAGATTGCGGCAGATTGCGGTAAATTGCGGTCTTATAACTAGGCTTAATTAGTAGGCGTATGCAAGGTATTATAGGGTGGTCCTATAACACTACGCTAGTTAAGCAGTATTTATATATAGATGGCAACTATAAAAGAAAAGTTGCTAGTATCGGGAATGAGGCAAGTGGTCGTTATATATCGCCGCGGCACTAGCGTAGCGAGGAGTCTTAAGCTCCTCGCCCTTCCTTATTCCAATTAATAAGCTTTATTAACCAACATTACTATAACCTACTTAAGTAGTCGTTATTGGTAAGTCACCCTATATGACCAATAGATAGTCTTATAGCTATAGGCTTACGGTTAGGGACATCTGGCCGCTTTAGGGCAAATCCTTAGTAGATTTAAGTGCTAGGAACTAGTAAAACTGCTAGGAACTAGCCATAGAGCGACCTTATAGCCCTGCGCCTCCCAATTATACAAAAATTAAATATCCCCTTACGTGACTGCGATAGATAGATTGGATATTAAGGACGATAAATTTAATATAGGTGAAGTATTTATTAATAATAAGGTAATAAAGGTAGCTTATTAGGAGTATATAGACCTTAGAGATATTATAAAAGAGGTAGAGAATAATTCCACTATAGAATAGGGAATATTAGTAGGGATTAAAACCCTGCTAGATATAATATCTATTACTTTATAAGACGTAAAAGAAGTAGGATAATAAACTACTTTAGCACTTAATAAAGGTAAAAGGCCATAGGCTTAAGACTCTTAAGAAGAGATATAAGACGCTTAAGATTCCTAAAACGGGATAAGATACGCTTAAGGACCTATAATTAATAATAACCAATAAAGTAGAGCAATGGCTTAGTTTAGTAATATATAAATAAGCTTAGAATAAAGTTTCCTAAAGGTATAAGATTCTTAAAGTAAGATAAGTAAGATTTAAAACTCTTAAAACGAGATAAGAACACTGTAAAAGCCTAGTTAAACTAAGGCTAGAGCTAAGCTTAAGGTAAAAGCAAGCTTAGGATTAAGAATCCTATAGGATTAAGATTTCTAGATAAGAATAAAGACTATTAAATAAACTAAGATTAAAAAGCAAGAAGACTTTAAGGATCTACTTATAAGGCGAAAACTAAAAGAAAATATAAAGGAATTTAGATAGAGAATCCTTATATAGCAAGAATAGAAACTAGATTAGAGAACTAGTATACTAGGTTATATAAGGGACAGAGCACCTATATAAAGAATTACTAATAGGCCTAAGGCAGGCACGCTAAAAGCTAAATAGCTTACTAAACTAGAAGATAAAGAGGATCTAGGAATCCCTACTAGATTTAAAAAATAATATATAAAGGGCTATTATAACGTAGTAATAAGAAGATACTTCCTTACGGACAAGCCGTATACACTCTAATAGCTATACTAAAAGTAGTATAGGTAGCAACACAATAATCAGTAGCAAGATTTCTATATATAGTTAGATAAGTAAGTTATCTAGGACTACCCTATTACGGAAAAAGCAATAAGTTATATTAAGGGAGTATTAATTATAACGTTAAAAGATCTAGAGGAACGATTAGAGGACTAGAGAAGTAAAAGATATATCTTAGTACCTACAAATAAAGTCGTAACGTTTAGATTAATATAATAAAGGTTTAAACTTAAAGATAAAAATAAGTTAAGAGTTAACCTAAAGCACCTAGTATATTATACGCTATTATAGATTATATATATAGATAATATATACAATATATATAAAAATCCAAAGAAAAAGAATTAGAAGTACCCTATAAAAATATATTAGGCGCTAGATAAGTAATAGTATAGAAATACTAAATATATACACGGATAGTATTTAGTAAAAGTTTAGGAGTTAGAAGACTTAATACTTTAACTAGAAAAATTCCTTATAGAAGAATACTTAAATAAATAATAGTAGTAGGAATACCTAGAGAATATATATCTATAGTATATTAAGGATAAAAAGCGAACTAGGTATTAGCTAAAAAGCAAGCTAAGTATAATAGGATTAAGTAGCTAATAGTTAGGAAAAGTAGAGGCCTATAAAACTAAAGGGAGCTAGTAATAGAGCCTTAGACCCTTAAAGGAATTTAAAAACAACACCTAAATTTATAAGTTAATTAGTAAGATTAGTAGTTTAAAATACTAATAGATAGTAAAGTAATACGGAACTATATCTTACTAATAGTAGTTAAAAAAAATAGGATTACCTTATAGATAGAAGGAATAATCTTACCTATTAGTTATAATTTTAGGAAATCTAATAGCCTATAGAGGAGGGATTATTAACCTTAAAATAGGACCTATTTAAATAACTATTAAAAAGAGATAAATTAAGATGTCTTTTAATATCCTACTATTAGGACGGGATAAAGCAGTATTAGGAATGCCTTAGTTACAGGAATATAACTTAAAGATTAATTAGATTATAGGCTAGGTTAATATTAAAGATATATAATAATGTAAGATGTAATAATAAACCAAATTAGTATAGTACTAAGTTAGAGTAATATATAAAAAGACTAAGTAAGGCTTAAGTTACGTACTAAAGAGATACTATAAGTATAATAAGAAACTATAGAGCCCAGAAAGTAAAAAGCTAGTAGATTATATAGTATAGAACTATAAGATAGAGTTAGAGCTAAAAATAAGTTTAAGGTTCTTTTTAACCTATAAGCTTACTTAAAAGGAATCTAGAGCACTTAAAGAGTTTATTTAGAAAAACTTATAAAAGGGATATATTAGACTATTGCAGTTATTAGCAGGTTATCCAGTACTGTTCATACTAAAGAAGAATGGAAAACTTAGGCTATATATTAACTATAAATAGTTAAATAGCATTACTCGGAAGGATAGATATCCTTTACTCTTAATTAGCGAAATCTAAAATAGGATAAGTAACGCGTAAATCTTTATAAAGATAAATCTAAGATAGGCGTACTATTAGATTAGAATTAAGGAAGGTAATAAATAAAAGGCAGCCTTTAGGTTAAAGGACAGATTATATAAGCTATTAATAATATACTTTAGGTTAACAAATATACTAGTAATATTCTAGAAACAAATTAATAGTATGTTAGAAGAACACCTTAATAAGTTTATTATAGTATACCTTAATAATATTATTATCTACTTAATAACTAAGGGAGAATATAGGGAACACGTTAAATAGGTCTTAAGGAGACTATAGGAAAAATAGATATTAGTAGCAATTAAGAAATACAAGTTCTTTATAAGGAAGACCAATTTCGTTAATTTATTATTAAACTAGGTTATATTAGTATAGACCTAAAGAAGATTAAAGCTATAGTAAGTTAGCAAGAACTAGAGAATATAACGCAGTTAAGGTTATTTTTAGGGGTTTGCAACTACTATAGGAGGTTTATAGTATAATAGTTAAAAACATTAAACCGTTTACTAGGCTTATAAAGAAAGAGGAACTATAGGTATAGGGAGATAAGTAGAAGAAATTATTTAAAGAACTTAAGGAGTTGTTTACCTAGGACCTAATCCTTAAAATCTATTAACTAGGACTAGACACGGTTGTAAAAACGGATATATTAGACTTTATACTAGGAGTATATTTACTATACAAGTATAGGGATATATAGCACCTAGTAGCATACTATAGTTAAAAGATAACACTACTAGAGTTAAACTATAACATCTATAATAAAAAGTTATTAGGTATAGTTGCAGCATTTTAAAGAATAAAGAGCATTCTTATAAGGCGTAGAGAAACTATTTATGGTTAAGATGGATTATAAGAACTTAACGGGGTTCCTAATAATAAAAGAACTTAATTATAGACAAGTTAAATAGGCAGAGATGCTTATAAAATACCATTTTAAGATTTAGTATACTAAAGGAACTAAGAATATAGGGGCGGACGCACTTAGTAGGGGGGCTAGGTTATAGAATAATAAAAAACTATTAGGAGTAATACTACGCAGAGATAAGGACGGATTAATTAAGTATAATTACCTCAAGCTAGTAATAACTTAAAAGGATAAAGAACTAAAAAGAGTCTATAAGACACTAGAGAGCTTTTAGGTATAGAGAATTCTAAAAATACAGCTAGAAGATCTATAGATGGATATATACGCGAATTAAGAGGCGAAGTACATCCTAAAGAGTATAGTAGAGCATTTTATAGAAGATTTCTATAGGGGAATAACCTAAGGACACAATAGAGCAATAGGCTTAGTGTTAAGACTTTAGGAAGAATATATTATTAATAGAATCTAGGGTATAGCTAGAAAAGTAATAAAGGAGTATCTAGATTACTAAAGAAATAAACTAATAAGGCATAAGCTATACAAAGGGCTACAATCTATTAAAATACTAGAGAGACTATAGGAGGTTATATTATAGGACTTTATTATTAAGTTATTAAAGTTAAGAAATCCTATTACCGGATAGGAATATAACGCAATCTTAGTAATAGTGGACAAGTTAACTAAATAGGGCTACTTTATAGCATATATAGAAGGAATTTTAGTAAAAAATATCACTAGAATCTATATTAAAGAAGTATTTATAAAATATAGAGTATTAAACAAGATTATATTAAATAGGGATCTAAGATTTATAGCAGTATTCTAGGAGGTATTCTTAGCAGAACAAGGAGTTAGAGCAGTAACTTCTACTATATATTATCTGCAGACAGACAGATAGATAGAAAGATTAAATTAGACGCTAGAATAGTATCTAAGGTATTATATTAATTATATATAGAACAATTAGGTATTATTATTACTAGCTATATAGTTTATATATAATACAACATCATAAGAGGAAATAGGTATATTACTATTTAAGGCGAATTACAGATATAAGCTAAGAATATTATTATTATTACAGCAAGCGAAGAAAACGAGTAGCACAGCTAAAGAAAGAATAAAGATGTTAATAAATCTTTATATAGACGTTATAGAATTAATAAAAAAGGTATAAGAGAAAATAAAAAAGTATTATAATGTTAAGAGATCTAAGGGACCAGATCTTAAGGAGGGGGATAAAGTGTAACCGACTATGGGTGCTGCCGAGACAGCCTTAACGCCACCCTATATATTGATTGCAGATCAATATTACTTACAGATCACTGTTCCCATTTCATCTTATTACTTATACTATTTTATGTATATATACCTCCTAATCTCTATAGATTTACAATTAAGTCGCTTATTTAATTCCTCTACACTACAAAGCTTATATTAAGTGTAGCTACTATATAAAAATTTTAAGAGTTAATAACTAAGTAAAAAATTGGACTATATTAGACTAGGACCTTTTAAGATTATATAAAGGGTCTTACTAGTTACATTTAAGTTAAACCTACTAGCTAAGATAAAGATCTACCCTATATAGCATATTGTAATACTAAAGCCAGTATACGGAAATATTAAGCCACTAGTCTATAAAGCAGACTCGTATAGAGGATAAAAAGAAGACAAATAGTAAGTTTTAAAAATTATTAGTTATAAGGATATTAATAATAAAATATAGTATAAGGTTAAGTGGATAGGCTATAATAAGACTACCTAGAAACTACTATAGAATTTAAAAAATGCTATAGAAAAGGTATAGGAGTATTAAAAGAAAACGGGTTAGGTAATATTAAGAAGGAGCTAAAAATAAAGGGATTAGTTAAAGGTAATAGAAGAGCCGGATTATTTAAGAAATCCACTACCGGCGTATAAGCTGTTTCCGCCTCTTCTTAATTAGAATCCTTTTTAGCCTCCTTAGCCTTAAGCTTAAATAGACCTTGCTCTACTAAATAAAGCTTTTTTAAGCGCACCTTTTTATAGACCTTTATTAGACGGCTTAGGTAAGTATAAGTATTTAGTTAAGCTTTTAGAGCCTAAGACGCCTTATTAAAACGACGCTAAACCTTAGTAAGGGCCTCGGCCAGCTTACTCTTTAGTCTTTCGGCCGCTACTAATACGCGTAACCCTAGGATAGATTAGATAAGGAACTAGATAATTATAAAGAATAATAAGACGTGTATACTTAGCGTTAGAGATAGATTAAATATTATAGGATAATCGCATATTCGCTTACATGTAAAAAGAAGGTTAGCAACTAGATGGAGACGCAATTATAATATATACTAACTTCTTCTCCATATAATAAGAATAGGACGGTATAACTTTACTAAGTAATAGAATAAACATTACTAGCTGGTTATAATGATTAGACGTAGAAGATTTAATAGGAGATATTAGGAATAATAAAGGTTATTAAGTTAAAGATAGGAATACTATACCTTTAATAAACGACTTAGAAATAAGAGATATCTTTAAGAATAAAGATAAAAAGGAGGGGGATAGTGTTACGGACCTTATATTAGTAGTAGTACGACTACTAAAAATAGATATAAACGGGTTAGTTAAGATAGTACGGAAGGCGCTAAGACTAATTAAGCTATATAATAAGGGATAGCTAAGTTACGTAGTTAGTTATATTATAAGTTTAAAACGTAGGAACGTAGGAATGTAGGAACGCGATATACTAATATACTAATGTATTAATATACTAAACCCTTTACTATAGGGAGGAGTTATATATTTAAGGACGTACGGCCTCTATAGATAGTTTCTCTTCTTTATAGTAAATCTTAGAATATAATTAGAGTTAATCTATTAGGCAACCACTCCACTAATTATTATTACGTTGTTGACTTCTTATTTACCTATATACCCAGCCCATTAATAAGTCTACCGTAGTTCCTACTATAAGGCTTTGTTACAGCACCTAACCGCGCGTATATTTAGAGGATAGTTTATAGGCGTTAGTAACGGTTATATTAAGGAGGGAGTAAAAGAGAGGCTTCTAGGTATAGCGATAGATCTTAAGCGAGGTGTAATACGACCTTATTTAATTAGCAGTATTAACGCCTTTTATAAAGTAATTATATATATTAATAAACTTTAGAATAGGTAACCACTTCCTAGCTGCGTTATTAAATACCTTCTAAGTCTGCTAGGCGCCGGTAGAGGTAGTAGTAGGTCGTTATCGCTTACGTTTAACAAAGTTTAAGCCTATAATATATAACGTTATTAGCCGCAGAGCCGTAACGCTAAATTAGAGTATAAACCGTTACTAATAGTACTTATAAATAGGACTATTTTGGCATCCTTCTGAGCGAACTCTATAACTGTTTTGTCTTCTAAAAGCCTTATATATAGTATACCCCATTTAATCTAGCTCTAGTATATTAATTTAAGGTCGGCAAGCTGTTGGTTAATTTGCTTAATTAGTAACTAATTATACGCCTTTTTTTAATTCCCTTTAACCTTACCTAGCTCCTCCCGCTTTATTTTAGTTATTTATACTATTCCTACACCTCCAATTCTAAGCTTCTAAAGTTGCTAAAGTAGTTTAATAAAGGTAAAGAGGTTATCTAGCCAAATGGTATGTATATTTAGCTAGTAGAGACGTTAGCCCGTTTAAGGATCTTCCTAAGTTAAAAGGTTTATTACTACTACCTACGTCTTTAAAAAGCCCTTCTTTTTTACCTAGTATTTATCTAAATCCACTAGGCCTTTATTATTACCTTTTATATAAAACATCTAATTAAGGACATAGCCCTAGTTACCTAATATCAAGATTTAAAAGCCTTTGGGGGTCGGCTTAGTAAGTATATTAATAATTTTAGAAGCACAGCCAGTAAAGCGTTTAATTGTCTTATTAACGGTAAGGTGTATTCTAGGCTTATAGTACCTTAATCCTCTTAAATGTACTTTAGAAGGGGTTGTTGTCTTTAGTTCTTAACTTAGTGCAGTAGAAGTAACGATTAAGTTGCTGCCGTTAATTTGCTCTAATATAGTTATAAATAATATACATCGTTCTATAGCTAAAGTTCTTAATATTGCTTTCTATATATAAACCTATATAAATTAGCACTGCTAAATATATATATAGCTCCTGCCTTAATATAGGCTTCCACCTATAGGGAAAGTCCTTACCTTTAGGAGGTAGGTAAAGCTCTACATTCTTATTCGTATATTCCACATATCGATTAATTAATTCGTCCAACTAAAATAGCTTAAATATCTACCAAGAATCGTTTCTATTAATATAATCTAGAAGATTCGGCTAGCTATATTCGTTCTCGTTATATATAGGGAGAGGCTTAAAAGGAGGAAGTAGTTCAGGCTCTAGCGGTGGCTTTTTTGCGACCCGATTTTGGAAACAGTATATTTAGTAAGCTGCACAAATCTATATCGTTGGATCTATAGTTACGCACTATTTTAGTGGTATATTTAATTAATAAAGTTATTTATTTACTACTTAATGTGTTAAACTTAATGTTCTTAATTATATATACGGGCCATACCTCTAAGGATAATAATCGGTGCAAGGGATAGAGTAGTTACCTTCTTTAATAATCTTAACTTTAGGACGTTATCCCTTCGGCTAGTAACGTCCTGCGAGAGTTGGACTATACGTAAATACCAGAATCGAAAGTACGTGTATAGTTAATTCTATTGATTCTATTAGCTAGCTCTTATCAATAACGGTAGTATAAAATTTGGCGTCTCCGTATAAGCGCATTTTTAAGACAACCTACCTTGCTAAATTACTATATAATAACTGTTACGGCAACTTAGTTAATCGAGACTCTAGCACTATAATTGTCACGGCAGTGGCAGAAAACGGCAGAACTTGGTAGAACTTTGCGGTTACGTAACTAGAGGACCGCATAAAAGAACCCTACTTCGACCAGCGCTGCTCTTCTTCTCCTTTCCTTTCTCTAGCTTTAGATTCTCGTTTATAGACAATCTAACCATATAGGCTTATACGCGTCCTTTTTGCTATACTTATACCTTAATTAACTAAGTCACTAATAGTAATATAACGAGCGCAAGCCTATATAATTAGTAGTTTATAGACTTAGATATTAAAATAAGGAGCTAAAGGTAAAAGAGGATACGTCTATATATATATCCCAAGGCTTAACTAAGCCCCTAACTAGATACATTACGGTACCGTAATAATAACTATATAATTAATTCTAAAGCTATAAAAAATATTTAAAGTTTATATTATATATAAAATCTAGCTATTACACCCTTTTTAAAAATTGTTAGGTAAAACCTAAGTAGATAGTTATATAGGTGTAAGGTATAGGCAACCCTAGGGCAACCTAGGGGTAACTCGCCCGTAAGGTACGTGCGCTATATATACCTAGGAAAAACCCTTTTTACCTTACATACAGACTCCTCCTTTTCCCTTAAGAATTTGTCTATATATATAACATACCCTATTATTCTATTATTAGACTCCTTATCTATATCCTTACCTTATATTTAAATTCTTACCAATCCCCTTAGGAGGATAGCCGGTTTAATTTTTCTATAATACTTTTAAAAAGAAAACCAATACCTATACCTAATAGTAATACGCTAGTAATACAACTGCAAAACGCCTTAAAATCTAGTGTGGACGAAACCGCTAGAAGTATACTAGTAGTATCTAAGCCACCTCCTAAACCTTAAAATGATTAAATATCTATAAACGCTAAAAACTAGTTTAACTTATATACTTAGGCTTAATAGTAGCTTAGTAAGGTTACTAGCGTCCTACTTAATACCACTAATATAAAGGAGCTAGATAAGCTAGCTAAGAAAGTAGCCAACTTACGGAGTATTATTAATTTAATAAAGCCCTTTTGTTACCTTTTTAGTAAAGAGTATAAGTTATATAGTAAACGTATACGCCAAATAAATCTTAACGCCTTAGTTAAGAAGTTACTACCTAATATTAGTGGTACTACTTAACAGCATTTTAACTGGCGGATCGCCGTAGTTAAGAACCAATTTAAGGTTAATAACGCTAACTATAACTATAATCGACGC
>Ga0307515_10007098_pt1 | contig 22248 bp, 20 predicted proteins | sample 17_EM_MG_FD_194513 | JGI IMG/M metagenome (GOLD analysis project Ga0307515, IMG submission 194513) | Populus trichocarpa ectomycorrhiza microbial communities from riparian zone in the Pacific Northwest, United States - 17_EM | ecosystem: Host-associated > Plants > Roots > Unclassified | place...
CGGACTGACTAGGGCGCTACGCAGATTAACCACGACGCTATGCGGACTGAGCAGGGCGCTACGCGGAATCGCCACGGCGCTATGCGGACTGACTAGGGCGCTACGCGGATTTACCACGGCGCTATGCGGACTGAGCAGGGCGCTACGCGGAATTGCCACGGCGCTATGCGGACTGACTAGGGCGCTACGCAGATTAACCACGACGCTACGCGGATCTACCACGACGCTACGCGCCGATGCTCAACGGCGCCATGCGCCGATTCTTCACGGCGCGCATCGCGCCGCTACTCGGACCGGGGTCGCGAAGCGATTCCCCGGTTGAAAGGTTGCGCCAGCAGTAAAAAAGCGTCACCCACATGTGCCGTTGTGAACCGTTGCTCTCGAACCAGAGCAACAAAGTGGAACCGAGCTGCGACAGGTAAGGCTTTCCGCTCGAGGCGGACTTGCACAGTGCTGTCCACAAACCCATTGGCTCCGAGGGTGCATCAATTAGGGTCGAGAGGACTTGGCCCACTGACGAACACCGTAGGCGACGCCAGTACCGACTCTACACGAGCCGGCCGCTACATTTCGAGCTGTTGGCCCTTTTCCAGCGTGGCTTCTACACGCTCACGCAGATCGCGCACTCGTTCGCCCACTTCGCTTTCGAGACGTGCTTCACGCTCTTTGAGCTTCAAGAGCTCGTTGGCGAGATTGAGCGCAACCATCACGGCGATACGATCGATCCCCACGACCTTTCCACTGTCGCGGACCTCGCGCATGCGTGCGTTGAGATATTCGGCGGAGTCGAGCAGGGCGGAACGCTCTTCGTAAGGACAGGCGACGAAGAATTCTTTTTCAAGAATGCGCACGCTGACGCGCGCGGGCTCCGACCCTTGCGTCATGCGCCGTGTTCCAGAGTCTTCAGCCGTCCGATCATGGCTTCGACTCGCGTGCGGACCGCCTCGTTACGATTCACGAGCGTGGCGCGTTCGGTCGCAAGCGATTCGTGCCGCTGGCGTAAGGCGCGATTCTCTTCCTTGAGTAAAGTCATCGCGGCGGTGAGCTCTTCGATGCGTTTTTCGAGTCGCTTGAGCTCGAGATCGAGCTGCGTTCTTGTTGTGTCGCTCATGCGAAGAACTATAGAGCCACGCTCTTTGCCGGGTCAATCGTGCAAACAGACTTGCCGCAGTCAAATCGCGGGTTGAAGCGGTCATCAGGCATAATGTTTCGCCACATGCAGCTCGCAAACTACACCGATATTCAACAGGCACTAAGCCACGCCCGGGCATTGACGGATGCGGCCGAGGCTCACGGTACGCTCGCCGGTTGTCTTTGCGCGGCAGTGGGTTACCGCTTCGAAGACTGGCTGCAGGAGATCCTGCCCGAGGGCCGCGCCGATCCGGACGAGGCGGAGGCCTTGCGCGAGTTGTTCAATTCCACCACCGAAGCGTTGCGGACAAAAGAAAGTTTGTTCGAGCCGTTGCTTCCCGAAGACGACGAACCGATCGATACGCGAACCGCAGCGCTCGCATTATGGTGCCAAGGCTTTCTCTACGGCCTCGGCGCCAGCGCGCTCAACGATGCCACCCAGCTTGAAGGCGAGGTGGGCGAGATCGTGCGCGACCTGACGGAGATTACAAAAGTCGCGGTCGATGCCGGCGACAGTCCCGAATCCAACGAAAGCGCTTACACCGAGCTGGTCGAGTTCGTGCGGGTCGGCGTCCAGCTGCTTTTCGAGGAGCTCGAGCCGCTACGCGATCAGCCGCCTCCGTCCACCGAATCCTTTCACTGACCACCCATTCGTTCGATTGCCCATTGACTATGAAGACAGGCCGCGCCGTTCCCCGAGAAGAATTTGCCCGGCGACGCAAGCAGCTCATGAAGCTCATGGGCCGAGACACCATCGCCATCGTGCCCGCCGCTCCCGTCCGGCATCGCAATAACGATGTGGAGTACGCCTATCGTCAGGACAGCGACTTTTTCTATCTGACGGGCTTCGTCGAGCCGGAATCGGTCGCCGTGCTGATTCCAGGACGCCAACACGCGGAGTACGTGCTGTTTGTGCGCGATCGCGATCCCGCGCGTGAAACCTGGGACGGTCGCCGCGCCGGTCCCGCCGGCGCAGTTCGCGACTTCGGGGCGGACGATGCGTTTCCCATCAGCGACATCGACGAAATTCTGCCCGGCCTCATGGAGAACCGAGCGCGGGTGTTCTATGCGATGGGCACTCACGCGGAGTTCGATCAACGCGTGGTCGGATGGATGAATGGTCTGCGCGCCGCTGCGAAGCACGGCCGCCATCCGCCGCTGGAGTACGTTGCGCTCGATCACGTGCTGCACGACATGCGGCTGTACAAATCGAGAGTGGAAGTCGATCTCATGCGCGAATCGGCGCGCATCGCATCGGAAGCGCACAAGCGCGCCATGCGATTCTGCAAGCCGGGCCTGAACGAGTTCGAGCTGGTGGCTGAGCTCGTGCACGAATTCCGCCGCTATAACGCGGACACTTCGTATCAACCCATCGTGGGCGGTGGCGCGAATAGCTGCATTCTTCACTATCGCGAAAATGATCAGTCGCTACGCGATGGGGATCTGCTGCTCATCGATGCCGGGTGCGAATATCAGTGCTACGCATCCGATATCACGCGAACGTTTCCGGTAAATGGCAAGTTCACACCGGAACAGCGAGCGGTCTACGACATTGTGCTGGAAGCGAACCGCGCCGCGATTGCGAAAGTGAAGCCCGGCGCGTCCTGGGACGATCCGCATCTCGCCGCGGTGCGTGTGATTACCCAAGGCTTGGTCAAGCTCGGATTGCTAAAGGGCCGTGTGTCGACCTTGGAGCGCGACGGCGCGTATCGTCGTTATTTCATGCATCGCACCGGCCATTGGTTGGGGATGGATGTGCATGATGTGGGCGACTACAAGGTCGGCGACGAATGGCGAGTGCTCGAGCCCGGCATGGTGCTGACCATCGAGCCCGGCATTTATATCCCGGAGGGGCGGGGCGTCCCGAAGCGGTTTCATAATATCGGCATTCGCATTGAGGACGATGTGCTCGTGACCAAGGATGGAGCGGAAGTGCTCACTGCCGCTGCACCCAAAAACCCAGACGAGATCGAAGCGCTGATGGCGGCTGCGTGAATGCCCTGATCATGAGCGAGGTACCGGTCTCTTTGCGGCCCGCGAGGCTCGATCCTGTCTCTGTCGCCGGCAAGTTGACACGGCGTATCGTGTTGAGCGGTCCATGAGTCACTTTGATGTGGCCATCGTTGGTGGCGGCATGGTCGGCGCAAGTCTGGCTATTGCGCTGGCGCAAGCGCGTCTTAAGGTGGCGCTCATCGAAGCGGTGGCGCCGGGTTCGCAATCTCAGCCCAGCTTCGACGACCGTACGACAGCGCTGGGCAATAGCAGCCGCCGCATCTTCAGCGCGCTCGGCGCCTGGCCGCACATCGAACGCCAGTCCGGAATCATTCGCGCTATCCATGTGTCCGATGCAGGGCGCTTCGGCTTTGCCCGCTTGGATGCGCGCGAGCAAGGCGTCGAGGCTTTCGGCTTCGTCGCGCCGAATCGCGCAATCGGCGCCGCGTTGTGGGAGCAGCTCAACGCGCATGCCACTCATATCGCGCTGCGTGTGCCCGCTCGAGTCGCGACCATCGAGATCGGCGCTGAGTCCGTCGCGCTGGATATCGTTCATGACCCGCCGATGAGTGCGGCCGGCGTAAGCGCTTCCGGCGCACCTAACGCGACACCGATCGAATCGAAGCTTGTCGCAACTAGCGGTGCAGGCTCTCAACGCATCAACGCAAGACTGGTTGTCGCTGCAGACGGTGCGCATTCCACCGTGCGCGAGGCTGCAGGCATAGCGGCGACGGTAGAAGACTATGGCCAATTCGCCGTCGTTGCGAATGTAGCGACCGATGAGCCTCATGATGGGACGGCCTACGAGCGCTTCACGCCAACCGGTCCGCTGGCGTTACTGCCTATGCGCGACGGCAGTTACACCGTCGTATGGACTTTGAAACCCGAGCGCGCCGAGCAAGCGATGGCGTTGAGCGATAGCGCCTTCGCCAAAGAGCTCCAAACGTGCTTTGGATGGCGCGCCGGTCGGTTCTCACGAGTCGGTCGACGCGGGGCTTATCCCTTGAAACTCACTCGAGCGACGCAGGCGGTCGGACGCCGCACCGTGCTCATCGGCAACGCGGCTCAGGCGCTGCATCCGGTAGCCGGGCAAGGCTTCAACTTAGGTCTGCGTGACGCCGCAATGCTGGCGGAAGTCGTCGCTCGCGCGGCAGGCGATCCGGGCGCACCGGATGTGCTCGCGAAGTTCGCGGAATGGCGGGCCGCCGATCGTCGTGGTGTCATTCGATTCACCGACGGCTTGGTCAAGCTCTTCGGCGACTCTCGCCCCGGCATGGGCGCGCTTAGAAATCTCGGACTCCTGATGTTCGATCTGACGCCCCCCGCCAAGAGCGCCTTGGCGCGAGTCAGTACCGGCTTCGGTGGCCCCACACCACGATTGGCGCGAGGCTTGTCGCTGTCATGAGCGCATCAAACAGCGAGCCCGTATCCGTTCCGGCCGAGATCCTGGATGTCGTGATCGTCGGCGGTGGATTAGTGGGCGCTTGCGCCGGTGCGCTGCTCGCCCGCGAGCTGACAGCACGGGGCGTAACGCTACGCGCCGCGATCTTGGAGCCGCATCGACCCCAAGCGCCAACTGCCGGTGCGCTGCGAGATCTCCGCGTCTCGGCCTTCTCGCGCGCCAGTGAGCGCGTGCTCACGCACACCGGTGTTTGGAGTCTCATCTGCGAGCGCGGAGTGAGTCCCTACGAACGTATGAGTGTCTGGCACGAGAACAGCGCGCCGCGCGGTTCGGATGCTCTGGTCTTCGATGCGGCGGAGGTCGGCGAGCCGAATCTCGGCTACATCATCGAGAACCGAAACGTCCAAACCGCTTTGCTCGACCTGTTCGAGAAGGCCGGCGGGCGCGTGATCGCAGCCGAGCTTAACGCGCTTCACATTCACGACGATCGTGTCGACTTGGAAACAACCGCGGGACGGCTCTCGGCGCGCTTGGTCATTGGCGCCGATGGCGCGCGATCCGCGGTTCGCGAGCACGTCGGCCTCACTGCCGAGTCGGGCAGCTATCGCCAAACGGCCATCGTCGCGAACATCAGTACCGAACAGCCTCACGACGCGACCGCTTGGCAACGCTTCACGCGCTCCGGCACGCTCGCATTCCTGCCGCTCTCCGCTGGTCTCAGCTCTCTCGTTTGGTCCGTGGATGACACTATCGCGACAGGTTTGCTCGCCCTTGAGCCCACCGACTTCGAGCGGGAGCTCACCGCCGCATCGGATCGCGTGCTGGGCCAGGTCAGTCTGGCGAGCCAGCGGCTCTCATTCCCTCTGTACAAGCTGGCCGCTCATCGCTATGTCGCGCAACGGTGCGCTTTAATCGGCGACGCGGCTCACGTTGTCCATCCTCTGGCAGGCCAAGGTGTGAACCTAGGTATCCTGGATGCCGCCGCCTTGGTCGAGGTGCTGCTAGCCGCTCGCGCGGAGAGAGAGGACCCCGGTGCCACGCGCGTGCTACGGCGCTACGAGCGCTGGCGCAAGAGCGAAAATGAGCTGATGAGCCTGTCGATCGACGCCTTCAATCGCTATCTCGCTCACGGCGCTAACCCCCTCGGCCGCCTCGCTCGCCGCGGCATGGCGCTTGTGAACCGCAGTCCCGAAATCAAAGGCTTTTTCATCCGGCGTGCGCTCGGTCTCGCCGGCGAGCTGCCCGAAGCCGCCAAGACCCGCACGATGTGATCGACGCCGCTCATCGAGCCGCGCCGAGTACAAGCCCTTCATCTCAAGTATCTACGGGCTGTGCCGATGCAGTTCGCGAGCCGGCACCCGCTGTGCCGAACAAAAGACGCATCACATGAGCACCGTGACTGCTGGAGCCTCGCTTGCTGCGAAGCAATCGAGCCCAGCGGGGTTTCTAACTCGCTTTCTGGGCGGCTTGCTGCTGTGGCAAAAGCTGCTGATTCCGCTCGTTGCCCTGGGGACGCCGGCGGGTGTGTTCGCGTTCCTCTATGTGCAGGAGATTGGCCAGCAAGAGCGCGACGCCCGCGCCGCGCTTGCGGTCGGGCGCTATGCCGAAGTGCTGCAACCGATGCTGCTTTGGGTGTCGGACCACCGTGGGCAGATGGGCTCCCACTTTCGTGGTGAGCCCGATGCCAAGGCCGCGGCGCTCCTCTCCGAAGACAAGATCGCGAAGCAAATTACGGTGATCGACGGCATCGATGCCGAAATCGGCGCTGCGATCGGCATGCAGGAATCCTGGCAAGCCACGCGCAGCCATTGGATTGAGCTGAAGGATAAAGTCTTCAGCCTCAACGAAACCGATAGTCGCAAGGCGCACATCGTGCTCATCGGCGAGATCACCCAGTCGTTTCATGCGCTCTATCAGCGCGGCATGACTTACAGCAACGACTCGAGCCGGCTTCTGTTGATGGAGCTGGTGCTCGACCGGTTACCGCTCGCCGTCGCCGCCATCGCGGACTTGCGCGGCAAAGCGGCGTCCGCCGTCAAGGTTGGCGCGATTCCGGATAAAAACAAAGGGCAGTTACTTGCGGTGCAAGCCGACGTGAAGAGCCGAAACAAAGCGCTGCAGACGTTGCTGAAAGCGATCGCCGCTTCGGGCGCTGACGTAACTGCGATGAAACCCGCACTGGACAATGTGCTGGCGGTGAACGATTCCTTTGTCGAGCTGTTGCAATCGCAGGTATTCGACCCCGAGATGCCCACGGTGACATTCCAAGCCGTGTTCGCGGCAGGAACCGAAGCGCTGGCGGCGATGCAGGCCTGCGCGTCGCTCGGTGCTCAGGTGCTCAGCAAAGACTTGGAGGCGGAACTGGCATCCGCGCGCATCTCGCGCTATGCGGCGGGCTTGATCATATTGGGCTCGTTGGCAATCGCTGCGTTCTTCGCGCGACTGGTCACGGCCACGGTCGCCGGCAGCATGCGAAAAGCGGTGAATGTGCTGGAACGCATCGGCGCCGCCCAGCTCGACAACGTGATCGCTACTCACGGCCGCGACGAGCTTTCACAGCTCAATCGCTCGCTCGCGTCCATGCAGCTGAAGCTGCACGCCCAATTGGAAACCGAGCACGCTACTGCCGCTGCGAACTCACGCGTTCGCGCTGCGTTAGATGTGGTCAGCTCGTGCGTGATGGTGGCGGACTCTCAACACAAAGTGGTTTACACCAACTCCGCCGTGCAATCCATGTTGCGGGATGCAGAGCACAGCATTCGTAAAGCCTTGCCCGGTTTCTCGGCTTCGAGCATGGGTCACGCCAGCCTCGATGAGCTTACGAGCGACCCGGGCCGGCAGCGCACACAGCTCGACAATCTGATCGGCTCGCATACCGAAGACCGGCGTATCGGCGACTCGACGTTTCGCGTAGTTGCAAGTTCCGTGTCGGATGATAGCGGTGTGCGCATCGGCTCGGTGCTCGAGTGGCACAACCGCACGACAGAGCTGGCGGTCGAGAACGAAATGCAGAGCATGCTGTCGGCTGTGGTCGGCGGCGATTTGCAGCGTCGCATCGAGTTACGCGGCAAGTCGGGCTTCTTCGAGACGACGAGTCGCGGCGTCAATCAGCTCGCGGACAATCTCAGCGAGCTCGTTTCCACGGTGAAGCGAGCGGTAGGCGAAGTGAATCGCGGGGCGGAAGAGATCTCTCAGGGGAATCTAGATCTCTCGCAACGAACTGAAGCGCAGGCCTCGTCGCTTGAAGAGACCGCGACCTCGATGGAAGAAATGACTTCGACAGTCAAACAGAACGCGGACAACGCCAGCCAAGCGAATCAGCTCGCGGCCGCCGCGCGCGATCAGGCGGAGAAGGGCGGAGTCGTCGTGGGGAAGGCGGTGCACGCGATGCAGACCATCAATGAATCATCGAACAAGATCGTCGCCATCATCAGCGTCATTGACGAGATCGCGTTTCAGACCAATCTACTGGCGCTGAATGCCGCGGTGGAGGCGGCGCGAGCCGGTGAGCAGGGCCGCGGCTTTGCGGTCGTGGCAAGCGAAGTGCGCGCTCTGGCGGGCCGCTCGGCGACGGCGGCGAAGGAGATCAAAGGGCTTATTCAAGACAGCGTGAGGAACATCGAGGGCGGCTCGGCGCTCGTGACGCAATCCGGCGAGACACTCGACCAGATCGTCTCGTCAGTGAAGAAAGTGTCCGACATCGTGGCGGAAATCGCCGCCGCGTCGCGGGAGCAGTCGACAGGCATCGAACAAGTGAATAAAGCGGTTTTGCAAATGGACGAGCTGACGCAGCAGAACGCAGCGCTCGTCGAGCAGGCAACCGCAGCCTCCCAAGCGATGGCCGAGCAAGCGCGTGACCTCGATACGCTTTTAGGTCGCTATCAGGTCGATGACACTCAAGGCTCGACCAGGCTGAAGCCTCACCGCGAACGGCAGGCGAGCCAAGAGACTGTCGAAGACGAGGACCTTCGCAACATCGCGTAACGCGAAACTTTCGGACCCGGACCCTTAAGTCGGAATGCGGTCTATCTTGGCTGCGCAGATGAAGTCGTTTTCCGATAGGCCCTTGATCGCGTGCGTGGTGAATACCGCGCGACAATAGCCATAGCCGACTTCCAGATCCGGATGATGGTCTTCGAGGTTCGCAAGATGGGCGAGCGCGTTGACGAAGCTCATCGTGCGATAGAAGTCTTTGAAGCGGAATTCGCGACGTATGGTGGCTGCATCATCGGCGAGCCGCCACTCCGGCGCGATCTGGCTCATGAGCCCTTGCGCCGCGGCGCGACTCAGTGGGCTCACGCCGCCCTCGCAAGGTTTGCAACTCTTTTTTGTCAGCTCTGTCATGGCACCGGCCTTTGTGCGTACTTTCGCGCAACGTAACGTTCCACCAAGTCTTGAAACTCTTCGGCGATGCGCTCGCCTTTCAAAGTCACCGTCTTTTCGCCGTCTTCATACACCGGAGCGATTGGCCGCTCGCCGGTGCCGGGCAAACTGATGCCGACATTGGCGTGCTTGCTCTCGCCCGGCCCGTTTACCACACAGCCCATCACGGCGACGGTCATCTCTTCGACGCCGGCGTGATGCTTCTTCCATTCCGGCATGCGATGGCGAATGTGAGTCTGGATGCGCTGCGCCAGCTCCTGAAAGTAAGTGCTCGTCGTGCGGCCGCATCCCGGGCATGCAACGACCATCGGCGTGAACGATCGCAAGCCCATTGTCTGAAGAATCTCTTGCGCAACGATGACTTCGTTCGTGCGGTCTCCATTGGGCTCCGGCGTGAGCGACACGCGAATGGTGTCGCCGATGCCTTGTTGCAGTAGCACCGCCATGCCCGCCGTGGAGGCGACGATGCCTTTGGACCCCATGCCCGCCTCGGTCAAACCCAAATGCAGCGGATAGTCGCAACGCGCCGCGAGGTCGCGATAGATCGCAATGAGATCCTGTACACCACTGACCTTCGCACTGAGGATGATCTTGTCGTGCGCCATCCCCAGCTCTTCCGCGCGCTTCGCGCTCTCGAGCGCGGAAAGCACCACGGCATTGCGCATGATCTGCTGAGCCGTGAGCGGCTGGAGAGAGGACGAATTTTCATCCATGAGCCGCGTCAGTAAGTCTTGATCGAGGCTGCCCCAGTTCACGCCGATGCGCACCGGCTTGTCATAGCGACACGCCACTTCAATCATTTCCGCGAATTGCGGATCTCGCTTGCTGCCGCGGCCGACGTTGCCGGGGTTGATACGATATTTGGCCAACGCGGCCGCACAGTCGGGATACTCGCGCAGCAGCTTGTGGCCGTTGAAGTGGAAATCTCCGATCAGCGGCACGCTCACACCCATCGCATCCAAGCGCTCGCGGATCGGCGCCACGGCCGCTGCCGCTTCCACGCTGTTCACGGTAACGCGCACCAGCTCCGAGCCCGCCTTCGCCAGCGCTTTGACTTGTTGCACCGTCGATTCGATATCCGCGGTGTCCGTGTTGGTCATCGATTGCACGACAATGGGATGCGGCCCGCCCACGGAGACAGACCCGACTGACACGGAAATGCTGGGACGACGCTGCTCGGACATAAGTTAACGAGGGTGCTTTGGGGAGGACTATTGTACGAGACAGGCTTTGTGTGGCGGGCGTCGATCTTTGGGCGGTTTAGGTGGTAGCATCCGCCTCGCTCGTGTGTCGGTCTGTTCGGAGAGATTCCCCCGCCTTATCGTCGCGATAAGCGCGCGGAACGCCGAAGGCGCAAGTTCCCGCCCGGAAACGCTCAGGCAAAAGAACGGCAGACTGTGAAGCTTGAAACGCTTCGACGCGAGCTCTGGAGAGCGATGGGTCTCACTGAATAGATCCATCCACCGAAGGGGTGCGGCGCTGCCTAAGCGCCTGATCTCTCAGGTCACAGGACAGAGGGGCGGCAGGCGTCGCTATGCGTGCGCCTGCCGCCTTTTTTATTGCGGGTTCCGTCTTGGCTAATCGGAGTGCCTAATGGGACGAAGAACACCGCTTTACGATCTGCATCTGTCTTTGGGCGCCCGCATGGTCGATTTCGGCGGGTGGGACATGCCGGTTCACTACGGCTCGCAAATCGATGAGCACCACGCCGTGCGTCGCGGCGCGGGCATTTTCGATGTGTCGCATATGTGCGTCGTCGATCTCAAAGGCGAGAGGACGCGGACCCTCCTGGAACGCCTACTCGCCAACAACGTTGGCAAGCTCAAATTCAGGGGCAAAGCGCTTTATAGCTGCATGCTGAACGAAGCCGGCGGCGTCATCGACGATCTCATCGTTTACTTTCAGGGCGACCACGCTTACCGACTCGTCGTGAATGCCGGCACACGAGACAAAGATCTCGCGTGGATTCGTCAGAACGCCAAAGACTTCGATGTGGAAGTCACCGAGCGCACCGATCTTGCGATGCTCGCCGTGCAGGGCCCGGCGGCGCGCGCCGCTGTTGCAAAATTATTGTCCATGAGCGATGCCGCGACCGCTCTGAGTCTCGAGTCCTTTAGCGGTTTGCCTATCGGCCGCTGGTTCATCGGTCGTACCGGCTACACCGGCGAAGACGGTTTCGAAATCGTGCTCGACGCCAGTGAGGCCGAGAGCGTTTGGAAGCAGCTCAGTGCACTTGGCGTGGCGTCATGCGGCCTCGGCGCACGCGACACATTGCGCCTCGAAGCCGGAATGAATCTTTACGGCAACGATATGGACGAAACCAAGCACCCGCTCGAGTCCGCCCTTGCGTGGACCGTGGCGATGGATCCGCCGGAGCGCCGCTTCATCGGCCGCAGCGCGCTCGAAGCCGCGAAAGCCAAAGGCGATTCGCGCAAGCTCGTCGGTCTCGTGCTGGAGGATCGCGGTGTATTGCGACCTCATCAGAAAGTCCTCGTGCCCGGCGCGGGCGAAGGCGAAGTGACGAGCGGCACCTTCTCTCCGACGCTGCAGTGCTCTATCGCGTTCGCGCGAGTGCCCGCGGGTGTCGGCAGTCAGGTGCAAGTGGAAATTCGCGGCAAACAGTTGAACGCGCGCGTGGTGCGGCCGCCGTTCGTTCGTAATGGTCAATCGCTGATCGATCGAGAATTGGAGACTCCCAAGTCATGAGCAAGGTCCCATCTGATCTCAAGTACACGAAGACTCACGAGTGGGTCAAAAAGCTCCCGGACGGCTCGGTCGAGATCGGCATTACCGATCACGCCCAGCACGCGCTCGGCGATCTGGTGTTCGTGGAGGTTCCCGAAACGGGACGCACGGTCACAGCCGGCGAGCCGGTTGCCGTCGTCGAATCTGTGAAGGCGGCGTCTGATGTATATAGCCCTATCGCCGGTGTCATCACTGCGGGAAACCCGGATCTTGCCGCGGCGCCCGAGCTCATCAACTCCGATCCTTACGGAGCAGGATGGTTGATGCGTCTTACGCCCGCGGATGCCGGCTCATTAACGCAGCTCATGGATGCCGCGGCTTATGAAACGCTCGTCCAAGCGGAGGGCGACTGATGGCTTTCATTCCTCACACGGAGCAAGACGTCGCCGAGATGCTCGCCGCCATCGGTGCGAAGAAAATCGATGACTTGTTCGATGAGATTCCGGCGTCGTTGCGCATCAAGTCGCTGAGCGGTGTGCCCACCGCGCTCAACGAGATGGAAATCGCGCGGCTGATGGCTGAGCGCGCGAAGCAAGACGGCAGGCCGCTCTGCTTCATCGGCGCGGGCGCGTACGAGCATCACATTCCTGCCGCCGTTTGGGCGGTGACGACGCGCGGCGAGTTTTACAGCGCGTATACGCCTTATCAGGCTGAAGCGAGCCAAGGCACTCTGCAGACCATCTACGAATATCAGACGATGATCTGCGGCCTGACCGCCATGGCTGTATCGAACGCCTCTCTGTATGACGGCGCGTCCGCATTCACGGAAGCCTCGCTTATGGCTGTGCGCGCGAACCGCAAGAGCCGGTCACTGCGGGTTCTCGTGCCGACGTCCGTGCACCCGAACTATCGCAAGGCCGCCGTCGCGGCGACGGGCGGTCAGGGTCTGCGATTCGAAGAAGTGCCGTATAACCCTGATAGCGGGCTGCTCGCGGTCGATGCGCTTGCGAAGTACGACGGCGAAGACATCGCGGCGCTCGCCATCCAACAGCCGAATTTCTTCGGCGCGCTGGAAGATGTGGATGCGTTAACGGACTGGGCGCGCGCTCGCAATATTCTCGTCATCGCCATCGTCAACCCGACTTCGCTTGCCTTGCTCAAGCCGCCGGGCGAGTGGGGCACAAACGGGGCCGACATTGCGATCGGCGAGGGTCAGCCACTCGGCGTGCCGTTGTCTTCCGGCGGCCCGTACTTCGGCTTCATGACCACCCGCATGGAATATGTGCGCCAAATGCCGGGCCGCATCGTCGGCCGCACGGTCGATCTGAATGGTCGCGAAGGCTTCACACTGACGCTGCAGGCGCGCGAGCAACATATTCGCCGCGCGAAAGCCAACTCCAACATCTGCACCAATCAAGGCTTGTTGATGACGGCCGCAACAATCTACATGGCGTTGATGGGGCCGGAGGGCTTGGAACGCGTCGCCAGCGCATCGCATGCACGCACGCGAGATCTCGTGGCGGCTCTGTCGCGAACCAAAGGTGTCCGCGCCGCTTTCGACAGCCACTTCTTTCACGAGGCGGTGTTGATTCTCGATCGGCCCGTTGCCCCGGTGCTCAAGAGCCTGGCGAGCCGCAATATTCTCGGCGGATTCGATTTGTCCGCGGATTATCCGGCGCTAGGTAACGCGCTCCTGGTTTGTGCCACCGAAACCAAGACCGATGCCGACATCGAGAGTTACGCCGCTGCGCTTGGCGATGCGATGCAAGCCGCGCTCGCCGCCTGAGGAATTCCGAGCATGCAAACTCGACACGAAAAGCTGATCTTCGAATACTCCCGTCCGGGCCGCGGCTCGACGGATCAATGGCCGCACGCGCCCGCGAAAGCCGTGGACATTCCCGAAGCGTTGCGGCGCAAGAAGAAACCGCTGCTTCCGGAAGTGGGCGAGCTCGAGACGGTTCGCCATTACACGCGCCTGTCGCAGCTCAATTTCTCCATCGATACGCACTTCTACCCGCTGGGCTCGTGCACGATGAAGTACAACCCCAAGGCGTGTAATTCGCTTGCGATGCTGCCGGAGTTTTTGGCGCGCCACCCGCTCGCGCCGGAGTCTCATGGGCAAGGCTTTCTGGCCTGCATGTTCGAATTGCAGGAGATGCTGAAGGAAGTGACCGGCATGCGCGGCGTGTCGCTGAATCCCATGGCCGGCGCGCACGGCGAGTTCGCCGGCGTCGCGATGATCCGTGCCTATCACCGTGCTCGCGGCGATCTTGCGCGCAACGAGATCATCGTGCCCGAGGCAGCACATGGCACGAATCCCGCGACGGCCACCATGTGTGGCTGCATCGCGAAGGAAATTCCGGTCAATGCAGACGGCGACGTGGATCTCGAGTCATTGCGGGCCGCCGTCGGACCTCACACGGCCGGCATCATGCTGACGAATCCATCCACTTTGGGTGTGTTCGAGCGAAACATCGAAGAGGTCGCGCGCATCGTGCACGCGGCCGGCGGCCTGCTGTATTACGACGGCGCCAATCTGAACGCCATTCTCGGCAAAGTGCGCCCCGGCGATATGGGGTTCGATGTCATTCATATGAACCTTCACAAGACGTTTTCGACGCCTCACGGCGGTGGCGGGCCTGGCGCCGGCGCGGTGGGCGTAAGCCCGAGGCTTCTGCCGTTCATGCCGATTCCGATCGTCGGCAAAGAGGGCGACAAATATCGCTGGCTCAGCGAAAACGACTTGCCGCAATCCATCGGCCGGCTATCGGGCTTCATGGGCAACGCCGGCGTGTTGCTGCGGGCTTATGTTTACATGCGCATGCTCGGGCGCGAGGGGATGAGTCAGGTCGGTGAGTTCGCAACCCTCAATGCCAACTACCTGATGAAGCGGTTGCAGGCGAAAGGTTTCGATGCCGCTTATCCCAAGCGCCGCGCTAGCCACGAATTCATTCTGACGATGAAGCGCCAAGCTCGGGAGCTGGAGGTCACGGCGATGGATTTCGCCAAGCGGCTCTTGGACTACGGCTTTCATGCGCCCACGACCTATTTCCCCTTGCTGGTGCCCGAATGTCTGCTCATTGAGCCGACCGAAACGGAGAGCAAGGAAACGCTGGACGCCTTTATCGACGCTATGGCAAGGATCCAGGCAGAGGCCGAGCAGGAACCCGAGCATGTGAAAGGCGCACCGCATACCATGCCGGTCCGGCGCCTCGACGATGTGCGGGCCGCGAAGCAATTGGACCTTACATGGAAGCCGATAGCGCAGCATTAGAACGTCCGAAGCCCCGAGGCGTCACGCGCGTATTACGAGCTGCAGGCGCAAGCTGGCGCGGCCTCGTTGGCGCGTTCCGCGATGAGGCGGCGTTCCGCCAGGAACTCGCTTTGGCCGTCGTCGTCATACCTTTGGGCTGTTGGCTCGGCCACACGGGCATCGAGCGCGCACTACTGGTGGCGCCGATGCTGTTGGTGTTGGTTGTCGAGCTCGTGAATAGCGCCATCGAAGCGACTGTCGATCGCATCGGTTTCGAGCGTCACGCATTGGCAGGGCTCGCGAAAGATATCGGCTCCGCTGCCGTCTTCATGTCGTTCGTATTGCTGATAACCGTCTGGCTGCTCGTGCTGCTCGGCCGCTGAGCGGCGGTTCCGGTAATCTTCCGTCTATTCATACGTCATACGAACGTTACTTCGACCAGGGTCACCTAATGAGACTTGCAAGACTTGCCTGGCTGCTCGTGTCTTTGTCCGCTGCCATGGCCTCGGCGCAGAACATGCCGCCGGCGCCGGGGTCCACCGAACAGGCTCCGCCGCGCGCCTCGCCATCCGCCGCGACCACGCCGCCGCCACCGCCGGTGACCGCACCGAGCCCGCAAGCTCAGCAAGTCACTGAGGTCGCACAGCAGGCCGCCGCCGTCGAGGAAGATCCGGATTGGGCCGTTACGCTCGAGCGCATCGCAAGCAGTGTTGTGTCCATCGATGTGGATGCCACGCGCGCATTCGATACGGAGTGGAATTCCACCGCGCAGGCCACCGGCTTCGTTGTCGACGCCGAGCGCGGCTTGATTCTGACGAACCGTCACGTCGTGACGCCCGGCCCGGTCACTTCGGAAGCGACTTTCTTGAATCGCGAAGAAGTCCAGCTGTTCCCGGTGTATCGCGATCCAGTGCACGACTTCGGCTTGTATCGCTACGATCCGAGAAAGCTGCATTTCATCAAGCCGAAAGCGCTGCCTTTGTTTCCCGAGGGCGCGCAAGTGGGTCGCGAGATTCGCGTGGTCGGCAACAACGCGGGCGAGCAGCTCTCGATTCTCGCGGGCACGCTGGCGCGTTTGGATCGCGATGCTCCGGAATACGGCGTCGCGAAGTACAACGACTTCAACACCTTCTATCTCCAAGCCGCATCGGGTACGTCCGGCGGCTCATCGGGCTCGCCGGTCATCGACATTCGCGGACGTGTCGTTGCGCTCAACGCGGGCGGCGCGAGCAGCGCGGCATCGAGTTTCTATTTGCCGCTGGGCCGCGTGAAGCGCGCGCTGCAGCTCATCCAACAGAGCAAGCCCGTCACGCGCGGCACTTTGGAAACGGTGTTCTCTTACACGCCCTATGATGAGCTGAAGCGTCTCGGCCTGTCACCGGTCGCCGAGAGCGCAGTGCGCAAACTCTATCCGGCGCAGACCGGCATGCTCGTGGTTACCGAAGTGTTGCCCGGCTCACCGGCCGACACCGTTTTGCAGCCTGGTGACATTCTCACTCGCGTGAACGGCAAGTACGTCACGCAGTTCGAACCGCTCGAGGAGACATTAGATTCCTCCGTCGGCTCGCAGATCGATGTCGAATTGGAACGCGGTGGCAAGGCGGTGTCCGCGAAGATTGCCGTCGGTGATCTGCACGCGATTACGCCGGCCAGCTATCTCGAGTTCGGCGAGGCGGTAGTGCATACGCTGTCTTATCAGCAAGCGCGCCACTTCAACGTGCCCGTAAGCGGGGTGTATGTCGCAAACCCCGGGTACGTCTTTGCAGCGGCCGGCGTGCCGCGCGGTGCGGTTATTACCGCAGTCAACTCCAAGCCTGTCGCCACCATCGATGATATGCATAAGGTGATCGCGGACTTTGGCGACCGCGCTCGCGCCACCGTGCGCTTCTTCACCATCGACGATCCCAACGGCAGCCAGCTGCGCGCCTTGAAGATGGATCGACGCTGGTTCCCCGCGCGCCGCTGTAATCGAGACGATGCGGTCGGTCTGTGGGACTGCACCGAGCTCAAATCGGGCCCCGCGCCGGAAGCGCCTGAGTCCGGCAGTACGGCATTCCCGAAATACTCGGATCAGAGGCTCGCAAAAATCGCGCCGTCGCTCGCGATGATCAGCTTCGACATGCCGTACTCCGTTTCCGGAATTACGGAGCGCAGCTATCACGGCACGGGCCTCATCGTGGATGCCGAGCGCGGTCTCATCGTGGTGGATCGCAACACCGTGCCCGTCTCATTGGGAGATGTCAGCATCACGTTCGCCGGCACGCTGGAAGTGCCGGGCCGTGTCGTCTATATCCATCCGCTGCATAATCTTGCTGTGGTGTCCTACGACCCGAAGCTCATCGGCACCACTCCCGCCAAGTCGGCGAAGCTTGCGACCGAAGAATTCAAGTCGGGCGACACCATTTGGGTGGTCGGGCTCGGCGCCGATAGCGAGCTGCGCTCGCGCAGCACCGAGATCGCAAGCGTGGAGCCGATCGACCTGCCGCTCTCGCGCACCATGCGTTTCCGGGACAGCAATCTGGAAGTCGCGCAGCTGGTCAATCCGCCGCTCGACTACGACGGCGTGCTGCTCAACAAGACCGGCGCGGTCATGGGCTTGTGGTCCAGTTTCGCGTACGAGAACGGCCGCGAGATCGCGCAGGACAACAAAGGTGTGCCCATCACTATCGTCGCGGAAATGCTCGACCGCGTGCGCACGGACAAGCCGCTGCATTCGCTCGAAGCGGAGTTTGCCGCATTGCCGCTAGCCAGCGCGCGTGACTTTGGATTGCCGGATACGTGGCTCAAGAAGCTGGAAACGCAAAGCCCGACGGAGCGCCAGGCTTTGGCGGTAGTCCGTCTGGTCGGTGGTTCGGCCGCGGTCAGTGAGCTGCAGCAGGGCGATATCCTCCTGAGCATTGACGGCACCGTGGTCACGCGCTTCCGTGAGGTCGAGCGTGCTGTTGCGGACAAAGACACGGTGAAAGTCACGGTGTGGCGCGGCTCCGGGGAAACAACCGTAGATGTTCGGACGAGCGCCTTGCCGGGCAACGACATCGATCGGGTCATTCAATGGGCCGGCGCGACGTTGCAAGCGCCGCATCGTGCGATGAGCGCGCAGAGAGGAGTGCCGCCGCTCGGCGTGTATGTCGCATACTTTTCGTACGGTTCGCCGGCCACGCGATACGGCTTGTATCCTGGCCGCCGCATCGTCGAAGTGGATGGCGTTCCGACACCGGACTTGGATGCATTCCTGAAAACCGTCACGGGCAAACAAGATCGATCGTCCCTGCGCCTCAAGACGATCACTTGGAACAACGCGCCTGAAGTCATCACGATGAAACTCGATCGGCATTACTGGCCCGCCTACGAGCTGAGACGCACAGACAGCGGCTGGCAGCGCACGGCATTGGAGTAAAGTCCACGACTTGCGTAATCGTCCAACAGGCCCGCTGCAGCAGGATCTATTCGGTGCCCCATCGAGCGAACAATGGGCGGATATCGTGCGCGCCGTGCCCGTATCCGCTCCGCTCACACGCCTCGCGCGGCGTTTGCCGGAGAATTTGAAGCTCGGCACCTCGAGCTGGTCGTTCAGCGGATGGAACGGCATCGTGTATGCGGGCAGCTATAAAACGCCAATCATTGCCAGACATGGTCTAGCGGCGTACGCCCAGCATCCGCTGCTCACCGGAGTCGGGCTCGATCGCACGTTCTACGATCCGATAGGCAAAGACGAGCTGGCGGAATATGCCGCTGTCGTGCCGGAGGGGTTTCGCTTCGTTTGCAAAGCCTTTACGGCGCTGACCACGGATCCGGAGAGTGCCCGGGCCGCGCGTTCGGAAATCGAGCCCGCGTTTCTCGATGCGTCTTTAGCGTCGAACAAGGTCATCCCACCGCTTGTAGAAGCCTTCGGGCCGAAGCTTGGCGCCGTACTTTTTCAGTTTTCGCCGCTTGGCGCGGCAAACGTGCGCGCACCGCAGGCTTTCGTGGATCGTCTGGGCGGGTTCTTGAATTCGCTGCCCAAGGGCGTCGACTACGCCATCGAGTTGCGCAATCCTGAGATCCTCGGCGCATCGTACGAAGCCATGTTGAAGTCCACCGGTGCGACCCATTGCGCAAACGTCCATCCGCGCATGCCGCCGGTGGATCAACAGGTCACCGGAAGCGGGTCGACGCCGCGAGTTTTGCGATGGATGCTGCATCCCACTCAAGATTACGCGTCGGCTGCAGTAAAATACGCACCGTTCGACCGTCTGGTCGACCCGGATCTCACAAATCGAGAGCGAATTGTCAAGCTGATACTTGAAGCCCTAAAGTTGAAGCGCGACATTCACGTGGTGGCAGCGAACAACGCGGAGGGCTCCGCGGTGTTGACGGTTATCGAGATTGCGAAAGCCGTCGCAGATGCGCACCAAGCTGACGCAAGTTCTCTTCCCAAGCCTTGATAGAATTTCAACATGGTTCGAGTGGTTAGAGCATCGCAGGCAGAGATAGACGCCGCCGTGCAGGCGTTGCGCGACGGCGAGCTTGTCGCGTTCCCCACGGAAACTGTTTATGGCCTCGGCGCCAACGCGCAAAACCCGGCGGCCGTGCGCAAGATCTTCGAGGCAAAAGGACGGCCGATCACTCATCCGGTGATCGTGCATCTGGATAGTCCCAAGTATCTGCACCGGTGGGTTATGGACCCCCCCGACGTCTGCTTGAAGATCGCGGAGAAATTTTGGCCGGGTCCGCTGACCATGGTGCTTCGGCGCGCCACGAACGTGCACGACATCGTCACGGGCGGGCAAGAGACGGTCGCCATTCGCGTTCCTTCCCACCCCATGGCGCAGCAGCTTCTCACCGCCTTCGGCGGCGGCATCGCCGCGCCTTCCGCGAATCGTTATGGACGTTTGAGCCCGACTCGCGCTGAGCACGTTCGGGACGAGTTGGGCGACGCGGTGAAAATCGTGTTGGACGGCGGCGAGTGTCAGATTGGCTTGGAGTCGACGATCATTCAGTGCGACAACAATCAGGTGCGGTTGTTGCGGCCGGGCGCGGTTACGGCGAGTCAGCTGCGAGAAGTCGCCGGCGAGCTGCAGATGGGGCCGGATTTGCAATCCCCCCGCGTGCCGGGCAGCACGCCTTCTCACTACGCGCCGAGCACGCCGATGCAGATCGTGCCGCCCGGTGAAATTGATTCTCAGGCTGCGGCGCTCTCGGAAGGCGGCCGTCGAATCGCCGTGCTAGCGCAGCGCTTGCCGTTGAAAGCGCACAAATACGTTACGTGGATCAACGCAGGCAGACGCCCCGATCAATTCGGGCACGATCTCTACGCCAACTTGCGCACGCTCGACAAAGCAGGCTGCCAACAAATTCTTGTGCAAGACGTCCCCGACGACGAGCGCTGGGATGCTGTGCGAGACCGCCTCATACGCGCAGCCAGCAGCGTCACGGACAGCGACGACACCGGCGCTCTCGCTGTTCTGCCGTAGAACCTTCTTCGCGATCTCAAAAGGGCATCTTTTCGCTCGCCTTCGCCAATGCGAGCGGCCTTGAATCAGGCGCTGCCCAATCGCGAAGCGCCGTGAATTGTTCGGCCATGACCGTTGCGCGCGACTGGGGCTGGGTCGCAGAGATCAGTCGAGGTTATTGTCAAAGTTTGACAAGGACGGACAACGAAATTAGATTGGATGGTGGTTTAGTCACGGAGCAGCGCCATGACGATGAACGTCAATCTCACGCCGGAGCTCGAAGCGTTGGTGCGAGGCAAAGTGGAATCCGGGCATTACAGTTCGGCAAGTGAAGTGGTACGCGAAGCTTTGCGGCTCATGGACGAACGCGACCAGATGCAGGCGGCTAAACTTGAGCAGTTGCGGCGCGACGTGCGTGCCGGCGCGGCGAGCGGATCAGCCGGCGAGCTCAGTGCCACCGAAATTAAGAAGCGCGGCCGCATGCGTCTCGCTCAACACAAAACTCGCTGAGAGAGCCTTTGTCGCGCGTTCGCAAAACCGTCCTCGCCGAGACGGACCTAGCCGACATTTGGTTCTACATTGCCCTTGATAATCCCGACGCGGCGGACGGTTTGATCGACAAGATCGAGCAGCAAAGCGGATTGCTCGCACGGAATCCTAAACTCGGGCGCGTGCGCCCGGAACTCATGGAAGACTTGCGCAGCTTTCCGATTGGCAATTACGTTGTTTTTTATCGGCCCGAGCCCGAGGGCATTGAAATTGTGCGCGTCGTTCACGGCGCGCGCGATGTACCGGGGCAATTTCCCCAGCTGGACACGGACATGCCGCCGCAGTAAGCGCGGCTCGGTGCTGTCCCTCGCAGCGCTTCAGTCTGCAGGAACAGTACGGTCCGTGGCCCAATCGCGAAGCGCCGTGATTTGTTCGGCCATGACCGTTGAGAGGGGCCGGGTGGCGTTAATCTCGGCGGTCAGCAGCGCCGTGGTGATGGGACATTTTTGGGAGTGGGCGGCGAACAGGGCGGACACAGCTGCCTGTTCCAGCTCTGCGCCCGAGAAGCCATCGGTCAACTCCGCAAGCGTTGAGAGCTCCGGGGTTGTTAGGTTGATGCCACGCTTGCGCGCGTGGATCGCAAGAATGTCGATGCGCGCCTCGCGGTTGGGCAGGTCGACGAAGAAGATCTCGTCGAAGCGGCCTTTGCGCACGAGCTCAGGGGGAAGCGCGCTGATGTCGTTAGCAGTGGCTATGACGAAGACTCGCGAGCGCTGTTCGGCTAGCCATGTGAGGAATGTGCCGAGCACACGACGCGAAGTGCCGCTGTCGCCGTCGCCGCCGGCTATCGCTTTTTCCAGCTCGTCTACCCAAAGCACGCACGGGGACAGTGCTTCGGCGGCGTGCAGGGATTCGCGCAGATTCTTTTCGGATTCGCCGTGCCATTTGCTGTAGAGCGCGCCGATGTCGAGCCTGAGTAGCGGCACGCCGAAGATTCCGGCGGTGGCGCGAGCGGCGAGGCTTTTTCCGCAACCTTGTACGCCGAGCAGCAGTGCGCCTTTGGGAGAGTCCAAAGTCGTCGCGGCACCGGAGAAGGCGGGCTTGCGGCTATTGAGCCATTGACGCAGATTCTTAAGCCCGCCGACGTCTGCGAACTTCGCGGTGTGGGGCTCATAGGACAATAGACCGCCGCGGTTCAACAATTCGATCTTTGCGCTCAGTGCGCGCGGCAGATCCGCAAGCGTGAGGGCACCGTCATCGAAGATGGCCTGGCGCGCGAGCCGCTCGATGTCGGTTCCCGAAAGTCCGCTGAGATTCTCGACCAGGCGATCGAGCGCGACTCGGTCGGCTTTCACCGCCCGACCACCGTGAGCGTCTGCCCACTCGCGCGCTACGCGAGAGACGATTGCGCGCCGCTCTTCGCGCGTGGGCAGCGCCAGGCGCAGTCTCGCCGCCAGATGTTCCAGCTCTTGCGGCAGTGT
>Ga0307515_10007099_pt1 | contig 22248 bp, 20 predicted proteins | sample 17_EM_MG_FD_194513 | JGI IMG/M metagenome (GOLD analysis project Ga0307515, IMG submission 194513) | Populus trichocarpa ectomycorrhiza microbial communities from riparian zone in the Pacific Northwest, United States - 17_EM | ecosystem: Host-associated > Plants > Roots > Unclassified | place...
CTCAAGCCCCTGTACATCGACCTCGCCGATCTGGGTCGACACGCCGTTGATGGTGCGCAGAACGTTCTCCTGCTTGAGGTCGTAGACAGCCGCTGTGAAGAACCCGTTCCAGCCTTGCGGCTGATACTTGACGCCGAGTTCTACCTGCTCGCCGGATGTCGGATTGAGCGGGTTGCCGTCGGCATCGGCCCCGACGACGGGTTCGAAGGACGTCGCGTAGCTGACATAGGGGGCGATACCGTTGTCGAACAGATAGATCAGTCCGGCACGGCCCGTCAGCTTGTGATCGTCCTGATCGAGCGGGCGCACCACGCCCGTCAGGTTGCTGGTCGACGTGCCGGAACTGCTCGTCCAGTCCTGCCTGAGACCAAGGGTGGCCCGCCAATTGTCATAGGCAAGTTCGTCCTGAACATAGACGCCGAGCTGCGTCAGCCTGCTGTCGACGCTGGTGTCAATCGTCGGCGAGATCAGCTCGATCGGACCGCCATAGTCGGGCGAGAGGACGTCGAGCGGCGTCGCCTGGAAGAAGCGCGTGCGCACGTTGTTGTCGAAATAGCGATAGTCGAGGCCGAAAAGCAGGGTGTGATCGATCTCGCCCGTCGAGAATTCGGCTTGCAGGTTGTTGTCGATGTTGACGGTGTTCAGCAGTTCGTCCTGGAAGGTCGCATTGCGGCGAAGCGTTCGGCCGTCCACGTCAAGCCCAAGCGTCGACATGCCCAAGGACTGGTAGTTCCAGTCAAAATTCGAGTAGCGGAAATTCTGACGGAACGTCCATGTCTCGTTGAGGTGATGTTCGAACTCGTAACCGAGATTGGTTAGCGTGCGGCTTGATTCATCGAAGGATTCGTCTCCGACATAGAAGTCACGCGGCAACTGGTAGCCCGTGGCGTTCAAGGTGTATTGCGGCGGAAGCCCGGAAGGTGTGCTCGGATTGTCATGCTGCACGCTCGTCAGGATCGTCAGTTTGGTGTCTTCGTCCGGCTGCCAGGTCAGGGCAGGGGCGATGAAATAGCGGTCGTTGTCAAGATTGTCGGTCTGGGCGCCGGCATTCTTGACAAGACCGGTGAGGCGATAGGCAAGGTCGGAATCCTGTCCCAGCGTACCGCCAATATCGAAGAAGCTGCCATAGGTGTCAAAGCTTCCTGCCTGCACCCCGACTTCGCCGAACGTCTCGAAAACCGGGCGCTTGCTGATCATGTCGATGATGCCACCGGGATTGCCCTGGCCGTACATCACAGACGCCGGTCCGCGCAGCACATCGACACGCTCCAGACCATAGATTTCGACACCCGGCGCACCCGCGGTGCGCATCATGCGAAGGCCGTTCAGGAACTGGACCTGGCGACCGTCGAAGCCGCGAATGATCGGGGAATCGAATCGAGGATCGGCGCCAAAGGGCGCGGCGACCACGCCCGGCGTGTATCCCAGGACGTCGCCCAGCGTTTGCGCCCCTTGCGCCTCGATCTGATCCTGCGTGATGACGGACACCGATTGCGGCGTTTCAATTAGAGGCGCCCCGCTTTTCGACGCGGTCGAGGACGATTTGGCGACGTATCCTTCGACGGCAGTCTCGCGATCAGATGTTTCGCCGCCGTTGACGATAATCGGCGCAAGCGCGGTCGGTGTGGTTTCCTGAGCGGAGGCAAGGTGCGGGATCGAGCCCGCAAAGGCGACCGACGTTGCCAGCATAAAACGAAGTCTAAACATGGATAAAAGACCGCCCCTCCGGTTCACTTGCCATTGCATTTAATCTGGAGTAAATTTGTCATCTTTCTATAGTCAATCGGGCGGCTGATCCAATAAGCAAGCAGGGAAATTTTCAGAACTGTAAATTATGATATTTACTCTCAATATCGATTCTGGTTATTTTCGACAGGACTGAATGCCCGCCCCGAAATCACCCCGCATAACCAACTTTGAACTCCGCCATCTGCGCTATTTCATTGCGCTGGTGGAGGAGAAGAATTTCGAGCGGGCTGCAACGCGGCTTGGAATTGCCCAGCCCGGCTTGAGCCAACAGATTCTCAACCTCGAGGCACTGGTCGGCCTCCCGCTGCTTGACCGGACAAAGCGCTCCGTGCAATTGACGCTGTCCGGCCAATTGCTGTTTGACCAGGCCCGTAAAATTGTCGCCCAGGCGGATTTCGTTCTTTCAGAACTCCAGCGTGTCGGCCGCGGGCAGTCCGGAAGGATCTCCATCGGCTATGTCGCCTCGGCTGCCTATTCCGGCGTCCTGACGGAATCGCTGTCGTCGTTCCGGCAGGATTTTCCCGATATCGAACTCCAGCTCGTGGAGATCGAGATGCGTCAGCAACTTGGCAAGATCGGGGAAGGGGAGCTCGATTTCGGCTATATCAGGCCGCCGGCCCCGGTGCCGATCGGCCTAGCAACCAGCACGGTGCTTCGCGAGCTGCTGGTCGTTGCTCTGCCACAGGGGCACCCGCTGGCGTCGCATCACACCGTCGACCTCAGCGCGCTTGCCGACGAAACCTTCATTACGCCGCGGCAACCCGCCGATGTTGGCTTTCACTCGAACACGCTCGAAGCCTGTTTGGCGACCGGTATAGCCCCAAAAGTCAGCCCGATCGGCCGCGACTTCACAACGATCATGAGCATGGTTGCCGTGGGGCTGGGCATATCGCTGGTGCCAAAATCCCTGCAATGCCTGCAATTGCCGGGAATTCGCTATGTTGAGCTGTCCCGCGCCTATATGACCGATCTGGCGATCGCCTATCGCAAAAGCGAAGGCTCCGCGGCCGTCCGCGCCTTTATCGCCCATCACCGCGCCAGATACCCGCGCCCGGATTTTCGATAGGAACGGCTGGGTATTTGCATCAAAATGGCCGTGTCTCGATACTTTCTGGCATGTGGGCGCGAACATCGCTCGGCAAAAGCGCTAGACTTGTCGCTGTTCTAAGCGGCGCCCTGGCTGGTGCAAGTTGGAGGCAGATCAGTGACTATTTCGATCACTCCCGATCTGGAAGATCCCGATGAAGTGCCTCGTTCTGTCGTCGGCCTGACGATCGAGCTCGCATCCATCCATGAAACGGAGCCGCATCGGCACCGCAAGGCGCAACTGCTTTACGTCATCAGCGGCGTCATCACCGTGGAAGCCTCCGGCGGCATGTGGACCGTGCCGCCCCATTGTGCCATCTGGATTCCGAGCGGCGTGGCGCATGTCGCCCGCACGTCCGGGCGGATACTGATCGGCAGCCTCTACATAGAACCGACGCTTGCCGGCCCTCTTCGTGACGAATGCGGGATTTTGTTCGTTCAGCCGTTGCTGCGCGAGCTTCTGCTCCGGTTCATCTCCGGGCCGTCGCTCTATCCACAAGGCGACACGCGCGAAGAGCGGCTTGTTTCCGTATTGCTCGACGAGTTGCAGGCTGCGCCACAGGAGCCCCTGCATTTGCCGATGCCGACGGACCGGCGGCTGCGGCGTCTCGCCGAAACCTTGATCGATGACCCGTCGGTGCGGTTCACGATAGAGGAGTGGGGCGCACGCGTTGGTGCGAGCAACCGCACGCTGACACGGCTGTTCCAGAAGGAGACGGGCATGTCCTTTGTCCGCTGGCGGCAACAGCTGCATATCGGCTTGGCGCTGCAGCGCCTCGCTTCCGGGCACTCCGTCACGAATATCACCTTCGATCTTGGCTATGAAAGTCCGAGCGCTTTCATAGCGATGTTCCGGCGGATGCTTGGCACGACGCCGGCCCGTTACTTCTCGGAGACTGCGGTCGGCGACCTCGATCGGGGAGCCCGGAAAATGCTGCAGCTCGGCGGCGAGTTCGACAGCCTGGCGGATGCCGATGCGCTTCCCAAAGCGGACATCGTCCATTTCCAGACGGCTGCCCGCCGGCAAAGCAAACCGCATTAAACAACAAGCCGCAATATCTGGCTCTCACCCGGACGTCTTTCATAGGCGCGAAAGGTCATTGGCCCTTTCGCGCCATCCAAGGAGCTTGCCATGCAGATTGATCGAAGCCGATTTCCGCTTGTTTTCTTCCGGGAAACCGACGATCCGGGAGTGGATGCTCAAGCCGAGCTCGCAGCGCTTCTTGGCGAAGGCCGCCGGTTTGTCTTGATTTCCGAACAGCACAGCCATGACGAAGCGTTCGATTCCGACGAGGTGAGAAAGGCGCGCGCCCAGTTTTTCAAGCAGAACAAGGGGCGGTTTCGCGCGTTCTGCGCGGCGGCAATCGTGATCGAAGGCGCAACGCCGACGCCAGTGGCGCTCCGCTTGGCCGCCCAAGGGTTCGGCAAGGCATTGGGCGTGAATTTCCATTTCGTCAAGGACGAGGAGGCCGCCACAGCCTGCGGGAAAGAGATACTTGCAAGACAAGGCGCGTGAAATGCCAAGCGCGGTGTCCGCCATGAGCTTTCCGCTTTCGAGGTGAAACCGCGTATCCCGAATTTGGCCGGATCGGTGGATTTTCTGGCTCACGTCCGTGAGCGGCTGCGCATGGAACGCCGCTAGACTTCAATGGAAACGGCCAATCAGGGCCGCAACTGTTGCCATAAGGTGTTTGACCATGAGCGAAAAAATCTGGTTCGTTACGGGTGCTTCACGCGGATTGGGGCGTGTCTGGGTCGAGGCCGCGCTGAAGCGGGGCGACAAGGTCGCAGCCTGTGTCAGAAACCCGGAAACACTCTCTGATCTCGCTGACGCCTACGGTTCATCCCTGTTGCTGCTCGAACTCGACGTGTGCAGCGAAGGGGGTATCAAGAATGCGGTTGGGGCCGCCATTGCCGCATTCGGACGCCTTGATGTGGTGGTCAGCAACGCCGGCTACGCGATCTTCGGCACGATCGAAGAAACCGACACGGAAAACGCCCGGGCGCAGTTCGAAACTAACTTCTTCGGAACGCTATGGGTTGCCCAGGCAGTCCTGCCGCAGTTGCGCAAGCAGGGCGCGGGACATATCCTGATCACCTCCAGCCTCGCTGGTATCATCACCTTCCCCACAGCCGGGATATACAACGCTTCAAAATGGGCCGTCGAGGGTCTGGGCGAAACACTGGCTTCTGAGGTCGTGGACTTCGGGATCAAGGTCACGCTGGTGGAACCCGGCGGCTACGATACCGATTGGCGCGGCAGTTCTTCCACCCACCTGGCACCGATCGCTGATTATGATGGACTCCGTGCCCGACTGAAAGTAGCAGCCACGTCACGCAAACTGGGAAACCCTGAGGCCACCGCGGACGCCATCCTGAAGGTCGTCGATGCACCGTCACCGCCACTCCGGCTCTTTCTCGGCGAAGCTCCCCTCGGCATTGCACGGAAACAGTATGCTGACCGGCTGGCGACCTGGCAGGCCTGGGCGGACGTTTCGACCGGCGCTCAAGGCTGACAACCTCCGTCGTTTCTTGGCAGCCACCTTGCCGCGATCCGAAGCCAGTCCGAATTGCCTTATCCACCGATGTAATGCATGGAAGTGAACGATCGCGCAGCTTTTCGTCCTGATTCATCCCAGACACGGTGAGCCCGCGCAAAAAAGGTGGGTCACTGGGACATGTCGCTAAGTCTTCTCCTGAGCAACGCTTCGCTCAGAGCTGCCAGTTTCATCGTCACGATTTATGGTGACGTGGTCGAGCCGAGGGGCGGCGCGATCTGGATCGGCAATCTGATCGAAACCTGTGCGGAGGTCGGCATCAGTGAAACGCTCGTCCGAACCGCTGTTTCCCGGTTGGTGGCCGCCGGCCAACTGACAGGCGAGCGGGAGGGTCGTCGCAGCTACTACCGTCTGACCGAGGCGGCCCAAACCGATTTTGCGGCGGCCGCGCGCCTGCTGTTCGGTCCTGCCGACCAACCTCAATGGCATTTCGTTTATCTCGGTGGCCCTGCGTTCGAGGCTGATGCCAAGGCCTTGGAGCATGCTGGTCACACCCGGCTGGGCGCTCGCCTGACGATCGGAGCGCGGCCACTTCCACCGTTGTCCGAAGGGACTGTCGCTTTCACCGCGGATGTCGCCGGCGCCAGCTTCGGCCTCAAGGAGCTTGCGGCTGAATATTGGGACCTGTCGAACTACGCCAAGGCCTATGACGAATTCCTGCAGCGATTCGGCAAATTCTCCGAAGCGCTTGAAGCGGGAGAAAAGCTCAGCGCGATCGAGCATCTCGCCGCCCGCCTCCTTCTTGTTCATCAATACCGCATTATTGTTCTGCACGATCCGCAGCTTCCAGCGGCAGCGCTGCCGGATAATTGGCCGCATGCCGACGTACGGCGTCTCTTCGCCGCGCTCTACATTCGCTTGTCGAAAAAGGCTGATGACTTCATTGCGCGGAGATTCCTGACAGCGGACGGACCGCTTCTCGATCAGACAGCTGCCACCAGGCACCGGATAGACGAGCTCCTCGCCATCATGTGACATCCTGTTTTGCTTTGAGAAAATTCGGAGCGAAAATGCAGCATTTTGAATGTCACAGAAATTCATAAAAATCATGTTGAACTGTGACATTCAAAATGCTATTAACTAACCGATCGGTCGGCCAATGGTCGTTCGAAGGAGGACGAGGAGGAATTCGTGCCGGAAGCTTTTGTTTGCGACGCTGTTCGCACACCGATTGGACGATATGGCGGTTTGTTGGCGTCCGTACGTGCCGACGATCTCGCTGCAATTCCGCTGGCAGGGCTGATGGCGCGCAATCCGCAGGTTGACTGGTCGAAGGTCGACGACCTGATTTATGGCTGCGCCAATCAGGCCGGTGAAGACAATCGCAATGTTGCGCGCATGGCTGTGCTTCTGTCCGGCATGCCGGTATCCGTTCCCGGCACGACTGTGAATCGCCTCTGCGGCTCGGGCATGGACGCGGTCGGCATGGCGGCTCGGGCCATCCGGGCCGGCGACTGTGACTTCGTCGTCGCTGGTGGCGTCGAGAGCATGAGCCGCGCACCATTTGTCATGCCCAAGGCGGAGAGCGCCTTCTCGCGTTCCAACGTCGTCTACGACACGACGATCGGCTGGCGTTTCGTCAATCCGAAGATGAAGAAGGCCTTCGGCATCGATTCCATGCCGGAAACCGCCGACAATGTCGCCGCCGACTTTGGCGTCAGCCGCGAGGATCAGGACGCTTTTGCCGCCCGCAGCCAGACCCGCTGGGCTGCGGCCCACGAGGCCGGCGTTTTTGCCGATGAAATCGTGCCCGTCTCCGTGCCTCAGAAAAAGGGTGATCCGATCGTTGTCTACAGCGACGAGCATCCGCGTCCCGGAACGACAGCCGAACAGCTTGCAAAGCTCAAGGGCGTCAACGGTCCGGACCTTTCGGTCACCGCTGGTAATGCTTCGGGTGTCAATGACGGAGCCGCAGCGCTGCTGATTGCCAGCGAGGCCACTGCCAAGGCGCAAGGTCTGACGCCGAAGGCGCGTATCGTCGCCATGGCAGCCGCCGGCGTCGAACCGCGCATCATGGGCATCGGCCCCGCGCCTGCCGCGCGCCGGGTGCTGGAACGTGCTAATCTCTCCATCGGTCAGATGGATGTGATCGAACTCAACGAGGCCTTTGCCTCGCAGGCGCTCGCAGTGCTCCGCGATCTCGGCCTGCCCGACAACGCTGATCATGTGAACCCCAATGGCGGCGCAATCGCCATGGGCCATCCGCTCGGCATGAGCGGCGCCCGTCTCGTGACCACCGCCACCTATCAGCTTCACCGCCAGGGCGGCCGCTATGCGCTGTGCACGATGTGCATCGGCGTCGGCCAGGGCATCGCACTCATTCTCGAACGTGTCTGACACGACAAAACAGGAGAAATGGCATGTACGCACAGATGGTGAAGACGGATGGCACCCGCGTCCGCAGCCTTGACGAGATGGATCCGGTCGAGCGCTCCTTCCCGGAGCGCGTCGACGCCGGCCAGAAGATCGAGCCGAAGGAATGGATGCCGGAAGGCTACCGCAAGACGCTGGTGCGCCAGATCAGCCAGCACGCTCACTCCGAAATCGTCGGCCAGCTGCCGGAAGGCAACTGGATCACCCGCGCCCCGACACTGGAGCGCAAGGCGATCCTGCTTGCCAAGGTGCAGGACGAGGCGGGTCACGGCCTCTATCTTTACTGTGCCGCCGAAACCCTTGGCGTCAGCCGCGACGAAATGTATGAGCAACTGCATTCCGGCAAGGCCAAATATTCCTCGATCTTCAACTATCCGACGCTGAGCTGGGCCGATATCGGCGCTGTCGGCTGGCTGGTCGATGGTGCGGCGATCATGAACCAGGTACCGTTGCAGCGCTGTTCCTACGGGCCTTATGCCCGCGCGCTGGTTCGTATCTGCAAGGAAGAAAGCTTCCACCAGCGTCAGGGCTTCGACATCCTGATGAAGATGGTGAAGGGGACGCCAGCGCAAAAGGCGCTGGTTCAGGACGCGCTGAACCGCTGGTGGTGGCCGTCGCTGATGATGTTCGGCCCCTCCGACGACGCATCCGTCCATTCGGCCCAGTCGATGGCCTGGAAGATCAAGCAGAACTCGAATGACGAGTTGCGCCAGAAATTCGTCGACCAGACCGTGCCGCAGGCCGAATATCTCGGTCTTACCGTTCCCGACCCGGACCTCAAGTGGAACGAGGAAAAGAGTGGCTACGATTTCGGCGAGCCGGACTGGAGCGAGTTCTTCGCTGTTATCGCCGGCAACGGCCCCTGCAATGCAGAGCGCCTCAACGCCCGAAAGAAGGCCTGGGATGACGGCGAATGGTTCCGCGAGGGCCTCGTTGCCCATGCCGAGAAGGCGCAGTCGCGCCGTCAGGCAGCCCGTATCGCCGCCGAATAGGCGTTTTCCGGATCGCGTGGTTCCAAGGCGCGTTATCCCGCAGTCCAATCGCAGCCAATACGCTTACAGGGCGGTCTGCCGCAGATGAGCGCGAACTAGGGAGAGAAATCATGTCCAGCGAATGGCCCCTCTGGGAGGTCTTCATCAGAGGTCAGCACGGCCTCAATCACCGTCACGTCGGCAGCCTGCATGCGCCTGATGCGGAAATGGCGGTCAAGAATGCCCGCGACGTCTACACCCGCCGCAACGAGGGCGTCAGTATCTGGGTGGTCCGCTCCAGCGAGATCACCGCCAGCGCGCCGTCTGAAAAAGGCCCGCTGTTCGAGCCGTCGAATTCCAAGGTTTATCGTCACCCGACCTTCTTCGATGTGCCGGAAGAAGTGGGGCATATGTGATGGCCGCGGCTCAGCAGACAGCTATCGCCGACAACGCCGCCCTGTTCGAATTCCTTGTGCGGATGGGCGACAACACGCTCATTCTCGGTCACCGGGTTTCGGAATGGTGTGGCCACTCGCCGGCGCTGGAAGAGGATATCGCGCTTTCCAACACGGCACTCGACCTGATCGGCCAGACACAGCTCTGGCTCGGCCTTGCCGGCGAAGTCGAGGGCAAGGGGCGCAGCGCCGATGCTCTCGCTTATCTGCGCGACGGGCTGGATTTCCGCAACGTGCTGCTCGTCGAGCGCCCGAACGGCGACTTCGGCAAAACGCTGATGCGGCAGTTCCTGTTCGACGCCTGGCACTATGTCCTGTTGAAAGCGCTCAAGGGATCCAGCGACCGACGCGTCGCCGAGATCGCCGAGAAGGCATTGAAGGAAGTCTCCTACCATCTCGATCGCAGCCGCGATCTGGTGATCCGGCTGGGCGACGGCACGGCCGAAAGCCATCGTCGCATGCAGGCGGCGCTTAACGATCTCTGGCCCTATACCGGCGAGCTGTTCATCGGCGATGCCTCGGATATGGCGGTTGCCGCCGCCGGCGTGGCGCCCGAGCCCGCGTCGCTGAAGGTATCCTGGGACGAAGTTGTGGCCGAGGCGTTGGAGGAGGCGACGCTGAAGGCACCGGCCGACGGCTATATGCAGAAGGGTGGCAAGCGCGGCATCCACACTGAGCATCTCGGCTTCATCCTCTCGGACCTGCAGTTCCTGCAACGCGCCTATCCCGGCGGGACCTGGTAGGAGGTGTCGACGATGGCGGTCCAGAATCTCTCGGCTGAGCATCCTTCCACGGGACAGGTCTGGACATGGCTTGCCGACGTTCCGGATCCGGAAATCCCGGTGATTTCGCTGGTCGATCTCGGCATCATCCGCGATGTCGCCTGGGAAGACGAGGCGCTGGTCGTCACCGTCACGCCGACCTATTCCGGCTGTCCGGCAACAACGGTGATCAATCTCGACATCGAGCGCGCGCTCAACGAGCGGGGCATCGCGAAGGTCAGGCTGAAGCGCCAGCTTTCGCCCGCCTGGACGACCGACTGGATCAGCGAGGAAGGGCGCGAGAAGCTGAAGGCATACGGCATAGCGCCGCCGATCGACGGAACGGCTGCCGACGGCGTGCTGATGAAGCGCATCGACCGGCTTTCGGGCCGCTCCAACCTGACGATCGCCTGTCCGCGCTGCGGATCGACTGAGACCGAGAAGATCAGCCAGTTCGGCTCGACGCCGTGCAAGGCCAGCTATCGCTGCACCGACTGCCTGGAACCCTTCGATTATTTCAAGTGCATCTGACCCGACGTAAAGGATGAGGGCCGCCCATGGCACGTTTCCATTCCCTGAATGTTACTGAAGTGCGCCGCGAAACCCGCGACGCCGTCGTCGTGACGCTGGTTCCCTCCGAGGAAGACCGCGCCGCCTTCGATTTCACCCAAGGACAGTACCTGACCTTTCGCCGCAAGTTCGACGAAGAGGAACTGCGCCGGTCCTACTCGATCTGCGCGGGCCGTGACGAAGGCGTGCTGCGCGTCGGCATCAAGCGCGTCGACGGCGGCTGCTTCTCCAGCTGGGCCAACGAGGGGCTGAAAGCAGGCGATACCCTGGAAGCCATGCCGCCGATGGGCGCCTTCTTCACCGATATCGAACCGGACGTTTCCAAGCACTATCTCGGCTTTGCCGGCGGCAGCGGCATCACGCCGGTCCTGTCGATCATCAAGACGACGCTGAAGCGCGAGCCGCGCTCCCGTTTCACGCTGGTCTATGCCAACCGCCAGATCTCCTCGATCATGTTCCGCGAGGAGCTCGAGGATTTGAAGAACAGCTATCTCGGCCGCTTCTCCATCCTGCATGTGCTCGAAAGCGAGGCGCAGGACATCGATCTCTTCACCGGCCGCGTCAATGCGGAAAAATGCACGGCGCTGTTCAAGAGCTGGATCGACCTGAAGTCGGTCACGACGGCCTTTATCTGCGGTCCGGAGCCGATGATGCTGACGATCGCCGGCGCACTGCACGAGCACGGCCTGCGCGACGACCAGATCAAGTTCGAGCTCTTCGCCTCCTCGCAGCCCGGTCGGGCGCGGGCGAGAGTTCAAAGCGCCCACGGTACGGATGCGAATGCCACTTGCCAAGCAACCGTGACGCTCGACGGAGCCACTCGCGTCTTCAACATGCCCAAGCACGGCCAGAGCCTGCTCGATGCCGCGCTCGAAGCCAATATCGACGCACCCTATGCCTGCAAGGCCGGCGTCTGCTCCACCTGTCGCGCCAAGGTCATCGAGGGCGAGACGGAGATGGAAGTCAACCATGCGCTCGAGGACTACGAGGTCCGGCAGGGTTACGTGCTCACCTGCCAGTGCTACCCGCTGACCGACACGGTCGTCGTCAGCTACGACCAGTAAGAGCGGAGGACGACAGCATGACCGACACCGAAACGATGCCGATCGAAGATTACCTTGCGCAAGGCGGCGTCCTGACTTCGCCGGACAGTGTGCCGGCGCGCTATCGCGGCGAATTGCTGCGCTTGATGGCGAGTTTCGTCGACAGCGAACTGGCGGGTTCCGCAGGCTTTGCCGGAACGATCAACGACGCTCCGGGCATCCAGGAACGAATTTCCGCTGCCCGCATCGTGTTGGAAAAGACCGATCATGCCGGTCAGGTATTGACGATCATGGAAAGCTTCGGTGCCGATGGCAGGCGCTATGCGGTGCATCACCCGTGGGCCGCGCGTCTTTCCCGCGACGCCGATATCGGTGCCGCACGTCAGGATGGCGACATGCGCCTTTCGGTCTTCCACTATCCGCTTCAGGGCTGGGTCGATGCCGTGGTCATGAACGTGCTGATGGGCAAGGCGGGCATCATCCAGCTGCGCGAGCTTTCGCATGTTTCCTACCAGCCGCTGGCCGAGGTTTTTCGCCGCATCCTGCCGCGCGAAGCTCGCCATCTCGAACTCGGCATCGCCGGCCTTGAGCGCATCGCGGCAAAGCCCGCGGAACGCGCCGTCGCGCTCGCCTCCATCGCCTACTGGCGGCCGCGGGTTGCCGCGAGCTTCGGGCTTTCAGGCTCTGCGCGCTACGGCACGCTGTCGCGGTTTGGCCTGCGCCATACCCCCAATGAAACACTTCTTGCCGAATGGCAGGCGGACGTCGAGGCGCAGCTTTCTGCGCTGAAACTGATCTGACAGGAAGGAAACGAACATGAACGTTCTGGCGTCCCGGCCTCGCCGGCTCGAAAGCTATGTCTGTGGCGCATGGACCGCGGGAGCAAAGGAAGGCGTTCCGCTTCTCGACGCTTCGACCGGTGCGCCCGTGGCCTTCATCGATTCCAGCGGCATCGATTTCGAAAGCGCGCTTGCTTGTGGCCGCGAGAAGGCCGGTCCGGTGCTGCGCCGCATGTCTTTCCATGAACGCGCCGCCATGCTGAAGGCGCTTGGCCTGGCGCTGATGGACCGCAAGGAGGAATTCTACGCGCTTTCCGCTGCCACCGGCGCCACCCGCGCCGACAGCTGGGTCGATATCGACGGCGGTATCGGCACGCTGCTTTCCTATGCTTCCAAAGGCCGGCGCGAACTGCCCAATACCCGCGTGTTGCTGGATGGCGATGTCGAGGCGCTCGCGAAGGACGGCAGTTTCTCCGCCCAGCATATTCTCAGCCCGCTTCAAGGCGTGGCTGTTCATATCAACGCCTTCAACTTCCCCTGCTGGGGAATGCTCGAAAAGCTCGCCCCGACGCTGCTCGCCGGCATGCCTGCGATCGTCAAGCCGGCAAGCCAGACGGCCTACTTGACGGAACTGATGGTGCGCCGGATGATTGAGACCGGCATCTTGCCGGAAGGCTCGGTACAGCTCATCTCCGGTTCGGTCGGCGATCTGCTCGATCATGTCGAGGGTCAGGATGTCGTCACCTTCACCGGCTCGGCCTCGACCGGCCGCAAGCTGAAGAGCCATCCGGCCGTCATCGGCAATTCGGTGCGTTTCACCATGGAGGCCGATAGTCTCAATGCCTCCGTGCTCGGCATCGATGCAGGCCCCGGAACAGAGGAATTCGATCTTTTCGTCAAGGAAGTCGCCCGCGAAATGACCTCGAAGGCAGGGCAGAAATGCACCGCGATCCGCCGCGTCATCGTTCCGCGTGCCCATTGCGATGCCCTTGTTGCGACGCTGGGCGACCGGCTTGGCAAGATAGCACTCGGCAATCCCGCCGACGAAAATGTCCGCATGGGGCCGCTGGCGAGCCTCGATCAGCGCGACGAAGTCCGTGCCCGCATCCGCGACCTGCTTGGCGATGCCGAAATCGTCGCCGGCGATCCAGACACACCGCGCATCGTTTCGGGCGATGCCGAGGCCGGCGCCTTCCTCAACCCGGTGCTGCTCTATTGCAATCGCCCCTGGGAAGCGAAAGCCGTGCACGATGTCGAAGCCTTCGGTCCGGTCAGCACGGTCATGCCCTATGACAGCGCCGAAGAGGCAGTCGCCCTCGCCCGCCGCGGCAAGGGCAGCCTCGTCGCCTCGGTCTTTACCAATGACCCGGCCTTCGCCGAGGAAGTCGTGCTCGGCATGGCGCCGTATCACGGCCGTGTCTTGATCGGAAATCGCGTCAGCGCCAAATCCTCGACCGGCCACGGCTCGCCGCTGCCCGGCCTCGTCCATGGCGGCCCCGGCCGGGCCGGCGGCGGCGAGGAACTTGGCGGCATGCGCGGCGTCAAGCACTATATGCAGCGCACCGCCATCCAGGGTTCTCCGACGCTTTTGTCGGCTGTTGCCGGCCGTTGGGTCGCGGGTGCCGAGGTGCGCACCGGCGGCGAGCATCCCTTCCGCAAGTCGCTGGCCGAGCTTCGCATCGGCGACCAGCTCGTCACCGCCACCCGAACGGTGACGCTGGAGGACATCGAGCATTTTGCAAACTTCACCGGCGATACCTTCTACGCCCATATGGACGAGGCGGCGGCCAGGGCCAATCCGTTCTTCGAGGGACGTGTCGCCCACGGTTATCTCATCGTCTCCTTCGCAGCCGGGCTCTTCGTTGATCCGGCACCAGGTCCGGTACTGGCGAACTACGGCGTCGACAACCTGCGCTTCCTCACTCCTGTCAACCCGGGCGACACGCTGCAGGTGCAGCTGACATGCAAGGAGATCAACCCGCGCGCCGATGCCGAGCATGGTGAGGTGCGCTGGGACTGCAAGGTCACCAACCAGAACGCCGTTGCGGTCGCCCAGTATGATGTTTTGACGATGGTGGCGAAGACACGGGGCTAACTGCGGGGAGCCGGACTTGTCGGATCGTAAAGAGATGTGAATGAAGGCAAAGGGTCTTGGTCATGGCCGAAACTTGCTTGACCCAAATTGACACAGACTATTGCGACCACTCGTTCCCGAAAGGCTCAAGCCTTGCGATTGATGCCCGCGATCAGCGGACGGCCTTGACGCCTTCGAGGATGAGGGTGGTCGCGATATCCGCATATTCGTCACGGGTGACCGGCCCGTTTGGCCGAAACCACATATAGACCCAGTTCATCATGCCGAAGAGCGACATGGTGACCGGCATCAGCAACGGCCTGTCCTGATTAAGGTCCGGGTTGATCTTCTGTATCACGCCGGAGAAGCGCTTGACGATCCGTCTTTCGATTGCCTGCAGCTCCGCAAGCTGTTCTTGCGACAGCGCACTGGTGCCGTTGAGCTGCACCTTGTGCTCGTTGTCCCGACCCTCGTAGTTCTTCAGTACGGCCTTCACGAGAAGACGCAGTTGTTCCTGCGGGGCAGCATCGTTGCGTTCAGCCGATTCGATCGCGGCGTCGAGTTCCGTCAGGTGCGTGCGGACGATGTCGAAGATCAGCGCGTCCTTGCCGGGATAGTAGTGATAGAGCAGGGCTTTCGAGACATTGCTGTGGGAGGCGATCATCGACATGGAGGCTTTCTCCATGCCCATCTCGGCGAACACCGCCGCCGCACTCGTCAGAATGCCCCGCTGTTTTTCTTCGAAATCCACTGCGCGCGTGCGTGCCATGTCGTCCTGCTCTGCTCATTCCAGGGGTGTGGCCGCGGGAGGGCGGCCGCTCTTCCTATACACAGTCTACCCGGTGCCGGGCTATCCCGGTGTTTCGTTGGTTTATTCTCTCGGGCGGTTGTCGACCACCCGCTTTGCCTTGCCCTCGGAGCGCGCCACGCCACCCGGCTCGTGCACCGTGATCTTGGTTGAGACGCCGACCACGCTCTTGATGTGGTGGGCAAGTTCCTTTGCAGATCCGGTGCGCGCGCCCTCGTCAGTCGCTTCAAGCGTACATTCGACGTGAACCGTCATGTTGTCCATACGGCCGGAACGGCTGAGCTCGATCTGGAAATGCGGGGCAAGGCCGCGACATTTCAGGATCTGCTCCTCAATCTGGGTCGGGAAGACGTTGACGCCGCGCAGGATCATCATGTCGTCGGAGCGGCCGGTGATCTTCTCCATGCGGCGCATGGAGCGTGCCGTGCCGGGCAGCAGCCGCGTCAGGTCGCGTGTGCGATAGCGGATGATCGGCAGGCCTTCCTTGGTCAGCGTCGTGAACACCAATTCGCCGAGTTCGCCGTCCGGCAGCACGTCACCCGTCACCGGGTCGATGATTTCCGGATAGAAATGATCTTCCCAGATGTGCAGGCCGTCCTTCGTCTCGACGCATTCGTTGGCAACGCCCGGACCCATGACTTCCGACAGGCCGTAGATGTCGACGGCGTGCATGTCGAAGGCCTGCTCGATCTCCTGCCGCATGGAATTGGTCCAGGGCTCGGCGCCGAAGATGCCGACGGCAAGCGAGCTTTCGCGCGGGTCGATACCGTGGCGGCGGAATTCGTCGAGGATGGACAGCATGTAGGACGGTGTCACCATGATAATGCGCGGCTTGAAATCTTGCATCAGCGTGACCTGGCGTTCGGTCATGCCACCGGAAATCGGAACGACCGTGCAGCCGAGCTTTTCGGCGCCGTAGTGCGCGCCGAGGCCGCCGGTGAAGAGGCCATAGCCATAGGCGACATGCACGATATCACCGGCTCGGCCGCCCGAGGCGCGAATCGATCGGGCGACGACGGTCGCCCAGGTATCGATGTCCTTGGCGGTATAGCCGACGACGGTCGGTTTGCCTGTGGTGCCTGAGGAGGCATGGATGCGGGCGAGCTTTTCACGCGGCACGGCGAACATGCCGAAGGGATAGGTGTCGCGCAGGTCCTTCTTGGTGGTGAAGGGGAATTTCGCGAGGTCCGACAATGTCGTCAGGTCGGACGGGTGAACGCCGGCCTCATCGAAGCGCTGACGGTAAAAGGGGGAGTTTTCGTAGGCGTGCGTCAGCGACCATTTCATGCGCTCAAGCTGAAGCGCGGAAATTTCGTCGCGGGAGGCCGTCTCGATCGTTTCGAGGTCTCCGGGGCGGGGGGATAGGTCTTCCATGAATGTCTCCTCCGAGAATGCGGGATCGTACCGACTTCAGCCTTATTCCGGCAAATGGGTACCCTTGACTGTTCGCGAGTGGCCGCGGAATTCCGCGACATGCTCGCCCTCCTGATTGGTAATGCGGATATCGTAGATGCCGCCTCGTCCGCGGCGCGACACCTCCCGCGCCGCCGCCGTCAGCCGGTCGCCCTTGAAGGCCGGCGCGATGTAGGTCACCGAACAGTGTTGGGCAACCGTGCGCTGGTTATAGGTGTTGCAGGCAAAGGCAAAGGCCGAGTCCGCCAGCGTGAAGATGTAGCCGCCGTGGCAGGTGCCATGGCCGTTCGTCATCGTCTCGGCCACTGCCATCGCGATTGTCGCCTCGCCGGGCGCGACGGAGATAAGTTCCATGCCGAGATGGCGAGTGGCATTGTCATCGTCCCACATGGCTTTGGCGCAGGCTTCGGCAAGCGTCTGCTGGGGAAGACGGGCTGCGTCGTTCATTGGCCTTTGAACTCCGGCTTGCGCTTTTCAAGGAAAGCGGAAACGCCCTCTGCATAGTCGGCGCTCCGGCCGGCTTCGCGTTGCAGGTCGCGCTCAAGGTCGAGCTGCTGGTCGAGCGAATTGGTCGCGGCGGCCTGGATAGCGCGTTTCGTCATGCCGAGGCCTTTGGTCGGTCCGGCGGCGAGACGGGCGGCGAGCGTGGATGCTTCCTCCAACAATTTATCGTCGTCGACGGCGCGCCAGATCAGGCCCCAGTCGGCGGCGATTTCGGCGCCGAGCGGCTCTGCGGTGAGCGCCAGCGCCTTGGCGCGCGCCTCGCCGATCAGGCGCGGCAGGCTCCAGGTGCCGCCGGAGTCGGGCACGAGGCCGATCTTGGCGAAAGCCTGGATGAAGCGGGCGGAGCGGGCGGCAAGCGTGATGTCGCAGGCAAAGGCGATGTTGGCGCCGGCGCCGGCGGCAACGCCGTTCACTGCGCAGATCACCGGTTTTTCCAGGCTGCGGATGAGGCGCAGCAACGGATTGTAGAAGGTCTCGATTGTGTGACCGAGGTCCGGCACGCCCTTGTTCGGGTCTCGGTCGCCAAGATCCTGGCCGGCGCAGAAGCCGCGACCGGCGCCTGTCAAAAGCACGGCGCGCACGTCCGCATCGGCATGGGCGCGCTCGAAGCCGGCGCGTAACGCAAGATGCATCTCTTCGTTGAAGGCGTTGAGTTTGTCCGGGCGGTTCAGCGTGAGGCTGAGAACGCCATCGGCTAGCGCCGACAGAATAGTGTCGGAATCTGACATATTTCCTCCCTGTCGCCCTTCCCAGCGGCGACCGTAAAAAAGTTCTTGCATAAACCGACCGGTCAGTCAATTATAAAAGCACAGACTGGGAGGAGCCAGACGTGACCGGACTTTTCGAGCGCCATCATCAGACGTTGCAAGCGGCTACCAATGCCGCTGCCAAGCGCGACTATTGGTCCGCCTATTCCGAAATTCCGAGCGGCAAGATCTATGGCGAGACTGCCAAGAATGATGGCCTCACCGCTTATGAAGCGTTGCTCGACAAATCGTTCGACCTGCCGAACCATCCGGTACAAAGCGCGATTGGCGCGGAAGTCTCGCCGTTCGGTCCAGCCCTCGGCATCACCTATCCCGCCGCATCTGTCGATGTGCTGGTTGCAGCCTCACGCGCTGCCGCTCCGCAATGGGCATCCGCATCGCCGGAGGTGCGGGTCGGCATCTGCCTCGAAATCCTCGCTCGCCTGAACACACGCAGCTTCGAGATGGCCAATGCCGTCATGCACACGACCGGTCAGGCCTTTGCCATGGCTTTCCAGGCTGGCGGTCCGCATGCGCAGGATCGCGGCCTCGAAGCCGTCGTCTACGCTTATGCCGAGATGAGCCGCACTCCGACCAAGGCGATCTGGACGAAGCCGCAGGGCAGGGGCGAGCCGATCGTCATGGAGAAACACTGGCGCATTCTTCCGCGCGGCGTTTCCCTCATCATCGGCTGCAACACCTTCCCGACCTGGAACAGCTATCCCGGTCTGTTCGCCAGCCTTGCCACCGGCAATACCGTCATCGTCAAGCCGCACCCCTCCGCGATCCTGCCGCTTGCCATCACCGTCGAGATCGTCAGGCAGGTGCTGGTTGAGGAGGGTTTTTCCGCCGACACCGTGCTGCTCGCCGCTGATACATCCGATGCCCAGATTACCAAGGATCTGGTGCAGCATCCCGCGGTCGCTATCATCGATTATACCGGCTCCAACAGCTTTGGGAGCTGGGTGCGCGAAAACGCCGGCAGCGCCGATGTCTATACCGAGGAGGCCGGCGTCAATTCGATCGTCATCGGCGCCACTGACAATTTCGCCGGCATGTGCGGCAATATCGCTTTTTCGCTCTCGCTCTATTCCGGCCAGATGTGTACGGCGCCGCAGGATATTTTCGTGCCCCGAGGCGGCATCGAGACGAATGAGGGTCACAAGAGTTTCGACGAGGTCGCGTCCGGTATCGTCGTCGCGGTCGATGGTCTGCTCGCTGATCCGGCGCGTGCGGCCGGCGTCTGCGGCGCCATTGCCAATCCTGCGACGCTCTCCCGTATTGCTGCGACCCGATCGCTCGGCCGCGTCTTGCGCGACTCCACCACGCTCGCAGGACTTGACGAAGCGCGCACCGCGACACCGCTGATCCTCGCCGTCGATGCGGCCGATACGGATGCTTATGGTGAAGAACGCTTCGGCCCGATTGCCTTCGTCGTCGCTGTCGATGACGTAACCGATGGTGTCAACCGGGCAGCAGACCTTGCGGAGCGCAAGGGCGCGATCACGGCTGCACTCTACGAAACAGACGAGGCGCAGATTCTCAGCGCAGCCGATCGCTTCGCAGCGGTCGGCGTCAATCTTTCGGTCAATCTGACGGGCGGTATCTACGTCAACCAGAGCGCCGCCTTCAGTGATTTCCACGTTACCGGTGCCAATCCCGCGGGCAATGCCAGCCTGACGGATGCGGCTTTCGTTGCAAACCGGTTCCGCGTGGTGATGTGGCGCCGCCCTGTGGCGGCGTGAGAGGAACTTCGACTTAAACCTTTTCTTTGGGAGGAGAAACCAACATGAAACTTTTGACGACGACTGCGCTCGCAGGTTCACTGGCGCTTGCCCTCGGCTTTGCTACACCCGCGTTTGCCGACATCAAGATCGGCGCCACCATCTCTGAGACAGGACCCGCCTCATTCCTTGGCGACCCTGAAGCCAAGACGCTGAAGATGCTGGTCGAGGAGATCAATGCCGCCGGTGGCGTCAACGGTGAAAAGCTTGAACTCGTCATCTATGACGATGGCGGCGATCCGAACAAGGCGCGTACCTTTGCGACCCGCCTCGTCGAGGACGATGAGGTCGTTGCGGTCATTGGCGGCACGACAACGGGCACGTCCATGGCCATCATCCCGGTCCTGGGGGATGCGGAAGTGCCGTTCATCTCGCTTGCCGGCGCGGTCGAGATCATCGATCCGGTTAAGCCCTTCGTGTTCAAGACGCCGCATACGGATCGCATGGCCTGTGCCAAGATCTTCGAAGACATGAAGAAGAACGGCATCGCCAAGATCGGCCTGATCTCCGGCTCGGATGGATTCGGTGCATCGATGCGCAAGCAGTGCCTGGCGATCATCGGCGACTACGGCATCGAGGTTCTGGCCGACGAGACTTATGGCCCGACCGATGCCGACATGACGCCGCAGCTGACCAACATCAAGGGCAAGGATGGCATCCAGGCGGTGCTGAACCCGGGCTTCGGCCAAGGCCCCGCAATCGTCACCCGCAACTATGCACAGCTCGCCGTCGGCCTGCCGCTCTACCAGTCGCACGGCGTTGCATCCGATGGCTTCATCGAGCTTGCCGGCGCGCAGGCGGCCGAAGGCGTAAGACTGCCGGGCACAGCGCTGCTCGTCGCCGGCCTGCTGCCGGAAAGCGACCCGCAGCGCGCCGTGGTCGTCGCCTACAAGGAAGCCTATGAGAAGGCGACCGGCAAACCGGTCTCGACCTTCGGCGGTTATGCCCATGATGCGCTGCGCATTCTTGTCGATGCGATCAAGCGGGCGGGCAGCGCCGAGCCGTCGGCGATCCGCGACGCCATCGAAGGTACGTCCGGTCTTGTCGGCACGACGGGCACGGTGACGATGTCGGCAACGGATCACCTTGGCCTCGATCTCTCCGCCTTTCGCATGCTGAAGATCGAAGACGGCGGCTGGAAGATCGTCGAATAATCGTACCGCGCCGCCGGTCCGCGCCACGTAGGTGCAGACCGGCGGGAACTGTCGCGCGAAGCGGAGGTCTCCATGCCCGAATTGCTGCAATTCCTTCTGTCCGGGATCACGGTCGGCGCCGTCTACGCGCTGGTCGCCCTCGGCTTCACGATCATCTACAACGCCTCCGACGTCGTGAACTTTGCCCAGGGCGAGTTCGTCATGCTCGGCGGCATGATCACTTTCTTCGCGCATGCCGCGGGCGTGCCGCTACCGCTTGCAGCTCTCATCGCCATCATTGTGACGGCGGCGATCGGCGTGGCGCTCAACAAGCTGGCGATCGAGCCGGCCCGCGGTGCGCCCGTCGTGTCGCTGATCATCATCACCATCGGCGCCTCCATCTTCATCCGCGGCGCCACACAGCTCGTCTTCGACAAGCAGATCCACCGCTTCCCGGCCTTTTCCGGCGATCAACCGATCGCGATCGGCGGCGCGACCATCCTGCCGCAGAGCCTCTGGGTCATTGCCGGCGCGCTCGCCGTCTTCTTCTGTCTCTGGCTGTTCTTCACGCGGACGCTGATTGGTCGAGCCGTGCTGGCGACGGCGAACAACCGTGTCGCCGCCCAGCTCGTCGGCATCAACACCAACTTTGTGATGACGCTCTCCTTCGCCATGTCCGCCGCTATCGGTGCGCTCGCCGGCGTGCTGGTAACGCCGATCACGCTGACGAGTTATGATGTCGGCCTGGCACTCGCTCTCAAAGGTTTCGCCGCCGCCATGCTCGGCGGCATGGGCAACCCGAAGGGGGCGCTGATCGGCGGTTTGCTGCTCGGTATCCTGGAGGCGATGACGGCCGGCTATGTCAGCTCGCAATACAAGGACGCGGCCGCCTTTATCATCATCCTCGCAGTACTCTTCGCCATGCCGCAGGGCCTGTTCGGCCGCAAGTCGACGGATCGGGTGTGACCATGCGGCTCTCCAGCAAGGCAACCACGCTTCTCATCCTGGCGGTAGTCATCGCGATCGCGCCGGTCCTCTTCCCGTCGTCCTATTATTTCCGCGTCGGCTCGCTGATCTTCGTCAACGGCCTAGCGGTGACGGGTCTCGTCATCCTCATCGGCTATGCCGGCCAGATCAGCCTGGGACATGCGGGCTTTGCCGGCATCGGCGCCTATGCCTGCGCGCTGGCACCTGTTCATCTCGGCTTGCATCCGGCGCTCGCCGCCCTTCTCGGCGCGCTTTTGTCCGCCGCCATCGCCTATCTCGTCGGCCGACCGATCCTGCGGCTCAAGGGATACTATCTCGCGGTCGCCAGTCTCGGCTTCGGCATCCTCGTCTCCATGGTGCTCTCCAACGAGGCGCAGTTGACCGGCGGCCCGGATGGCATGGCGGTGCCGGAACTCGGGCTTCGTGCGGTGTTGAAGGCAATCGGCATCGACCT